>Ga0209902_101418_pt1 | contig 11772 bp, 10 predicted proteins | sample FECB27metaG_FD_188304 | JGI IMG/M metagenome (GOLD analysis project Ga0209902, IMG submission 188304) | Cyanobacterial communities from the Joint Genome Institute, California, USA - FECB-27 (SPAdes) (version 2) | ecosystem: Environmental > Aquatic > Thermal springs > Hot (42-90C) > Microbial mats...
TTCTTCCTGACCAACCCGATGGCCTACACCTTCGGCTCGTTCCTGGAAGAAAAGCACAAGCCCGCCTTCTACGACGCGGCCGTGTCCTATGTGCACCCGCCGCTCGGCCTGTTTCCGCACATCAATCCGGGCGAATACTTCGTCTGGGGCGGCATTCTCGTGGCTCTGCTCGAGCTCGAGAAGAAGGGCGCTGTTCCCGGCGGCTACCACATCCAGGTCGCCATCTGGTACGCCATCGTCGGCCTCGTCGTCATCCTGCTCAAGGGCATGCTGACCGAGCGCATCACCGCCATCATGGCACGCCGCCAAGGCGTCGAGCTGTAAGGGCGGGGAGGGGCACATGGCCAAGTCTTACAAGGCAGTCAAGATCTCCCGCGGCAAGAGCGGCTGGGGCGGTCCCCTGGTCGTCCAGCCGACGGACCAGCGCAACAAGGTCGTCTCCGTCACCGGCGGCGGCATTCACCCGGTCGCCGCTCGCATCGCCGAGATGACCGGCGCGGAAGCCGTCGATGGCTTCAAGGCGCCGCCGGTCGAAGGCGAAATGGCAGTGGTCGTCGTCGATTGCGGCGGCACCGCGCGTTGCGGAGTCTATCCGCGCAAGCGCATCCCCACGGTCAACCTTACCCCGGTGGGACAGGCGGGTCCGCTCGCCCAGTTCATCACCGAGGACATCTACGTGTCGGGCGTCAAGGAAAGCGACATCACCATGGCCGACGGTTCGGAATCTGTGACATCGGCAGGTTCTGCCTCCAACGTGAACAACGCATCTTTCGCAACCGCGGCAAAGGCAGCGCTCGTGCCGACCAATGACGGCGGGTTTATCAACTTCGTCGCCAGCATTGGCCGCGTCATGGGCCGGGTCGTCGGCATCTTCTTCAATGCCGGCCGCCGCACCATCGACCAGGTCGTCCGTAACGTGCTGCCGTTCATGGCGTTCGTGACGATGCTGATCGGCCTGATCCTCTACACCGGCATCGGCGACGTGCTCGCCCAGCCGATGGGGCCGTTGGCCAACAACATCGTCGGCCTGCTGGTCATCTCGGCCATCTGCGGCCTGCCGTTCTTGTCGCCCATTCTGGGGCCAGGTGCGGTCATCGCCCAGGTCATCGGTGTGGCGATAATCGGCCCGCAGATCGCCAACGGCACGATCTCGCCGGCAATGGCTCTGCCGGCGCTGTTTGCCTACAACACCCAGGTTGGCTGCGACTTCGTGCCGGTCGGCCTGGCGCTTGGCGAGGCCAAGCCCAAGACGATCGAGATCGGCGTTCCCGCCGTTCTGATCAGCCGCCAGATCATGGGCCCGGTGTCGGTGCTCATCGCCTGGGCGGTCAGCCTGATCGTGTTCTAAGACGCTTGCCCGGCGGCGCTTGTCGTCGCCGGGCATTTCATCGGCCGGCCAAGCCGGCAAAAACAGGTGCGCCCGGACAGCATTCCAGCCCGGGCCTAGAAAAAAGGCTTCGATCATGTCGGTTCACCTCAAGACGCACATCACGGCAATCGGACCGGAAGTGGCAGAGCTGGCCGAAGGCGGCGTGCTGATCCTGTTCGCCGACGGTGCACCGCCGGAGCTGGCCGAGGTGTCGGTGCTGCACAAAACAGAAGTCGGACCCAGCGACGCGGCACCCGCCGTCGGCGCTGCCATTGCCATTGGCGAACTCGAAGGCATCATCACCGCGATGGGCGACAGCGCCTGGAACAAGGTGCGCGAGATCGGCCACGTGGTCATCAATTTCAACGGTGCTGCCGCTGCCGCGCGGCCGGGCGAAATCTGCGCCTCCGTGGTCGAAGGCGAGGTGCTGGTCGCTGCCCTCAAGACCGGCGCTGCCATTACCATCGGCCGCTGATTACCGGGCGTTACGCCGCTATACACGGAACTGGAACAAGAGACCTGCCTATGGAACGCTCGACGATCGTCAGAGTGCATGAAGGGCTGCATGCCCGGCCCGCCACCCGCTTCGTCAAGCTCGCCAAGAGCTTTGAGAGCGAAGTCGAGATTATCAAGGACGGCAAGTCGGCCAGCGCCAAGAGCGCGGTCAAGCTGATGCTGCTTGCCGTCAAGGAAAACGACGAGGTCACAATCCGCACCAGGGGTGCCGACGAGATAGAGGCGGTGGAAGCACTTGTCGGCTATCTCGAGAACCCGCTCGCTGGCCTTGCCGAGGAGCAGGCACCGACCGAGCCGGATGCTGCCGCGGCCGCTGGCGTGACCCTCAAGGTCGAGCCAACCAAGCCGGCAGCATTCGAAGAAGAGGTCGCCGGAGCATTGAAGGGTGTTGCCGCCAGCGAGGGCTATGCCGTCGGTGCTGCCTTCGCTCACTTCCCACCGGAGATCAAGCCGGAACGCCGGACGCTTTCGGTCGGCGAAATCAACGCTGAAATGGCTCGCTTCGCGGAGGCCGTCGAAGCCGTGCAGGCGCGCATGAACGCCTCTCTGGCATCAGATACGCTGTCGGCAAACGATCGTGGCATCATCGCCGCGCTGCGCGACATTGCCGCTGACGACGAGCTGCGCGACGAGGTGGTCGCCACCATCAACACCGGCGGCGATGCGGTCACCTCGGTTATTGGCGCAGCCGCCAAGATTGCCGCCCAATTCGGTCAGGTCGACGACCCCTATCTCAACGCCCGCGCCGATGATGTGCAGGCGGTCGGTCGCCAGATCTGCCTGGCGCTGCTCGGCCAGGCCGACATCAGCCTCGACGACATTCCCGAGGGGGCGATCCTGATCGCCGAGGACATAGGCGCCTGGGATCTGGCACGCGCACCGCTCAAGCGCATTGGAGGGATCGTCTGCGGCCATGGCGGAGCTACCTCCCACATCGCCATCATCGCCCGCGCCCATGGCATTCCCGCCGTGCTCGGCATGGGCGCGCAGGTGCATGAACTCGCCAAGGCACGCGAGATCGCGCTCGATGGCCATCGTGGTCATGTCGTCGCCAATCCTGAAGGCTCGGTGCTCGACCGTTTCCGCGCCCGCATCGACGAAGCGGCCCGCGAACGCGAGGCTCTGAAGGCATTCCGCGACACGACCCCGCGCCGCGCCGACGGCACAATCATCGAAGTGGCTGCCAATATCGGCTCGCTCGAAGAGATCGATGCTGCTCGCGAGGCAGGCGCCATGGGCGTCGGCCTGTTCCGTACTGAGCTTCTGTTCATGCGCCACATGCACCTTCCATCCGAGGACATGCAGGCCGAGACCTATGCGGCGCTGGCCAAGGCCTTCGCGCCCTATCCGGTCATCGTGCGCACGCTGGACATCGGCGGCGACAAGCCGATTTCGGGCATCGAGTTTCCCGACGAGGAGAACCCGTTCCTCGGCTGGCGCGGTATCCGCATGTGCCTCGACCGGCCCGACATCTTCAAGCCGCAGCTGAGGGCGCTGCTGCGCGCGGCCGTCCATGGCAATGTCAAGGTGATGTTGCCAATGGTCGCCGACGTCGGCGAAGTGCGTGCCACGCGCGCGCTGATCGAAACGTGCAAGGCCGAGCTTGCGGCGGAGAAGATAGCTTTCGGCGAATTCCAGCTCGGCGTCATGATCGAGACCCCGGCGGCAGTGCTGATTGCGCCTGCGCTGGCCAAGGAAGTCGCCTTCTTCTCAATCGGCACCAATGACCTGACCCAATACATCATGGCTGCCGACAGGCTCAATCCGACTGTCGCCAAGCTCAACGACGTCACAAATGTCGCCGTCATGTCGGCCATCGAGATGACGGCGCGGGCAGGGGTGGCGGCAGGCATCATGGTCGGCATGTGCGGCGAGGCGGCCGGGCGGCCGGACCTGATCCCAGAGTTCTTGCGCATGGGCCTTACCGAGCTCTCGATGAGCCCGGCCTCGATCCAGCGAGCCAAGAAGCGGATAGCGGAGCTTAGCGCCTAGCCGGCTCAGGGCAAATGTGCGAGCAGCACTCGAAAGATGGCGCCAAGCTCCTTGACGGGGTCGGCACTGTCGAGTGCGCGCAGGATGCGTTCGCGGCGGGCGTCCACTGCCAAGCCGGTGGTCTCAAGCAGGTCGGCGTCGCTCATGCCGGAAGGCGACAGCGTTAAGATGGCAGAGGCAAGCACCATCGGCGCGAGCGGCACGAGGGCAGGGGCCATAGCCTCGTCGCCAGACAGGGGCTGGCTGGCAAGCAGTTCGACAAACGTTGCGGCGGCAACGGCGGCGACAATTTCGAGCCGGCTCTCTGGGCTCGCCATATGCATGGCGGTGAGCAGGCCGCCATGCTTCTTGCGGACGGCCAGATGCGCCTGGCTGAAACCTGCCTCGTGAAGCGGCAATCCATCGCCGGCTGCCTTTCGTGGCAAGGCCTTGAATGCTGCATAAAGGTCGCGGCGGAACAAGCGCTCGCCCTCGACCGAGCGTCCGGTGACGAAATAGGTGTCGAAGCCATGCAACTGGGCGCTGTCACCGGTCCTCACGATCGGCAGCAGCGTGCGCGAAACCGTTTCGGCCACAGTCAGCGTGTCATCGACCACGCTTGCGGCACGGCCGAGCAGGCGCTCGATCTCGGCCGGCGGCGCAAACGGTTCGGCCATCTGTGGCCGGCGCGGTCCGCCGGGATTGTCATGGCGGCTCGAGCGAACAAGATGGCGCATGTCGCGGAGGCGATCCTTGATGTTGACGACAACATCTTCCGAGAGACTTCTCAGCATCTTGCGTATTCCCTTGATGTCGCGATGCTCCGTCACGAAGCCGCAGACTCGGGGACATTGCAGCACTGTTTTGCACGGGGTGCAATTCAATCGCGACACCTCGCCGCTTGACCTTGCCGCGGTTCCTTGAAAAGTGATGTGAACTGAAACGGGGGGAGCGGCGTGAGCAAGGGTGTCAAAGGGTCGGGTGGAAAATCGCGTGCCGCCGAGACACCTCAGGATGTCGAGGGTTCCCCCACCGACAGTCGGGCCGATCGGCTGCGGGTCCGCGCCGCCTGGATGTACTTCATCGAACAGATGACCCAGAACGACATCGCCGAGGTTCTCGGCGTCGGTCGCGTCACCGTCGTCCGCATGCTGGCCGAGGCGCGGCTGCGCAACGAGATCAAGATCGCCATTGAAGGTGACCTGTCCGACATCGTCCGCCAGGAGCGGGCGCTGGAGCAGAAGTTCGGCATGCAGCGGGCGATCGTCGCGCCACTCTCCGGCGAAGGATCGGATCCGATCCCGACGATTGGGGCGGCAACCGGTGCCTACCTGTCCGAGGCGATGAAGGCCGGCATGTCCGTCGGCGTCGGCTGGGGCCGCACGCTGACTGGCACCTTGCCCTTCATCAGCGGCAAGCCACTCAGTGATTTCCGCGTCATCTCGCTTCTCGGCGGCGTCGGCGTCGCCCGTCGCACCAACCCGGCTGAATTCGCCTGGCGCTTTGCCCAAGCCTTCCAGGGCGACGGTTATCTCATTCCGGCGCCTGCCGTGGTCGACAGTATCGAGACCAAGTGTGCGCTGATCGAGCGCTGTGGCTTGTCCGAGGTCTTTGCGCTCGCCGATTCGCTCGATGCGGTGCTGGTCAGCGTCGGCGACATTGCCTCGGCCTCGACCTTCTATCGCGGCGGCTTCCTGACCGAGGCCGAGCGCGAGAAGCTGGCCGCCAAGGGCGCGGTCGGCGACCTTCTGTTCCATTTCTTCGACCGCGCCGGCAAGCTGGTCGACCATCCCATCAACCAACTCGGCATGTCGGTCGATGTCGACCGCATCCTGCGCGCGCCGCTACGCATCCTGACTTCCGGCGGTGCAGACAAGATCGACGCGCTGCTCGGTGCCATGAAGCTGGTCAAGCCGACGGTGCTGATCACCGATGAACACAGCGCAAGGCGGATGATCGAAGCGCCCTGAACAACAAACGCCTGGCGTGCTTGTCATCCCTCGGTGTGGCCTGCATGATCGCGGCTTGATCGACGAGCCACCGGACGAACCGGATAGCTTTGCCACCCTTGGAGGTCCCATGCCTGATTTCAACCCGGAGAATGTCCGCTCCCTTGTCAGCAGGGTCATGAGGGCGTCGCCTTCCGACGTTAGGCTTATCGCGCAGCGCCTGCATGACCACGCCGTCGAAGAACGCATGTCGCCCGAGGCGGCGAGGGCCTTTGTCGCGGAGCTCGGCTATGGCAGCCTCGAAGCCTTCTGTGCCGACATCGGCCTGCCGGCTCACATCGCAGAGCGCTGGGGTCGGTTCGGCGTCTCGGGCGAAATGCGCCAGGTCTTTACTCTCCTTGCCGAGCAGCGCCGGAAGATGGCCGAGGCCATCGCCGAATTCGAAGCCATGACCCATGTCGGCATCGAGGATTTCCTGCGCGAAAGAGGGCTGCTCTAAGCTGCGGCCCGCAGTCACCGAGGCTACCGGGTCAGCGCTGCCGCGCTGTCGCTGTCGGTGATCAGCACATTGGCGTTGACGGCGGCAAGGGCGGCGCGGATGGCCGGGATCTTGCGCTTGCCGCCGGCGGCAAGCACCAGGTTTGGCACGGCGCTGACAGCGGCGAGGTCGATTGCCATGACGCGGTCGTTGACCTCGTGGTCGACCATACTGCCTTCGGCATCAATGAAGTAACACAACATGTTGGCAACAGCGCCCTTGGCCTTGAGCGGGGCGACGAAGGATTGTGGCACTATGCCGTGCCTGAAGATGGTGGCATTGGCCGACATTTCGCCGACGGTCAGCAGGGCTACATCGGCTTTGGCCGCGCGCTTGCGTACATCAAGCAATTCCGGCTGGGCCCATAACAGGTCGCGCAGTTCGCGGCTGTGGGTGATGACAGGCGCGGTGATCTGATAGCTGTCGACGTCGAAGGCCTCGGCCACCTTGGCAGCCACCGTCGACGGATTGATCCATTGCGAATGCGGCAGGCTGCCGACGAGAGCAACGACGCTCGCACCCTTGAGGTGCCTACGGCTGAGGAAGCCGATGCTGGAATGGAGTGTGGCCCCGCCGCCGATCGCAAGCGTCATGCCGTCCTGCATCTGCTGGTCGAGATAGAGCGCCACAGAGTGGCCAATCGCCCTTTCCAGATGTTCGTCGGCCGAGGGCGTCGGAACGACGATCGCCGCATCGAGGCCCCAGCGCCTTTCCAAGGCCCGCTCGAGTTCGACCTGCCTGGCGGTCTGGGCGTTTATCGTTGTCACCACCACGCCGTCGGCCGCGCAGGCGGCAAGCGTGCGCATCACCTTGACCCGGCTGACCTTCAACTTGTCGGCTATCTGCTCCTGGGTCAGGCCCTCGACATAATAGAGCCATGCGGTCTTCACCGCGAGGTCGGACGAGACCATGGCGGCACCTGGCTCGACCGGCATTTCCTGCTTGGTGCGCATTCAGTCCGGTCTCCCCCTCGGCGCCACAACGATTCTGAACAATGGCGTTTCTAGTGTCTCGCGCAAGGGGCGGATGCCCGCCCGGAGATGCCTTTTTACGTCAGAAATTTCGCAATGCAGCATGTTCATTTGTATTTGACATGCAACAAATGATCATATCATAAATGTGTCAGCGTTCCGTCACCCAAGTGTCAAACGCGCTGTGTAGGGAGGTCGTGGCACGCGGATCTGAAGCCGACTTGCCATGTGTGGACACAACAGGAGGTTTCATGAAAACGACATTCGCCAGGCTGGCAGCGAGCCAGTTCGCCTTGGCAGTGGCGCTCTTCGCCGGCGCTGCCAGCGCCGAAACGCTGACCCTTTATACGTCGCAGCCGGAAGCCGATGCGACCAAGACCGTCGAGGCCTTCAAGAAGGTACATCCCGACGTCGACGTGCAGGTCTACCGCTCGGGCACCAGCGATATCCTTGCCAAGCTGGCCGCCGAGTTTGCAGCCAACAGCCCACAGCCCGACGTGCTTTTGATCGCCGATGCGGTCTCTATGGAGCTGCTGAAGAAGGACTCCCGTCTGCAGGCCTATCCCGAGGCCAAGCTCGACGGCTTTGCGGCGGATTCTTATGACGCCGACAAGACGTACTTCGGTTCCAAGCTGATCACCACCGGCATTGCCTACAACACCGCCGCTGCCGAAAAGCCCGAGCATTGGGCCGATCTTGCGAAGCCGGCTTACGCCGACGGCCTCGTCATGCCGAGCCCGCTCTACTCCGGCGCCGCCGCCTACCTGCTCTCCGGCTTCACCGGAAATGCCGACTATGGCTGGGACTATTTCGACAAGCTGAAGGCCAACAACACGATTTCGGTCCGCGGCAATGGTGCCGTGCTGAAGTCGGTGGCGAGCGGCGAGAAGCCTTACGGCATCCTGGTCGACTTCATGGCGATGAACGCCAAGGCCAAGGGCTCGCCGGTCGAGTTCGTCTTCCCGTCCGAGGGCGTGCCCGCCGTCACCGAGCCGGTGGCTATCCTTTCGACGGCAAAGAACGTTGCCGGCGCCAAGCAGTTCGTCGACTTCATCCTGTCCGACGATGGCCAGAAGCTGGCGCTCGAGCAGGGCTACCTGCCGGCCAAGCCTTCCGTCGGCCGGCCTGCCTGGCTGCCAGAAGGCGTCGAGGTCAAGGTCATGAACTTCGACGTCAAGGCGATCGTCGAGAAGATCGAAGCCGACAAGGCCAAGTTCTCCGGCCTGTTCGGCGGCTGATTGTCCAACCCGGAAGGCCATTGGCCTTCCGGGCTCTCTCTCCAGATTTGAACTGGCCGGCGTGCCAGTATCGCGTGGCACCCTTGCACGGGAGAGCCGCCCTGTTTTCCGGAACCCGAAAAATGTCTGTCAGGCTGAATCAAGGTCGCGGCCAGGAATGGGCCATGACGGTGGTGGTTGCCGCACTGATCGTGCTGCTGTCCATCCTGCCGATGCTGCGCCTGATCCAGGAGATCTTCGCCCCGGGCGGCGCCTTGTCTACCGCGGCGATCAGCGCAGGCCTGACCAATGCGACGACCTGGGTCGCCACCGGCAACACGCTCGTCGTTGGCTTTCTCGGCACCGCGCTCGCCGTGATCCTCGGCACGTCAGTCGCGCTGCTGGTGACCCTCACCGACGTGCGTGGCCGCAGCGCCTTCGTGCTCTGCTATGTCATGCCGCTGATGATCGCGCCGCAGGTGACCGCACTTGCCTGGCTGCAGTTGTTCGGGCCGGCAAGCCCGTTGCTTAAGATGCTCGGCATTGCCCCGCCGCTCGGCAGCCGCAATCCACTCTATTCCCCCGAGGGCATCATCTTGCTGCTCGGCGTTCAATACGGGCCTCTTGTCTTCCTGCTCGTGCGCGCCGGGCTGAGGAAGCTGCCGCGCGAATTGGTCGAGGCTGCCCGCGCCAGCGGCGCCGGCTGGTTCACCGTGCTGCGCACCATCGTGCTGCCGCTGATGACCCCTTCCGTGGTCGCCGCCGCTGCCCTGGCCTTTGTCTCCTGCGTCGGGAATTTCGGCATACCTGCCTTCCTTGGCATTCCCGCCAACTATCTCGTGCTGCCGACGCTGATCTACCAGCGGCTCGCCGGCGGTGGCCCTGCCGTGCTCGGCGATGCGGCCTTCCTGTCGGTGCTGATCGGCCTGATCGCCATGGCCGGCATCCTTGCCCAGGAAATGATGAGCCGGCGCCGCGACTACCGCATCAGCTCGACTTCGTTATCCGCTGAACCGTATGAACTCGGCAAATGGCGGGTGCCGGTGCAGGTCGGGATGTGGTGCCTGATCGTGCTGATCCTGGTCCTGCCGCTGTTTGGCCTGCTGCTTTCGTCGCTTGTGCCCGGCTATGGCATTCCGCTCAACGCCTCCACCGCAACGCTCGACAATTATCGCTTCGTCCTGTTCGAATATGGCGCAGCCCGACGCGCTTTCCTCAACAGCTTTGCGCTGTCACTCTCCGCAGCAGCCTTCGCGGTGCTGGTCGCGATCCCGGTCGCCTATCTCGTCGCCTGGAGCGGCAAGAAGTGGGTCAAGTACCTGAACCTCGCAGTTGAGCTGCCATACGCGCTGCCGGGCGTGGTGCTGGCGATCGCGTCCCTGCTGATGTTCCTGAAGCCGATTCCGTTCACGGGCGTCCAGATCTACAACACGGTCTGGATCATCCTCTACGCCTATCTCGCCCGCTTCCTTGTCTTGGCGTTGCGGCCGACGATCGCAGGCTACCACCAGATCGACAGGGCGCTCGAGGAAGCGGCACGGGTCGCCGGCGCAAGTCTCTTCACCCGCATGCGCACCGTCATCTTTCCCCTCGTGGCGCCTGCGGCCCTCGCCGGCGGCCTGCTCATCTTCATGACCGCGCTCAGCGAGCTGACCGTCTCTGCGCTGCTGTGGTCCTCGGGCTCCGAGACCATCGGGGTGCTGATGTTCTCCTTCGAGCAAGGCGGCGATTCCAACTACGCGTCGGCAATTTCGGCGATCACCGTGGCGATAACCTTCGTCCTGATGCTGCTGGCAAATCTGCTTGCCGCCCACCTACCCAGCGGAGTGCTCCCATGGCGGGATTGACCATCAACGGCGTCACCAAGACCTTCGGCGATTTCGATGCCGTCAAGGATGTCTCGATCGATGTCAGGGACGGGGAGTTCCTAGCCGTTCTGGGGCCGTCAGGTTGCGGCAAGACCACCTTGCTTCGCCTCGTCGCCGGGTTCGAGAACGTCACCTCGGGCGACATCCGCATCGGCAATGAGATCGTCTCCACCGCGCAAGGCTGTGTTCCGCCGGAGCAGCGGCGCGTCGGCATTGTCTTCCAGAACTACGCTTTGTGGCCGCACATGACGGTTGCTGAAAACATCGGCTATTCGCTCAAGGTCGCCAAGGTCGACGCGGAAACACGCAAGCGCCGGGTCGAGGACGCCATGGCGCTTGTCGATCTCAAGGGGTTTGGTGATCGCCGTCCGGCCAATCTGTCCGGCGGCCAGCGCCAGCGCGTGGCACTTGCCCGCTGCCTTGTGGCCGCACCTTCGCTGGTGCTGTTCGACGAGCCACTGGCCAATCTCGACGTCCATCTGCGCGCAGCCATGGAGGATGAGTTTGCCGCCTTCCACAAGCGCACCGGCACGACCATCGTCTACATCACCCACGATCAGGCCGAGGCCATGGCGCTGGCCGACCGTATCGCCGTCATGGACAATGGCCGCCTGGCCCAGCTCGCGGCACCCCGCGACCTCTATCGTGAGCCGGCCAACGAGATGGTCGCCTCCTTCATATCAGAAGGCATCGTCATTCCCGCCCGGATGCTGAACCCGGCTGAAAGCGGCCACATCAAGGTCAGTGTGCTCGGCCAGGAGGTCGTCGTCCGTTGCCGTCCCGATGAGGCACCACGCGCTGGCGCCAAGATCTGCTGCCGTGCGCCTGATATCTCGGCGGCAGCACCCAGCGAGCCGGGTATCGACGGGACGGTCAGGCGCGCGGTCTACAAGGGCGGCGTAGCACGCATCGAGTTCGCCCCCGATGCGGACCCTTCGGTCACACTGCACTTCGAACAGCCTGATCCCAATCCCTTCGAGGCTGGCGCCAAGGCGCGCGTCCGTATCGCGTCCGGCTGGCTCATTCCAGGCGGTGCCTCGGCATGAGCATGCGGATAGACCTCTGCGGCGGATTTGGCGAGAAGGGACGCACAAGTGTTGCCATCTCAGGCGGCGGCCGACGCATCCTGCTGGACGCCGGCATCAAGGTCGGTGCTTCCGGCGCGGAGTACTACCCGGCGATTCCAGGCGGTGTCGACGACATCGCTGCGGTGCTGATCTCTCATGCCCATGAAGACCATGTCGGCGCGTTGAGCTGGCTGCTGGCGCAGGGCTACCGTGGCCGTATTCTGATGACAGCCGAGACGCGCGAGGAGGCACCGGCGACGCTCGCCGCTTATGCCGATCCGGACGATTTCAGGCGCTTTCCGCAGA
>Ga0209902_101419_pt1 | contig 11772 bp, 14 predicted proteins | sample FECB27metaG_FD_188304 | JGI IMG/M metagenome (GOLD analysis project Ga0209902, IMG submission 188304) | Cyanobacterial communities from the Joint Genome Institute, California, USA - FECB-27 (SPAdes) (version 2) | ecosystem: Environmental > Aquatic > Thermal springs > Hot (42-90C) > Microbial mats...
TGGTCGCCCCTGCCATGCGCAATGAGCATGGAACAGATAGGGAGCGTTTACGCCTCGTTCACGATTGCCGAGCGGCTCATTCCGGAACCTTGCTGACGATCCACCTGACCGCCTCCGGACTGAAACCGATTTCGACCAATTCCTCTTCGAGATCTTCAACCGCATCAGGATCCAGGGTGATCGACTTGTCGTCTGCATCTGCCTCTGAAACAGCCTTCGGCTTGTCGCCCATTCGCTCCAGCTCACCGACCTCGTTGTCGATGGGCGCTACTGTCACGCGGACAACTGGGCCGTCATCATCCTCTTCATCATCCTCACCCTCGTACACTTTGAGCGTGACCCAGCGCCCCTCGACCTCATCCTCGTAGACTGTTTTCCACTCGCCCATGCGCCCCTCCTGGATCAGGCACTACTGCCGCCGTCCTCCAGCACTGTAGCGCAACATTCCCGGGTCCTGCGAGTGTCACATGGCGAAGGCCGTCCACAGCCCCTATGCTCTCCTTGCACCAGGCCTCCGTAGACTTCAGCCCCGTTCAGACCAATCCCAACGGGGCATTTTCCTGGGCTTCATTGACAGAACAGCTTGCTCAACCATTCCCCTGCGCCTGGAGAAGGGTAGGGGTGATTGGGCTGCCGCGGAGAACCCTAGGCCTCTCCTCACTGGCCGTCATGACGGGAACCGCAAGACCTTGAAGCAGAGGCAGCGCGATGATGCCAGCAACAACGGCAAGCACGGCTATGATAAACTCGGCTCGCCCGTACGCGGCCCTTTTGCCGTGAAAGGGGTGGCAGCTTTTCGGGGGACTGAACACAGCATTGTTATCATTCACCGCAATCAGCCGCCTGAGTTTCAGGTGCGCCAAAAGCATTAGACCGCACGAGAATGCCTGGTTGGTGTAAGCAGAAATGACAACCCTCATCTGGTAGCCTCCCCTACGAGGTCTTTCGCTGAGTGTACTTTGTCCACCTGATTCAGGCTCTCGCCCGAAGGGGTAACTCCGCCGCTCCAAGGGAGTACAAGATCCCAAGTTGTTGGTTTCAGGTCACCTGGAATGTGCGCTGAGCGCGCTCGCGGATCTCATCCAGCTCGTCCTGAAGAGAATTGATCTGCCCTTCGATCTCTTCGAAAGACGTGCACTCTGGCGTGATAAACAGGCGTCCATCCTCACCCCGGGTGTAGCGGAGGAGGGCAATCTTCACACCTGCCGGGTTGTCCAGTGTTCCAGGCCGGATTTCGAGCTCCAAGGCTCCGAAGAGATGCATAGATAGATCTCCTTGATGGTGTTTGATGAGGCAGCGAAACTGTGAGGCCGAGGCGCCTGTTCCTTCAGCACTGAGCCAGCACCAGTGGGGGTGAGGGCAGCGGCATCCAATGCGTCGGTTCACAAGGAACACCGCCAGCACTCAGCCATCTGGTTCCATCCCAATAGCCCTCAAACACATTGCCATAGACAGCCCAAGACGCGTCGAAGAGGTTCGCATCGGATGCCGGAGCCTCTGGCTGTCCTTCCAGCAGATCCTTGCGTTCTGCCGTAGCGCGCGGCGGTACCCTCTCCTGTGTCTCCTCGGAGTCAACCACGTTGATGCCGATCTCACAGAGTTGATCGATCACATCCTTGATCTGGTCGGGTGAGAACCTGTCAGAGGGCATAAACCTGGTGAGCACATCGTAGGTGACATAGCCACGTCTCTTCGCGAACTTGATCATCCGCCGGACAGCGGGATCAGCCAAGTCGAGCACCGGACCATCGTCATGGGATCGTCGCAGGGCCTCTATCTTCTCCGCGCTTCCGCGGGGGAAAGGAAAGGGGTAGAGCAGAAGCGGTCTGCCTGTTTCGCGCGGCGCGGTGGCAATGGGCTTCCAGCCTGTCATTGAACACTCCTGTGGCGCATCCGACCTAACCCCTGCCGCTCAACTATCACAGAAGCGGTGAACTTGCCGGTCCAAGCATCCCCTTAACCGGCTCGTGGCTCTGTTTGCCGGCTCTGAAGCATCAACGCGATCTCCGGCCTGTTCTCCCCAAGCCACTGTGTGGCATCAGGCTGGCTAACGACACACTCGATCGCTGCCCAAGTGGGGTCCTCGAGCGACTCTTCCCTCAGCCGGGTAGCCGCATAGTCAATGAGATGATGAAGGCTCTCGTAGCCGGGCCGCGCTTCAAGGGCATCGGCGACCCAGACGCTCGACCAGTCCTGCTCGGCAAGATGCAGGATGCTCTGCGGGTCGGCCTCACGAAGCCCGGATAATCGTCTGCCTCCCAGATCAGCTCTTCGGAGCTCAATTCTAACACACGATCCCACCCGGACTGAAATGGTGCTGTCTCCACGGAGCTATCGCCTGAGCTTCTCCAGCCCCAGATCATGACAGAGCCAGGCGAGATCACAATTGGCCATCCGATCGTCGAGCTATCGCCCGCCTTTCGACTGCTTTCGATGTGCTTCAGCCAGTCTATGACCTTGCGCCGGCCTGCGGCGCTTTGAGCGGCGCCCTGCAGGCTTAGGTCTCCGAGAGCCGGGATCGGCTCGTCAATAATTTTGCGGGGGTTGGCTGCCAGACCTTCATCGACAATTCAATAGTGTTAATCGTGGCTTATCCTCAAGTTCAAGAAGGCTGATCCCAGCGTAATGCGACAGGTAATGTATGCCATTCATTGAGAACCATCAAAAAAGCAGAGAGATCGGTTGAGATGTGAACTTTCTGCGGCGGCGTGCCTCACAACGAAATCGTTTGCTTTTAGATACGCTTGATAAGAAAAGAGGGCGATAAGGGGCAAAATAACAAATGTATTCTGACGAAATGCTGTATGCAGAACCGGTGCAGGGGCATCGGGCGAACAAGCTCTTGGCTGCTCTGGAGCCGGAAGACTTTGCCTGTCTAGAGCCATACCTGGAGATCGTGCCCTTGCAGCAGGCTCAGGTGCTCTGCGAGACTGGTCAGCCCCTCCGCGATGCCTACTTTCCGCACAACGTCATCATCTCGCTGATGGCCGTCATGCAGGACGGGCGCATGGCCGAGATGTCGGTGTTTGGCAACGAAGGCGTCACCGGCCTCACGGGAGCAGCAGTCACCCATCAGGCGTTTGGACGCTATGTCGTGCAACTCACCGGCACGGCCTCGCGGATCAAGATCGCCAAGATGCAGGATGTGATCAGCACACGCCCCGCCATTCAGCGTCTGGTACGCCACTTCATGGAGGCTCAAATGTCGCGCATCCTCCAGAATGTCGCCTGCAATGCCATCCATAGTGTGGAAGCCCGGTGTGCTCGCCTGATCCTGAGCACCAGCCATCGGGTTGAGCAGGGGATGATCCCCCTCACGCATGAGTTCTGGGCAGACCGTCTGGGCACCCAACGCTCGACCATCAGTGCCATCATGAAGAAATTCGATACGTGTGGTTGGGTCAAGCAGGGCAGGGGCGGCATCACCATCACGAATCCGACTGCGCTCAAAGAGGTCTCGTGTGAGTGCTATCAGACGGTTCACGACGTTTTCGTGCGCCTGCTGCCCTACACTGCTGCAAGGCGATAAAGACGCAGCTTTTTGTCTGGCCCGCCGCAGGCTTCTTCTGCCCTGCCAGTGATGGCAGACAGCTGACCGAGGCTGGGGGTCAGCCCAAGAATGACCGAACGCCTGGCCCGGGGTGCTGACGATCCTTTCATCACCACCCTCCTGTCGCTTGCATTTCAGCTGCGTGGTCTGATCGACGTCTCAATCTTGACCTGGTTTCAGGTGATCGGACCGACAATAATCATGGGTAGTCTGCCCCGTTCTGTCAGACAGAGAGCTCCATTGCATGAACCGTGGTAGTGCAGCGAGGGACGGCTAATCGAGGAGCCACTTGTTGTCTCTGTTCGAGCGCCGCCGCTTTCGGTTGCGATCATCCTGTTGTGCATGCGCTGGTGCGGCAAATACCGGATCAGCTATCGCGATCCGGCGGAAATGATGCAGGAGCGTGGAGTTGAGGTCGATCCGTCTACGATCTTTCGCTGGGTCTAACGCTACACCCCGGAGATCGAGAGGCGGGTGCGACAGCATCAGGGGCCACGCTCAGGCTCCTGGCGTGTAGACGAGCCTTATGTGCGGGTTGGCGGGTGCTGGAAGTATCGTTCCATGCCGGCGACGGGCACGGCCAGCTGCAATAAAGCCTTAACCACATCAACAAAAATCCCGCCGTCGCGCAGACGAACCCATTGTTCGCCTCTTTGCGCCCACACTCTTCCTCCTGAATGAGCCGCACCGGACATCCGCTGTGTTGCGAATGAGGGGAGAGTCCAATGTTCCAAGAGCGTGTAACTCGACTATTGAGTGCCCATCGTATTGTTGTCCTGACGCTTGGCCTGTCGGCTGCCGCAGGATGGGTGGCGTTTGCCGTGTCAAACCAGTCTTCGATCAAGCTGGAGGGTCAGCTCCGCCGTGAGTTGGCAGGCCTGCAAGATGCCCAGGCAAAGCTGCTCTCAGAGCGGGCGAAAACGCGGGCATCTCTGTCTGAGATGGCACAACTGCGCACGGATCTTGCGGCAGCACGCTCCGAGGTTGCTCGGCTGTCTGGGCTGGTGGGCCAAGCCCAGACAGAGCCTCCTCCGGTCAGGCCTGAAGCCAGGGAAAGCTCCCGCACGAGCACGGCAACCGATGCTGTATCTAAGACGGGGTCGATAGTGACGAAGGCAAGCAAGCCACTGCCCGTCAAAGCGGTTTCAGGAGATAAGCCATCACCACAGGACCGCGATGGTCAGGCCGCCGTCAAGATTACAATGGAGAACGGTCAGAAGAAGGTTGCCGAGAAGTCTCAACGAAGTGCGACGCCAACCATCCGACCCGAGCTGGATACCGCAAGCCTGCGCCAGCTGACAAAGTCAGCCGAGGCACAAGCGCAGTGATGGTCCTCGTTGAGGGATGATTTGTGCAGGGCAGATTTCATAACTTGGCAGCGCTGACACTTGCAGCCGCAAAGTCAGAGTGTCCTGATCCTGAACGGTGATCGAGGCTTCATGCCTGTATCCACACCTTCCGATGACCGCAATCGAACGGGCACCATGCTCCGCATACCGGCGAGATCCATGGGTGAGCCGAATGAGATGTCATGCTCCTCGGCTGTCGATTCCAAGAGAGGAATGACGGAGGCGAGGGCAGGGATGATGGGATTTGATGGCGCAATCCTGGGAGATGTAGCCCCTGCCTAGGGTCGAGCCGAACGGGGTGTTGTTGGGGCACATCTTGGTCCGTCCAAGAATGCGAGGCTTAGGCCCCTGGCTGCCCTGTGAACCGCGCTCCATACTGGCTTCCGGTGGTCCAGACTAGGCGGACCCTGGCCACAGCTGGTGCATTCGGGATCTCCAGTTCGAACTCGCGAGGAACGTCGCCCGGAGCGGGGATCACAAGCCGCACCCAGGTCTCAGACAGATCCGAGATCCTGCATGCAATCGGATCTCCGGCAGTCTCACTTGTGAACCATCCCTCCAATGATGTGGGGAAGCGCTCAGCTGATCGACGCTCAGACATTGCAGAACGCATGCACGAAATCCTTCGGCGAGGAAGTGCGCTTCTTTACGAAGCCAAGCTGGCGTGAGGATGTCCTTGCGACCACAAGAGCGGAAGATCCGGGAAGCTCACCGAACCCAGCAAGCCGAGAGCAATAAACAATGTGAGGAGAAGGAGAAAGGCAGCGCGCATGTCCATGTGGGCCATGTAGGGCATTCTCCGATGATTTCCTTGTTGCTGCCGACCGTTTCCAACGCCCGACTAATGAAGGGAGCAAACATCAAGCGGTGCGGGCTGGGAGTGAAGGATCGTCTTTCCCAGCCTTGCAGGGAGGATCAGGGCTCTCGGCAGATCGCAGATCGACAGGCGTCCAGTGCACTCTACCGGCGGTCGATCACCGTGTACTCTGCGTCGATCACGCCATCCCGGGAGCGGCGCTGTGCCTGACGCAGGTGGCGTCGAAGATAGAAGTACGACGCGATACCGCCAGCCAGCACCAAGGGGAGCACGACGAAGAACCCTATGAGCATCACGACCGGCAAGGCGACCACTGCCGCGGCCACGCCCATCAGTCTAATCACAGTGGGGAGAAGCCGGCCTGAAGGTGGTGAAGTCCTAGCTCCTGTCTGACGGCCTGAGCATACGCAGGTACTGGCGCAGGAGCGCGAGCTTCACCATCGCGGCGAAGTTCAAGGCGAGCTTCTCGTGCCGGGTGGCGATGGAGCGGCATCCCTTCGTCGTCCACGAAGTTGGTGGCGATGAAGTAGCCGATGGCTGCGATGTCGATGGCCAGCAGGCCCGCCTGGAAGGCGACGGCGGCCGGACGATGGCCGTAGAACAGGCGCCGCAGCCGAACCCGGACCCAGGGTACTTGATGGTGGTCGCATCCGTGCTACCGCCTCGCCGCAGGAAACCGCAGACCTTTGACTGGCCTTGGCCACCCGCCGCTATGGGAGGCGCTATCAGTCATGACAGGAGGCGTTCTTCTCAGCCTGATCATCTGCCCACTATTCCCTAGAGCCATGAGGCCAACAACGCATCGTAAGGGCTAGATCCAGTCCTTTAGTCGGGCAACCAAGATCGCTCCGACCGTGATGGTGACGAGAACCCCGATCACCGACCAGAAGCCCAGCACGCCCGATTGCAGGTACGGCGTCTCCAAGTTCATGCTGAAGATGCCAGCAATGGCCCCGACGGCGCCCAGCAGCATCCTCATAAAGGTCAGGCGCAGCACCAGTTCGTTGGTGGATTCGGCGGTACGGGTGCTGAAGAGCTCGAACGACCCGTTGACGAGATTGCGGGCATGGTCCGCCAGGATCTCGTGCCGGTCGTAGTTCCACTTGCTCATTGCCCCTCATATGGACGGAGGGGTGGTCAGGGGTCTGCAAACCCGGTGGCCCGCAGGGTCAGCGCACCGGATCGCGGGTCTCGGCGGAAGAACAGCCCGCCCTGCTGCTCCGAGTGCCCCGGAATGTAGTCAAGGACGACCCGGCTGGTCTCAGGGTCCGAACCTGCCGTGGACACTGTTCCTTCGATCTCCACCTGCGCGGCAGCTTCGCCCGCCCTGTTGCGCGCCCGGAACAGGACCCGGTGCCCGCCTTCCACCGGTGCCACGTTCTCAACCTCAACGGTGATCACCGGAGGCACGGTCGCGCCATTGAACAACTGCCATCCAATGACGCTGAAGACGCCGAGCACCAACAGGAGGCCGATGCCGGAGGCCACCCACTCGAGCCAAGGCACCTGTGGCGCCACCTTCCCGGTCTCGTTGCCACCCTGCTTGTGTTCCCGGTTCATCGCGCCCTCACACCACCAGCCGCGCCGTCGCGGCGCCGAGCGACGCTGGGAAGCCCAGCACCACCAGCATGTTCGCGATCTCGGCCACGGAGACACCATCGGTCCGTCCGAAGCTCCAGAGCACGTAGAAGCTGACCAGCAGGGCAACGCCGTAGCCGGCCAGTGTGAAGTGCAAGAAGGTTGTCAGGAAGGTGCCACCCTCGGGCCGGCTCTCCTGGCCGGAGAACCCGATGCTGTAGACGAAGACGTGCAAGAGAAGGATGGAGAGTACGCCCAGGGCCAGGACGTGCCACGGCGTCATCTGGAACGCGATCAGGATCATCTCTTCCGTTGGAGCCATGTTGAAGGCGAGGAACAGCGCGCCGGCCACCATCAGGAAGAGCTCGCCGCCATAACCCGCCTCGCGCTTGCGCTCCTCCTCTGCGTCCATGTCCTGCTCATCCCCGAGCTGCTTGCGCCCGAGCATGGCGCCGATGCTCCCCGGCACACTCTGCAGCGCCACGCGTCCAACGATGTCGCCCCAGGTCATGTCGAAGGTGATCACCGCAAGCACCACGAGGAGCACGGCGGATGTGATCACGCCGACGCCAAACGCCGCGAACGCGTCCATCGCGTCCTCTTTGAGACTGAAGGTCTTCTCGAAGCCGGAGAAGTAGGAGAGGCCGACGAGCAGCACGAAGGTAAAGACCATGAGCAGGAGCAGCCGGCCGCGTCCCATCGAGAAGCCGAGCGACCACATCTCCATGGTCATCAGCAGGGGTATGCCGAAGATGATCGCCCCGCCGAAGGCGCGAGCTAGGCCGATGGCGTAGCGTTCGCTTGTCACTGGCACATTCCCTATCCTGACTCACCTGCTCCGTGCGGCGGCACAAGCTTGGCTGCTGAGAAGGGAACCCCTGATCCAGGGACCCAGTTCCCGGAAGCACCGGGGCCCTGATCCGGTGCCGACCACGACCGCAGACATCAGCGGACGAGAGCCAGGGCGGCTGAGGCTCGACCTCGAAACGCGTCGCGTCCTCTGTTAGAATCTGACGTGGCGGTCGGCGGCGATGCCGTCCGCTCCTGAAAGCCCCATCATTTCGGCAAGGCGATTGCGGGCCCGGTTGACGCGGCTCTTGATTGTCCCGACCTTAACGCCGAGCACCTCGGCTGCCTCCTCGTAGGCCATGCCCTCGGCGCCAATGAGCAGAATGGCCTCGCGCTGGTCCCGCGGCAACTTGGCGAGAGCGGCTTCGAGGTCCTGGATGACGATATGGTCCTCTTGGTCTGGGATCGCGACCAGCTTCGCCGCATGTGCGCCGTCCGCATCCTCGACCTCGCGTTGGGTCTTGCGGTGGCCGGAGAAGAACAGGTTGCGCAGGATGGTGAAGAGCCAGGCCTGCAGGTTTGTGTCGGCCTCGAACCTCTCGTGCTTGCTGATGGCTTTCAGCACCGTCTCCTGCACGAGGTCCTCGGCTTGGTGGACGTCGCGGGTGAGCGAGAGTGCGAAGGAGCGCAGCGACTTCAAGCTGGCCATGATCCCGTCGACGAAGGCCTGGTCCACCGGCTCAGTGTGCGCGCGGATGACTTGGGCTACGCGGTCGGCGAGCTGGGCGAGCCGCCGCGGCATCTTGATCTCCACGGGATCGCCGTAGAGGTCCCGCAGCTGGATGCCGAGGTGGGCTTGGACAGCCGCATCGAGCATGGGATTGGTGTCAGGAGGGGACGAGGGATCGTAAACGGTGCTTGTCATGTCCGGACAGATGTCGCGAGTGGGGTTGATTTCAACCGTCGTAACCCGCGAGCGCCGCGCGGCCAGGGCCGGAGCCGGCCAGGGTGGAACTTACGTGTCGATGTTACGGTTAGCCTAACGGCCAAGCCTGGCCCGTCAGTTCGCCTCAGAGTTCGCATTCGTTATGCCCGCTGCACCCCCTCTGTCCCAAAATCCCCAGAAGCATATTGCTCCGTCCATGGCATCCACCCTGCTGGCCCTCGCGGCGGGCATGGTCCTGGTCTGGCTCGTGTCTGGTGGGAGCAGGGCAACCGCGAGGGTTCCGGCCCGGGAACCCGGTCCTCCGGAGCAGAATAGCCGTGAGGCCGAAGCGCAGGACATCAGACAGCATGCCCCGGCAGCCGCCGCCGCGGAGCCGGGTAGGGGGCGCGAGGCGGAAACGCCGACGCAGATCCCGGTCAGGGGATGGCAGGACATCCTGTGGCGCACCTACGAGGAGTTCGGCCAGGACCGCCTGATGTCAGTGGCCGCGGGCGTGACCTACTACGCCCTGCTGGCGCTGTTTCCGGCGATCGGCGCCCTAGTCTCCGTCTACGGACTGTTTGCCGACCCGGCCACGATCCAGGACCATCTGACGGCCCTCTCCGGCGTGCTGCCCGGCGGCGCGCTGGACATCATCCGGGAGCAGGTGGTCCGTATCGCCTCGGCGGGGGAGGGCACCCTCGGTCTCAGCTTCGTCATTGGTCTCGCGGTATCACTATGGAGCGCCAACGCTGGCATAAAGGCAATCTTCGACGCGCTCAACATCGTCTACGACGAGGAGGAGAAGCGCAGCTTCGTGAAGCTGAACCTCGAGTCGCTCACCTTCACGCTGGCGGCCGTCGGGTTCATCCTCCTCGCCCTGGCTGGGATCGTGGTCTTGCCCATTGTGCTGGACTTCGTTGGTCTCGGCACCGGGATCGAATGGCTGCTCGCCATCGCGCGCTGGCCGGTTCTCCTGGTCGTGGTGATCGCCGGGCTGGCGGTGCTGTACCGCTACGGCCCGAGCCGCGACAAGGCCGAGTGGAAGTGGGTCACGCCGGGCGGCATCGTGGCCGCCGTGCTGTGGCTCGTCGTGTCGATGCTGTTCTCCTGGTACGTAGCGAACTTCGGCAGCTACAACGAGACCTACGGCTCGCTTGGGGCCGTCATCGGCTTCATGACGTGGATCTGGATCTCAAGCGTGGTCGTGCTGCTCGGGGCTGAGCTCAACGCCGAGATGGAGCACCAGACGGCGAAGGATACCACACGAGGGCCCGAGAAGCCGATGGGCACCCGTGGCGCCACCATGGCCGACACACTGGGACTGGCGAAGGTCTAATGAGGCGGTTGGCTCGGACCGAGGATCCCGTGTAGAAAGCGTCTGTCTCTCCAGGATTTCTGTCTTTCGGATGCCACAGTTCCTTTCAGATCCCGATGAAGAAACGCTCCAGAGCATCGTCGAGGCGCTCGCCGGGAGCGGGCAAGCGGTGTCGGTCCACGATGCCGAGGATAATCTCCGGTACGCCAACGAGACCTATCGGGGCATGTTCCTGCGGGACTACGAGGGCCCCTTCACCTTCTCCGACATTCTTCGGTACGGCGCCGCGAATGGGTTTGGGGTGAGGATCGACGATGGTGATGTCGAGGCGCTCATCGCCAGAACACTGCCGCGCCGCAGGAGCACCCGCCGGAAATCCTTTGAGACTGACCTTCTCGACGGGCGCTGGTTCTGGATCGAGCACACGGTGCTCGCCAATGGATGGATCATGACGGTGGGGACGGACATCTCGGCCTTGAAGCACAACGAGAAGTCCCTACGACAGGCTCACGAGTCCGCTCTTCTTGCTTCGCGCACGGATCTCCTCACCGGGCTGCCGAACCGGCGCTACATCCTCGAACTCCTCGACGAGGGCCTTGCGGCAGGCATGGCGTCCGGTGCCGGCCTGTGTGTCGCGATCATCGACATCGACCAGTTCAAGACCGTCAACGACACCTACGGGCATGAAGCCGGCGATGCGGTTCTCCGGCATTTTGCGCAGATCTTCCGCGAGAGCCTGCGCCCTGGCAATCACATTGGGCGGATCGGAGGCGAAGAGTTCCTGCTGCTGCTGGCGGATGACCGCCTTGACGACGCGGCCCGCCTGATCAATGGAATCAGGGCCAGCTTCCCGCCTGTGACAATGCCTGACCAGGCAACACGGCGCCCCATCGCCTTCAGCGCAGGCTTGACGGCAGCATTGCCACATGATGACCGCAGCTCGATCCTCTACCGGGCGGATCGTGCCCTCTACGTTGCCAAGGCGGAGGGGCGGAACTGCACCAGGATCGGCCTCGGGATGGACAGAGCCGCTCCGAGTCATGTTGCTGCACAAGAGAAAACGGCTGACCGGACTTAACACCCTCGTCGTTCCGGGTTGGGCAGGTTTCATAATCTTTGTCAACGAAACTTGCGTGTAGCCGCAAAGTTAGAACGTCCTGATCCTGCAAAGTAGGTAGGAATGTCAAACTCCCTGCTTCTGAACGATGCGGGAGAATGCGGATGGGACTGATTGCGATGAGCGAGCGCGACCTGGAACGGATCGAGGTTTTGTCGAAGGTTGTCGAGCGCCGCATGACGATCGTCTCCTTGCCCATCCCTGGGTTCTGCTCCGGCAGCGTGGCCAGAAGCCTGATCGAGCCTGAAAGCTTTCGTGCTTTGATCGTATGTCGACGTCTATCGCTGGCAGCAGTGCGTGCAGATGGAGTCGGCCTGAATGCAGCACCT
>Ga0209902_101420_pt1 | contig 11767 bp, 4 predicted proteins | sample FECB27metaG_FD_188304 | JGI IMG/M metagenome (GOLD analysis project Ga0209902, IMG submission 188304) | Cyanobacterial communities from the Joint Genome Institute, California, USA - FECB-27 (SPAdes) (version 2) | ecosystem: Environmental > Aquatic > Thermal springs > Hot (42-90C) > Microbial mats ...
TTGTTCAGCGCCAGCGCGCCTTTGCCCGCCAAGCTGGCGGCGCGGTGCTGGACGGGCGCGACATCGGCACGGTGATCGCGCCCGACGCCGACGCGAAACTGTTCGTCACCGCCACGCCGCAAACGCGCGCGCGTCGGCGCCATGCCGAGATGCAGAAGGCCGGCAGCATGAAGAGCCTGGATTCGGTGCTTTCCGACATCCGCGCACGCGACCGGCGCGACGCCGGACGAGAGATCGCGCCGATGCAGACCGCGGCCGATGCGGACTTGCTCGACACCAGCTATCTCTCTATAGACGCCGCCGTCCAGCGCGCGATCGCGCTCGTGGACGCCCGGATCGGCACACGCCTGGCGAGTTGATCCCGAGAATTACGAAGACGGCGCGAAGACTGGTGCGGCGAAGGCCGAACTCGTCCCACGCGCCCTTTTCCTATTTCCAAGGGCGTCGGCGGACCGATCGTGTGGGGGATGCCGCGTCGGCATGGGGCCTGCGCGGCAGTTCTGGTCAAGACCGCCGGATACAACCGGCTGGCCGGACAAATGGTAGATAGGACGCAACACATGGCCTCTACGGCATTTCCGAGCCGCGACGATTTCGCGGCACTCCTCAATGAATCGCTCGGCGGCGAAGGCGAAAGCTTCGAAGGCCGCGTCGTCAAGGGCACCGTCACCGCGATCGAGAACGATCTCGCGGTCATCGACGTGGGCCTCAAGTCCGAAGGCCGCGTGCCGCTGCGCGAATTCGCGGCGCCGGGCCAGAAGGCCGATCTGAAGGTCGGCGACGAAGTCGAAGTCTATGTCGACCGCGTCGAGAACGTCCATGGCGAAGCGATGCTGTCGCGCGACCGCGCACGCCGCGAAGCCGCCTGGGACAAGCTGGAAGCGGAATTCTCCGAGACCGCGCGCGTCGAAGGCGTCATCTTCGGCCGCGTCAAGGGCGGCTTCACCGTCGATCTGGGCGGCGCCGTGGCATTCCTGCCCGGCTCGCAGGTCGACATCCGCCCCGTCCGCGACGTCACGCCGCTGATGGACATCCCCCAGCCCTTCCAGATCCTCAAGATGGATCGCCGCCGCGGCAACATCGTCGTGTCGCGCCGCGCCATCCTGGAAGAGACCCGCGCCGAGCAGCGTTCGGGCCTGATCCTGACGCTGGCCGAAGGCCAGGTGATCGAAGGCGTCGTCAAGAACATCACCGATTACGGTGCGTTCGTCGACCTGGGCGGCATCGACGGCCTGCTGCACGTCACCGATCTGAGCTACAAGCGCATCAACCACCCGTCCGAGATGATCAACATCGGCGACACGGTGAAGGTGCAGATCATCCGCATCAACCGCGAGACGCAGCGCATCTCGCTGGGCATGAAGCAGCTCGAGAGCGATCCGTGGGATGGCGCGTCGGCCAAGTATCCGGTCGGCGCCAAGCTGTCGGGCCGCGTTACGAACATCACCGAATATGGTGCGTTCGTCGAGCTGGAGCCCGGCATCGAGGGCCTGGTCCACGTCTCCGAGATGAGCTGGACCAAGAAGAACGTCCACCCCGGCAAGATCGTCTCGACCAGCCAGGAAGTCGAAGTCATCATCCTCGAGGTCGACGAAGACAAGCGTCGCATCTCGCTGGGCCTCAAGCAGGCGATCACCAACCCCTGGGAAGCGTTCGCCGCTTCGCATCCGGTCGGTTCGGTCGTCGAGGGCGAAGTCAAGAACGCCACCGAGTTCGGCCTGTTCATCGGCCTGGACGGCGATGTGGACGGCATGGTCCACATGTCCGACATCGCCTGGGGCATCTCGGGCGAGGACGCGCTGAACCTGCACCGCAAGGGTGAGACGGTTCAGGCGATCGTGCTCGACGTCGACGCCGACAAGGAGCGCATCTCGCTGGGCATGAAGCAGCTCGAAAAGGGCGCGCCCGCCATCGGCGGCGCTTCGGCGGCTTCCAGCTCGAACCTCAACAAGAACGCCGTCATCACCGTCACCGTTCTCGAGATCCGCGATGGCGGCCTCGAGGTTCAGGCGGGCGACGATGGCGCGACCGGCTTCATCAAGCGCACCGATCTCGGCCGCGACCGCGACGAGCAGCGTCCGGAGCGTTACCAGGTCGGCCAGAAGTTCGACGCGATGGTGACCGGTTTCGACCGTTCCAAGAAGCCGACCTTCTCGGTCAAGGCGATGCAGATCGCCGAAGAGAAGCAGGCCGTTGCGCAGTATGGCTCGTCCGATTCGGGCGCGTCGCTGGGCGACATCCTGGGCGAGGCCCTCAAGGCCCGCACCGAAGAGAAGAAGTAAGACCAATCGGTTTGCCCCGGCGACGGCCGGGGCACCCTGATCGGGGGGCGGGCGAAGCTTCGGCTTCCCCGCCCTTTTTGCATATCCAACATGCCCGGTTCGGCTTGCCTCCAGGCCGGCAAACGCACATAAACTCCCGAAAAAGGGGTCGCATCGCTGAGAGTTGCTCCGGCCTTTGCCGGAAAGAGGGGTGCGCTGCGCGATGAGTGTCGGGGGTACAGTCAAGAATCGTACCGCGGCGCTGGCCGCGCTGCTCCTGCCCGTGGCGATGGCAGCGCTCGCGCTCGCCCTCGGACTATGGCCGAGCACGCCCCCCGCGACCGCGGCCGCGCCGGGCACCGGCACATATCTGGGCGTCGCGTCGTGCAGCGGATCGACCTGTCATGGCCGGCAGGAAGCGGATGGCAAGATCGTCCGCCAGGACGAACTGATGCGCTGGCAGGAGCCGTCCACGCCCGGCGGCGCGCACAGCAGGGCGTTCAATATCCTGTCCAACGCGCGCAGCCGTGCGATCGCGGGCCGGCTCGGCATCGGCGATCCGGCCGCAGCCTCCGCCTGTCTCGGCTGCCACTCCGCCCCCGCCGCCGCGCGCGGACCGCGCTTCCAGCCTGCGGACGGCGTCGGTTGCGAAAGCTGCCACGGCGCAGCCTCAGGCTGGATCGCCGCGCATTATTCGGTCGGCACCAACCATCGGCGCAACGTCGCGCTGGGCATGACCCCGCTCGACGATCCCCGCGCCCGCGCCGCCGTCTGCCTCGATTGCCATTTCGGCAGCGCGGACGAGGGACAGTTCGTCAATCACCGGATCATGGCGGCGGGCCATCCGCGCATCGCCTTCGAACTCGACCTGTTCTCGACGCTTCAACAGCATCATGACGAGGACGCCGACTATGTGCTGCGCAAGGGGCGGACGAACAATGTCCGCATGTGGGCGGTCGGCCAGGCGATGGCGCTGGAACGCGCGCTGAACCTCTACACAAATCCCCGCCTCGGCCAGGAAGGCGTGTTCCCCGAATTCTATTTCTTCGACTGTCACACCTGCCATCGCCGCATCCAGGACGGCGACGAGGCGATCCGCACCGGCGTGCGCAACCCCGGCCGGCCGATCCCGGAGGGGATGCCCGCCTTCAACGACGAGAGCATGATCATGCTTTCCGCCGCCGTCCGCGTCGCGGCGCCCGGCATGGCCGCGAAGTTCGACGCTGACAGCCGCGCATTCCATGCGGCGCTTGCGCAGGATCGCACTGCCGCGATCGCCGCCGCGGCCCGGCTGCGCGCCAGCGCGACCGCGCTCGCCGCGACCTTCTCCGCCGCCAGCTTCGGCCGCGACCAGACCTTCACCATTATCGAGACGATCGCGGGCGAAGCGATCAGCCCGCGCTTCACCGATTATGAAGGCAGCGTCCAGGCGGTGATGGCGGTCGACACATTGCTCAACGCGCTGGTCAATGCCGGCCAGGTCAGCGGCGGCGCGGCAGGCAGCATCCGCACCGACATCAACCGCGCCTATGCCGCGGTGCGCGATCCCAACGACTATCGCCCGCTGGAATTCCGCCGCGCGCTGGGCGGCGCGGTCCGGACGATCAGGACGTTGCGGTGACGGGTATCGGTGATCCTCCGCCGTTCGTCCCGAGTGAAGTCGAGGGACTATGCCGAGCGAGGTCGAGGCAGGGCTCTCGGCTGCGCTCGAACGCGTGTCTCGACTTCACTCGACACAAACGGGGATTGGGCTGGCGCTCGACCTGTTCCATCGCACTGGCCTCCCTGATCCTGTCATCCTGCGGAGGCGGTGGCGGAAGCACCCCGACGCCAACGCCGACCCCCACACCCACCCCGACCCCGACATCGGTCTATTCGGTCCCCGCGCAGGAATCGCTGACCGTGGCCGAGGTCGAGCGCATCGTGGCCCAAGGTGTCGGTGAGGCGCAGGCGCGCGGAAAACCCGCGGTGATCGCGGTGGTCGACCGCGTCGGAAACGTGCTGACCGTGTTCCGCATGACCGGCGCCTTTGCCGATGCGGTCACGCCGCGCACGCCGAGCAACGAACAGATCGACGTGGCGGGCATCCGTTTCCCGCAGGAAGGCGGCGCGATCGCCAAGGCGATCACCGGCGCCTATCTGTCGAGCGGCGGTAATGCGTTTTCGACGCGCACCGCCAGCCAGATCGTCCAGCAGCATTTTCCGCCGGCGCCCAATGCCGTGGGGCTGGAGAGCGGCCCGCTGTTCGGCGTGCAGTTCAGCCAGCTTCCCTGTTCGGACCTCTCGCGCACCTTCATCGCGGCGGGCGGACCGGCGGCATTGATCGGCCCCAAACGCTCGCCGCTCGGCCTTTCGGCGGATGCGGGCGGCTTTCCCCTCTACAAGAACGGTGTGGTCGTCGGCGGCGTCGGCGTGATGGCCGACGGCGTCTATGATTTCGACACCAACACCCTCGATCTCGACGCCAATCTGGACGACGAATCGATCGCGCTCGCCGCGACCACGGGCTTCGAGGCGCCGGAGGAGATCAGGGCGCCGCGCATCACCGTGGACGGCACCACGCTGCGATATAGCGACGCGGTGCGATCCGATCTGAAGAGCAATCCCGCGGCACCGCCAAGCTTCGCGTCGCTGATCGGCGGCGTAGGCCAGATCGGGCCGGTGCGCGACTATTCGACGATCGCGGTGGTCGCGGGCGCCGCCTATGGCACCGAAGCGTCAGGCATCCGCAAAGCGACCACCGCCGAATTCGCCAATCCCGACGCCTTCATCCTGACCGACGGGTCGGGCGCGAACCGCTATCCGATCCGCGCCGGCACCGATGCCGCCGCCGTCACCCAGCCGCTCACCGCGGCGGAGGTGCGTGCGGTGATGGAAGAGGCCTTCACGGTGATGAGTCGCGCGCGCGGCCAGATTCGCCGCCCGCTCGACAGCCGCGCACAGGTCTCCATCTCGGTCGTCGACACCTTCGGCACGCCGCTCGGCATCGTCCGCGCGCCCGACGCGCCGATCTTCGGCATCGACGTGTCGCTGCAAAAGGCGCGCACCGCGGCGTTCTTCTCCGGCGCGTCGGCCGCGACGGAGCTTGCCGCCAATGCCAACCAGGACGTGCGCGACGTCGTGCCGCGCGCGCGGACCTTTTTCAACGACCCCACCGCGCTGACCGGCAAATATGCCTTTTCCGACCGGGCGAACGGCAATGTCTCGCGCCCCTTTTTCCCGGATGGCGAGGTGGGCCGCGGGCCCGGCCCGTTCTCGCGCCCGATCGAACAGTTCAGTCCGTTCTCGACAGGGCTGCAATCGGCGATCGTCTTCCAGAACCTGCTGACCCATGTCGCATTCCTGGTGCTCGCCATTCCCACCGACACGCCGCGGCGCTGCACCTTCCTGCCCGACGTGACGCCGGGCCAAAACCGGTTGCAGAACGGCATCCAGATCTTTCCAGGATCGGTGCCGATCTATCGCGGAAGCCAGTTGGTCGGCGCGATCGGCATCTCGGGCGACGGCATCGATCAGGACGACATGATCAGCTTCCTGGGGCTCAACAATGCAGGGCTGCGGGTGGGATCGATCGGCAACGCCCCCAAGGCGGTCCGCGCCGACATGATCACCGTCAATGTCGGCAACGCCAATGTCCGGCTGCGCTATGTGAGCTGCCCCTTCGCGCCCTTCCTCGACACTGCGCAGCAGAATGTGTGCGAGGGGCTGTGATGTTGAGGCGAGACTGAACCATGCCCGCTATCGCCGCCTCGATCCTGCCGCTGCTCGCCGCGCTGGCCGTCGATGCGGGCGTGCAAGATTCCGGTGCCGCCCAGCCCCCGCCGCCGATGGCCGAGGCCGGCCCCGAGGTCGATGCCGATGACGCGCTGCTCGAGGGCCGCAAGCGTCCCGGCCGGCGCCCCACCCTGCCCGATCGCGTAACGCAGGAAAATCCGGGCGCGGTCCGCGCGCCACCGCCGGAGGCGTTTCCGACCGACGAGTTCCCGGTTCCCGATCGCTGGCGGCTGATCGAGTCGCTGGGCATGGTGAAGGAACGCTGGTTCGATCCCTATCACCAGAACACGCTGAAGGGTGACCGGCCGATCGATCCGGCCCGGCACAAATGGCTGCCGATCAAGGGCAATGACTGGTTCTTCGTGCTCAACGCGGTGTCCGACACGGTGATCGAGCCGCGCAGCTTCCCCGTGCCCGTCGGGGTACAGACCACCGATCGGCCCGGCAGCCTGGACGTGTTCGGGCGATCGGGCAGCCTGGTCGCCGCGCAGACCTTCATCGTCGGAGCCGCGCTGATCAAGGGATCGACGGCGTTCATGCCGCCGCATGTCGAATATCGGCTGACGCTCGCCTATCAGGTGAATCATGCGAATGTGGCCGAACGCCGCATCCTCCATGTCGAACCGTCCAAACCCACGCATCGCACCGACGATTTCCTGGGCGTCCAGGAAGCGTTCGTCGACTATCACCTGCGCAACACGTCGGACCGGTACGATTTCGAATCGATCCGCGTCGGCATCCAGCCCTTCCAGGCCGATTTCCGCGGCTTCCTGTTCCAGGATAACCAGCTTGGCGTCCGTTTCTTCGGCAATCGCGACAACAACCGTTTCCAGTTCAATCTCGCGGCCTTCTGGCGGCTGGAGAAGGATACCAATTCCGGGTTGAACGACGTCACCCGGCGGCCGCGCAACGACCTGGTGTTCTTCGCGAACGTCTATCGTCAGGATTTTCCGTTCACCGGCTTCACCAGCCAGGTCTCCGCGACCTATAACTGGAACCGCGAGGCCAATCGGCTGGCGACCGACGACAACGGCTTTCCCGTGCGCCCCGCATTGCTCGGCGATCTGCGCGGGCGCGAATATGACGTGGTCTATCTGGGCTATTCGGGCGATGGCCGCATCGGCCGGATCAACCTGACCGCATCGCTATATGCGGCACTGGGCGAGGATCGGAACAGCTTCTTCACCAGCCGCCCGGCCAAGGTGCGCGCGGGCTTCGCCGCAGCGGAGGCGAGCTACGATCACGACTGGATGCGCTTCCGCCTGTCGGGCCTGTACGCGACGGGCGACGGCGATCCGTATGACGATACCGAAGGCGGCTTCGACGCGATCTTCGAGAATCCGATCTTCGCGGGCGCCGACACCAGCTACTGGATCCGCCAGTCCATTCCGTTCGCCGGCGGCGGCCGCGCGATCGGCATCAACGGCCGCAACGGCATCCTCAATTCGCTGCGCTCATCGAAGGAGCAGGGGCAGAGCAACTTCAACAATCCCGGCACGATGCTGCTCGGCGCCGGCGCCGATTTCGACCTTACCCCGACATTCCGCCTGTCGGCCAATGCCAATCACCTCTGGTTCGAGAATACCGCGTCGCTCCAGGCGCTGAGGAACGAGGGCAGCATTCCCAAGGCGATCGGCTGGGACGTCTCGACCGCCGCGATCTGGCGGCCCAAGGCGACGCAGAATATCGTGTTCCGGCTGTCCGCCGCGATCTTCGATCCCGGCAGGGGTTTCGCCGACCTGTTCACCAACCGGCGCGGGGACGACCGCTTCTATTCCGTCCTCGCCAATGCGATTTTGGCCTTCTGATGGGCGATCGGCTTCCCCTCCACCCTCCGTTCGTCCCGAGCCCTTCGACTGCCTGCCAAGGCAGGCGCTCAGGACAGGCTTCTCCGCAAAGCGGAGAAGTCGAGGGACGTCGGGTTCAGCGCTGCGTGTCTCGACTTCGCTCGACACGAACGGGTTTTGGGGCTGTGCTGGCCCTCATTATCCTGCTCCTCATCCCCGCCGCCGTCTCGATCGCGGCGGAGGGCGAGAAGCCCGTCCAGCGCATCTACCGGTTCAGCCCGCCGGCCCCGCAGGCCCAGGAACCCGCCGAGGCCGCGGCGAAATCGGCTGGCTGCGTAACCTGCCACACTGCATCCGAAGCGCCGACCATGCATGTCAGCCCCGCAGTCCAGCTCGGCTGCGCCGACTGCCATGGTGGCGACGCCACGGTCCAGGGGGATTCGGCGCTGCAGCATGACGATCCGCGCTACGTGTCCGCGCGCGACCGGGCGCATGTGCTGCCCCGCTATCCGGAAAGCTGGCACTGGCCGTCCTCCGCCAATCCCAAGCGCAGCTACACGCTGCTCAATCGCGAAGCGCCGGAGTTCGTGCGCTTCGTCAACCCGTCCGACTATCGCGTCGCGCGCGAATCCTGCGGCGCATGCCATATGGAGGTGATCGAGGCCGCCGAACGATCGCTGATGGCGTCGGGCGCGATGCTGTGGGGTGGCGCCGCGTACAATAACGGCATCGTCCCCTATAAGAGCTATGTCTTCGGCGAGGCCTATACGCGGACCGGCGAGCCCGCGAAGATCGTTTCGCCCGGGGATCCGCACGGAACGGTCACCCCCGAGCAGAAGGCGCGTGGGGCGCTCGCCGCGCTCTATCCGCTGCCCACCTGGCACGTCGTTCCGCCGGGCGATATCTTCCGCGTTTTCGAGCGCGGCGGCCGCAACATCGCGACCCAGTTCCCCGAGATCGGCCTGCCCAATCCGGCGGGCATCATCCAGCGGCTGGAAGAGCCCGGCCGGCCCGACCTGAAACAATCGAGCCGCGGCCCCGCCACCGGGCTTCGCGTTGCGATCCCGGTGCTCAACATCCACAAGACCCGGCTCAACGATCCGTTCATGTGGTTCATGGGCACCAACGACCAGCCGGGCGATTATCGTCATTCGGGCTGCGCGGGCTGCCACGTGATCTATGCCAATGACCGCGAACCGCGCCACAGCCTGACCTATGCCAAGTTCGGCCGCGACGGGCAGAGCGCGACCGTCGACCCGACGATCGCGAACAAGCTGGAGACGAAGGGCGCCCATGGCGCGGTCAAGCAGCCCGGCGACGATCATGGCGGCGCGGCGGAGAAGGAGAAAGGCCATCCGATCGGCCATGTCTTCACCCGCGCGATCCCGACGGCGCAGTGCATGAACTGCCACATGCACCAGCCCAATATCTTCCTGAATTCCTATCTCGGCTACACTATGTGGGACTATGAGTCCGACGCGCCTTTGATGTGGCCCGAGAAGCAGAAATACCCGACCGCCACCGAGGTGCGAGAGGTCAACGAACGCAATCCCGAAGCAGCCGCCGCGCGCGGGCGCTGGGCCGACACCGAATTCCTCCGCCGCGTCTATGACGATGTGAATCCCAAGGCGAAGGACACCCAATTCGCCGACTATCACGGCCATGGCTGGAATTTCCGAGCGATCTACAAGCGCGATCGCGAGGGCAATCTGCTCGACGCCGACGGCAAGATCGTCGCGCCCGACGATCCCGAAAAATTCAGGAAGAAGGACGCGGCCGAGTTCGTCGCGCCCGGCGAGCAGAAGGGCAAGGCGGTCCACATGATGGACATCCATGCCGAAAAGGGGCTGCAATGCGCCGACTGCCATTTCAGCCAGGACAATCATGGCAACGGGCTGATCTATGGCGAAGTCGCCGACGCGATCGAGATCGGCTGCAAGGATTGCCACGGCACGGCCGACGCCTACCCAACCCTGCTGACCTCCGGCCCCGCCGCGCGGCCGCAGGGCAGCAACCTTGCGCTGTTGCGCAATGCCGACGGCAAGCGCCGTTTCGAATGGTATCAGGACGCCGCCGGCAACCGCGTGCTGATCCAGCGTTCGATCGTCGATCCGACGCTGGAATGGCAGGTATCGCTGGTCAAGGATTCGGTGACCAAGGGCAATCCGCATTTCAACGCGAAGGCGGCGCGCGCCAAGCTGATGGGCCGCACCGGCGCGGACGATGGGAAATACGGCTTCGGCCCCGGCGTCGCCAAGGCGGACCGCGCGCATGGCGAAGAAACGATGACGTGCTTCACCTGCCACCTGTCATGGACCACGTCGTGCGGCGGATGCCATCTGCCGATCGAGGCGAACTGGAAGACGACCGAACATAAATATGAGGGCACGGAGACGCGCAATTTCGCGACCTATAATCCGCAGGTCGCGCGCGACGAGATGTTCCAGCTCGGCCGGCACCAGACCACCAAGGGCAATATCGTCGCCCCGGTGCGCTCGACATCCGCGCTGATCCTGTCGTCGACCAACATCAATCGCGAGCGCATCTATGTGCAGCAGCCGCCGATCTCGTCGGCAGGCTTCTCGTCCCAGGCATTCGCGCCGCATTTCCCGCACACGGTGCGCAAGACCGAGACCAAGACGTGCAGCGACTGCCATCTGAGCGCGGACGACGACAATAATGCGATCATGTCGCAGCTCATGCTGCTCGGCACCAATTTCGTGAATTTCGTCGGCCTTCACGCTTGGACCGGGTTGGAGAACGGGTTCGAGGCGGTGCGCGTCACCGAATGGGAAGAGCCGCAGACGGTGATCGGATCCTATCTGCAGCGTTACGCCTATCCCGACTGGTGGAAGCTCCATGTCGAGCGCAACGGCCGCGAGCTGAAGGACTGGACGCGCGGCAAGGCCTTCGACAAGCGCCTATCGGGCGAAACCCAGTCGCTGGAGGAATTCCGCAACATCACCCAGGGCACGTCGGGTGCGGTCGGCTGCCTCCAGCTTCGCGGCGAATATATGTTCGTGGCGGAGGGGCGCGGCGGTTTCCGCGTCTACGACGTCGCCTCGATCGGCAACAAGGGCTTCTCCGAACGGATCGTGACCGCGCCCTTCTCCGCGCTGGGACAGGACACGCGGGTCAAATCGACCAATGCGACCTGCATGGCGCTCGCGACCAACCAGCCCGTCAATCCGCTGCGCAACACCGCCGAGATGCGCGAGATGAACCAGGAACAGCCCTTCCACCCGATCTACAATTACGCGGTGGTGACCGACAGCGCGGAGGGGCTGATCCTGGTCGACGTCACCACGCTGGCCGATGGCGAGTTCCGCAACAATTTCCTGAAGCGCGCCGCGACCTGGAACCCGGACAATGTGCTGAAGGGTGCGCGCCACGTCACGCTGGCGGGCCACATCGCCTATATCGCCGCCGATGCCGGTCTGGTCGTCGTCGACCTGAACGATCCGCTGAAACCGCGGCTGGCCGCGACGCTGCCGCTGCGCGACGCGCGCGCCTCCGCCGTCCAGTTCCGCTATCTGTGGGTGACGGATGCAGAGGGCGTGAAGCTGTTCGACGTGACGCGGCTCGACGCTCCGCTCGCCATTCCGTCGGGCACGATCCCGCTCGCCGATGCCCGCCGCCTCTATGTCGCGCGCACCTATGCCTATGTCGCGGCCGGCCGCGACGGGCTGGTCATCGCCGATGTGAAGAACCCCACGCGCCCGCGCATTTACCGCACCGAGAGCTTCGGCGGGGCGATGAACGACGCACAGGACGTGATCGTCGGCTCCACCAATGCGTCGCTCTTCGCCTATGTCGCGGATGGGCGGAACGGGCTGAAAGTGATCCAGCTCACCTCGCCCGACAGCCAGCCCAATTTCTACGGATTCTCGCCTGCGCCCGTGCCCGAACTGATCGCCTGGGCACGCACGCCCTCGCCGGCGCTGG
>Ga0209902_101422_pt1 | contig 11753 bp, 10 predicted proteins | sample FECB27metaG_FD_188304 | JGI IMG/M metagenome (GOLD analysis project Ga0209902, IMG submission 188304) | Cyanobacterial communities from the Joint Genome Institute, California, USA - FECB-27 (SPAdes) (version 2) | ecosystem: Environmental > Aquatic > Thermal springs > Hot (42-90C) > Microbial mats...
CGTGGTCGTGGCGCTCCCGTGACGTACTTGCCCCATAATGCTTCCTTCCATTCCAACGAAAGGATCGCACCATCAAACCGTGGGATCAAACACCTAGTAACGGGGCGGCAACCGCGTTTGGCAAGGCCGCCCCTTGCGCCGGCCACCTGCTTCCCCTAATTCTGCTGGGCGGACCGGGCCCCTCTGGCGCGCCGCGTCGCCCTCTGGCGATGCACGCGTGATGTCGGACCGCATCGGATGATACCGATGCTGGCCTGGATGTTTACATTTCTCTCCCGGCTTTTCGGCTCATCCGATCGAACCAACCCGTTCGATTAGGGAGTGACGATATGTCTGATTATCTGTTCCGCCTCATGGAGCGCCATCAGAAGCTCGACGGTCGGCTTGCGGAGGCACTTCGCCGCCACTGGCCTGATCCCTTCGAGATCCTGCGCCTCACGAAGCTGAAGCTGGCCATCAAGCATCGCATCGCTTCGGCGATGCGCCGCAAGGCCGTGAAAGCCTGACACCTCTGCGGGGGGGGGGGGGCGCCGCCGCGCCCCCTGCAATGGCGCCATCCCGGGAGCGATCATATCATGGAATTTCTAAATGCCGACCTGCTCGGCACACCGGCGTGGTTCTGGCTGGCGTTCGCCGCCCTCGTCACAGGACTGACCGCCTTCGACCTCGGCGTTCTCCACAAAGAGGACCGCGAAATGGGAATCGGCGAGAGCCTCAGGCTCACCGCGTTCTACATCACGGTCGCGCTCGCCTTCGGCGCGTGGATCTGGGTCGAGCGCGGCGCCGACCTCGGCATGCAATATTATACGGGCTTCTTCATCGAGAAGGCGCTGTCGATCGACAATGTCTTCGTGATCAGCCTGATATTCACCTATTTTGCGATCCCAGCGATGTATCAGTACCGTGCACTTCTGTGGGGCATCATCGCGGTGATCGTGCTGCGCGGCCTGATGATTGCGGGCGGAGCCGCCTTGGTCGAAGAAGCGTATTGGGTGCTCTATATCTTCGCCGCATTCCTGATCTTCACCGGCATCAGAATGTTTTTCGTCGGCGATCACGACCTCGACATCGCGAAGAACCCGGTCGTGCGCTGGATCAGCAGCCACATGCGCGTGACGCCGGAGCCGCACGACCAAAAATTCTTCGTAAAAGTGCGCGACGAGAAGACCGGCAAACTGGTCCGCGCAGCAACCCCCCTGTTTCTCGCGCTGGTCGTCATCAACCTCGCCGACCTTGTCTTCGCAGTCGACAGCGTACCGGCGATCTTTGCCATCACCACCGACACGTTCGTCGTCTATACCAGTAACATCATGGCCATCCTCGGCCTGCGGGCGCTCTACTTCGCGCTCTCGGCGATGATCCACCGCTTCTACTATCTCAAATACGCCCTAGCAGCGGTGTTGGTGTTCATCGGGTCGAAGATCTTTGTCTCCGACTTCGTCCTCGAGGGAGGCAAGTTCCCGCCAGTCCTGAGCCTTGGCGTAACGGCCGCGCTGATCGCCGGCGGTGTCCTGTTTTCGCTATGGAAGACTCGTCACGGCGAAGACACCGCGCCGCAGCTGCCACACGACAAAATCAGGCCGTGAGCGGATTAGAGCAAAAAGGGGACGCGCTCCGCTTGGGTCGCGCGGGAGTTGAACTCCGCGGTCTGCCCGGCTTGCGAGCTTTATTGCACCCAACTCGTCAGGCCAGCGACCAACCGGCCGGGATGACATTCCCGTTTGCAGCGATCTTCCTTCACGCCGGGCATTTTTCTTAAGCTCCGCAAAGACAAGCGAAAGCCGGTAACTAAGTTCTCGCCTTTCATTAAACCGATCAAGTCGCCCGTTTCATCGAAAAGTGTGGTGAATTCCCTTTTCGACCACCTTCTGAAATAGGATGGCCGGCGCGAACGGCACGGGATGCTCGTTCGCTGCCGGCCATCGACGAACCCCCACAGTTCGCCACAGCGGCTGCTGCAAGAGTATTTTTCATCAGATATGCAATCCTGAAACAGGGTAAATACCTAATTGACATTTGCCTAATGACCGAAGCGCATAGAGTTGAAACCAAATAAACGAACCAAGGCGAGGAACGTTGCTATCATCATAACCTTGCTTGGAGTCTCCGACTCTGGGCTTACTTCGACCCCTGCAATATCATGAGCGCGCATCAGAGCTTTTTAAGGCGCGATTGCGACTTTAGAATCCACAGGATGGCCGACGCTTGTGGAGAGGAAACACCGGTCTGAGTGCTTATAAGGCAAACGCGAAGAAGAGCGCGCTAGCCGCTGCCATGACCAGTGTCGCCAACCAGCCGAGCACGGTGGCTGCAGGCGAGAGGGCGAGCCGTCCCATTGCGCGCTTGTTCCGGACGATCAGCATCATCATCGCCATCAACGGCGCCGCCAGCACGCCATTGACGACCGCCGCCCAGTACAATGCCCGAACCGGATCGATTGCGACCGACGTAAGTGCCGAGCCAGCAAGCGTCGTCGCCGCGATCGTCGCATAGAAAAGCCGCGCCTGCAGGGGCTTTGCGTCCAGGCTTCCCGACCTACCGCTCATTTCGGTCACAGCATAGGCGGCCGAGCCGGCAAGGATCGGCACGGCGAGCAGGCCGGTACCGATGATGCCGAGCGCGAACATGGCGAAAGCAAAACGGCCGGCAATTGGACGCAGCGCATCCGCGGCCTGGGCCGAGGTGGCAATGTCTGTGATGCCATGGGAATTGAGAGTTGCCGCTGTCGCAAACACGATGGCTAGAGAAATGATCGAGCTGAACGCCATGCCGGTGAGCGTGTCGATTCTGATGCGCTTGAGTTCGGGAACAGCATCTCGCGGTGCTATACACAATGGCTTGGCGTGATGACGGTGCTGCTCCTCAATCTCCTGCCCGGCCTGCCAGAAGAAAAGATAAGGGCTGATGGTGGTGCCAAGGATCGCGACCATCGCGGTCGCATAATCGGCGTTCCATTGTAGCTCGGGCATAATCAGCGAGGTCAACGCCCCTCCCCACGGCACGCCGGCGACGATTACGACCGCGACGTAAGCGAACAGTGACAGGGTGGTCCATTTCAGAATGGCGGCATAGCGTGGATAGCTCAGCGTTACTTCCAGCACGACGCAGAGGATTCCGAACAACAGCGTGTAGAGAACGGCGTTGCCGCCTGACAGCAGCACCAGGGCGGCACCCATTGCGCTCAGGTCGGCGCCGAGATTCACGACATTTGCGATCAGCAACAGCGTAACCATCGCCCAGAGCACCGGGCGAGGATAATGGCGGCGCAGATTGCGGGCGATCCCGGCGCCAGTCACTCGCCCGATCTCGGCAGCGACCTGCTGGATGACCACCATCAGTGGGAAGCTGAGGACAAAGGTCCAGGCGAGACCATAACCGAATTGCGCGCCGATCTGACTGTGGGTACCGATGCCGCTCGGATCGTCGTCGGCGGCGCCGGTGATCAGCCCCGGCCCGAGCCGGGAGAAAAAGCCTGGCAATGCGTCAGCAGATTCTCCATCTGTCGCCTTCGGTGGATCAGCGATTGGCACCGCTGCGCAATCCTTCGTCGTCCGCTTCATCTCAGAGCGCCGTACCCACCAGATGCCCGATGCCGGCGGTCAGAGCCATGGCCAGTGCGCCCCAGAACGTGACTCGCGTTGCAGCACGCCAGACAATCGCGCCGCCGGCCATCGCGCCTATTGCACCGAGCAGCGCGAGGAACAGAAGCGATGCACCAGCTTCGATCGGAACAAGCAGAGCCATCGGTACGAGAAACACGATCAGTAACGGCAATGCCGCTCCACAAGTGAACGTCGCGGCCGATGTCAGAGCGGCCTGGATCGGGCGCGCCGTCGTCATCTCCAATATGCCCAATTCGTCGCGGGCGTGGGCAGCGAGCGCATCCTTGGTCATGAATTGGCGCGCCACGGAGAGCGCCGTCTCGCGATCGAGACCGCGCCGCATGTAGATCTGGGTTAGCTCCTCATTCTCGGCTTCATTGTCGTTCGCGAGCTCGCGGCGTTCACGGTCCAAATCCGCTTCTTCGGCGTCGGCCTGCGAACTGACCGAGACATATTCGCCGGCAGCCATCGACATTGCGCCCGCGACGAGGCCGGCAGCCCCGGCGATCAGAATCGCGTCCCTTTGAGCCGATGAAGCCGCGACCCCAATAATGAGGCTTGCCGTGGACACAATTCCGTCGTTTGCGCCAAGCACGGCCGCGCGCAGCCAGCCGATACGCGAAACCAGGTGACGCTCGCGATGTGTTCCCAAACGGCTCATTGGCGCCCGATTCGATGCGTCATGACTTAATCGACCTCCCAGACCAGTGGCTCCCTTGGCACTATCCTTCATTGCGCGCGTTACGTAGATCCCCACGGAATCCTCGCTCGGCAATCCGCGATGTCCGAAACAAGGCGCAGGCCCGTACAAGCTTCAGCCGGGGGGATTTCAGGCGGCGGCGTCATAGGCTCTTCCCGGCGCGGATCGGGCGATTGGATGCCGGGCGGCTCCTGCATCGGCTCTTCGGCAGGCGGCACGGAAACGGGGGCTTCCGGTGGAGATTGGGGGTTAATCGTATCGGGCTCGGGATTGCCTGGCACGGGCTTCCCGTTCAGCTGTTCTCGATCGAACTCGGTCATTGTCCGGCCTTCCCGTTCACTTTGGAGCGTTCGCCGCAAACGGCGCCCGATGCGTCGTTTCGGTCTGCGGAAGCAGCAATTAACCCGTCAGCAATGTGATCGGCATTCGGGACATTACGGACTTCAGGAATTCCGTACGCAATCACGCGGACGTGCATCGAGATCGAGGTGCTGCCGGCAGCTTTTCAGTATAAGCTGATTACCGTCCGCTAGGGTTAGCAATGATGGTCCAGCACAGTGCAGGTATATTATTCTACCGCCGTGCCGGGTCGAGCGTCGAAGTCCTGCTTGCGCACCCCGGCGGCCCGTACTGGCGAAACAAGGATATGGGCGCCTGGCAAATACCCAAAGGCGTGATCTGGCCGGATGAAGATGCTGCAACCGCGGCCCGTCGGGAAGCGATGGAAGAACTCGGTGTCGCGGTTGAAGGAGACATGCAGCCGCTTGTGCAAATCCGCCAGGCCGGCGGTAAAATCGTCGAAGTCTTCGCGCGCGAGCAGTCCATCGATCCTGCAAAGATCATCAGCAACCGGTTCAAACTGGAATGGCCGCCGCGTAGCGGCATGTTCCAAAGCTTTCCGGAAATCGATTCGGCGCGCTGGATACCGCTTGCCGAGGCTGACGACGCGATACTCGCCAGCCAGAGGCCATTACTGGCGGCACTGCGTATCTTGCTCGCAAAAGCCGGTTAAAGGGCGCGCGCGCCGCTCACCATAGGTAATATTCCCAATTTCGGACACGACGCACTCGGCAGACAAAGACCGGTATGACTTGGTATATGATCCGCCTCGATCTCGCGCGAACGCGCGATTTTCCTGAAGGTTCGCGCGCGCATTGCTATCTGCTGCGCGCTCCACTCGATCAGCAGCAGATCGTCGACCGCGAGGCGATCCGAGCCACGCCCGAGCGCGCGACCGTGCTGCGTTCCTGGCCCGACGAGCCCGATGTTCACGGCTATCTTGTGCACAAGCACAAGGGCTGGGCTTTTTCCTACGCCCCCGGCGACGCCGATGACGAGCCGCTGTTCCATCTGGAGGCACATCCGTTGCGCGTCGGCGAATATGTGACGATCACCGAACGCGACGGCACGCCGCTCGCCTTCGAGATTTCGCTCTGCCAGCCGATTGCCGACGATTGAGTCTGCCTTCCGATACAGATGTTCGACCAAAGCGCGCAGGTCGCGCGATTGATCATGCCGCCCAGCCGATGCGCCAGCGCCACTTGATCGTTTCGAGCACCACCAGCACGGCCGCGCCCGCCAGGCAGGCGACAAGCATCTGACCGGGCTGCAATGCACCGAACCCGAGCAGGTTGCGAACCGGCCCGATCCATTCCACCAGCCCGAGCACCAGCGCGATCGCGAGCACCACGGCGGCAAGCGCGACGTTCGGGCGCAACAGCGCACCGGCAATCGACGGGTTGAAGGCGCGATTGACCAACACAAGGACGAGAATCGCACCGACGAGCGTCCCGAAAGCGATGGCGCGAAGCTCGACCACCGGCGCGCCTCGGCTCCAAAGCACCACGCTTCCGATCGCCGCGAGCGCGACCGCGCCTTGCACCCCCGACCAAAGCACCAGCGCGCGCGGCAGCAGCGCAGTCGCCGGCGCCCGCGGCGGCCGGCGCATAACGTTGCTTTCCTCGCGCTCCGCCTCGAACACCAGCGAGCATACAGGATCGATGATCATCTCGAGCAGCGCGATATGAATGGGCGCGAGCAGGATGGGCAATCCGAACAGAAGCGGCATCATCGCCAGGCCAGCGATCGGCAGATGCACGGCGACAATGAAGCCCATAGCTTTGCGCAGATTGTCGTAGATTCGCCGGCCGACACGGATCGCGGTGACGATCGACCCGAAATCGTCGTCGAGCAGGACAATGGAGGCAGCCTCGCGCGCCACGTCGGTGCCGCGCCCGCCCATGGCGATGCCGATATCGGCGGCCTTGAGCGACGGTGCATCGTTGACGCCGTCCCCAGTCATTCCCACGATCTGGCGGCCTGCCTTCAGGGCCTGGACAATGCGCAGCTTCTGCTCGGGCATGACCCTGGCGAAGATCGTGATGTCACATACGCGTCGCGCGAGTTCAGCATCGTCCATCTGCGCGAGCTGGTCGCCAGACATGAGCGTGTCAGATGGGATTCCCGCCTCACGGGCGATCGCACGGGCCGTTTCAGGATAGTCGCCGGTGATCATCACCACATGGATTCCGGCTGCATGGCACTGCCGCACTGCCTCCGGAACCGAAGCCCGCAGCGGATCCTGCAATCCCACCAGCCCCCGATAGGTAAAATCGAACCCATGTTGCGTGGCCGGAAAGCTCGTCCCGCGCCAGCGCGCTTCGGCAACACCGAGCACGCGGAGACCACGTGCGGCCATCGCGTCGACCGCAGCGGCAACCGCCGCACGTTCGGCCGGATCCATGCCGCACAGCTCGGCGATGGTTTCGGGTGCACCCTTTGACGCGATGACATGCTCGTCGCCTCCGGGAGCCGTGCACCATATTTGCGAGACCGCGAGGAGTGCCGGATCGAGCGGATAATGGTGTTGCAAATTCCAATCGGCACGACGCGACGTTCCTGCATCGCCGACACGACCAAGTTCGTGAAATGCAACCTCCATTGGGTCGAACGGCTGCGGCGCGCTTGCAAGAATACCGAGTTCCGCGAGCTGCCAGAATTCATCGGGTAGAGGTGCCTCGCCATCATGGTCCAGCACCCGCCCGTCCGGCAGCTTGAGCTGAATCACCGTCATCCTGTTCTCGGTGAGTGTGCCGGTCTTGTCGGTGCACAGCACGGTCGCGGAACCCAATGTCTCAATCGCGGCCGCCCGCCGAGCGAGCACACGCACACGCGACATACGCATCGCCCCCATCGCCATGAAAACGGCAAGGACCACCGGAAACTCCTCGGGAAGCATCGACATGCCGAGCGCTACCCCGGTGAGCGCAGCGTCGAGCCAGCCGCCACGGAGCAAGCCGTAGAGCAGGACCGCCAGTCCGCTGACAACGCCACCGATAATCGCAAAGGCCAGCACGAGCTTCCGAGTCTGGCTGCGAAGATGCGGCGACTCGGTTTCCAACGTCGATAGCGACTGGCCAATTCTGCCGATCTCGCTGCTCGTTCCCGTCGCAGCAACGCGGCAAAGCCCGCTCCCGGCTACGACCAGTGTGCCGGAGAAGATGTAAGCGAGGTGGTTCCCACCTGGCCTCGGCGCCGGCTCATCGTGACACTCCCCGACGCGCACGACCTTGCTGACCGGTATCGATTCACCCGTCAGGAGAGACTCGTCGAGCCGCAACCCGTTGTCGGCGAGCAACCAACCATCGGCGGCGACACGGTCGCCCTCGCTCAGGACCAGCAGGTCGCCCCGCACGACATCACGCCCGGCGATGCGCCGCCGGACATGGTCGCGGATCACCAGCGCACGCGGGCTGGCAATTTCGCGCAGCGCCTCGATCGCACGTTCGCTGCGCGTCTCCTGAATGATGGTGATCGCGATCGAAAATCCCGCGAGACCGATGAGGACAAGCGCTTCCGTCAAATCGCCGAGCGCCAGGTAGACGCCACCACCAGCCAGCAACAGCAACAGCATCGGTTCGCGCATGACTTCGACGATGATCGATATCAGCGAGCGGCGTCTTTGCCGTGGAAGCGCATTGGCGCCATCTCGCGCCAAACGGATCGCCGCTTCGCCCTGGGTCAAGCCAATTGGCGTCCCCTCGACCGGCACGGGTATCAAGGTCGTGGACTCGGCCACAGCCTTCAATCACGTACGACAAATACGGAACAACGCGCATGGCGCACGACGCGCGAGGCGCTGGCACCGAGCAGATAGTCCTTCATCTCGGGGCGGTGAGAAGCCAGAACGATCAGATCAGCAGCAATTCGTTCAGCGGCGTTGAGGATACCGCGATAGATGCTGCCGGTCTCGACAAGGCATGCAACATCCGCCAACCCGGACACGCTGTCGGCAATGCCGGCAAGGCGGCTGCGGGCTGTGTCCACCATCTTGCGAAGGGCGATCGGCGACCACTGAGCGCCGAGTGCCAGTTCCGTGCCGGAGACCACCGTCACAAGCGCGAGCTTGGCCTCGAAGCATCTGCAAAGCCCGACCGCGGCGGGCAGCGCCTTGGCCCATGAACTGCTCTGATCGAGATCGACGGGGATGAGGACGTTCCGATACATGACATCTCAGCCTTCGAGCTTGGCGGCCTGACGGTCGCCCTGCCCGACCGCACGAATTTCAATGCGGCTGCAGGCCGCCGGCTATGCGCGATCGTTGCAGATCGAACGCCGTCTGCAGTTCGGCCGGCACAGTTCCACGCCCCCCTGAATGCGCGCGATGACATGTACCGTTTGAACGCTGATCAGCAGTGCGGCCATCCGGACTTGTACTGAGTTCGCGCGACGGCCGACGCGGCTAGGCTGGCATCTCGCCTTTGCCGGAGACGTACAATGCTGCACACCGAACCCCAGTCCATAGGCCGCCGCGAAAGCGTGGGCGCGGAATCTCGAAACGACTCCGCTTTTCCCGAAGTGACGAAATGACGGTCGAACTCACCTTTCACGGCGCGGCGGGCACGGTCACCGGCTCCTGTATGGAACTCAATGTCGGTGATCGCCGCCTGCTGATTGATTGTGGCCTGTTCCAGGGGTCGCGTACGCTCGAGATGCTCAACCATGAAACCCTGCCGTTCGATGTGCGCGGCCTTGACGCGATCGTGCTGACGCATGCGCATCTCGACCACAGCGGTCGGCTGCCGGTTCTCAGCCGGACCGGCTGCGATGCGCCGATCTGGTGTACGCCACCGACGCGCCATCTGCTCGAACCGCTTCTGCTCGACGCGGCTAAACTCCAGGCTGCCGACGCCGAACGACGCAACCGTCGCCCGGACCGTGCCGGACTTCCCGCGTTCGAGCCGCTTTACGATGCCAGCGATGTCGAACAGCTCGTCTCTCAGGTCCAGGATCTGCGTTATGGGGAATGGGCCGAGCCGTTTCCGGGCGTGGTGATCCGCTTCTCGGACGCACATCATATTCTCGGCGCCGGCTCGCTGGAGATCCAGGCCGAGGGCCAGAACCTCCTTTTTTCCGGCGATATCGGCGTTGCGGCCGCAGATGCCGCCGATCCGGCCATGCCCGGCAGCGGATGGGACCATGTCGTCTGCGAAGCAACCTATGGTGATCGGGACCGGGTTGTCCCCACGCTTGCCGAGCGGCGCGAGAGGCTCGCGGCGGTGGTCGAAACCGCACTCGCCAAGGGCGGCAATCTGCTAATTCCGGCCTTCGCGCTCGAGCGCACCCAGGTTCTGCTCGAGGATCTCGTCGCCTTGTTCGCGTCGCGACGGCTGCCTGCCTTGTCGGTGTTCGTCGACTCGCCACTCGCTGATCGGGTGACACGGGCATATCGCCGCTACGGCGCACGTCCGGGTAAAGGCGAGCCCTCTCCGTTCGACAACCCGAATGTCCGTTTCACCGCCGACGTCGCCCAGTCCAAAGCTCTTAACCGGATCTCCGGAGCCATCCTAATTGCCGGCTCGGGCATGTGCAGTGGTGGGCGCATCCGCCACCATCTGATCCGAAATCTTCCACGCGTCGAATCCACAGTCCTATTCGTCGGCTATCAGGCACGCGGCACTTTGGGGTCCGTGCTCCAGTCCGGCGCGCGCGCGGTGCGGATTTCCGGCAACGACATTCACGTGCGCGCGCGGATCGAGACGCTCGACGCCTACTCCGCCCACGCCGATCATGCCGCGCTGCTTCACTGGCTGACCAAGCGCGCCCCCGTCCGGGGCAGCATCTTTCTCGACCATGGCGAAGCGCCTGCGCTCGAACGCCTGTCGGCTGACGTCTCCACAATCGCGGGACTGCCCCATCCGATCATACCGCTGCTCGGCGAACGCTTCCGGCTAGAGCCTGGCACTCCGGCGCGCCGAACCAGTAAACCGCGGCCACACGCGTCTGACCTGATCGCTCCACAGGATTGGCGAAACCGCTACGCCGCCTTCGCGGCCTCGCTTGAGGAACGACTGCGCGCACTGCCCGATGACATGGCGCGGCAGCGCGCTCTTGCCGCCGCCGAGCACGCCTTCGATGCGCTCCGACGCAGTCAGGATTCGTGACCTGGGGCGGACCGGCACGATGTGACGAGGCCGCCCTAGGGCGGTGCCCCAGTCGCGACCATCCGGACGACAGACACGGCGTACGGGCATGGCTGCGCAGAACCGTTCCGCGGGCCGATGTCCGGAACATTCCGTAAAGACCGATCGCCGGCGGCGGCGCACGCTTCACCATCCCAAGGAGACAGCCATGGCCAACAAGATGCGCGCAACGATCTTTCTCGAGCCAGGGCGGATCGTTCTCGGTGAGAAGCCGATCCCCCAGCCAGGCCCGCTCGATGCGCTGATCCGCATCACGACCACCACGATCTGCGGGACCGACATTCATATCCTCAAGGGTGAGTATCCGGTCGCATCCGGCCTCACCATCGGTCATGAACCAGTCGGGGTGATCGAAAAGCTGGGCTCGGCGGTCACCGGGTACCATGAAGGCCAGCGCGTCATCGTGGGTGCAATCACGCCCTCGGGCTGGTCGAACGCCTCGCTCGACGGCTGCCACGCCCAATGCGGCGCCGGCACGCCACATGGCTGGAAACCGATTGGCGGATGGCGGTTCGGAAACACCATCGACGGCGCGCAAGCCGAATTTCTGCTCGTTCCCGATGCCATGGCCAATCTTGCACCGATCCCGGATGGGCTCAGCGACGAGCAGGTGCTGATGTGCCCCGACATCCTTTCGACCGGATTCGGCGGCGCAGAGGCAGGGAAAATTCGCCTTGGCGACACGGTCGCCGTCTTCGCTCAGGGGCCGATCGGCTTATGTGCGACGGCTGGGGCGAGACTTATGGGCGCGACGGAGATCATTGCGGTCGAGAGCGTTCCCGAACGCGCCGAGATCGCGCGCAAGATGGGGGCCGATCATGTCGTCGACTTCACTCGAGAGGATCCGGTGAGCGCAATCATGAAGCTCACCGCAGGCCGGGGGGTCGACGTCGCCATCGAAGCGCTCGGCAGACAGCGGACTTTCGAATGGGCGCTGCGATCGCTTCGCCCCGGCGGCACGCTGTCGTC
>Ga0209902_101423_pt1 | contig 11722 bp, 8 predicted proteins | sample FECB27metaG_FD_188304 | JGI IMG/M metagenome (GOLD analysis project Ga0209902, IMG submission 188304) | Cyanobacterial communities from the Joint Genome Institute, California, USA - FECB-27 (SPAdes) (version 2) | ecosystem: Environmental > Aquatic > Thermal springs > Hot (42-90C) > Microbial mats ...
CCGATCGGCTCGGTTCGCCGAAAAAGGGGATATCTGCATGCGCATTCTCAACCACACGCCGGCACGCTGGACGAAACGGCTCGCGATCGCCGCGATGCTCGGCCTGTCCGCGCCGATCCTGTCGACGACGGTCTTCGCCCAGGCCGAGACGGCCAAGCCCGAGCTCCCCGATTCGGGCTATGTCAGCGAGGATGTGATGATCCCGGTGCGCGACGGCGTGAAGCTTCACGCGCAGGTCTGGCGGCCCAAGGATACGACCGAGAAGCTGCCGATCATGATGACGCGATCGCCCTATGGTTTCACCGCGGCGCGGATCGCGGGCGGGCTGGCCAAGGGCGGCGGCTATGGCGAGCTTGCCGCGGACAAATATATCTTCGTTTTCCAGGATATCCGCGGCCGCTTCGCATCCGAAGGCGAGTTCGTGAACCTGCGGCCGACCAAGACGACGCCCGACGGCATCGACGAAGCCACCGATACCTATGATTCGATCGACTGGCTGGTGAAGAACCTGCCGAACAACAACGGCAATGTCGGCGTGTTCGGCGTATCCTATGGCGGCTGGACCGCGGCGATCGCGACGATCGATCCGCATCCCGCGCTGAAGGCCGTCTCGTCGCAGGCTTCGCCCGAGGACATGTTCATCGGCGACGACTTCCTGCACAATGGCGCCTTCCGCCTCGACTATGCCTGGTCGTGGGTGTCGGCGCTGGAGACCGACGGGCGTTCGATGCAGGCGTTCGATTTCGGCACCGACGATGCATATGACTGGTATCTGAAGCAGACCGATCTCGCGACGCTCGACCAGCAGAAGCTGGGACGGACCATGCCGAGCTGGCAGAATTTCGTCGCCCATCCGAATTACGACGCGTTCTGGAAGACGGGCCGTACCTCGCACATGATGCCCGCAAAGGTGGCGACGCCGAACCTGATCGTCGCCGGCTGGTGGGATCAGGAGGATTTCTATGGTCCGATGGAGATCTACGCCAATCAGGAAAAGGGCGACACGAAGGGGCTCAACTATCTGGTGGTCGGTCCGTGGAACCATGGCGGCTGGCGCGGTAAGGGCAGCAGTTACGGACCCTATCCGCTGGGTTCGGAAACCGGCACGACCTTCAAGTCGGAGGTCGAGCTGCCCTGGTTCCGTTATTGGTTGAAGGGCGTCGGCACGCTCAACCAGCCCGAGGCCATGGTCTTCCAGTCGGGCAGCAACCAGTGGCAGAAACTGACGCGCTGGCCGCCCGCCGAAGGCGTCGAGCGCAAGCTGTATCTGCGCGCCGGCGGCAAACTGTCTTTCGAGGCGCCGAAGGCCGGCGAGACCGCCGACATCTTCGTTTCGGACCCGGCCAATCCGGTTCCCTATCGCGACCGCGCCAATCTGAAGCCCTTCATGCGGCCGGGATCGACCTGGTCGAGCTGGATTGCCGACGATCAGGCGCCCTTCGCCAAGCGCAAGGACGTGCTGTCGTGGCAGACCGAGCCGCTGACCGAGGATGTCACCATCTCCGGCGATGTCGCGGCGCAGCTCTTCGCGAGCACCACGGGCACCGACGCCGACTGGGTGGTGAAGCTGATCGACGTCTCGCCCTCGGACGAGGCGACGCCGGTCGAGCTGCGCGGCCGCCAGCGGATGATCGCCAACGACGTGTTCCGCGGCCGTTTCCGCACAAGCTACGAACGGCCCGAGCCGATCGTGGCGGGCAAGGTGCTGCGCTACGACATCGATCTCCATTCGGCGTCGCACGTGTTCAAGAAGGGGCACCGTATCGCGGTGCAGGTCCAGAGCAGCTGGTTCCCGCTGATCGACCGCAACCCGCAGACCTTCGTGCCCAATATCCTGAAGGCGAAGCCGGGCGACTTCAAGGCACAGACCCACAGCATCCATCACACGCCGGCTCAGCCCTCCGCGATCTCCGTCCGGGTCGCGCAATAGCGGGCGATGCTCCGGCCGCCCCGTTCCGCTATGTCTGGCGGACGGGGCGGCAGAAGGGCACCAGGATCAGCGCTGCCAGGAACAGCAGCGCCATCAGCCGGAACACGTCGTTGAACGCCAGGGTCAGCGCCTCGCGCTGGACGATGCGGGCGGCCATCGCCTCCGCCATCAGCAGTGCGCGCCCGGGGTCGGGCGTGACCGCCGCGACATGGCGGGTCAGCGCCTCGATCAGCTCCGCGCCGCCGCGACCATAGCTGCCCAGTGCCTCACCCAGCCGCAGCACGTGCAGCCGGGCATTGTCCTGCAGCCAGGTGTTGACCAGCGCGATGCCGATCGCGCCGCCAAGATTGCGCATCAGGTTGAACAGGCCGGACGCATAGCGCAGCTCCGGCCCTTCGAATCCGGTCAGCGCCAGGTTCACGCTGGGTACGATGCACAGCATGATCGAGAAACTGCGCACCGCCTGCGGCCAGAGCAATGCGTGGAAACCCCAGTCGGGCGTCATGAAGCTGAACATCGACAGGCCGGCGGCGAACAGGCCCAGCCCGAAGGTGATCATGATCCGCGGATCGAGCCGCTGCGACAAGCCGGCTGCGACGGGAACGCCGAGCATCTGGATCAGCCCGGCGACGAACACCGTCGTGCCGATCTCCGATGCGTTGTAGCCGCGCACCGTGCCGAGGAAGACGGGGACGAGATAGGTCGCCGAATAGATGCCGAAACCGATCACCAGGTTGAACACACAGGCGAAGACGAAGGTCGGCCGGCGGAACGGGGTCAGGCTGACGATCGGGTGCGCGGACCGGAATGATCGTTCGAGGAACAGGAGCAGCGCGACAAAGGCCAGCCAGCCGCCGATCGCGATGGCGTCGTCCTCGAACCAGTCGTTGCGCGGCCCTTCCTCCAGCACATATTCCAGCCCCGCCAGGAACACCGCCATTGCCGCAAGATGCACCCAGTCGATCCGCCTGAGCATGGTCAGGTCGGCGCGGTCGACGCGGATCAGGCCGAAGGCGAGGGCGGCGACCAGCGCGCCCGGCAGGATGTTGACATAGAAGATCCAGCGCCAGCCGAACGCGTCGGTGATCCATCCGCCCAGCGTCGGCCCCAATGTGGGCGCGAGCACCGAGACCATGCCGAGGATCGCGGGGATCATCGCGCGCTGCTTGCCGGTGAACATCGCGAAGCCCGTCGCGAACACGGTCGGCACCATCGCACCGCCGACGAAACCCTGGAGCGCGCGGAACGCGATCATCGATTCGATGCTCCACGCCATCCCGCAAAGCGCGCTCGCCAGCGTGAACAGCCCGGCCGACAGCGCGAACAGCCAGCGCGTCGAGATCGCCTGCGCCAGGAATGCGGCAAAGGGGATCATCACCAGTTCGGCCATCAGATAGGCGGTCTGCACCCAGCTGATCTCGTCGGCGCTTGCCGACAGGCCGGCACGGACCTCGTTGAGCGACGCGGCGACGATCTGGATGTCGATCAGCGCCATGAACTGGCCGAACGCCATCACCGCGAAGATCAGGTATTTGCGCCTGTCCGGCAATTCGTGCGGGGCGATCGTCGCATCCGACATTGTGCATCACCCCTTGCGCTTTCGTGCTGCACCGATAATATGATGATCGTCATATAAAACAAGAGGCGGCGATGCGTTACGATGCCGAGCACCGCGGACGGACCCGCGAGAAGATCCTACAGGAGGCCGCGACCGCGATCCGCGCGAAGGGGCCGGACGGGGTGGGCGTGGCCGCGCTGATGAAGCAGGCCGGGCTCACCCATGGCGGTTTCTACGCGCATTTCGCGTCGAAGGACGATCTGGTCGCCGAAGCGATCGGCGTGATGTTCGAGGATGCGCGCGCCCGGTTCGACCAGTCCACGGCGTCAGGCGATCCGGCGGCGGCGCTCGACGCCTATGTCGGTTTCTATCTGTCGCGCACGCATCGCGACTCACGCGATCGCGGCTGTCCGATCGCGGCGCTGTCGACCGATATGGCGCGGCTGGAGCCGGGGTCGCGCGAACGTTTCGGACAAGGGATCGCCCGGCTCACCGGCCGGCTGGCCGATGCGCTCGCCCGGCACGGCGTCGCCGATGCCGGCCCGGCGGCCAGCGCGCTGCTGTCGGAAATGGTCGGCGCGCTTTCTCTGTCGCGGGCCGTGGCGGACCCGGCGCAGTCGGATGCGATCCTGGCGCACGCGAAATCCGCGATCCGGCGGCGCTTCGGATTGGGAGAAAAGTCATGAGCGATGCCGAGCCGCTGTCCGGCCTTCAACAGATCCAGTCGATGCTGGCGGGCAAGCTTCGCGCGCCGATGGCCCGGACGCTCGATTTCGCGCTGATCGAGGCGGAGGAAGGGCGCGTCGTGTTCGAGGGTAATCCCGACGAGCGCACCTATAATCCGCTCGGCACCGTCCATGGCGGCTATGCCGCGACCATCCTGGACTCCGCCTGCGGCATCGCCGTCCATACGCGGATCGCGCCGGGGCAGGGCTATACGACGCTCGAACTCAAGGTCGCCTATCACCGCGCGATGACCGCCGACAGCGGCCCGGTCCGCGCCGAGGGCGTGGTGATCTCGATGGGCCGGCGCGTCGCCTTTGCCGAAGCGAAGCTGACCGATGCGTCGGGGCGGCTGATCGCCTCCGCCACCTCCACCCTGCTGGTAATGACGCCGTGAACGCGATCGCGGTCGATCCGATCGTGGCCGCACCCGATGCGCCGTCGCCGCGCCGCCGGCCGCCGCGCGCGCTGGTCGCGGCCGGTGCCGCGCTGCTGCTCGGCGGCGCGGGCGTCGCCTGGATCCTGTCGCCCGCCTCGCGGGAAGCGACCGACAATGCCTATCTGCGCGCCGACAGCACGATCGTCTCGTCCCGGATCGGCGGGCAGATCGCCGAGATCCTCGTGCGCGACAACCAGCAGGTGGGCGCGGGCGACCCGCTGGTGCGGATCGACGATCGCGAGTTCACCGCCCGCTTCGATGCGGCGCAGGCGGCGGTGCACGACGCCGATGCAGGTGTTGCCGCCGCACGTGCGGCGCTGGCATCGCATGTCGCGGAGAACCGGCTGGCCGATGCCGATATCGCGGTGGCGCGCACGGCGATCGCCTCGTCCGATGCGGAACTGCGCCGCGCCGAGGCGGACGATGCCCGGTTCGAGGCGCTGCTCGGTCGCGGCTTCGCGACGCGCCGCGATGCCGAGCGCGTCAGTGCCGCCGTCGCCGATGCGCGCGCGAAGGCGCAACATGATCGTGCCAGCCTGGCCGCGACGCGTGATCGCGCGACGGTGACGGCGGTGCGCCGCGCCAGCCTGGAGGCGGACCTCGCCCGCGCTTTGGCGGGGGCGGAGCGGGCCCGCGCGACGCTCCGCCTGGCCGAGCAGGATCGCGGCTATACGCTTGTCCGCGCGCCCGTGTCGGGCACGGTCGGCAATCGTCAGGCGCAGCCGGGCGACTTCGTCCAGCCCGGCACCCGGTTGCTGACGCTGGTGCCGGGCCAGGGCCTGTACGTCGTCGCCAATTTCAAGGAGGCGCAGACGCGACACATGCTGGTCGGTCAAAGCGCGCGGGTGAAGGTCGACGCGCTCGATGGCGATGCGCTCACCGGCCGCGTCGAGAGCTTCGCGCCGGCGTCGGGCTCCGAATTCTCGCTGCTGCCCTTCGAACCCGGCACGGGCAACTTCACCAAGATCGTGCAGCGCGTGCCGGTCCGGGTGGCGCTGGATCCCGGCCAGCCGGCGCTTGCGCGTCTGCGGCCCGGCCTGTCGACCACCGTCGAGGTCCGGCTGAACCGATAGCGCGGTCACACCCTTGACCCTGACATGATGTCAGGGTCCATATGACATGGCGTCAACGAGGAAGAGCCATGTCCGCAGACGCCCATTGCTGTCATCATTCCCACGATCGTCCGCCGCCGCGCGATGTGCCGCCAGGCGCGATCTGGATCTGTCCGATGCATCCCGAGATACGGCAGGTCGGGGCCGGCACTTGCCCGATCTGCGGCATGGCGCTGGAGCCGGAGACTCCGTCGCTCGACGACGCGCCCAATCCCGAACTCGTCGATTTCACGCGCAGGCTATGGGTCGCGGGGCTGCTCGCGGTGCCGTTGCTGATCGTGTCGATGGGCGCTGAAATGCTTGGCCTGGAACTGGTGCCGATGCGGCTTTCTCCATGGGTCCAGCTTGCGCTGGCGGCGCCGATCGTCCTCTGGGCCGGCCTGCCGTTCTTCCAGCGCGGCTGGACCTCCCTGTTCACGCGCAGGCTCAACATGTTCACGCTGATCGCGATCGGTGTCGGCGCGGCATTCCTCTACAGCCTGGCCGCGACGCTCGCGCCCGGCCTGTTCCCGGCGGCGCTGCGGACGCATGGCGGCATGGTGCCGGTCTATTACGAGGCGGCCGGCGTGGTGGTCGCGCTCGTGCTGCTTGGCCAGGTGCTCGAACTGCGCGCGCGTGCCGCGACCGGGCGGGCGATCCGGGCATTGCTCGATCTCGCGCCCAGGACCGCGCGGCGGATCGGCGCGGATGGCGGGGAGGAGGAACTGCCCGTCGCCGACGTGCGTGTCGGAGACCGGCTGCGCATCCGTCCCGGTGAAGCGGTGCCGGTCGACGGCATCGTGATCGATGGGCTGTCGAGCGTCGACGAAGCGATGCTGACCGGAGAGCCGATCCCCGTCGCCAAGGCGGCCGGATCCGCGGTGACCGGCGGGACGGTCAACGGCACCGGCAGCCTGGTGATGGAGGCCCGTGCGGTTGGCGACGCCACCATGTTGTCGCGCATCGTCCGCATGGTCGCGGAGGCGCAGCGCAGCCGCGCGCCGATCCAGGCAGTGGCGGATCGCATCTCCGGCTGGTTCGTGCCGCTGGTGGTGATCGTCGCCCTGGCCACCTTCATCGTCTGGACACTGGTCGGTCCCGAGCCGCGCCTGGGCCATGCACTGCTCAACGCGATCGCGGTGCTCATCATCGCATGTCCATGCGCGCTCGGTCTCGCGACGCCGATGTCGATCATGGTCGCGACCGGCCGTGGCGCGCGCGCGGGCGTGCTGATCAAACATGCCGAGGCGCTTCAGGCGCTGGCGGCGGTCGACACGCTGGTCGTCGACAAGACCGGCACGCTGACGCTCGGCAAGCCGGTGCTGATCGAGACGATCGCGGCGCCGGGCGTGGACGATGCGGAGATGCTGTCGCTCGCCGCCGCGGTCGAGGCGCGATCGGAACATCCGCTGGCACAGGCGATCGTCGATGCGGCGCGCGAACGCGGGCCGGTTTCCGGCACGGTCGATGCTTTCGCGTCGCGGACCGGAGAAGGCGTGACCGCGACCGTGGACGGCCGCGATGTCGCCGTCGGCAACAAGCGCCTGATGACGGGTCTGGGTATCGATCCGGCGCCGCTCGCCGATCGCGCCGATGCGTTGCGCCGCACCGGAGCCGGCGTGACGTTTGTCGCGATAGACGGCCGGCTCGGCGGTCTGCTCGCGGTCGCCGATCCGGTACGGTCGGAAGCGCGCGATGCCCTGTCGGCGCTGCGTCGCGAGGGACTGCGCATCGTCATGCTGACCGGCGACGAGCCCGCGACCGCGCAGGCCGTGGCCGACGCGGTGGGTGGGCTCGACGCGGTCCATGCCGGGCTTCGGCCGGAGGACAAGGCGCGGATCGTCGCGACGCTGAAGGCGGAGGGCGTGATCGTCGCGATGGCGGGGGACGGCATCAACGACGCGCCCGCGCTCGCTGCGGCCGATGTCGGCCTGGCCATGGGCACCGGCACCGACGTCGCGATGGAAAGCTCGGGCATTACGCTGACCAAAGGCGATCTGTCCGCCATCGTCCGGGCGCGCCGGCTCGCCCGCGGCACGATGGCGAATATCCGGCAGAACCTGTTCTTCTCGTTCGCTTTCAACGGCGTGGGCATTCCGGTGGCGGCGGGGCTGCTCTACCCCTTGTCCGGCATCCTGATGTCACCGATGTTCGCGGGCGCGGCGATGGCGCTCTCGTCTTTCACGGTGGTCGTCAATGCGCTGCGGCTGAACAGGATTTCGTTATGAAGATCGGCGATGCCAGCAAGGCGAGCGGCGTCTCGCAGCGGATGATCCGCCATTATGAGGCGATCGGCCTGATCGCGGCGGCGGCCAGGCGCGATTCCGGCTATCGCGACTATTCGGAGCAGGACGTCCATCGGTTGCGCTTCATTGCCAATGCGCGCGATCTGGGTTTCCCGATCGAGGATATCCGCGCGCTGCTGAACCTCTGGTCCGATGCCGGCCGCGCCAGCGCCGAGGTCAAGCAACTCGCGCTGGCCCGCGCGGATGAACTGCATCGCAAGGCTGCCGCGCTGGAAGCGATGCGCAGCGCGCTGCTCGATCTGGCCGGGCGTTGCCATGGCGACAATCGTCCGGACTGCCCGATCCTGGCTTCGCTCGCAGAGTGACCACCCCTTGCTGATGGGCATGGCGGTGCGCGTCGCGCACCACCGACGCGAAGCTTGGCAACTTGCCCGGTGCCCTGCTTGCACCGACACTCGGCACCATGGATCGATGAGATGTCGTGCGCGTGTGCGGCGACGGGAGGACGTCTGAGCTATGAAGCCCGAAAATGATGTGATCGGCGGTGGTGCGGCGGCAGTGGCGGCTGACCTCTCGGCTTTCTGGATGCCGTTCACCGACAATCGCGGGTTCAAGGCGAAACCGCGGCTACTCGCCTCGGCGGAGGGCATGTATTACCGGACGCCGGAGGGGCAGCCGGTGCTCGATTCCACCGCGGGCCTGTGGTGCGTCAATGCCGGCCATGGCCGCAGCAAGATCGTCGAGGCCATTCGCGAACAGGCCGGAACGCTGGATTTCGCGCCGACCTTCCAGCTTGGCCATCCCAAGGCCTTCGAACTGGCTGAGGCGCTCGCGGCGATGATGCCCGCGGGGCTCGACCGGATCTTCTTCACCAATTCGGGATCGGAAGCGGCGGACACTGCGCTGAAGATGGCGCTCGCCTATCACCGCGCCAATGGCGAGGGCGGACGGACGCGGCTGATCGGGCGCGAGCGCGGCTATCACGGCACCAATATGGGCGGCACCTCGGTCGGCGGGATCGGCGGCAACCGCCGCAGCTTCGGCGCGCAGATCTGGGGCGTCGACCATCTGTCCGCGACGCTCCGCGCCGAGGCTGCCTTCACCCGCGGCCAGCCCGACACCAACGAGGATATGGCCGGCGAGCTCGAGCGGCTGATCGCGCTGCACGGCCCGGAGACGATCGCCGCCGTCATCGTCGAGCCCGTTGCCTGCTCGACCGGCGTGCTGGTGCCGCCGCGCGGCTATCTGGAACGCCTGCGCGAGATCACCGCGCGCCACGGCATATTGCTGATCTTCGACGAGGTGATCACCGCGTTCGGCCGCCTGGGCGCGCCGACCGCGGCCGACTATTTCGGGGTCGTGCCCGATATATTGACCATGGCGAAGGGGCTGACCAACGCCACCGTCCCGATGGGCGCGGTCGCCGCCAGCCGTGCGGTTCACGACCGGATCGTCGAGAGCGCCCCGTCGGGCATCGAATTCTTCCACGGCTATACCTATTCGGGTCACCCGCTCGCCGCGGCTGCGGGGCTCGCGACGCTGTCGCTTTACGCCGAGGAGGGGCTGTTCGCGCGTGCCGCCGGGCTCACCGCGCATTGGGAGGCGGCCGTCCACAGCCTGAAGGGCGAACGGCATGTCGTCGACATCCGCAATCTCGGCCTGATCGCGGGCATCGAACTGGCGCCCCGGCCCGATGCGCCGGGCAAGCGCGCATTCGAGGTCTTCCATCGCTGTTTCGACGAAGGGCTGCTGATCCGCGTGACCGGCGACATCATCGCGCTATCGCCGCCGCTGATCATCGACGAGGCGCAGATCGATGAGATCGTCGGACGGATCGGCGCGATATTGAAGACGGTCGACTAAATCCAATCCGTCCATCCTGAGTAGCCGTTGAGCCTGGCGAAACGGCGTTATCGAAGGACGCACGATACATGGTGCGTCCTTCGATACGATGAACAGGTCGCCATGCCCCCGGCATGGCTGTGGATTGCCGGGGGCAATCCACGCCTGTTCATTTCGTCAAGCTCAGTCTCTACTCAGGATGAGCGGTTCAGTGTGTGATGTCGGCAGACATCACTCGCCTGCCCGCGCCAGCAGAAACCGACGCAGGGTGGCGATGGCGGGCGAGGACCAGCGGTCTTCGCGTGTGACAAAGGCATAGGTGCCGAGTTCGACCTGACGCGTGTCCGGAATCTCGACCTCGACGAGCGCCCCCTGTTTCAGGTCGCGGGCGACCAGATAATCGCTGGCCAGTGCGATGCCGCGCCCGCGCCGTGCGGCGGCGATGGCGAGATGGGCGTGCCACAGCAACGGCCCGCCGATCCGCGCCGGCGCGGCGACGCCGTTCAGCCGCAGCCATGCGCGCCATTGCTCTTCATGTTCCTCGTGCAGCAGCGTCGCATCCAGCAGGTCCGGCGCGGTGGCGCCCGCCAGTCGCGCGGCCATTTCGGGGTTGGCGACCACCATGATCTGCGGACGTGCGAGCGGGACGAAGCGCAGCCCCTTGCCGCCGGGCGCGGGCGGCCAGTCGTCCAGATAGAAACGGATGTCGATATCCGCTTCGCGCGCGAGCAGGTTCGCCGGGCCGTCGGTCGGTCGCAGTTCGACATGATGATCGGGGTGCAGCACTTCGAAATCGGCGATCTGGTCGGTCAGCCATTGCGCGGCGAAGCCAGGCACGCACCAGAGTTTCAGGCTGCGACCCTTGTGATCCCCGCCGTCCATCGCGTCGGCGGTGGCATCCGCCATTTCCGCCATGGCCGCGGAGATCCTGGCATGAAACCGAGCCCCCACCGCGGTCAGTTGCAGCCTGCCGCCGTCGCGATCGAACAGGCCGACGCCCAGCCATTCCTCGATCAGCCGGATATGCCGGCTGACCACCGCATGATCGAGACCGAGCGACGCAGCCGCACGGCGGATGCCGCCTTCGCGCCCGACCGCCTCGAAGGCGCGCAATGCGGCGAAGGGGGGAAGCGCGGTCATCGCGCGCTTATGCTGTGTTGGTGCGCTCAGGGCAACGCCCTGCCTGTGCTTCGCACCTTGCGGTTTTCGTGCCGGCGGGAAAGATCGCAGCATCGCTTTCTTTTGCCTCCGGAGTCCCATGACCCATCGTCAGATCCGCCGCTCGATCGCCGCGCTCGCCCTGACCTGCCTTGCCGCAACGGCGTCGGCGCAGACCCCCAAGGACGCGCCGAAAGCGCCGGAGCGTGCGCGGGATCTCGGCGTGCCGTTCCATGGCGAAACGGGGCCGCTCAATGCGATCACCGATGTCGCCGGCGTCGAAGTCGGCCATACCACGCTGATCTCGGGAGAAGGGGCGCTGAAGGTCGGGCAGGGACCGATCCGCACCGGCGTGACCGCGGTGATCCCGCGCGGGCGCGATTCGACGACGCCGGTCTTTGCCGGCTGGTCGACGCTCAACGGCGCGGGCGAGATGACCGGCACCGTCTGGCTGGAGGAACGCGGGCTGCTCGACGGTCCGATCATGATCACCAACACGCACAGCGTGGGCATCGTCCGCGACGCGGCGCTCGGCTGGATGGTCGACAAGGGATGGAATGCGCGCTGGTTCGTGCCTTTGGTGGCGGAAACCTATGACGGCGTGCTCAACGACATCAACGGTTTCCATGTGAAGCCCGAGCATGTCCGCAAGGCGCTGGATTCGGCACGCTCCGGCCCGGTTCTCGAGGGGGCGGTCGGCGGCGGCACCGGCATGATCTGCAACCGGTTCAAGGG
>Ga0209902_101424_pt1 | contig 11714 bp, 8 predicted proteins | sample FECB27metaG_FD_188304 | JGI IMG/M metagenome (GOLD analysis project Ga0209902, IMG submission 188304) | Cyanobacterial communities from the Joint Genome Institute, California, USA - FECB-27 (SPAdes) (version 2) | ecosystem: Environmental > Aquatic > Thermal springs > Hot (42-90C) > Microbial mats ...
GGCGTTTCGGCAATGGTCGCTGACGGCGGCCGAATGGGGCGTCGACTACCGCGACGGGCTGCGCGACAGGCCGGTGCGGCCAAAGGTCGAGCCGGGCCAGGTGCTCGCCTCGATTGCCGCAAGTCCTCCAGAAACCGCCGAGCCGATGGACGAAATCTTCGCCGATTTCGAGGCCAAGATCGTGCCAGGCATGACGCATTGGCAGCATCCGCGCTTCTTTGCCTATTTCCCGGCCAATGCGGCACCGGTGTCGGTGGTGGCTGAATATCTGGTCAGCGCCATGGCGGCGCAATGCATGTTGTGGCAGACCTCGCCGGCGGCAACCGAACTCGAGACCCGCGTCGTCGACTGGATGCGCCAGGCGCTCGGGCTGCCTGAAAGTTTTGTTGGCGTGATCCAGGATTCGGCTTCGTCAGCGACGCTCGCCGCCGTTCTGACCATGCGCGAACGCGCGCTGGACTGGCAGGGTAACAAGTCGGGCCTGTCGGCGGCTCCCGCGATCCGTGTCTATTGCTCGGAGCATGTGCATACATCGATCGATCGGGCGATCTGGATCGCTGGCATCGGCGAGGACAACCTGGTGCGCATTCCAACCGAGGGGCGCTTTCGTGCCATGTCGCCCGAGGCGCTTGAGGCGGCGATCGTCGAGGACCGCAGGAATGGCCTGCTGCCGGCTGGCATCATTGCCTGTGTCGGCGGCACCAGTGTGGGTGGTACCGACGACGTGGCCGCGGTCGTGGCGGTGGCCAGGCGCCACGGGCTCTATGTCCATGTCGACGCGGCCTGGGCCGGTTCAGCGATGATCTGCCCGGAGTTCCGGCATTTCTGGAGTGGTGTCGAGGGCGCGGATTCGGTCGTCTTCAATCCGCACAAATGGTTGGGCGCGCAGTTCGACTGTTCGATCCAGTTCATCCGCGATCCCGAAAGCCTCGTGCGCACGCTGGCGATCCGGCCGGAGTTCCTGAAGACGCATGGCCGCGACGGCATCACCAACTATTCCGAATGGTCTGTGCCGCTGGGCCGCCGCTTCCGGGCGCTGAAACTGTGGTTCCTGCTGCGCGCGCATGGGCTGGAAGGCTTGCGGACGATGATCCGCAATCATGTCCGGTGGAGCCAGGGGCTGGCGCAACGGCTGGGTCGTGAGGCCGATTTCGAGATCACCAGCGAGCCGATGCTGTCGCTGTTTTCGTTTCACCACGCGCCTTTGGGCGTGGACGATCTCGACCAGCACAATCTGGCGCTGCTCGAGGCGATCAATCGTGACGGACGGATCTATCTGACGCAGACACGGCTCGACGGGCGCGCGGTGATCCGCTTCCAGGCCGGGCAGTTCGAGGCAACCGAGGCCGATGTCGACACGGCCTTCGAGGTGATCGTCGAGATTGCCCGGGCTGCGCGATAGCAATCAGCCAGGGGCAAAAGAAAACCGGCCGGAACTGACGTTCCGGCCGGCTTTTCGTTCAAACGACGCGTCAGGCGCCTTGGATGTAAGGCAGCACCTCGAGAGTGCCGCGATAGATCATCTCGCCGGCGACATAGAGAATGATGACCAGGCCGATATAGGCGATCCAGCGATACTTCTGCAGCAGGTTGGCGATGAAGCTTGCGGCAACGCCCATCAGCGCGATCGACAGCACGAGGCCGAAGATCAGGACGTTCGGGTGGTCGCGCGCAGCACCGGCAACAGCCAGCACGTTGTCGAGCGACATCGAGACGTCAGCGATGAGGATCTGCCAGGCTGCCTGGCGGAAGGTCTTGGTCGGAGCCGCGCCCGCGACCTTGCCGTCCTTGTCGATATCCGTTTCGCTCAGCGCCTCGACGGCCTGGGTCTCCTGGGCGTGGTTGGCGCGCAGTTCGTACCACATCTTCCAGCAGACCCAGAGCAGCAGCACGCCGCCGGCGAGCAGCAGGCCGACGATCTGCAGGAGCTGGGTCGTTGCAGCGGCAAAGCCGATGCGCAGCACGGTCGCAGCGATGATGCCGACGACGATCGCCTTGGTGCGCTGGTCTTTTGGAAGACCCGCCGCGGCGAGACCGATGACGATGGCATTGTCGCCGGCCAGAACCAGATCGATCATGATGACCTGGAAGAGGGCGGTTAAGGCCTCGGGAGTAAAGAATTCTGTCATATGGCACCCTTTGCTATGAGCAAGGGCGACTTGGCTTGCAGACATGATCTGCCGCTGCGGGGTCGTTCCGCATGGGCAAGAATCAGGACGTGCTGATCGGTGAGTACATTTTGAGCCAGGCCGCCGGATTGGAACTCCAGTCCGACATCGCAGCCATGGTGGCTGCCAGAGGGGCCCGGCCTGGGTGGCAGGTTCCTAATCGATCGCGGCGCGGATTTCAAGGTCGAAACCGCAATTGGTCCCATCCGGCAAATTGCCGGATAATCGGCGATTGCGGCTTCGATATGACTTTCGAAACGCCTTTTCACTGCTTTCGTTTTGGCCTATCGTTACTCAAAACGAAATTCCGGGGAACGCTTGCCATGTATCTGTCGCCACGCCAGTCCGAGATCATCCAGCTGGCCAAGGACAATGGGCGCGTGCTGGTCGACGATCTGGCGACGCATTTCCAGGTGACGCCGCAGACCATCCGCAAGGATCTCAACGACCTGTGCGACCAGCGGCTCTTGAGCCGCATCCATGGCGGAGCGCTGTTTCCCTCGGGCATCGAGAATTTGGAATATGAGGCGCGGCGCAAGATCGCCGCCGACGAGAAGGACGCGATCGGCCAGGCTGCAGCACGCCTTATCCCCGACAACGCCTCGCTGTTCGTCAATATCGGCACCACCACGGAAGCTGTCGGCAAGGCGCTGCTCGACCACAAGGGGCTGATGGTCATCACCAACAACATCAATGTCGCCAACAGGATGCGGGTTTATCCTGATATGGAGGTGGTGATCGCCGGCGGTGTTGTGCGCGGCTCGGACGGCGGTATCGTCGGCGAAGCGGCCGTCGATTTCATCCGCCAGTTCAAGGTCGACTATGCGGTGATCGGCGCCTCGGCGATCGACCATGATGGCGCGCTGCTCGACTTCGACTTCCGCGAGGTCAAGGTGGCGCAGGCGATCATCGCCAATGCGCGCCATGTCATCCTGGTCTCCGATCAGACCAAGTTCGAGCGTACTGCGCCTGTGCGCATCGCGCATCTGTCGCAGATGGACACCTTCATCACCGACCATTGCGACATTCCGAGCATCCGCAAGATCTGCGCGGAATCGGACGTGCAACTCGTTGAAACGAAAAGACCCGCGCCGTGAGCGCGGGTCTCGATTGCTTTAGTTCCGATTTAGGCCGGGGCTGAGCCCAAGAACCGGCTTTGCGGCCTTCCGCCCGAACGGATGCTCCAACCAGGCGAAGCTCGCGTTAATAGGGCGAATAGCACTGCTGGCGTGGCCCGTTGTAAGGCTGGAAGGTGTTGTCGGACGCACGATACGAGCGATAGCGGTCGTAGCACCATTGCACGTGGGAATTGCCGTAGCGGCTCGGCTGGACGTAGCGCGGCTGTGGCTGGTTGGCGAGCGCGCCGCCGATGATCGCACCGGCTATGAAGGCGCCGGCCGGGAACCAGAAGTCGTTGTGGCGGCGATAGCCGGGCCGGTAGTCGCGATAGCCGCGATGGCCGTTGAAGTAAACGACATCACCACGCTCGCGATAGAAGCCGCTGCGTGGCGTGCGGAAATGGCTGGCGCTGTCGCTGCGCATCACTCTGCGCTTCTTCCAGTAGCCGTCATACTGCACCTGCACCGCCGTATCGGCCTGCGGGGCCGTGGGCATGTAGACCGACGCTGCCATTGCCTCGGCCACAGGCAGCACCGCAAATGACGCCGCGATGGCCGTTGCCATCAAGCTCGAGATCACCTTGTTCATGCTCGTCTCCTCGTAAGCGGATAGTTCCGTCAGGGGCATAACGGCGGGATGGGGCGATAGTTCCTGCGAGCGGGAACAGGTGACGGGTGGTGCTGCCAGTTCTATGACGAGATTGAACAAGATTTGTTGGTGGGCGGGATGGGACTCGAACCCATGACCATTCGATTAAAAGTCGAATGCTCTACCAACTGAGCTACCCGCCCGACCGTACATAGCTGCTCTACCGGCTGAGCTACGCGCTCCCGAAGGCCGCGCGGCGGCCTCGAAATTCCGGCGGAACATAGGGAGAGTGCCTCGGCGGGTCAACCGGAAAAACGCTGTTGCAAACAGGCTGTTAAATGCGGGTTGCTGGACTGCCGGCGATGCGTGCCCGGACGGCGTAATATTACGGGTAGGTGATATTGCTGGCGTCATTGCCCACTGCTAGACAATGGCGCTCAATATCGAGCCGCCATCGTTTTGGAAATTGATAAATGCGTATGCTTTTGAAACTCTCCGTTGCTTCCGTCCTCGCAGCTTCCGTTCTTCCCGCCGTTGCCCAGGCAGAAGACCTTGTCTTCACGCTCAAGAATGGAACGTCGTCGGTGCTGACGAATTTTTATGCCTCGCCGGTTGGTGTCGACAAATGGGAAGACGACATTTTCGGCCGCGACACGCTGGGCGCAGGCGAAAGCATGCAAATCACCATCGCCGATGGCCGCAGCGTCTGCGAATACGACATGCGCTTCGAATTCGAGGAAGGCTCCGACCTCGACACGACCGAGGACAAGCAGAACCTCTGCGAACTCGGCGAGTACACGATCCACGAATAAGGCTGGCCATGAGTAAAGGCGCCACGAACAGGTTCGGTCCCGACTAGGGCCGGCCTCGAACAGGGTGCCTACCTGGAATGTCCGGCGCACCGGCGCCGGAGGTGAGGCGCATCGGGCCGGCTGCAACCGGCCCGTCTGCCACAAAATGGTGATTGGTACCTGATTGCCGCTGCCGCTATAGCGGCCCTGCACATCGTGGAGCGGCATTGAATGGCATTGGACGTCGGTTATCTCAGCGCATTGGGGGCGGGAGCCCTGTCTTTCCTGTCGCCTTGTGTGTTGCCGCTGGTGCCGCCCTATCTCTGCTACATGGCCGGCGTTTCGGTCGACGATTTCAGGGCCGAGGGCGGGTCGGCGACGGTTTCCCGCGCCCGCGGCGCGCTGTTGACCGCTTCTGCCTGCTTCGTGCTCGGCTTTTCCACCGTCTTCGTGGCGCTGGGGGCCGGCGCCTCGACAATCGGGCAGCTTCTGCGCACCTGGCAGGAGCCGCTGGCCATGGTGGCCGGTGTGCTGATCATCCTGATGGGCCTCAACTTCCTCGGCATCCTGCGCATTCCGCTGTTTTCGCGCGAGGCGCGCTTCCAGTCGCAAGGCAAGCCGGCGAGCAATCTCGCCGCCTATCTGATGGGCCTGGCCTTCGCTTTCGGCTGGACGCCGTGCATCGGGCCGGTGCTGGGACCGATCCTGACGCTGGCCGGCGGCCGCGAGACTGTGGGCGAGGGCGCAGCACTACTGGCTGTCTATTCGCTCGGCCTTGGCATTCCGTTCCTGATCGCAGCGCTGTTTTCCGGCGCCTTCATGCGGTTCCTGCAGAAGTTCCGTGTCCATCTGGGCAAGGTCGAAAAGGCCATCGGCGCTCTGCTGGTGGTGGCCGGCGTGCTGTTCCTGACCGGCGGCGTGCAGACGGCATCCTATTGGCTGCTCGAGCGATTCCCGGTGCTCGGCCAGCTCGGCTGATCCTTCAAACCGTCGAAATCGGCGTGCATTGGAGGCGATTGCCAGCAATGCTAGAAAGGTGGCCGAATCCAGCCGCCTTCTTCCAATCCGGACGACGCCATGACCTCGAGAACCTGCCTGTCGATCATCCTTGCCGCCGGCGAGGGCACGCGGATGAAGAGTGCGACACCCAAGGTGCTGCACCAGATCGCCAACCTGCCAATGGTTGCGCATGTCGCGAGCGCCGCCGAGAGCGCTGGTGCCGATGCCGTAGCACTGGTCGTCGGCCATGGTGGCGATACGGTGAGGAAGGCAGCCGAAACATTCGCGCCGAAGGCCGATGTCTTCGTCCAGGCCGAGCGCCTGGGCACCGCGCATGCGGTGCTGGCGGCGCGGGAAGCGATTGCAAAAGGCCATGACGATATACTTGTGATGTTCGGCGACACGCCGCTGGTCGAGGCCGATTCGCTTGCCCTGGCGCGGCAAAAGCTTGCCGAAGGTGCTGCCGTCGTCGTCATCGGTTTCCGGCCGCCGAACCCGGCGGGTTATGGCCGCCTGCTGGAGAAGGATGGGCGCCTGGTCGCCATTCGCGAGGACAAGGATTGCACCGACGAGGAGCGCAAGATCGGGTTCTGCAATGCCGGGCTGATGGCGATTGCGGGCAAGGATGCGCTGAAGCTGCTCGACAAGGTCGGCAATGCCAATGCCAAGGGCGAATTCTACCTCACCGACATCGTCGAGATTGCCGACAAAGCCGGCCTGACGGTCGTTGCCACCGAAGCGAGTTTCGAAAGCGTGCTCGGCATCAACAACCGGGCCGAACTCGCTGAAGCCGAGGCGATCTGGCAGAAGCGCCGCCGCCGGCAGGCAATGCTCGATGGTGCGACGCTGATTGCGCCCGAAACCGTCTATTTCTCGCATGACACGGAGATCGGCGCGGACGTGCTGGTCGAGCCGAATGTCTGGTTCGGTCCGGGCGTGAAGGTGGCCGACGGTGCCGTCATCCATGCGTTCAGTCATCTTGAAGGTGCCGATGTCGGGCCCCGCGCCGAGGTGGGGCCGTATGCGCGGCTGCGTCCGGGCGCTGTGCTGCACGAGAAGGCCAAGGTCGGCAATTTCTGCGAGGTCAAGAAGGCGACTGTCGAGAAGGGCGCCAAGGTCAACCACCTGACTTATATCGGCGATGCGCGCGTCGGTTCCGGCGCCAACATCGGGGCGGGCACCATCACATGCAACTATGACGGCTACTCGAAATTCTTCACCGACATTGGCGAGGGCGCCTTCATCGGCTCGAACTCGTCGTTGGTGGCGCCGATTGTCATCGGGTCCGGCGCCTATGTCGCCTCGGGCAGCGTCATTACGGAGGAAGTGCCCGGGGATGCGCTGGCCTTTGGCCGTGCCAGACAGAAGACGTTGCCGGGCAAGGGCAAGGAACTGCGCGAACGCTTCGCTTCTGCCGCTGCTGCGAAAAAGGCGGGTGCAAAGTAACGGCATTTCAATCCTGCCGTGCCATGGATGGTCCTTCTTGCCCGGCCGGGCGGCTGATACGTTGCGAAACGGAATGTGACTTCCGCTTGGCTGCTGCGCTGCCTAAAAGGCCGACAGGGTTTTGAGGGATTGGACGGGGCAAAATCATGTGCGGAATCGTTGGAATCGTCGGCCAGGCGCCGGTTGCGCCGCTGATCGTGGATGCGCTGAAGCGGCTTGAATATCGCGGTTATGATTCCGCCGGTGTCGCCACCATCGAGAACGGCGAATTGGCGCGCCGCCGCGCCGAGGGCAAGCTGGTCAATCTTGAGCGCTTGCTGAAAAGCGTGCCGCTGGACGGCAATATCGGCATCGGCCACACGCGCTGGGCAACCCATGGCGTGCCGAACGAGACCAACGCGCACCCGCATTTCTCCGACGGCGTGGCGATCGTCCACAACGGCATCATCGAGAATTTTGCCGAGCTGCGCCAGGAGCTTATGGCCGACGGCTACGAATTCACGTCGCAGACCGACACCGAGGTCGTGGCGCATCTGATCGCGCGTGAACTGGCGCGCGGCACCAAGCCGGTTGATGCCGCGCATGCGGCGCTGAAGCGGCTCAACGGTGCCTTTGCGCTCGCCATCATGTTCAAGGGCGACGAGGACCTGATCGTCGGCGCCCGCAACGGCCCGCCGCTGGCTGTCGGCCATGGCGACGGCGAGATGTTCCTCGGTTCGGACGCGATTGCGCTTGCGCCCTTCACCAATTCGGTCACCTATCTCGAGGACGGCGACTGGGCCGTGGTGCGCCGCAACGAATTCCAGATCTACACGATGGACCGCACGCCCGTGGAGCGCCAGCGGCGCCAGTCGGTCGGCACCAGCTATCTCGTCGACAAGGGCAATCACCGCCACTTCATGGAAAAGGAAATCCATGAGCAGCCGGAGGTGATCTCGCACACGCTGGCGCATTATCTCGACTTTACGCAAGGCACGTCGAAGCCGCTCGACTTGCCATTCAATTTCGCCGACATCGACCGGCTTGCGGTTTCGGCCTGTGGCACCGCTTATCTCGCCGGGCTCGTCGGCAAATACTGGTTCGAGCGCCATGCACGGCTGCCGGTCGACATCGATGTCGCCTCGGAGTTCCGCTACCGCGAGATGCCGATCTCGAAGAAGAGCGCTGCGTTCTTCGTCTCGCAGTCGGGCGAAACCGCCGACACGCTGGCGTCGCTGCGCTACTGCCGCAAGGAGGGCGTGCCGATCGGCGCCATCGTCAACGTGCGCGAATCGACCATGGCGCGCGAATCCGACGTCGTGATGCCGACGCTTGCCGGGCCCGAAATCGGCGTTGCCTCGACCAAGGCTTTCACCTGCCAGCTTTCGGTGCTGGCGGCGCTGACCATCCGGGCCGCCTCGCAGCGCGGCACGATCACGGCCGACGAAGAAAAGGCGCTGGTGCGCAGCCTGTCGGAAACGCCACGCTATGCGGCGCAGGTGCTCAAGCTCGACAAGCAGATCGAGAAAGTTTCGCGCGAACTGGCCTCGTACAAACACGTGCTCTATCTCGGCCGTGACACCAATTTCCCGCTCGCCATGGAAGGCGCGCTCAAGCTCAAGGAAATCTCCTACATTCATGCCGAGGGTTATGCCGCCGGCGAGCTGAAGCATGGCCCGATCGCGCTTATCGACGAGAACATGCCTGTCATCGTCATCGCCCCGCATGACCGCATCTTCGAAAAGACCGTGTCGAACATGCAGGAAGTGGCGGCGCGCGGCGGCAAGATCATCCTGATCACCGACCAGAAGGGTGCTGCGCAGGCGACGGTGAAGACGCTCGAGACCATCGTGCTGCCCGACGTTCCGGAGTTCATCGCGCCAATCATCTACGCGCTGCCGATCCAGATGCTGGCCTATTTCACCGCCGTGTTCATGGGCACCGACGTTGACCAGCCACGCAACCTGGCAAAGTCGGTGACGGTGGAGTAGGGCTTCCACCCCCTACCAAGATCGGTGTTCCAAAGCGCCGCGCGCTTGACTAATGTTGCCTGCAAACATGCGGCGGTGAATGATGTCGGACGGCCACAGACCTTCAGCGATTGCACGGCTGAGGAACTATTTCCTCACCGGCTTTGTCGTTTGCGCGCCGCTGGTGCTGACCATCTACATCGTGTGGTCGTTCATCGGCTGGGCCGATTCGTGGGTGAAACCCTACATTCCCGCGACCTACAATCCGGACAACTATCTTTCGATCCGGGTGCCGGGATTCGGGCTGATCGTGGCGCTGGTGATGATCACGCTGATCGGCTTTCTGACCGCCAATTTCATCGGCCGCGCCATCGTCGGGTTTGGCGAGCGGCTGTTGAACAGGACGCCGCTGGTGCGCGGCCTGTACAAGACGCTGAAGCAGCTGTTCGAGACGGCGCTATCGAACAAGAGCGACATGTTCCGGACTGTCGGCATGGTCGAATATCCGCGCAAGGGCGTGTGGTCGATCGTGTTCGTCGGCAACGAAAAGCGGACCGAGATCAACGACAAGCTCGACAAGGAAGGCGACCCGCTGATTGGGGTGTTCATGCCGTGCACGCCCAATCCGACCACCGGATTCCTGATGTATGTGCATCGCTCCGAGGTCGTGCTGCTCGACATGAGCATCGAGGACGGCGCCAAGCTGATCGTCTCGGCTGGCCTTGTGGTGCCCGAACTGCCGAGCGCGGGCGCGAAGGGCAAGGCGATCGAAGGCCCGATCGGCAATCCGCCTGCCGGTAGCCTGCCTCAGCCGGCTCTCAGCAAGCGCACGGCCTCGTCCCTGCCGAACACGTAAAGCAGCAGGCGTAGCGCCTCGCCGCGCGGCGACACCAGTTCGGGATCGCGCGCAAGGATCAGACGCGCGTCATCGCGGGCGATCTCCAGCAAGTCGGCATGCGCCTCGATGCGGGCGATCTGGAAGCCCGGTGTGCCGGATTGGCGCGTGCCCAGCAATTCGCCTTCGCCGCGCAACTTGAGGTCTTCCTCGGCGATGAGGAAGCCGTCCTCGGTGTCGCGCATGACCGACAGGCGGCGCTTGGCGGTTTCGCCGAGCGGATCCTTGTAGAGCAGGACGCAGGACGACGGCTTGGAACCGCGACCGACGCGCCCGCGCAGCTGGTGCAACTGGGCGAGGCCGAAACGCTCGGCGTGCTCGATGACGATGATGGTGGCGTCGGGCACGTCGACGCCGACCTCGATGACTGTGGTGGCGATCAGGACCCGGGTTTCGCCTTCCTTGAAAGCGCGCATCGCCTCGTCCTTTTCGATACCCTTCATGCGTCCGTGGACGAGACCGATCCTGTTGCCGAAGACCGGTTGAAGCGAGGCGAAGCGGTCTTCGGCCGACATCAGCTTAATCTCTTCGGATTCCTCGACCAGCGGGCAGATCCAGTAGACCTTTTGGCCCTCGGCGACGGCGTCGCGCATGCGGCCGACGAGCTCGTCGATGCGTTCGAGCGGCATGGTGACGGTGCGGATCGGCTGCCGGCCGGCGGGCTTTTCGGTCAGGCGCGACACGTCCATGTCGCCGAATGCGGTGAGCACCAGCGTGCGCGGGATGGGCGTCGCTGTCATGACCAGCATGTCGGGTGCCTGGCCCTTGGCGTTCATGGCGAGACGCTGGTGCACGCCGAAGCGATGCTGCTCGTCGATGACGGCGAGCGCCATGTCGCGGAAGGTGACCGTTTCCTGGAACAGAGCGTGCGTGCCGATGACGATGTCGATCTCGCCGCTTTCGAGCCCGGCCAAGGTCTGGGCACGGTCGCGTCCCTTTTCGCGACCGGTCAGGATCGCGACGCGCATGCCGACGCGTTCGGCCAAGGGGGCGATGGTCGCGAGATGCTGGCGCGCAAGGATTTCGGTCGGCGCCATCAATGCCGCCTGGCCGCCGGCTTCGACGGCGCGGGCCATGGCCAGGAGTGCCACCACCGTCTTGCCCGAGCCGACGTCGCCCTGAAGCAGGCGCAGCATGCGTTCCGGCTTGGCGAGGTCGGCGTCGATTTCTTCCAACGCTGCCTGCTGTGAGCCTGTCAGTTGATAAGGCAGCGCCGTGCGGAGGGCGTCGACGAGGCGGCCGTCGCCGGTCAGCGGACGGCCATGCAGCTTGCGTACGCGAGCGCGGACGAGCGCCAGCGACACCTGGCCGGCAAGCAACTCGTCATAGGCGAGGCGGCGCCAGGCCGCGTTTTCGGGCGAGGCGTCGATCGGATCGACTGGGTTGTGGACGCGCTGCAGTGACGCCGCGAAGCCGGGAAAGCTCTGCCGGCGCATGACGTCGGCGTCGAGCCATTCGGGCAAGGATGGTACGCGTTCTAGCGACTGGCCGATGGCGCGACGCAGCACCTTGGCGGACAGGCCTGCCGTCAGCGGATAGACAGGCTCGACCAGCGGCAGCTTGTCGGCCTCGCTGGCAAGGGCGATGTGGTCGGGATGGACCATCGAGGGGCGGCCGTTGAACCACTCCATGCGGCCTGAAACGATGACCTTCTCGCCCTCGGGCATCGCCTTTTCGAGATAGGCGGCGTGGGCATGGAAAAAGGTCAGCGCGATCTCGCCTGTGTCGTCATGGGCAAAGACGCGGTATGGCGCCGACC
>Ga0209902_101426_pt1 | contig 11682 bp, 3 predicted proteins | sample FECB27metaG_FD_188304 | JGI IMG/M metagenome (GOLD analysis project Ga0209902, IMG submission 188304) | Cyanobacterial communities from the Joint Genome Institute, California, USA - FECB-27 (SPAdes) (version 2) | ecosystem: Environmental > Aquatic > Thermal springs > Hot (42-90C) > Microbial mats ...
GGTCGGTCGTCGCCAGCCACTGGCCCGCGCCCGACGATTTCAACGCGACGCAGCGGTTGATCGCCGGCCTGTTCGAAGGGGGTGCGGGCCGACCGATCGCGATCGCCATGCAATCGGCGGAACGCGGCCTGATGGACGAGGCGGCGACGTCCCACCCCTATTATTGGGCGGGCTTCGCGATCATCGGAGACGGCGCGCAGCAGCTTATCGTCAAGCGCTGACCGCTGCATGGGGGACGAAATCGCGACGGTCCGGAAACGCCCGCTCTACAAGCGGGCGCTGCGCCTCGTCCGCAAGGTGGGCGTGGGGCGCGCCATCGCGACCGCGCTGTTCCTGATCGCAGCGCTGGTCGTCGCCCGTTACAGCTGGAATCTGCTGCTGACGCCGGTCGCCGAACGCGCGCTTTACGACCATCGCGTCGTGCGAACTGCGCCACGCGTCGAAAAGGAGGATCGCGTCGTCATGGTGGTCTATAACGACCAGACTCTGATCGCGACGCGCAAACGCTCGCCGCTCGATCGCGCCATGCTGGCGCGTGCGCTCCGCAACCTCGACACGATGGGCGCCAAGGCGATCGGCATCGATATCCTGATCGATCAGGAACAGGACGAGGATGCAGAGTTGATCGAGGCATTCCGGTCGATGCGGACGCCCACCTATCTCGCCTATGCATCCTACGACACCAATGCCGGCAATATCGGCTATGACCAGCAACAGTTCCTGGACGCATTCCAGAAGGCCATCGCCGGCCCCAAGGTGCAACGGGCAAGCATCCGGCTGGAAGTCGACAGCGATAATGTCGTCCGCAGTTGGCCCGCTCAACTCGCGGGCTCACCGCCGCTGCTCGCCAACGCGCTGACGCCCGTGCATCCGGAATCGCGGCGGTATACCGGAAGCATCCGATTTCTGAACCCGAAGCTCGCCGATTATCCGGTCTACACCAAGCTGCCCATCGATCTGTTTGCCGGCGATGCCATCGTGCCTCAATTCACCGAACAGATTCGCGGCAGATATGTGCTGATCGGCGGCGACATTGCCGATTTCGACAAGTTCGAGACGCCGCTGCGCGGCTTGACGGGCGAGACGATGATCGGGCTGGAGGTTCACGCCAACATCCTGTCGCAACTGCTCGACGGCGCCGGATATGCGAAGATCCCACGCTGGGTGCTGTGGCTGTCGGCGGTTGCCGCGGTGGTCATGGGCGCGTTGTCCAGCCTGATCGGCGGCGCGTGGTGGCGACTGGGCGCCGCATTGCTCGTCCAGGGTGCGGCGCTCGTCTTCCTGCCCTTCGCGCTCCAGGCGCGCATGATCGATACCCAGGGACTGCCGGTGTTCGGCTGGGCGGTCGGCTGGGTCATCGCCTTTGCCGCGGTCGCCGCAGCCGCACGCGCCATCGGATCGGAACAGCGCAAATTCGCGCAGTCGGCGCTGGGCAAATATCTGCCGCGCGACATTGCGACCGAGATCCTTCAGGATCCGGAACGGCTGGCGCTGCACGGCGAGAAGCGCGAGATCTTCGTCGTGTTCACCGATCTGGAGGGGTTCACGAAGCTGAGCCATGCGGTCGCGCCGGAAATGGTCGCACTGCTGCTGAACCGCTATCTCGACATGCTGAGCGACGTGGTGCTCGACCATGGCGGCACGATCGACAAGTTCGTCGGCGACGCCGTCGTCGCTTTCTGGGGCGCCCCGATCTCCCGCCCCGACGATGGCGAGCGCGCCGCGATGGCCGCCTATGCGATGTGGCAGGCGGGCGAGACGTTCCGCAACAGCGCGCCCGAAGGCGTGCCGCCGATCGGCAAGACGCGCGTCGGTCTGCATTTCGGAGAAGCGATCGTCGGCAATTTCGGCGGCGAGGGGCGCATCCAGTACACCGCATTGGGCGACAGCATGAACACCGCGTCGCGGATCGAATCGGCGAACAAGCAATTGATGGCCGGCGTGATGGCCAGCCGCGAAGCGGTCGAGCGATCGGGGCTGGACTGGTGGCGCCCGATGGGCCGCGTCGTCCTGCGTGGCCGCGCGAAGCCCGTCGAGATCTTCGAGCCCGTGCCCGAAATGTCCGCCAGTGATCTTGGTCACTTCCGGTCAATGATGGATCGGCTATCGAGTGGGGACAAGGCGGCTCTCGTGGAGCTGGAAAGCCTGGCGGCCGCGCATCCCGACGATGCGGCGCTCGGCAATCTGGTGTATCGATTGCAGTCCGTGAAGGCTGGAGGATCCTATGTTCTCGACTGATGCGATCATGCGGCGCGGCGCGATTGTGCTGGCCTGCACATTCGGCTTCGGCGGCGCCGCGCTGGCGCAAACCGTGGTGGTGAGCGCCGGCGGCCCATCTTCGAAAAACTACCCCGCGGGCAAGACGCTCGCGCCGGGCACGAAGATCGCGCTGGCGGCGGGAGATACGCTGACCGTGCTCGACAGTCGCGGCACCCGCACGCTCAGGGGGCCCGGCAGCTTCAGCTCGGACGCGTCTTCGACCACTGCCAACCAGAGCTTCGCATCGCTGGTCTCCACCCAGAATCGCCGCCGCGCACGGACCGGGGCGGTTCGCACGTTCAAGCTCGGCCAACGCGTGATGCCGCCCGGCATGTGGTTCGTCGATATCGAGCGCAGCGCAACCTTCTGCGTCAGCGACGCCGCCGCGGTGCAGCTCTGGCGAGTCGATATGGAAAAGCCCGCGACGCTGACCATCGCGGACCAGAGCGGCAAGACGGGCACGGTCGCTTTCCAGATGGGCCAGAACAGCACGGCCTGGCCCGCCGCCATGCCGCTCAGCGACGGGCAAAGCTACACATTGAGCGGCGCGGGCCTGGCCAAGCCGGTCAAGCTGCGCTTCGCAATGCTCGGCGCGCCCGCCACCGATCCGGTGGCCACCTATACCGCGCTCGACGGCAAGGGATGCACCGATCAGAAGGATCTTCTCGTCGCCGCGACGAACCTTGACGTAACGCCGTCCTGAGCCGGCCGAAACCGGCCTCGACGCGGCTTTCCGCCTTGCCTTATCGGGGCTTGGCTGATAGCCTATGACATTGAAAAAAGCGCGGTTTCATGCGCTGTTTTTGGCCCCGCTGGTCGCAGGGGATGCGAAGGGGATACGGCGGCAAACGCCCGGCCCGATGCGAGTTTCCGGAGCCGCCTGACAGCGCTCCGGTGGCTGAGTTTGGATGGCTGCGGCTTTTCCGGCCCTTGCCGCTCGATCGTCCGGAGCCAGCGGCTTGCGGACCGGGCAGCGGAGGGCGGGAGATGAAGCAGCCCTTTGGGGACTTGCTCATGCTCTTGCCGCGATCCGCGCGCTATCTGCCGATCACATTGCTGAGCGCCGTCGCCATGCCCTTGCCGGCGTTCGCGCAGACGCCTCCGCCCGCGCCGCCGACCCGCGACCAGATCGAGCGCGGCGGCGTCGACCGGATCCAGCGCGACCGCACCGATCGCGTCACTGTCCAGAACGCGGTCGAGCGCGCACCCTGCCCGCTTGCCGATCCCCGCTTCGCCGGCATCAACGTCACCATCTCGGACGTCCGGTTCGACGGGCTGAAGGTCGTCGCGCCGGAAACGCTGCGATCCGCCTGGTCCGATTTCGCAGGCCGCAGCGTGCCGGTGGCGACGGTGTGCGAGATCCGCGACCGTGCCGCCACGATCCTGCGCCGCGCCGGATATCTGGCGGCCGTGCAGGTTCCGCCGCAGCGGATCGAGGACAATGGCGTCGTGCGCTTCGACGTGCTGATGGCGAAGCTGGTGCGCGTGCAGGTGCGCGGCGATGCCGGCCGCGCCGAGGCCGTGATCGCGCGCCAGCTCGAAAAGCTCCAGGATCAGCCCGTCTTCAACACGCAGGAGGCCGAACGCTATCTGCTGCTGGTGCAGGACATTCCCGGTTACGACGCACGCATGACGCTGCGCCCGGCCGGCACCGTCCCCGGCGAAGTGATCGGCGAGGTCGCGGTCACCTACACCCCGATCGAGATCGACGCGAACATCCAGAATTACGGATCGCGCGACGTCGGCCGGTTCGGCGGGCTGATCCGCGCGCGGTTCAACGGGCTGACCGGCATGGCCGACACCACGACGCTCAGCTACTACACCACCGCCGATTTTCAGGAGCAGCATGTCGTCCAGGCCTCGCACGCTTTCCGCGCGGGCAGCGAGGGGCTGACGCTTGGCGGGGACTTCACCTACGCCTGGACGCGGCCCAGCCTGGGGCCGGGCGCCGATTTCCGCACCAAGACGCTGATCGCCACGCTGCGCGCAACCTATCCTCTGGTGCGCAGCCAGAGCGAGAATATCTCGATGGGCGGCGGCATCGACTATGTCGATCAGGACGTCCGCTTCGCTACCGTTCCGCTCAGCCGCGACAAGCTGCGCGTGCTGTTCGCGCGGCTCGATTACGACAGTATCGACCCGCTGAGCATATCCAATGTCGGCGGCTTCTCGCCGCGCGAACCGCGCTGGCGCTTCGGCGGATCGATGGAGGCGCGCCAGGGCCTGTCCATCCTGGGCGCCAGCCGCGCCTGCGGCGCGACCTTCGTCAACTGCCTGCCGCCCAATGTCGGGATCAGCAAGGTAGAGGGCGACCCGACCTCCTTCGTGCTGCGCGCCACCGGCTATGGCGAGTTTCGCCCTGCCCCCCGCGTCACGCTGGCGCTGTCGCCGCGCGTGCAATGGTCGTCCAGCCCGCTGCTAGCGTTCGAGGAATTCTCGGCAGGCAATTACACGATCGGCCGCGGCTATGATCCCGGCACCATCACTGGCGACAGCGGCATCGGTTTCCAGGCCGAATTGCGTGTCGGCAGCCTGGTGCCGCGCCGGATCGACGGCTTCGCCTTCGAACCCTTCGCCTTTTTCGACGCCGCCTGGATGTGGAATGAGGATCGGCTGTTCCCGCCCTATCCCCGCGATCCCGTACGGCTGTTCTCCGCGGGCGGCGGCGTGCGCGCCGCCTGGGGCGATCATGCCCGGCTGGATGCCGTGCTGGCCGCGCCGCTGCGCCGCGCCGGGCTTCAGGCGGCGAAGGGCGATATCCGTTTCCTGATGTCGCTGACCGTCAAGCTGCTGCCCTGGACACGATGATGAGCAAGTCCGCCTCGCTGGAGCGTACCGCCATGCCGAAATCCGCCGCCACGCGCACCATCAGTCCGTTGCTCGCCAGTTGCGCCATGGGCCTCGCGCTTGCCGTGCCAGCGGCCGTCAACGCCCAGGCGCTGCGCGGAAACCCCACTGTCGTGGTGGGCTCCGCGAGCATCATCAACGCCGAGATCTCCGGAAACCCGTATGATTTCATCGAGATCACCACGCCGCAGGTGGTGATCAACTGGACGCCGACCGACGATACGCTGAACCCTGGCCCGATCGATTTCCTGCCCGACAACAACGTCGTGCAGTTCAGCAGCACCGCCAATTTCACGGTTCTCAACCGCATCCTGCCGGGCACGAACCGCGCGATCGCGCTCAACGGCGATGTGTTCGGGCGCGTCAACAACGATGTCGGCGGCAATGTCTGGTTCTACAGCCCCAATGGGGTGATCGCGGGCAGCACCTCGCTGTTCGCGGTCGGCGGGCTGGTGCTCACTGCCAACGACATCGCCTATACCGCCAATTCCGGTCCGCCGGACGGCAGCATCACCCTGGGCCCCGGCGGGCGCATCCCGTTCCGCGCCGCCGCTGGCAGCACCGCATCGGTTATCGTGCAGCCGGGTTCGCTGATCTCCACCAACGGCGCCAATGCCTATGTCGCGCTGGTCGCGCCGCGCGTCGTGCAGGGCGGGCTGATCCATATCGACGGTTCGGTCGGCATCGTGGCGGCCGAGGAAGTCGACGTCACGATCAACCAGGGTCTGTTCGACATCAACATGATCACCGGCACGACCATGTCGGAAGCGATCGTTCATACCGGCACCAGCGGCGAAGCCCCGACATCGGGACCGCCGATCGACGGCGCGCAGCGCGTCTATCTGGCGGCACTGCCCAAAAACAACGCGATCACCATGCTGGTCGGCGGCTCGCTCGGCACCTCCGCGACGATCGCGGCGGCAACCAAGGGCGGCGTGATTCTGTCGGGCGGCCACGACATCACCGATCTGTCGGGCAGCGGCATCGCGACGCTGGCGGAGACGACCAAGTCGGTCGACATCAAGATCGGTACCACCACCTTCGGATCGAACCTGACCGCGGTGACGACGGGTACGATCAACGCCAATCCATCGCGCAGCACCGCGCTCCGTTTCGACGCCAATGCCTCGCTGACCGGCGCCAAAGGCGTCTCGATGGTCGCCGATCTGGACGAAAGCATCATCGCCAAAGGCGACCTCAGCCTGATCTCGCCGATCTCGGCCAGCCTGCGCCTGGGCGTCACCAATACCGAGGTAGGCACGCTCAACACGGCGGCGAAGGTCGACATCGCCGGCAAGCTGCATATCAATTCCACCAATATCGGCCTGAATCCGGGCGCGGACGGCGCCGGCGGCTTCGCGTCGCTTCAGCTCGACGGCGGCGGCCCCGCGCCGATCCTGACCGTTCAGGGCCTCACCACGGTCGAGGCGCGCGGCGTCGGGCTGACCAGTTCGGGCAATGGCGGCGACGGTACGGGCGGCACCGCCCAGATCCTGAACCAGGGCGGCACGCTGACCCTGGGCGAAGTCAATGTGCTCGCGCTGGGCCTGGGCGCGGATGCCGGCGTCACCGGCGCCGGCGGCGACGGTGCGGGCGGACTTGCGCAATTCGTGGCGAATGGCGGCACGACCACGACGGGCGCCATCTCGATCGATGCCAGCTCCACCGGCGGCGCGGGCACCGGCACCGGTGCCAACGGCATCGCGAACGGCGCGAACGCCGTTGCCCGGCTGGTCGTGTCCGGCAACGGCGTATCGCTGAAAAGCGGCGGCAACGTTTTCGTCAACGCCGACGCCCACAGCCGGATTGCCGGCAAGAGCTCGGGATCGACCCAGGCCGGCACCACCGAGATCAAGGCGCTCAACGGCGGCCTGCTGGACGTCAATTCGGTGCTGTCCGGATCGGCGCGCGCCGACTGGGTGCTCGGCGCAGACCTCCTCCCGAACCAGGCCGGTACCACCAAGGGCGGAACCGTGGCCGTCACCGTCGCGGGCGGCACATTGAACGCGCAGACCGGCCAGTTCAGCGCCGACGCCAGCGCGATCGGCACCGAGCTGCCGAGCATATCGATCGGCGCGACCACGGGGGGCACCGTATCGCTGACCGCCACCGACGCCCAGGGATTCGAGGGATCGGCCAAGTTCACGAACTTCCTGTCCATGTCCGCGGAGGGCAAGGGCGGCTCCGGCACCAACGGCGCCAACGCCAACGGCGGAACCGTGTCTCTGCTTGCCAATGGGGGAAGCATCGAAGCGGCCAACACCACGACCCTGACCGCGAGCGCCCGTGCCGGCCGAAACAGCGGTGGCACGCCGGGAATCGGCCAGGGCGGAACGGTGACCGTGCAGACCCAGGCGGGCGGCACGAAGGCCGGGATCGCTTTCGACCGCATCTTCATCAACACCAGCGGTGCTGCCGATTTCACCGACGAAGGTGCGCCCTACGCGACGGGCGCCGGCGGTCTCGGCAAGGGCGGCACGATCAACGTGACATCTTCGGGCGGCACGCTGATCGGCAACGAGATTGCGGCGAGCAGCCTTGGCATTGGCGGCCACGCCGTCGAATCGCCGACCGAAAGCGGTCTCCTCTCTGCCGGTAACGGCCAGGGGGGGACGATCGCCTTCACGGTCAATGGCGGCACGGTGGACGTCGACAATATGTTCGCGACGGCGGGCGGCACCGGTGGCATGGCGATCGCGCCCAACACGACCGAGGAATATCCGGGGTTTGCCGGCAACGGCATCGGCGGGACGGTCAGCTTCACGGCGACCAGCGGCAGCGTCGTCACCGATCTGCTGCAACTCTCCGCGCCCGGCAATGGCGGCGTGGGCGGCGATGGGATCGGCTCCAACGCGGCAACCAAAGGTGGCGACGGCACCGGCGGAACCGTGACGCTGACGCTTGGCGGCGCCAAGGTGACGGCGGGGGGAGTCGCGCTGAGCGCCCTGGGAACCGGCGGGATCGGCGGTTTCAACGGAAATGACGACACCCCTCCGGGTGCCGGAGGATCGGGCACCGGCGGGCTTGCACAGGCGCTGGCCAACAACGCGAACTATGCGATCAATATCCTAGCGATCGATGCGTCGGGCAAAGCTGGCGACGCCGAGCCCGTCACCAAGGGCACCCAGCCAGTGAACGGCACCGGCGCCGGCGGCACCGCGCAGTTCGTCAACCAGGGCACCATCGCCACCGGCACCCGGACGGTGGGGGCACTGAACCTGTTCGCCAACGGCGATGCCGGAATGATCGGCGGCCAGCCCGGCACCAAAAGTTCGGCCGGACTCGCCAAGATCTCGGATCAGGCCAGTGCCAGCGCCACCGTCGGCATCGGCAGCGTGACTGCCGATGCGCTCGGCACGCCGTTGATCCTGACCAAGGGGTTCCTGCTCGAAAGCTCGGGCGGCACGCTTGCGGTCACCAAGGCGTTCGACGTCCAGACCGACGGCAACGCGACCTTCACGATCGACGGCAACGGCACGCTCTCGCTCGGCGACGATGCGAGCGTGACCGCCGGCGGCAACATCGTGATCAATCACATCAACCAGACCGCGACGCCATCCTTCTCGATCACGACGAACGGCAGCGCATTCTACGACGCGGGCAAGAATTTCACCGCGAGCGCGGGCACGATCCTGAATGCGGGCAATACGATGCTCGTCCGCGCGCGCAACGGCGACATCACCGCCGCGGACCTGCGTGCGGTCAATGCGCTCGACATTCATGCGCTCGGCAACGTGTTCCTGACAAACGCCCGGACAACGGGTGCGGCAAGCGGCACGCCGCTGACCGGCGGGCGGATCTACATCACCGCGGGCGTCGACCCGGTCGAACTGGTCGGCACCTACGCCCCGGTCGATATCGTGATCGGCGGCACGGTCACCGCCAGCGGCCAGCTTCTGGCGCGCGCCGGACGGGACATATTGGGCAGCGGCGGCCCGCCGGACCGGACCCTGCAGGGCGAAGCGGTCGCGCTGGTCGCAGCGCGCGACATTTCCGGCGCCAATCTCGCCATCCTGTCGAACCGCGAGCTCAACCTGTCGATGGGTCGCGACCTGATCGTTCGGACGATCGATATCGGCGGCTCGCTGAACACGATCAACGCCCAGGGCGCCATCACCGGCGCCGATATCCTGAACGTGCCCGGCGTCGCCATAATATCCAACCTGCTGCGCCTGCGCGGGACGCCGCCTGCGACGATCCGGTCGGTGGGAACCCTGACCATCGGCGACGCGGTGACGAGCGGGCTCGACATCGCCAGTTCCGGCGCGGCGCTGACGCTCGGTTCGCTCAAGGGGAATGTCGGTGCGTCCGAATATCTGAAGGCCAGCGGCAAATCCGTCTCGCTGGGCACCGTCCTGGTCAGCGACGATATCCTGGCGACCGCAACCGGCGGCGCGTTGAATGCGGGCAACCTGACCGCTGGCGACAAGATCACGCTCAGTGCCACCGCGGCGTTGACCGCCGGCCTGATCGATGCCGGTGGCCTTGCCACGCTGGGCTCTACGGGTTCGACGATCGACGCGACCACGGTACTCGGCAAGGGCGGTGTCACCATCACCGCGCCGGGCGCGATCACGATCGGCACCGCTACGGCGGGCGCGGGCGTGACACTCGCGGACCTCTCCATCTCGGCGCTCGGCAGTGCGGCGATCAAGGTGAACACGGGATCCGCGACACGCGACATCGCCATTACCGATACCGGCGCGGCGAGCCTGACCGCCGGCAGCCTGACCGCGGGCGGCGCGCTGAGCGTCGATCTGGACGGCGCCGCGACCATCGATCTGGCCAAGACCAGCGGAACCGGCGCGATGGCGCTTGTCGCCGATACCGGACTGACCCTGAAAACGGTTCAGGCCGGCGGAACAGTCCTGCTGAAGGCGGATGCCGGCCCCGTCCTGGTCTCAACCGATCTTGCCGCGGCCGGAAAGGTGACCGCGATCGGCCGCTCGGTCGATCTCACCGCGCTGCAGGGGCTCACGCTCGAGGCGCAGGCGACCGCGGGCAATCTTACCGTCAAGGCGGGCGGAGCGCTGGCGGTCGAAACCGGACTTGCGACCGGAGACGTGAAGCTCGCCAGCACTGGCGGTACGCTGACGGTCGGGTCGGCCCAGGCCGGCGGCAATCTCACGCTCGCATCGCCCAGCACCATCTCGATCACCACGATTGCGACGGGCAATAGCGTCAAGGCCGCTTCGGGCGATCTGGAGATCGCGAACGGCGCCAGGATCGGAACCGCCGGCACGACCACATTGGTCGAACTGACAAACAGCAATGCGGCCCGGCGCAGTTTCTACGGCGGTGCGGCAACGACCGAAGGCTACAGCCTGTCCGGCGCCGAGATCAGCCGGATCTTTGGCGACAACATCACGCTGATCGCGCCGATCACCCCGTCCAGCAGCACGACCAACCCGGATGTGATCGTCGGCGCGATGTCGATCACCAGTCGCGCCAATATCGTCGGCGGCCAGTTGGGACCGCAAGGCGCCTTCACCATCCAGACGCCGGGCCGCGTCCGCATCGGCGGAGCGGTCGCCATGACCGGTGCGGGCGATGCGAACATATTCGCGGTTCAGGCCGGCAGCCTGATCGCGATCGACGCAGCGACCGGCTCGATCGACCTGCGCGGTCCGGGCAATGCGCTGGGCGGATCGATCCTGCTTTCGGCGGCCGACATCATCGCGGCCTATGCCGGCGCGATGGAAACCGTGCTCGCCTCATCCGATATCGCGGCGATCGACACCCGGCTCGGCACCAATGACGGCGCGACGATCGACGAGGGCTTCCTCCGCGCCCGCGGTCTGCGTTTCACGGTCGCCAACGGCCTGTATATCCAGAATAGCGGGGCCGGAACCGCCTATGCCGAGCGCCGTGGTTTCACGGCCGGCGTCGGCGGGATCGCAATCGCCGCCAGCCAGGGCGCCGCCCCACGCATCGTCGTCAACGGCCAGGTCGTTCCCGCAAGCGGCACCGCCGCCACCGGACTGGACACCATCCCGCTGGTCACGGTCAACGGACAGCCGGCTCCTTCGGCCTCGGGCTACGCCCAGGGATCGACGATCAACGGGTGCGTCTTCGCCAATGGCGGCAACTGCACGCCGACGCCGACCCCAACACCGACTCCGACTCCGACTCCGACTCCAACCCCCACGCCGACCCCAACTCCAACTCCAACTCCAACTCCAACTCCAACTCCAACTCCAACTCCAACTCCGACACCAACTCCAACGCCGACTCCGACGCCAACTCCGACTCCGACCCCAACTCCAACTCCAACTCCGACACCAACTCCAACTCCGACTCCGACCCCAACTCCAACTCCGACACCAACTCCAACTCCAACTCCAACTCCAACTCCGACACCAACTCCGACGCCGACCCCAACTCCGACACCAACTCCGACTCCGACGCCAACGCCGACCCCCACGCCGAGGCCGGTTCCGGAGACGCAGAGCAGGGATCATGTGTGGACGACCCCTGCGGTGCAAGAGCATTTTTGCGGCGATGAGCACCGGTCGGGTGCATCCATGTGTTCGGCCTGTTCGCGCAGCACCGCATGGCTGCTGGCCCTGATGAAGT
>Ga0209902_101427_pt1 | contig 11659 bp, 8 predicted proteins | sample FECB27metaG_FD_188304 | JGI IMG/M metagenome (GOLD analysis project Ga0209902, IMG submission 188304) | Cyanobacterial communities from the Joint Genome Institute, California, USA - FECB-27 (SPAdes) (version 2) | ecosystem: Environmental > Aquatic > Thermal springs > Hot (42-90C) > Microbial mats ...
ATATCGCTGACCTCGACGGGCCGCTCTTCCTGCGCGCCGACCGCGAACCTTCCGCGACGTACAGCGGCGGCGCCATCGATTGCCCGCCGGCACTGTGGGGCGCCGCCTAGCCGTATCGATCGACATCCTACTCACGTCTGCGAGGGCCTCATGAATCGGCATGAACTTTCAAAGCCCTATCTATTGTTCATCGGTGATGTCACCGAGCCCGCTTATGCGAAAACCGCCTTCGGGCTTCGCGACTGGGTGCCCGATTCCTGCCTTGGGCAGCTTCGTCTTTCCGATCGCGCGGTGGATCTGGGGCTTCCCAATTTGTCGCTGATCGAAGCGGCCGGGGCGGGGGCGAAGACGTTGGTGGTGGCGATCGCGCCGATGGGAGGGCAGCTCCATCCGTCCTGGCTGACGATTATCACTGCCGCGCTCGACGCGGGTCTCGATGTCGCGGCCGGCCTCCACCAGCGCCTCGCCGACATCCCCGCAGTGGCCGATGCCGCACGCCGCTCGGGCCACAAGGTGCATGACGTCCGACACAGCGATCTGGCCCTCGGCGTGGGAACGGGATTGCCGCGGCCGGGGAAGCGGCTGCTGACCGTCGGCACTGACTGCGCGCTGGGCAAGAAATACACCGCGCTCGCGCTGGCGCGTGCGATGTGCGAGCGCGGCATCGACGCCGATTTTCGAGCGACGGGGCAGACGGGCATCCTGATCGAGGGGCAGGGGATTGCCGTCGATCATGTCGTCGCCGATTTCATAGCGGGCGCCGCCGAGGCGCTGTCGCCGGCCAATGCCCCAGATCATTGGGATGTAATTGAGGGGCAGGGATCATTGTTCCATCCGGCCTATGCCGGCGTGACACTAGGCCTAATCCACGGGTCACAGCCCGAGGCCATGGTGCTTTGTCACGATCCGACCAGGCAGACGTTGCTGGGCCTTCCTCATATGCCGCTTCCCGGTTTAGCCGATGCAATCAGCCGTTATGAGCAGGCGGCTCAATTGACCGCGAAACGATCGAAGATAGTTGGGATCGCTCTCAATACGGGCGGCCTCACACAAGATGACGCGCTGGCGCTCATCGAGCGGATCGCCAAGCAGTATGGATTACCCTGTTGCGATCCGTTGCGAACGGGCGTGAGCGTCTTGATCGATGCGCTCGAGCGTTGAAGCTTCGTAAAGCCGTTCTACAACGATTTTTGAGACTTTCTGGAGCGTAACTCGTCTCCCTATGACGACGCCTTCACTCACCGAAAATCCCGCGTCCGCACCTTGATGCCTTCGGTCGGCTGGCCGGGGACGATTCCTGAACCGAGCCGCAGATCGGGGATATAGATCTCGCGTGCCGGGCGGCCGAGCGTGCGGTTGGCCGGGTCGCGCGGGTCGGGCCCGACCTGGTTCTTGGCGATGTCGCCGCGCGCGGTGCGGTAGATGTCCGAAACGTCACTGCGGCTGCCGACGCTGGCGAGCATGGGTGACAGATCGGTCAGCCTCTGGGCGATGACATGGATGACCTCGCCCTCGCGCTGGACCTGCCCGCGGACGCCCATCATCGAGGCACCAAGCACGATGCGGCGATTGGCTTCGAATATCTTGGTCCACACCACCAGATTGGCGACGTTGGTCTCGTCCTCCAGCGTGATGAACATGACGCCCTTGGCCGAGCCGGGCTTCTGCCGGACCAGCACGATGCCGGCGAACTCGACCCAGCGACCGTCCTTGACGGTCTGGAGCTGCTCGCAGCTGATCATCTTCTTCGCCTTGAGCTCGTCGCGCAGGAAGGCGAGCGGGTGGGCGCGTAAGCTCAAGCCCGACGCGCGATAGTCCTCGACCACCTCGGCGCCTTCGCCCATCGGTGCGAGGATGATCTCGGGTTCGATCGCTTCGGCGAGCAGCTTGCCGGCGCGTTCGTCGGCGGCAGCGAACAGCGGCAGTGCTTCATGGCCGAGACCCTTCACGCCCCACAGGCCGGCTCTGCGGCTGAGATCGAGGCTGCCGAAGCCGTCCGCCTCGCCGATGCGGTCGAGCGCTCCGCGGCCGACATGCGCGCGGCGCTGGATTTCCTCGACCGAGGTGTAGGGCTGGTCGCCGCGGGCCCCGGCGATCGCCGCGCCATCGGCATTGGCAAGGTGGCGCACCATGCGCAGGCCGAGGCGGACGGCCTTGTAGCGGTTGCCGCGGGTCGGCTCTTCGAGCGTGCAGTCCCAGCGGCTGTGATTGACATCGATCGGGCGGATCTCGACGCCGTGCTGGCGGGCGTCGCGGACGATCTGCGCCGGCGCGTAGAAACCCATCGGCTGGGCATTGAGCAGCGCGGCGCAGAAGGTGTCGGGGTGGTGGCACTTCACCCAGGAGGAGGCATAGGCGATCAGCGCGAAGCTGGCGGCGTGGCTCTCGGGAAAGCCATAGCTGCCGAACCCCTCGATCTGGCTGAAGGTCTTCTCGGCGAACTCGCGCTCATAGCCGCGCGCGATCATGCCATCGATCAGCTTGTCCTTGAAATGGCTGACCCCGCCGGTGAGCTTGAACGTCGCCATCGCGCGTCTGAGCAGATCGGCTTCGCTGGCGGTGAACCCGGCGCATTCGATCGCGACGCGCATTGCCTGTTCCTGAAATAGCGGCACGCCGAGCGTCTTGGACAATACCCGCTCAAGCTCGGGGGTAGGGTAGGTGACCTCCTCCTGGCCCGCGCGTCGCCGCCGGTAGGGATGCACCATGTCCCCCTGGATCGGGCCGGGCCGCACGATCGCGACCTGGATCACGAGATCGTAGAAGGTGCTCGGCGCCATCAGCGGCAGGCTCGCCATCTGCGCGCGGCTTTCGATCTGAAACACGCCCAAGGTGTCGGCCTTGCGGATCATCGCATAGGTTTCGGGGCATTCGGCGGGGATGGTGGCGAGGTCGAGTGGCGTGCCCTTGTCGTTCGCCATGAACTCGAAGGCGCGGCGCATGCAGCTGAGCATGCCGAGTGCGAGCACATCGACCTTCATGAAGCCGAGCGCATCGATATCGTCCTTGTCCCATTCGATCACCTGACGGTCTTCCATCGCTGCCGGTTCGATCGGCACCAGTTCGTCGAGGCGGTCGCGGGTCAGTACGAACCCGCCGGGATGCTGCGAGAGATGGCGGGGGGTGTTGATCAGCAGGCGGGCGAGCTCGAGGGTGAGGGCGAGGCGCTTGTCGCTGAGGTCGAGATTGAGCTCCTCGGCGTGCTTCTCCTCGACGCCTTCGCGGCTCCAGCCCCACACCGACGAGGACAGGCCGGCGGTCATGTCTTCGCTGAGACCCAGCGCCTTGCCGACCTCGCGGACAGCGCCGCGGGCGCGATAGCGGGTGACCACCGCGGTCAGCGCACTGCGCGTCCGGCCATAGGTCTCGTAGATCCACTGGATCACTTCCTCGCGGCGCTCATGCTCGAAATCGACATCGATATCGGGCGGCTCGCGGCGTTCGGCGGAGACGAAACGCTCGAACAGCAGCTCCGAGCGGACCGGGTCGATCGAGGTGATGCCGAGCACATAGCAGACCGCGCTGTTCGCGGCCGAGCCGCGCCCCTGACAGAGGATCTCGCGGCGCCGGGCTTCCGCCACGATCGAGTGGACGGTCAGGAAATAGGGCGCGTAATCGAGCTCGGCGATGAGCTTCAGCTCATGGACGAGCTGGTCGCGGACCTTGGGTGAGAGGCCGTCGGGATAGCGGTCGGGCGCCTTCTCCCAGGTCAGCCGCTCGAGTTCCTGCTGCGGGGTGCGGCCGGGCACACGGATCTCGTCGGGATATTGGTATCTGAGCTGGTCGAGGCTGAACTGGCAGCGGTTCGCGAGTTCGACGCTCCGCGCGACCGGGCCGGTGTCCTGCAGATAGCGCTTGAACAGCCGCGTCATCTCCGCCGCCGATTTGAGATGGCGGTCGGCGAAGCGCTCGCGGCGCTCGCCCAGCTTGTCGATCGTGCATTTCTCGCGGATGCAGGTGACGACATCCTGCAGCAGGCGGCGTTCTGGCGAATGATAGAGGATATCGCCCGTGGCGACGGTCGGGACCTTGGCGGTGGCGGCGAGCGCGGCGAGATCGCGCAGGCGGATCGCGTCCCTGGGGCGGCGGCGGATCGAGAGCGCGCAATAGGCACGGTCGCCGAAGACGCGCTTGGTTCGAGCAAGCTGGCCCTGCGTTGCGGCGTCTGCCTTGTCGGGGAGGAGCAGGGCGATCAGCCCATCCTGCCATTCCTCGACATCGGCCCAGTCGAGATGACAGGCGCCCTTGCCGGCGCGGGCCTTCCCGACGCTGAGCAGCCGGCACATCCGGCCATAGGCGGCCTTGTCGGTCGGATAGAGGATGAGCGCGGTGCCGTCGGTGAGGTCGAGCCGCGTGCCCGCAATCGAGCGCACGCCGGTGGTCTTCTCGGCATCCCAGGCGCGCACGATCCCCGCGACCGAATGGCGGTCAGCGATGCCGAGCGCGGGCAGGCCAAGCAGCGCGGCGGCCGCGAACAGTTCTTCCGGACTCGAGGCACCACGCAGAAAGCTGAAATGGCTGGTGACCTGCAGCTCCACATAGGCGGGCTCGGTCATGATTTTGGCGCCGGTCGGCGAGGTTCTGGCGGGCGGGCGTTCATGCGAACGCGCCGTGCAGAAACCAGCGCATCGGGCCGGTCGCCGGGTTCTCGCCATCGCCGAGGCGGAACAGCCAGTAGCGCGCGCCGCTGTCGGTCTCGACCTGGTAATAGTCGCGCACCGCATAGGGCTGGTCGGACTCATGGCCGGCATGGCGCCACCATTCGCCATGGAGCCGCTCGGGACCGTCGGCCTGGGTCACCTTGAACCGCCGCCGCCGCCAGATGAACATCGCCGGCGGATGGTCGGGCAGCATCGCGGTCACATCGACCGGCTCGGGCGGGTTGAGCATGCGGCAGGGGCGGGGAAGATCACCGTCCCAGGCCCGACCCTTGGGCTCGCCGAGTGCGGGGCCTGCCTCGATCGCGCGTTCGGGCATGGCGCTCGGATAAGGACTGGTGCGGTAGAGCCGCCGCTGCCCGAAGCGGTTGGCGAGCGCATCGACCAGCGCCGCGAGGTCCGGCGCCTTGCCGCGCGGGTCGGTTTGCAGGGAATCGAGCCCCGCGCTCTGCCGCGCCGCCAGCGTTTCGATCAGCGGCGTGACCAATGTCATCGCCTCGATGCCGAGGCCGGGATCGATCGTGTCGATTTTGGCGGCGACGAGCTTGGCGAGATGCTTGGGATCGCGTGACGGCGCCGCAGTGCCGACGCGGATCGCTTGGATATGGCCATCGACCCGGTGGAAATAGCAATCGAGCCGGCGTGCGCCCTTCGCCATCTTGCCGAGCTGCGCGACGACATCGGCGACAAGGTCGCCGATTACCTGGGCAAAGGCCTCTGCGGTGGCGATCGGTTCGAGAAAAGCGCGCCTCGCGCGCGGGCGCTGCTCGGGAAACACCGGCTCAATCGGCTCCGGCACAAACCCCAGCGCCTGGTCGAGCCGGCGATGGAGCTGGCGTCCGAACCGTTTGGCGAGCGGGCCTCTGGGCGTGCCGATCAGCTGCTCGATCCGCTCGAAGCCGAGTTTGCGCAGGCCTTCGACGGTATCGGGCTCCAGTCGCAGCGCCGCGACCGGCAGCAGCGCGATCGCCTTGCGGTGATCGCCGGCCTCGATCGTCACCGGCCGCCCCGCCGGCACATGGCGCGCGACCGCATGCGCGCAGCCGGCCGTATCGGCGGCAGCCAACTGGACGCTCAGTCCGAACGCCGCGAGGCGGCGGTGGAGATCCTTGAGCAAGGCCCGCTCGGTGTCGAACAGCGATGCGCAGCCGGTGATGTCGAGCCACAGGCCGTGCGGCGGATCCGGCGCGACACAGGGCGAATAGCGTTGCCCGGCCCAGAGCGCGAGCCGGCGCAGGCCTTCGAGATCGGCGTCGGGATCGGCTTCGATCACCTCGAGCGGCCCGGCAAAGGCGCGTGCCTTGGTCAGGGTCATGCCCGGGGCCACGCCGAGCTTGCGCGCAGCCTGGTCGACCGCCGCGATCACGCGACGGCCGTGATCGGGGATCGCGGTTACCAGGGGAAGGGGAGCGGCGCCCTCAGGCGGCGATGGACGTGTCTTCTGCCGCAGCCGGTCGGTCGACCAGTGCGGCAGATAGACCGATACGACCCTGCGCATCGCATCCCTCCACGATCCAGGCGGCGGGATTGCCGCCGCGTACGCGCTCGAGTTCGACCCGCCAGCGCGCGCGTCCGAGGCTGGGGATGCCGAGCGGCTCGCTCGGCGACGCCGCGATCCGCCAGCGGGTTACTGCCGCGGTGCCTTCGGGTGCCGCGTCGCGCTTCGATGCCCGCCGGAACACGAAGGCGGTGACGCCCGAAGCTTCGGCGGCCAGCTGCAGGCGCTTCGACGCCGTCGTCGAATAGCGGCCGATCTCGCCGACCACCCCGCCGATGCCGGCATGGCGGAGGCATTCTTCCATCGCCAGCAGGACGTTGGTGTCCGAACCCGCCTCGACATGGATTACCCGGTCGGGATGGAGTCCAGCAAGATGCAGCGCGGGGGCGAACAGGTCGCGCCAGCTCTGGCACCAGAACACCGGCCCCTCGAGCCGCGCCAGCATGCCGGCCAGGAAGATCGTGGCGCTGGCATCGTCGGCAAGCTCAGGACTGCCTGCAATCTCGTGCAGCGCGCCCGCCGCGATCCCGCCGCCGGGCAGGGCGGCGTCGATCAGTGGATCGCCGAACGGAAGATGGGCATGGCGCACACCGACGCCCTCGATCGCGGCAATACGCGCGCGCAGATCTTCGAGGACATGGTGGTGACGCATAACGGCATAGAGACTCGGATACGGCTGAATCGTTCCCTATCTGTTCTCTCGGTTCCAGCCCGTCAAGCGGGCGGCGCGGCCGGCCTTGTTGACGGATCGGTGGGAAGTCCCGGCGCGGCACGGAATTCGGTGGTCTTTCGCCGAGGCAGAAATTTTTGCTGGAGCCGGGCAGGCCCTCCGCGCGAAGAGGGTGGGATGACCCAGGACCCGTTCGACCTTGAGCGATTCGTCGCAGCGCAGGCCACCAGTTACGAGACCGCGCTCGCCGAGATCCGGCGTGGCGCCAAACGCAGCCACTGGATGTGGTTCATCTTCCCGCAGATCGCCGGCCTCGGCTCGAGCGCAATGGCGCAGCGTTACGCGATCGCATCGCTCGAGGAGGCGCAGGCCTATCTCGACCATCCGTTGCTCGGACCGCGCTACCGCGAATGCGTCGCCGCGCTACAGGATCTGACCGGCACTACCGCTGAGGCCGTGTTCGGCGGTATCGATGCCATCAAGCTGCGCTCGTCGCTGACGCTGTTCGTCGAGGCCGGGGCCGGGCCGCTGGTCCAGGCGGCGTTGGTGCGCTGGTGCGGTGAGCCTGACCCGGCCACGCTCGATTTGCTTGCGAGAGACCGGCCAAGCTGACGGCCTGCCTCAACGGGGGCCTTCATTGCCCTAAATCTGCCAACTGATCAGGATCAAGGCTGTGCAGGCCCCACCGCAGGCACGTGGCGCGGCGCAAGATTGTCGGCACCAAAGAGCAGAGCAAGATCATCGATACGCTCGGCCAACGCAGCATCACGCGGGCTTAGTCCGTCGGCATCGAGGGTTGTGAGAATGATCTCGACGCGGTCGTAGACGTTCGACCATTCGGGATGATGATCGAGCCGATCAGCGATGATCGCCACCGCGCTCATGAAACCGAATGCCTCGGCAAAGCTGTCGAACCGCAGATAGCGGGTGATCGCTTCACGCTCATGCTTCAGCTGCCACATGGGATGGCGGCGCAGCAGCGCATCGCGATCGGCAACGCTCAGGCGGCGGGCGGGCAGGGTGGTCATGCGCTCGTGCCCGCCTTGGCACGCGCATAGGCTTGCGTGCCGCGGTGAAGCACGTGGTCGCTGGCAATCAATGTATCGCTCGCCAGTTCAGGCAGCAGCTCGATCTGTCCGTAAATCGGCGCAAAATCGGTCTCGAGCGTTGTCTTGAGCAAAGCCTCGAAGGAAGGAATGGCGAAGTAGCTCTGCTGATAGTCGTCGATCCGATACCGCGTGCGCATCACGCGCTGGAGATCAAATGCGATCCGATTAGGGCTGGGATCGTCGAGCGCAAAGCGGCTTTCGCCATAGGATGAGACGATGCCTGCACCGTAGAGCAGGAGCCGTCCGTTTTGCTCGATCAGCCCGAACTCGACGGTGTACCAGTAGAGCCGGGCGAGTTTGTCGAGCGCGTCGTACTGCAGGCTTCTAAGGCCGCCCTGGCCATAGGCTTGCATGTAGTCGCCAAACACGGGGTTCGCGAGCAGCGGCACATGCCCGAACACATCGTGGAAGATGTCGGGTTCCTGCAGGTAGTCGATCTGCTCGGGCGTGCGGATGAACCGCCCCGCCACAAAGCGCCGGTTGGCGAGGTGCTCGAAGAATACCGCATCGGGCACCAGGCCGGGGACGGCAACGACCGTCCAGCCGGTCGCGCGAAAGAGGCGCTCGTTGAGTTCGTCGAAATCTGGGATGCCCGGCTTCGACAGGCGCAGGATGTCTAAGCCTTGAAGGAAGGCCGGGTGGACGCGACCGGGCAGCATCGCCGACTGACGCGCGAACAACCGGTCCCACATCGCGTGCTCATCGGCAGTGTAAGCAGCCCAGTCTTGTGGGCAGGTCCAGTCTTGTGGGCAGGTCCAGTCCGGCGCAGCGCCCAGCGGCGGCTGCGTTTCATCGCTTGCCATCATTCCCCCCTGACCCTTGGCGGGCCTATCCCGGATAGATGCGCGAAATCGGCCTTTCCGCAGCGTCGGGCGACCAATTTTAAAATAGCATTGCGATGTTAACCGGCATTTCGACCATAGTGGCGATAAGTCGCGAACGTCGTTGACCAATTCGTGCTTTACGCGGAACATGTCGGAAACTTTGGGGGCAGGGCTTGTCGGCGAATCCAACAACCGCGGCATGGGTGCGTTTTCTTCGCAACTACGGGCCGATTCCGACCAACGACAACATGTACGATGAGTCCATCCAACGGGCTTTGCGGCGCCACAAGATTCGTCCGATCACATTGCCAGCTCCGCTTCGCGATCAACTCGTCGCGATGTTCAAAGGCGACACGCCTGTCTCGCACATCATCACGGGCACTGCCGGCGACGGTAAAACCTATCATTGTCGCGAGGTCTGGACTGAACTCGGCGGCGACGTCACTGCCTGGAACCGCGGCGACAAGATCCAGCGGCTTGCGGTCGGGGATCGGACGCTCGTCATCGTCAAGGACCTTAGCGAGCTGCGCGACGATGAAAGCGACGAGCTGATCGTCGAGTTCGCGCGTGACGTCGCGGACCCTGCGACCCAGACTTTTTACCTGTTTGCGGCCAATCACGGTCAGCTACTCGAGAAGCTAAAATCCGCACCATCCACGCCCGAGGTCGTGCGCGTCGGCAAGGTGGTCGAGGACTTGCTCGTGACCAGCGTCAGCACGGATGCCGGCATCTCACTCGACCTGACCGATCTGAGCCGATCGCCGGCCGCCGATATGGCGATGGCGATCATCAACGAGGTCACGACCCATGAGGGCTGGGCGGGCTGCGAAAGCTGCAACGCCAGCGGCAACGGCAATTGCCCGATCTTCGAAAATCGCCGGCGACTGATCGGGGAAGATCAGGACGATCCGTTCAAACGCCGCCTGACGGAATTGATCGAACTGAGCGAGCGCAATGGCAGCCATTTCCCAGTGCGGCAGTTGCTGGCGCTGGTCGCCAACGCGATCCTGGGACACCCCGACGCGCGTGACGGCTTGATGAGCTGCAACGATGTCACCGCGATCCAGGCGTCCGCCAAGTCCGACCTTGCAAGCATCTACCGCAATGTCTTTGGCGAGAATCTGAAAGCCAGCAAGGCCGAGAAGACCGAGCTTTTCCGCAAGCTCAACGCCTTCGGGATCGGCGCCGAGACCAGCAACCGGGTCGATAATCTGCTGGTCTACGGTGCCGACGACCCCGCCTATGCCGCCGATTATGCCGCGCTGGTACTTAATGACCCGGTATATGGCGCGACGCCCGCTTATGCGACGGCGCAGCGCAGCTATCTTGAAGGCGCCGATGATGGCGATCGGTCCGGTTTTCTCGGTGTCCTTCGCGCGCAACGGCAGCGCCTGTTCTTCACCATGCCCGACGCCAAGGCCGCCGACTATGATCTGTGGGACCTGACCGTGTTTCGCTACGCCGGCCTCTATCTCGACGTTGCCGAGAAAATCGCGGCGCGCCAAGCCGTGCCGCGGGCGGCGCTCAACATGGTGGTGCGGGGTCTCAATCGCATCTTCACCGGCATGCTCGTGCAAAACCAGGATGAGCTCGTCCTGGCGACCTCAGGTAGCTACTCGCAGTCGAAGCGCAGCCCGCTCCTCGATGAACTGATTTCGGTACCCCGCTCGGGCGGGGAAGAAGTCAGCGTCGTAGCCGATCAAAGCGGCGGCTTTGGTGTGTCGGTCAAGCTGGTGCGGGGCAGCGAGATTGCCCCGGTGTTCCTGTCCTTGTCGCCGACGCGCTTCGAATTTCTCGGCCGAGTTGCAGAGGGTGCGTTGCCCAGCAGCTTCTCGCTCGAGTGTCACGAGGATCTGTTGGCGTTCAAAGCCCGGCTGCTGCGCGAGACGGAGAACCGTCGCAAGCTCGACGGCGAGGAAGAGGCGGCAGATGGCGAGCTTGTCCTGCGCTTTATTGAACTCAGTGCCGATGGCCGCGCCCAGCCGCGCCGCGTGATTGTGCGGGTATGACAATGGAAATCCTGGCCCGTCCTACCGAGTTCGAAGACCGCGCCGGTCCAGCCTTCTGGATCGACGAAGCGATCTGGGGCCATCGCTTGCACGACGAGCAGGCGCCCTGGCTGATCTTCCTCGAATTCATGACCGTCTTGCTCGCCGAGCATCGCGAGGGCCGTGCACTCAAGGAAGAGCGCCTCAACAGCCTGTCCTACAAGCCGCAGTTGCAGCTGCGGCTGCGCAATCTCGTCTTCAACAATCCGCACATCATGACGGTGCGCGCAGAAGCCCGGTCGGACGAAGCGGCCTGGGCGATGTGGCTCGAGAAAATGGCCGAGAGCGCCGGAGGCATCGAGAAGCCTGATTTCGCCTATCTGCGCGACCGGTTCGAAAATTTCGAGGACTTTGCCGCCGTGTTGAGCTTCCTGCAGGGTTCGGCGATCGAAGGGACGAGCAACAAGCGCTGGAGCTCGAAATTCGTGTTCCCGTTCGGGCCACACGCGCTGTACGAAGATGTGAACGTCAAGCCGAGTGGCAGCGTCTCGAACGACCGCCGCTTCTTCGCACGAACCGGTGAGCTTCTCTATTTGATGCTGAGCCGCAGCCAGCATGCCGACGCTCTGCGCGGGTTGCTCGTCAGTCGCTTTCTTGAAAGTCCGGCGCCCTATGACAGCATGGCACATGCCCTGCAGGGGGAGCGGCAGCTCGCCAAGCAGGAGCGCGCCGGCGCCTATCTGCCATGCGCGAGCCATCCAATCTTCGACCGGCTTGCCGCCGACTGGCTGGCGATCCTGAGCCTGCCGATCCCGGCGCATGATGCGATCCCGCACCTGGTCACAATGACGGGGCTTAACCTCATATTGTACCAGCTCGACCGCGCGCGCGAACTGCTCGACCGGCCGCCGA
>Ga0209902_101428_pt1 | contig 11638 bp, 7 predicted proteins | sample FECB27metaG_FD_188304 | JGI IMG/M metagenome (GOLD analysis project Ga0209902, IMG submission 188304) | Cyanobacterial communities from the Joint Genome Institute, California, USA - FECB-27 (SPAdes) (version 2) | ecosystem: Environmental > Aquatic > Thermal springs > Hot (42-90C) > Microbial mats ...
TGGAGATCGCCGTGCTGGCCCGGCCCCAGGTGCTGCTGGGCCTGGCGATGACGGTTCTCGGCTTCGCCGGCGTGTTCGCCGTCTTCACCTACATCCAGCCACTGCTGACGCAGGTCACGGGCCTGTCGGAATCGGCCGTGTCGCCGATCCTGCTGGTGTTCGGCGGCGGCCTGGCCGTGGGCAACATCCTCGGCGGCCGCTTGGCCGACCGCGCGGCGATGCCCGCGGTGCTCGGCACGCTGGCCGTGCTCGCGGTGGTGCTCGGCACCATGCAGTTCGCCATCGGCACGCCGATCGCGGCGGTGGTCTTCGTCGGTCTGCTCGGCGTGGCCTCGTTCGCCACGGTGGCGCCGATGCAGCTGCGCGTGCTCGAGAAGGCCTCGGGCGCCGGCCAGAACCTGGCATCGAGCCTCAACATCGCGGCCTTCAACCTCGGCAATGCGCTCGGCGCCTGGGCCGGCGGCGTGGTCATCGACCATGGCCCGGGCCTGCGCGCGCTGGGCTGGGCCGCCGCGCTGCTCACCGTGGCCGGCCTCGCGATCGCGCTGTGGAGCCGCGCTCTCGACCGCCGCGGCGACCGCGCCCTGCCCGGCGATTGCGCCTCGGTGCGCGCCTGATCCATCGCTCATTCAAACAAAGGAGAAGTTCTCATGGAACAACGCTTTCTCGGCCGCTCGGGCTTCAAGGTGCCCGCCCTCGGTTTCGGCGCCGGCACCTTCGGCGGGCAGGGCCCGCTGTTCAGTGCCTGGGGCAATACCGGCACCGACGGCGCGCGCCGCATCGTCGACATCGCGCTCGACGCCGGCGTGAACCTGTTCGACACCGCCGACGTCTATTCGAACGGCGCCTCAGAGACCATCCTCGGCGCCGCGCTCAAGGGCCGGCGCGACAAGGCCATCGTCTCGACCAAGCTCTCGCTGCGCGTGGGCGACGGTGCGAACCAGGTCGGCGCCTCGCGCCACCACCTGGTGGGCGCGACCGAGGCCGCATTGAAGCGGCTGGGCACCGACTACATCGACATCCTGCAGCTGCATGCCTTCGACGCGATGACGCCGGTCGAGCAGGTGCTGGGCACGCTCGACGCCCTCGTGAAGTCGGGCAAGGTGCGCTACATCGGCATGTCGAATTTCTCGGGCTGGCAGCTGATGAAGTCGCTCGCGGCTTCCGACCGGCTCGGCCTCGAGCGCTACGTGGCGAACCAGACCTACTACTCGCTGGTCGGGCGCGACTACGAGTTCGAGCTGATGCCGCTGGGCCTGGACCAGGGCGTGGGCGCGATCGTGTGGAGCCCGCTGGGCTGGGGCCGCCTCACGGGCAAGATCCGGCGCGGCCAGCCGCTGCCCGCGGGCAGCCGGCTGCACGAGACCGCCGGCTTCGCGCCGCCGGTGGACGACGAGCGCCTCTACCGCGTCGTCGATGCGATGGACATCGTGGCCGAGGAGACGGGCAAGACCCATGCGCAGATCGCGCTCAACTGGCTGCTGCAGCGGCCCACCGTGGCCAGCGTGCTGATCGGCGCGCGCGACGAGGAGCAGCTCACGCAGAACCTCGGCGCGCTCGGCTGGCAGCTGAGCGACGCGCAGATGGCGCGGCTCGACGCGGCCAGCGCGATCGCGCCGCCCTACCCCTACTACCCGTACTGGAACGGGCAGTTCGCGGAGCGCAGCCCGGTGGCGGTGCCGGTCAGCGCGCCGGCAACGGCCGGTTGATTTCGCCGGCCGACACGAAGCGGCGCGCGCGCATCCACTTGGTCACGACCCACTTCTCGCCGCGCGTCACGGGCGCGCTGGCGTGCAGCGAGCGCGCGTCGACCCGGCCTTCGTCGTCGCCGTACTCGAAGTAGCAGGCATTGCCGCGCACCGGCGACATCGCCAGGCCCAGCTGTGGAAAGACGGTCTGGCCGCCCTCTGGCACGTCGTTGAGGTAGGTCACGAGCGTGCTCACGCGCTGGCCGCTGCGCGCGATCGACTCGCGGTTGGCCGCGTTGCCCGGTGCCAGGTAGTCGTGGTGAGGTTCGCTGCCCGCACCCTCCGGGTAGTGCAGCAGCTGCAGACCCTCGCCGTTCTCCAGCGGAAGGTTCATCAGCGCCGACAGCCGCCGGTCGAGGCGGGCCACCAGCTCGTTCTCGGCCAGGCGGAAGAACATGCCCCAGCTCGCGCGCCGGTCGCTGACCACGTCGCGCCCGCTCATCGGATCGACCAGGGTGGAAGGCGCGAGGCGCGGCCGCGCCATCTCGATCAGGGCCCGACATTCCTCGGCATCCACCACGTTGCCCAGCGAGGCATGGACCGGGTCCTCGCCGCGCGCATGCACGACGATCTCGCGGTCGATGGCCTGGATCCGCGTGCCCGGCGCGAGCCGCATCGCGGGCCGGGCGGCGGGCGCGTCCGGCAGCTCGATGGCATCGGCCGGCATCGGCGCGCCGCGCTGCCGCGCATCGACATGGGCCGCGACGATGGCCTGCGCGGCGCGTTCGTTCATGCCCTTGCCGCGCATCGTGGCGACCAGTGCCTGCGGCATCTGGCCGGCATCGAGCATGCCCTTGAGCCAGCGCCCCAGCTCGGGGGAGAAGCGCACGACGGTGCTCATGGCCGGTCGCCGATCAGACGGGACCCAGGTGCGGCACCCAGCCCTTGTCGCCACGCGTGAAGCCCTGGCGCAGCTGCAATGGGCCGTTGGCGCCATTCATGATGCGCGCGACCATCGGGAACACGCGCTGCGCGTCGGGGTCCTGCATCCACGGCGCCGGCTCGATGCGGTAGGTGTAGCTCACCACGGCCATCGGATGGCCGGCGTCGGCGCCGTCGAGCTTCACGTCGACGATCTTCTCGCGCTGCAGATGTGCCACGCAGAAGTCGTTGGCATGCTCGGCATCGCGGGTGGCGTGCGAATGCGGCTTATAGAACTTGCGGCCCTCGTCGGTCAGCTCGAAGCGCTTGACCGCGCCGTCGGGGTTCTCGGCGCTCTTGGGCGCGGCGACGATGGTGCTGCGCACCAGGCCCAGCTTCTCCATCACCGGGAACTGCACCGCATGGCGCGCGCCGGAACCGGCCTCGGCTTCGGTCAGGTCGATCGGCCAGTCGAACATCGCGAGGCAGATGTCGCCGCGCTCCGCCAGGTAGGCGTCGAGCGGGGCCGCGAGGTTCTCGGCGGTGGGCGCGTTGGCGTCGGGGCCGGCGCTGCAGGCGGCGAGCGCGCAGAGCGCACCCATCGCGGTGAGGGTCGTCAGGGTCTGGAACGAGGAACGGAGATTCATGGGGTTCTTGTGGATGTATCGGGTAGCCATGGCGCGGGTGATTGCGGACTCAGTGCATGTCGAGTTCGTCGGCGACCCAGCCGCGCCGCGTGAGGTGGACGCCGAGGCGCATCTGCATCGTTCCCTCGCGCTGGATCGCGCGCGCGAGCAGCGGGAAGGCCTGCTGCACCTCGGGCGCGGTGGCCCAGGGATCGAGCGCGATGCGGTAGGTGAAGAGCAGCGAAGTCGTGGTGCGGTCGTCACGGGTCTGCGGCGGATCCCAGCCGACCAGGCGATCGAGGCTCAGGGTGGCCGCGCAGAGATCGCCCGGGTGCACGACGGTCTGCGTGGTAGTGCGCACCACCACGGGTAGCTGCAGGTAGTGCTGGCGCCCGGCGTCGGTCAGCGCGTATTCGCGCGCGGCCGCGACGTCCTTGCCGGTCACGAAGCCGAGCTTCTCGAGCAGCGGCATCTGCTGCGCGTCGGGCTCGTTCGATCCGGTCGCGACCTTGATCGGCCAGTCGTACTTGGCCAGGCACACATGCCCGCGCTGCGCGAGGTAGTCGTTGGCGGCCGCGGTGAAGTTGTCGCGGTTCGGAAAGCGGGCCTCTTCGTTGCCGCAGGCGGTAAGCACGACCATCGGCAACGCCAGGCACGCGGCGATGCCGAAGCGCCGCCAGATACGGGAGCGCGCGCCCGTCATTTCGTGCACCGGCCGGAAGTCGCTGGCGTGGCGGTCGGCTGGTAGCCGTCGCTCAGCGTGCCGAGGAAGCAGGTCAGGTCGGCGATCTGCTCGGCCGTCATGGCCGGTGCCGATCCCGGCGCGCGCGGCCTGGTGCCGCTGGCGGCAGTCTTGTCGCCGCCCTCGCCCGTGCCCAGCGGCATTTCCTCGTCGACGTTGCCATGCTGCGCGCGCGGCAGGTCGTTGTACTTGCGCACCGTCGCGCCCGGCACGGCGGTGGGCTGCAGCGCCCAGGCCGGATTCGCCTGCGGCGCGCCGCTACCGTCCTTGTCGGCCGGATACCAGTATTCGGGATGAGTGTCGCGCGTGTTGTAGAAGTTGAGCACCTGCTCCATCGAATGGAACACGCCGTTGTGGAAGAAGCTGCCGCGCGTCGCCACGTTGCGCAGCACCGGCACCTTGAACATGCCGCAGTAGGGGTTCGCCGTGTCCGGCGTGGCGGGCATGTGGTCGGTGCGGAAGGGACCGCACAGCCCCATGTCGAAGTACTTCGGGTCGTCGTTGGCCGGGATCGGATCGGGATTGTTCGGGATCGAGCGGTCGTTGCGCGGCGCGGCCAGCGCCTGGTAGGTGAAGTCGGTCATGAGGCCGGTGTTGCCGTTGAAGTTGGCGCCCGTGTAGTGGCAGCCCGAGCAGTTGGCGACGCCGCTGCTGTGGAACAGCACCTCGCCGCGCCGCTCGGCGGGTGTCAGAACGCCGCCGATCTTGTTGAAGACATAGAGGTCGTACTTGCTGCTGTACGGATGGAAGCTCAGGTCCTCGGTCTCGAGCGCCTGGATCGCCTTGCCGAGGTCGTCGAAGGCCAGGTCGGTGTCGTCGAAGACCTGGGCACCGAAGGCCTGCTTGAACAGCGCCGCATAGCTGCCCTCGCGCACCGCCTTCACCACCGCCTCCTTCGACGCGGCATTCATCTCGACCGGGTTGAGCAGCGGCAGCGCGGCCTGCGCCGCCATCGTGGCCGCGCGGCCATCCCACATGAAGCCGCCGCCCGGCGACTCGGAGGTCACGCCGTCGGGGTTGGGTGCGTTGTCGTCATAGGCCGGCGTCGATTCGCGGTAGCGCAGCGAAGGCACGGCGCGCGCGCCGGTCTGCGCGATGTCGGAACCGAGCTGCACCGAGATGCTGTTGGGTGGACCGTAGGCGTACTGCGGGTCATGGCAGCTCGCGCACGACATGTTGCCGCCGCCCGAGAGCCGCTTGTCGAAGAAGGCCAGCTGGCCGACCTGGGCCGGCAGACTCAGCACCGGCGTGCGCGCGACAGCGGCAGCTTTGGCCGTCGCCGGGGCGCTACTGTTGCAGGCCACCAGGGCCCACAGCGCGGCCGCGAGCACCATGCCGAGCGCGACCGTCTTTTCCATTGCCAAGTTCATCATTCAACGTTGCATCCCGCGAAGGCGGCCGGGCCACCTTGCGGGATTCGGAAACCTGAAACGCCAGATTCCAGGCGGTCCGCAACGGATCCCGTCTGGAATGGCATGAGGAGAGTGGATCCGCGAGGCGAAGCAACCTGCTTCGCCTCGCGGATCGTTCTTCGGCTTACTGGGTCGCCCAGACGCTGGTCTGGGTCGCGTCAGCGCCCACCTGAGGCGTGATCTGGCCTTCGAGCTTTCCGGTGTCCGGGTCCTGCACACCGACGATGTCGGCCGCGTAGAGCTTCTGCTTGTAGTTGGCCGGGATCACGTAGGCGTGGTTGATCGGCCGCACCGAGTCGAAGTGCGTGTCGGCGCTGCTTTGGTACTCCGGCAGGGCCAGGATGTTCTTCAGGATGAACTGTTCCGTGTATTTGGCACGGTTCAGGTACGTCGCGTCGATGGCCGGGTCGGCGATCTGGAACATGTCCTGCAGCGTGCGCAGGAACGAGAAGTGGCTGTAGGCGTCGGTGTCCGCCACCTGCTTCTTCGCCTTGCCCAGGTCCTGCTGGTTGGTCATGATGCCGAAGATCGAGTTGCCGTGGCCGAAGTTGCCGCCGGCATAGTTGGGCGGCGGGGCGGTGGGCAGTGCCTTGCCGCTGGCATCCACGGTCACCGGCGCGGCGCCCGAGTTCGTGCCAGCCGCGTTCCAGCCGCAGCACGAACCGTTGCTGCCGCCTTCGCCCTCGTCATACATCACGACGATCGCGACGCGCTTCTGCGGGTTCTTCCACAGCGCTGAACTCCTGATCTTGTTGACCACCATGCCCAGGTAGATGTCGGCGCGCTTCGTGCCGGCTTCCTGCCCGTCGTTGTTGGTGTTCACGCAGCTCAGGTCGTTGCCCACGCCGTGCATGTCGTCGCACTGGTCCGGCACGATGAAGTTGATGTTGCCCACGTCGCCCGTGGTCAGGTCCTTGCCGAACTGGTCGTAGATCCAGCCCTTCGGCACCGGATAGATCGAGGACTTGAGCCAGTCCGCTTCCTGGTATTGCGAGCCGAAGATGGTGCGGTTGTTGGCCACGAAGTCGGGCAGGCTGCGCGCACCCTGGAAGGCGATCGACGGGCCGTGCTTGACCTTGTACAGGCCGCCCTGCGCGGGGAAGTCGGCGGAGCCGACCAGCACCGGCGCGGGAGAACCGTCGAGGTTGGTGGCGTCCTTGAGCTTGCTCGAGTCGTAGGTTGCGGTTACGTTGCCGTCGAGGACGCTGTCGGCGCGAACGTCCTGGCCCGGGTTCATCGACTCGCTGTAGGTACGGATGGTCAGGCCCGCCTTCGACATCGCGGTGAACAGGTTCTCGCCCGGGATGTTGTGCACGGTGCCACCGGTCGGGGAATTGCCGCAGACCAGGTCGTCCTTCTTGTAGCCGGCGCGCGTCTTGGAGTCCTCGGGAGGCAGCTTATCCTGGGCCGGCATGATCTGGCCGTCGGAGGCCGTGCCGCCAGCGAACGGGACATCCTTGACTTCGTAGGGGCTGCCAATGGCCGCGCCGCAACCGAACCAGTTGTCGTCGTGGATGCCGAAGTCGTCGCCGCCGCCCAGCGCGGTGTAGTTCGGCTCGGACGGATTGCCCGTCGAGTAATACGTCTTCAGCTGGTTGTAGTTCTTGAGGATGTAGTTGATGTTCGCGGCGCGCGGGTTGTCGACGATCACGTCGGTCGACTTGTTCTCCTCGATGATGACGAAGATGTTGTCATAGGCCGGCACGCCTTCCACGTTGAAGGCAGCCTGCTGTGCCTGCGCGAAGGTGATGGGCGCCTGCTTCTGCGTCGGCCCCGTGGGGGTGGCCTTGGTGCCATCCTGGTTGGTGAGCGTCACGCTCGACAGGCCCACCAGGCGCGGGTCGCCGCCAGCGACGGCCAGGTTGTCCGGGAACATGTCCTTGCGATCGAGCTTGGCGGTCGCGTACGTGTAGCGGTTGGTCAGCTGGTTGTCTTCGTACAGCGCCGCATATTGGCTGGCGCCGCTCAGTCCGTTGACGTCGGCCAGCGGATCGGTGAGCGCGGCCGTGCCCTGGTTGAAGGCCGGTCCGTTCAGGCGCGTGAGCAGGTTGGCCTTCTCGGCCTTGTAGCTGCTGCCGTTGGCTTCCACCAGGCGCTGCGCTTCGCTCGACAGCGGGCTGATGACGATCTTGGCCGCGCCCTGGTCGGCGATCTGGTCGGCCGAGGCACGCAGGATCAGGTGGCTCGCGACCTTGGCGCCGGTGGCCGTGTTGGTCGCCGAGGTGCCGATGTCGGCCACCAGCTGGCCGCCCTGGGTGGTGGTCAGCGTGAACTTGCCGCTGGCATCGGTGGTGGTCGAGGCTTCGCCGCTGTCGAGCACGCCATTGCCGTTGGCATCGACGAAGACCGTGGCCTTCGCGTAGTAGCCGGCCTTGAGCGTCGGGTTGCCCGTGTTGCTGCCGGGCACGTAGCCGCTGGCGGCCACGACGCCGCTGAGGGTGGTGCCCGTGGGCGGCAGGAAGGACACGCCGCCGTCACCGCCGCCGCCGCAGGCGCTGAGCACGGAGGCTGCGAGCACCGTGAGCGCGGGGCACAGCAGGCCGGTCTTGATCTTGTGGATGGGTTTCAAAGTCGACTCTCGATCGTTGGGGAATGCGAACGGACGCACGGATTCGCCGAATCCGGCGGCCCTTGATTCAAGGACCGGTCGATGGTGGTTTTGCCAAATGTCAGTCCGAAGGCAGCAGACTTAGGCGCGCGTTAGCGCTTTCTTCCGCCCTCGAGAATGCCGCGCGCACGAGCGCACGCGGCGTGCGTGGCACGCCGCAAAAGCAACGGACTTGCAATTTCGCGCCCGCGATCGGGGCGCGGTCAGGGTGTGGTCAGCGAGCCCGAGGCTGCCGACCTGGCCCCTGCTTCGGCGCTACTTCGGCGCGGCTTCGCGCCGCGCGAGCGCATGCATCTGCGTGGCTTCGCGCGGCAGCCACAGCGAGAGCGCGAACACCGCGAGGCCCACCACCAGCATCATCACGAAGGTGAGATGCAGCGAGCCGCCGAGCGCGAGCCGCAGCGCCGCGTCGCCGGCCGCGGGCGAGGCCGGGCCTTGCAGCAGCAGGCGCAGCTGCTCGTCGGTGAAGGCGAGACGGCCGTCGGCGCGCGTGAGGCCGAAGTTGAAGACCGCGCCGAAGAAGGCCGCGCCCAGCGCGCTGCCGAGGTTGCGCGAGAACACGTTGGAGGCGGTGGCGCTGCCGCGCTGCGCGACGTCGACCGACTCCTGGATCAGGATCAGCGAGCTCAGGCTCAGCAGGCCCATGCCCAGGCCGATGACGAACGAGCCCACGCCCGCGAGCACCGGCGTGCTGCCCGCGGCGAGCAGCACGAAGCTCGCGCAGCCCACGGGGATCAAGGCCGCGCCGGCCACGAGGATGCGCCACAGGCCCACGCGCTGGAAGATGCGCGAGGTCAGCGTGGCGCCGATCGGCCAGCCCAGCATCACCATGGTCAAAGTGAGGCCCGCCGTGACCGACGAGCGCTCGAGCACCACCTGCACGTACATCGGCAGAAAGGTGGTGATGCCGATCAGCACCATGCCCGCGAGCAGGGCCGCGCCGTTGACGGTGGCGATGACGCGCGCACCCCAGAGCTTGAACGACACCATCGGGTCGGCCGCGCGGCGTTCCTGCCACACGAACAGCACCACGGTGAGCGCGAAGGCCGCGGTCCAGCCCCAGGCGGAAGCGTCGTTGCCGATGCCGAACTCGGTGAGCGCGATCATCAGCGCCGCGATGCCGGCGGCGAACAGCACCGCGCCCACGATGTCGATCGAGGCGCGGCGCGTGGCCGGGGTCTCGTGCAGGAAGGCCCAGAAGCCCAGCGCGGCCGCGATGCCGATCGGCACGTTGATCCAGAAGATCCAGGCCCACGAGAGCTTCTGCACGATCAGCGCGCCGAGCATCGGCCCGAGCACGGCCGACACGGCCCAGACGCTCGCGAGGTAGCCCTGCACCTTGCCGCGCTCGCGCACCGGATAGAGGTCGCCCACGATGGTCAGCGCCACCGGCTGGATGGCGCCGGCGCCGATGCCCTGGATCAGCCGGAAGCAGATCATGGCCGGCATCGACCACGAGAAGCCCGCGAGCAGCGAGCCGACGAGGAAGATGGCGATGCCCACGAACATCACGGGCTTGCGCCCGTAGAGGTCGGAGAGCTTGCCGAACACCACGGTCATCGCGGTCTGCGCGAGCAGGAACGAGGCGAAGACCCAGCTGTAGAGATGCAGCCCGCCGAGCTCGGAGGCGATCTGCGGCATGACGGTGGAGACGATGGTCGCCTCGATCGCGACCATGGCCATCGACGCCATGATCGACGCGATGACCAGCGGGCGGTGGGTGGTCTTGGTGGGAGGGGCTTCGGGTGTCACGCGGGACTTCCAGGGGAGCGCGGTGCGTCGGGGCACATCGGGGCGCGGGAAGCGCACGGGGCACGGGCACGGATTGCGAAGGGCTGCATGCTATAGCCATCACGAGCCCCTGTCCGCTGCTCGGACTCTTCGCAGGATCAGGCAAGTCGGCGGGCGCCCTGCCCGCGCCCTCGCCTCGTCAGCCTTCGCCTTCGGGCGGTTCGAGGAAGGACGGCGGCGACTGCGGGAAGGCCGCCTTGCCCTGGCTGCCCTCGCCCGGCACGAAGAAGGCATAGCGGTTGCGGCCCGCGGCCTTGGCGGCGTAGAGCGCGGCATCGGCGCGCGCCAGCAGCTCGGCCGCCGTGACGGCCGACTCGGCCGGGCCGTGGAAGGCGATGCCGATGCTGGTCGCGACCTCGATGCGCTGGCCGTCGACGCGGAAGGCCGGGTGGTTGATCTGCGCCACGATCTTCGAGGCCACGGCCGCGACCGCCTCGCGCTGCTTGAGGTTCTCGATCACCAGCACGAACTCGTCGCCGGCCAGCCGCGCCGCCATGTCGCTGGCGCGCACGCAGGCCTTGAGCCGGCGCGCGTACTCGGCCAGCACCGCGTCGCCCACCGCATGGCCCAGCGTGTCGTTGATGGCCTTGAAGCGGTCGATGTCGAGGAACATCACGGCCAGCGAATGGCCGGTGATGCGCCCGCGCAGCACCGCGTCGGGCAGGAACTCGTTGAAGGCCAGCCGGTTCGGCAGGCCGGTCAGCGTGTCGATGCGCGCGAGCTCGATCAGCTGGCGCTCGACCAGCTTGAGCGCCGTGATGTCGAGCGCCAGCGAGAAGATGCCGTGCGTGCTGCCGTCGCTGCGCGTGTCGGGCACGTAGATCACCTGCGTCACGCGGTCGTAGCCCGCGCGCTGCGTGCGCGCCTCGAACTCCACCTTCTCGCCGGCCAGCGCGCGCGCCAGCATCGGCCGGCGCGACAGGTAGACCTCGCGGCCCGCCACCTCCTCGAGATGGCGCCCTTCCACCTGCGCGGGCCCGAGGCCCAGCCATTCGTGGCTGGTGGCGTTGGCGAAGGTGATGCGCTCCTCGCGGTCGATGTAGGTGATCAGCGCCGGCATGCTGTTGGTGATGGCGCGCAGCCGCAGCTCGCTCTCGGCGGCGCGCAGCTCGGCCTCCTTCAGCGCCGTGATGTTGAAGGCCATCAGGTAGAAGCCCAGCACCTCGCCCTCGAGGTTGATGTCGGAGATCAGGTGGGTCTGGAAATGGCCGTCGCTGCCCTGGATCGGCGCGTCGACCGGGAAGTGCGCGTTCTTGCCGGCCAGCACCGAGGGCAGGTGCGGCCGGATCTGCGCGTACACCGCATCGCCGAGCGAGGAGCGCAGGCTCACGCCCGCGAGCGGGCCGTCGAACAGGTCGGCCAGGCGCCGCGCGCGGCTGTTGGCGAACAGGCAGTTCTCCTCGCGGTCGAAGTAGCCGACCAGCGCCGGGATGCTGTTGGTCACGTCGCGCAGCCGGCGCTCCTGCTCGGTCAGCGCCTTGCGCACGTTGACCTCGTCGGTGATGTCGAAGGTCATCGCGAACACGCCGCGCACCACGCCCTCGGTGTCGCGGTCGGGGATGTAGTGGGCCTTGTAGGTGCGGTCGCCGACGCCGCGCGCCGGGTTGCCGGCCTTCTCGATGATCACGGTCTCGCCGCGCAGCGCGCGCTCGTAGTACGGCGCGACGACCGCGAAGTCCTCGGCGCCACGCGCCTCGGGCATCGGGCGGCCGACGAGTTCGCCGTCGTCGTGCATCGCCTTCACGTGCGCATTGACGAAGGTGTAGCGCAGCGCCGCATCGACGTGCGAGACCAGCGCCGGGATGTTGTCGGCGATGGTGCGCACCTGGGCCTCGGAGCGCGCCAGCAGC
>Ga0209902_101429_pt1 | contig 11634 bp, 14 predicted proteins | sample FECB27metaG_FD_188304 | JGI IMG/M metagenome (GOLD analysis project Ga0209902, IMG submission 188304) | Cyanobacterial communities from the Joint Genome Institute, California, USA - FECB-27 (SPAdes) (version 2) | ecosystem: Environmental > Aquatic > Thermal springs > Hot (42-90C) > Microbial mats...
AATACGCGATAAGGCTACCTGATTTTTGTTGGCTTTTATCCCTAAATCAAGGGTTTTTATTTAATACTGAGTTATTAATTGACATCAATTTTTCTTGGTACAAGATGTCAGATAAGCGAAACGACATTCCCGGAAAATTGTCGGCGAGCAGCACTTTGCGATCGCATCCTTGATTGCTTTTTTACTAGTTCTAATGTACTATATCAATCTGGCTCAATTTTTGGCTACGTGCGCTTATATTTCGTACACATCAATCGCCGTAAAGGTTTGCAGTTTCGCACCGCGAACTAGTCTAAACTCCAGTCTTGAGTGTCAAATCCAAAATAGGAGACTTTACGATTTCCTAAAGGGTCAGTGATAGTGGCGACTCTTTTTGATAGGATGTTAAGAGTCCATCCATCAACACTCAGTTCTACTCTGGTAATGTTAAGCATTGCATTTCTCTGCGTGATTTATAGGGTGTGAATGTAACAACACACCCATTAGCCAAAACAGTATTTACTGCATATTTGATAACCTTTCTTCGCAATAAGTCATCATGTTTTCTGCAATCTTTTGCAGGTTGACGGAACACAAAATAGTAAATGAGATATCGTTAGCAATATCCTGGTCTTGAAACCTGCCGTTTATTTGTGAATTTTGTTGGATGAGACGTATAGCATCTTGCTGCATATTATTGGCAATTTCACTTAACTGAGATGCAGTTTGGCGGAGCTTTTCGAGATATTGTTTACATATTGACATTGGTAATACGTTAAAGAATCATCAGTGAATTGGCTAACCAACCGATAATTTGGGCAATCAATTGTTTAGCGTAAATGGGAGAGCCTCTATCCAAATGTTCAATTGCTTGGTGAATAGCAGTATGAGCATTTCGTAGTATTTGAATTGCCCTTTCAATAGATTGAGAATCTGGATTGGTGATAGGAGTGTTGGAGGGAGGGGAAGGGAGATGGTTGTGGGGCATTAAATTTCAACCTCTGGAACAGTGTCGAGATATTCAGCAGCGCTCATTTCACCTTTAAGAAACTTTTGTAGATTTAATTCATGTTTCTTCATACTGTTTGCTGCTGATGGCTTTGAATCAGTGGCGTTGTGAATGGTTGGCAATTTGGATAACGTCATTGCCAATCGCTCTATGAAAGCATCATGTTTCTCTTGGCTGTAGTTGAATTGGTAGATAGTGGGATAGTCATCTCCATTAACAAAGCAGTAAATTATGGAGATGTTGTCAGGAGGAATTTCTTGTGTTTCTGTAAGGAGAAATAGTCGCAGTTGAGTTTTCCAGGAGTTTTCTAAGATTTCTGGCTGTAGAATGTGTCTTTCAGTTGTCCAATCCACAATTACAATCTTCTCTACACTAACGATAACTAGGTCGTACTTAGCAATAAGTAAGTATTCATTGATGAGCTTATGGAGAGTAATATTACACTGTTTGCTGTCAGAAGGAATGTTGATTATTAGCTGAAGTTTAGATACCCAATCAGCCATTTCAGGATAAGCTGCAAGAAACGGTTCTATGGGCAATCCCATCATTAATTGTTGCATGAGAAGATGGAATTGTTCTCCAATATTTTGTTGAGCAGTACTCTCAGAATAGTGTAGTGGCAATTTTAGCTCAACAAAATACTGCTGAAACTTGTGGGTATCTTTCTCCAATAGTTCCAGCAGTTCGTAGTTCAGTTGATTCATCTGTTTCTCCCTTGAAGCATTTCAAGGGAGAAGCGCGTCAGCGATGTCAAGGGTTATAAATTACGATTTTCAGGCAATATTGTTGTCAGAGAAATTTTTGCTCTTTATGAACTTGAGGAAAAATATAATTTTTACATCCACAAATTCTATTGTCTTTTCAAGGTCAACATCACTATAAAAGTGTTCTGCGAAGAAGATGATTGAGTATATTGGCACATCAAAAACCTCTGAATATCGTTTTAGTAAGTTAATGGTTGGTGTTTTCTTTCCAGATTCAATTTCTGAAAGATACGATTTGGAGATTCCTAGTTTTTCCGCTAATTCTTTTTGCGTTAAGTCGTGAAATATCTTCATCAATCTCAAAGCTTTGGAGAGATTTTCTACAAGTTTATAATGAGCGGTATCAGTCATGAGTCATTACAGCTTAAGAAAGATTTGCTAATCGATAAAGAGTTCGCACTGTTATGCCCCATTTCTTAAAAGAATCCCATTTGTATTGACATTCCCCTCTTTTGTATTTGGGAGACAATTGACTCCATCTGTCCCAAGCAGGGAGTAAGCTGGGACTAACGGTATGAAGTGCCATTCCTACTTTTATCCAACTATCGTAGTTATCCGCAAATCTGGGATGAATTACCTCTAAAAGCAGCAATGCTTTTTGGATATCTGCATTAGTGGGAGTATCTTCTTGTGGCTTATCTTTTCTTAGGTATTCTGAAGCAGTGGAGATTGTTTGATGTTTTGGTAGAGTCGCCATCTTTTGCACTACCCATAGAGGTGCTGCTGCTACCTGGATTTCGTCAGGGCGACATCCAGGCAACCAGCGGTAGTATCCGGTGAGCGGATGGACTGATGGTGGTAGCACTGATTGTAGGTTGGAACCTCTAAGCTCTAGTGCTTCACCAGGAGCAGTGGCGATTTTCCTGGATTTGAGCCATTGGTGTTGGGGCGGCTCCAGGATTTTGAATAGGTATTGCGCTCTGCCCGGTCGCCCAGAGGTGAATGCTACTGTGGGGGGCAGAGGTTCAAGAGCGATTGGCTCCGCCAGTGTCTCTTGGGCGATCGCCCCAAAGGGGCGGGCGCTGTGCGCCATCGCTTTAATTTGGTCATAAGCACTTGGACCGTCACAGTCTACAGATATCAGAAATTCTTTGGAATTTTGACCGCATAGCAGACCAATGCCTGTGGGCTGTGCCTCGTATAGAGAACAGGAGCAATTGCGTATCTTAACTTTTCCTGTGCGGGCAAGTTGTTCTCGTAAGGATTGGGGAGTGAATGGATATTTTTCCCATCGGTATCCCAGCGGTCTTTTTCCTTGCGTTGGCACTATCAGCCAGTGTCCGGGCAGTATCTCTAGGGTTTCAATTAGTTTGCTAGTTTGACAGTTTTTTTGAGGAGCATGATTTTAAGGGTCTAATTTTCATCAAAAACTCCGTTGGATACCTCACCCTTACTCATGTACGCTGGTGAGGAATGGTTGAAGCTAAACCTGTGCTTTACTCATCATCTGCCATGTCTGCGTAAGCAGACTCAAAGGGTGTTTATAAAGAAAAAGTAAAAGCATGCTGATGGTCTAGTTTGGGCATTTATCGTGAAGAATGAGGAGTAGTCACCAGTTAGTGCCAATGTAGTTGAGCTGACCGGAGGTGGACAAATTTTCACCACTACTTCTAACAGTCAGTAGACCGAAAAGATTTCGACAAGCCTTACCAGCCTTTGATTTGAACTGGAAAATGGCGTAAATAGAAGGTTCGTGCAACCAGGGGCAATCGTCATTGAAATGCTTAACCAGTAAGAGTTTCAGTCATTTTGATTTTCTGATGATTGACCCAGTTTTTCACCCTTAAACATAAGTAAAATTAATATATATTGTTTATGCGATTTGACAAAAAAACTAAAATTTGCACAGAGAAATTTTGAACCTGATAACAACAGATTCATTTATGCTTTGGGAGCAACTGGTATTACCATTACGGAGAAGATAATAAATGGTCAAACCACCTCAAAGTACAGAAGAACTTGTAGAAAATTGGACTCTTGTTCCCCAAGAATTAGAACGGGTTTTGAGGAAAGTTGGTGCAGGACAGATTGGTTTTGCTATTTTACTGAAATATTTTCAAATGATGGCTCGTTTTCCTGACTCAAACACAGAAATACCAGAAACTGTGATTATATACATAGCATCACAACTAAAATCAGATCCATCATTATATTCTCAATACAATTGCTATTGCAGACGTTATTAATGCCATTTTTGAGATTCGTTTACCCCATATTTGGGGTGAAGGAACTACCACCTGTGCCAGTGACAGCAAGCATTTTGGAGCATGGGACCAGAATCTTATGACCCAGTATCATTTGCGTTACGGTGGTCGAGGAGTGATGATTTATTGGCACGTCGAGAAAAAATCTACCTGTATCTATTCCCAACTCAAAACTTGTTCCAGTAGTGAAGTTGCAGCCATGATTGAAGGGGTGTTACGTCACTGTAGCAATATGGACGTGCAGAAAAACTACGTGGATAGTCATGGTCAAAGTGAGGTGGCCTTTGCTTTCACGCATCTGTTGGGATTTCAATTAATGCCCCGATTGAAGCGGATTAAGGTACAGAAGTTATATCGTCCTTATACTGGACAATCTGATGCTTACCCTAATTTACAGCCTATTCTGACTCGTCCAATTAATTGGGATTTGATTCGTCAACAGTATGACCAAATGGTGAAGTATACTACTGCTTTAAGATTGGGAACGACAGAAACTGAAGCTATTTTAAAACCATGCGCAAAAATCCTTTCAAACATCCTACTTATCTGGCTTTACTCGAATTAGGACGAGTAATTAAAACAATTTTCCTGTGCCAGTATCTTGAGGAGGAGCAAGTGCGGCGGGAAGTTAATGAAGGATTAAATGTAGTAGAAAGATGGAATGGGGTTAATGATTTTATCTTCTACGGTAAGGGTGGAGAGTTTGCTTCTAATCGCTTGGAAAGTCAGGAGTTATCGGTTTTATCTTTGCACAAGAGTGCAGATATGTTTGGTCTATGTGAATACTTTGATGATTCAGAGTGTTCTGGAGCAGAAACATTGGCAGCAAAAGTTAACTGAAGTCGATAAAAGAGCAATTACTCCTTTGATTTTCAGTCATGTCAATCCTTATGGTACATTTAAGCTTGATCTCAACGAGAGAATTGCTGGTTTGACACAACAACTGGTTGCTTAATCCCTCCAGAACTTTTCAAATCTTTGAGGTGACATTTGAGTATAACGAACTGTGTGGTGTATATTTTTATGTCCTAAATAGTCTTGAATTGCTCTGGTATCATGACCTTGGACAGCTAAATAGTAGCCACAAGCATGGCGCAGTTGATGGGGATGAACTGGTTCAGTAATTCCAGCAAGCTCGCCTGCTCGTGCAATAATGTGACGAACAGCTCTGGTTGATAGTGGAGCTTTGCGCTCGGACACAAAAACATAGGGAGTATCGCGATAATCCCGTTGCAGTTGGCGCAACGCTCTGAGTTCAGGAGCGCGTAACGGATGAACGGTATCATGCCCATGTTTAAGGCGATGAATGTCGATATAGCCCTCCGAAAAATCTATTTGTGACCACTTGAGTGCAATTAACTCAGCAGTCCGAAGTCCATGCCTGAACATAAGTAAAATTATTGCTGCATCCCGCACAGAGTGCCGCCCAACAGCGCGAGCCGCACTGATCATTGCTTCGACTTCTTTCGGGCGCAAATATTCTCGTTCGCGTGCGGATGGACGTTTGATTGGTGGAGTCGAGTAGTTCGTTGACTTTGCCGAAAATGGAAGTTGAGTAGTGTGGGTAGACATGGGTCAAATCCTCATGTCTTGGTTGCTATCTCCAGTATACTTTGCCTAAATTGGCTCAAACTAGGCAAAGTTATCATTTGTATTTCTTATCAATAGAGGCTAAATAAAGGGTTATTTTTACAAAATTTTACCAGGTTGCCCCTGGTTGCACGAACCTTCTATTTTCGCCAAAATGTAATCCGCCGAAATCAGCGCATGAATTGCCTTTCAAGTATCTCTGTTCTGGGTGGACTTAAGAGCGATTGCCTTCGGCACTGCCCCTTGGGCAATCGCCAGCCCCAAAAAGGTCGGCTGAAACCCTTATTCTTTCGTCAACTTACAAAAGTTTTCGGTCTACTGACAGTGGCAAAGCAGGTGACATTACCCTTCAACACTCACTCCGCTCCGCTCCGTGAAGTCAAAAGTCAAATCGAATCGCAGCACTTGAGCAACAGATGGCTGAAGTCATGGGGGAATCCGTTGCCTGAGAGACGAAAACTCTTCTCTCAGGCAACAGCACACCAGTAGCATACTTAAGGAGATGTCTATTGCACCAGACTATTAGGGCATACGCAATTGCGCTCCGCGCAGTGCCAAAGGCAATCGCTACCTTTGCCAACTGAAATTAAGCAAGCAAGCACCAGGCTATAAAGCAGCCGCCAAAGCTCTGAACTATTTAATTAGTCAGTTAAAAAGTGACGCCAGCACAAGCCATTGAAGGCATACTCCTGTTAGTGCTATTCGGTTTTAGAAGGAGAAAACCGTTCGTAGAGTACCCGTGACAATTGTGCCGTTACTGTCGTGATTGGCAGGATTGGTAATCACCTGCACTAGCGGCGTAACCCGAATATTGTCGTTAATTGGAAAATTGTAGAAAGCTTCAAAATTAGTCTGAGTTGCGTTACCCACGTCACTTTCAATAAATGGTTGACCAGCAGCAATGCCAGCAAAAGCACTCCTCACGAACAGGTCTCTCAAGGAAACACCAGCCATCCAATAGTTAGGGTTTAGGTCGCCAAAAGCAGTATTATCGTAGCTACCATAGCCATAGCGACCAAATACACCCAGCCTTGGGTTCAGCGCCAGCTCGAAGTTAACTCCGAACACATCAAACCGACCATCAAAGATATTGCCACCGCTATATTGAAGGCGCAAAGCAAAGGCTTTAGAAGGGGAATACTCTAGCTCAACTGTGCCTTGATAAGGATCTCCAAATAAGCCACGATTTCCTCCTCCATCAGGATATAGCAGCCTGGTTAACGAACTAACGCCACCGACAATTTGGTTATCAGAGTCAGGATTAGCCGCATCTGCCGCAGCATATAATGCCCGCACCTTGAACGGTCCTTGTCCCGGATTCCAGTCAAGAACAACTCCGGCTGACGGACCATTGAGCGGCAACAGGATGTAGTTGTTGGTCAATGCCAAAGTTGAAAAGTCTACGCCATTGCCATTAGCATAGCTATTAATGTCTACATAGTCGGTGGTGACAAGTGTTGGACCAATGGTTAAACTAACATCCCGAAACGGGGTAAACTTATAGTAAAATCGAGAGACCCCGAACTCACCATCAGGGGTGCCTCTGGCTGTGAATTCCAGCGCACTGCCGAAGTTAGGCTCCAAAAATCCGGCAGCATTATCATTACCTCGAGCTGAGACGGTATCCAATCTGAGTTTCAGTAAGTCTTGTCCGCTAAAGCTCGTGTCCAAATCTATAGCAGCCCGATAAATAAAGGTGGCACTGGGGTCATCATTAGCAATTTCTGCACCTGTAGGGCTAATGATGCGTTCGCCACTAAAGCCACCCGCACTCACCGCAAAAATCACTTGCCCCGAAAGTTTGGTAGTGGTGGAGAACTGATTGCCTTCTAGTCCAGCGGTGCGGGCTTCCAGAGTGTCTACACGACCCCGTAAAGTAGTTAGTTCAGCGGCAAACTCTGACTGCAGCCGTTGCAATATTGCCAAGTCTTCACTCGACACTTTATCTGCCAGTCCAGTAGCAATGAGCTCATTCAATCGCTCAAGCACTGCATTGAGACCAGCAGCAAACTCATAACGAGTCAGGGCTCGGTTGCCTCGGTAAGTGCTGTCAGGGTAGCCAGCAATTACACCATAGCGTTCAATTAGAGACTGGAGTGCTCCAAAAGCCCAATCTGTCGGCTGCACGTCAGAAAGCTGCGACACTGATGTGACCTGAACTGAGGAAGTGGATGTTACAGCAGTCTGTACAGCCGTGGTAGTGACCCCAGTAGCCTGAACCATCTTGATAGAGGGTGCTTGGATGAAGTTGACTTCTGCTGTTGGAGGATTAGAGCTAGCAGCAGACACAACAGAGGTAGCGACAGATCGTCTAGGAATGACAACAGCCTTAGGCGTTTGGGCTGAAGTAGGAGTCCCTTGGACAATGAGCAAAAGGAGGCTCAAACCACCGATTAAGTATAGATGCAGCTTGAAGGAGCGCACTACGAGTTGAGATAGGGAATAGTGATCCCAATAGTGAGTTGCTAAAGACACAGAACTTTATCCCTCTAAAAAAGATTGAACCGCCTTTGGGAACAGAAGCTCTATGGAACAAAGAATTAACTGCAGAACAAAAACAGAAAAATAAAGAATTATCATCGGAACGAATCTTAATTGAGCATCTAATTTGTTTAGTTAAGATATTTCGAGTGCTGAAGAAAGATTTCGGTTAAACTCTCGGAAATATGAACAGGTTATTCTGACTATTTATGGGCTAGTCAGGCTGAGAATTGGAGCCTTAGTATTACCTGTTTTTAATGTGCGCTCTTTCCAAGACTCAAATTAGTGCATATAACTACATATTTTTGCCTTATTTTCAACAACAAATATCTCAAAATCTTCTTTCATCGTACAAATAGGCTAATTTTACATAGATGCGTTCACCTTTTGTAAATCAGTTACACAAAGGTATTGGCTGTTTTCGGAGATGTCTAATTTCTGCCAAACATTAGAAACTATGAAGGGCAAAAGCTAGACCTAGTAATAGTTTTGGGCTACTTGGCACGGTTGTTGCAGCTTCGCTCTCACTAGGTCTAATACACAATTGGGTCAGAGAGGGAGGTGAGTGTAACATTGTCAACCAATAGTCCAGAATCGATACTATTATCCCCCACATCTACAACTCCGAGTCCCAAAGTGTATGTTCCGGTAGTCGGTATTGTGAAGGAAAAAGTTTGAAAGCCAGTTTCTTCAAAAAACTGTGTTGTTAAGGAAGTCACGGAGGATGAGAACGTCGTGTCAGCCAGTTCTGATAGAGAACTGATTGAGACAAAGGAAAAATCGTTATAAGGGAACACTTGTGCCCCCTCATTCGTAAGGAAATTCCAATTGAAAGTCAAAATGTCTCCAGCGTTCGCCGTGAATGTTTGTCGAATAGCGGAGCCTTTAGTAACGTCCCCATTGCCAAATTCATCTAGGCTTCTACGTTTTAACCCTAAGAATGCTTCTATAATTTCGTCAGAAAATGTGGCACCCCCAGTTGACAATAAAGCCTGAGAAGTTCCCTCGGTTGGACCACTGCCAAACGCCGACGTCTCAATACTTGTAGAGCCTATTGTTGTCCATCCAGTAAAATCATCGGTTTCAAAGCTACCGTTGATGATTGTTGGGTTAACAGAGGATTCGGGTAAAGTCAATGACTTTAATGACAGTGTATAGGAACCAGATTGAAAATGGTCACCTGCAAGGGTCTCGTCCTTGAAGCCAGACACTGCAAAATTCAGTTTACCATTTGCTGGTACTCTTCCCGTTAGTATGGGTATAACACTATTCTCAGCGCTGTCATCACTTATCTCCACGATCTTACCAGAATTATCAAGCAACCCCAGAACTAGATCCAATGTATCTGAATTGCCCTCTATAGTAAATAAACTTCCGGAATCAAGACCTGAAATGGTAAAAAAGTCAAGGTCACCAGTGCTAAGTTGTCCATCTACAGTACTGGTATCAGATGGTAGAGATTGTCTGGTAGCGAAAGAGTTATTAGGTTCATTCTCAGTTACTGTAGAACCAAATTGAGATGAAGAGGAATTTTCTGCCATGAGAGTTACGATGGAAACTAAATGTTTAATGTTTTTTGTGGAGCTGACCTGTTTCTGGTAGGGGCTACGGTACTACCTCGAAGGGCAGCATCATCTCGTTGTCCTCGTGATCGATCATGTGGCAGTGCCACACGTAGCGCCCAGTGAACGAGTTGCCGAAGGGCAGGTTCTCCGCAGCTTGAGCACCAAACGGGACTATAAGGCGGGTGACCTCGTTCGGGTTGACTAATACCGTATCCTTCCATCCGGCTTCGTTCGGCGCTGGCGGTCTCGCCGGACCGATCGCAAAGGGGGTGGGGTCGGGCGGTGGGTAGCCAGCTGGCACCGTCGGTCCACCAGGTGCATGGTGTGTGAGTACCGTGCGAGGGCCATTGGCAAGGTATGCCTTCATGTACTGGGTTGTATTAATCTTTTGGCGATTAAGGATCTGAAAAAAAACAAGATGCAGGTGCATCGGGTGGGCGACTGGCTGAAGGTTGATAATGTTCCACTGCTCCACGGTGTCCACCTTAGGCCGCTCCATCAGCGTCTCCGGGTAGTTCTCGGCCTCATCCCAGTATATGTAGTTGAGCAGCACCACAAGCGGTCCGGTTGGGCTTGGGATCTCTACCAGGGTCAGGAACCGCTGGCGCACCGGCGGAGTAGCAATCGGCGTTATGAGTGATTTATGCACTCGCAGTACCTGAGGAATGTCTCTAGGAGCGGCAGCACCCGCATTCACTGTGAACTGCATGATTTCGGGCAATAAGAAATTACCTAATACGGCGTTGGCTCTACCTTGCGGATATGGCGAAATCGCCTCATTTTCTAAAACGATCTTTTCTCCCGGTAAGCTGCTGGAGAAGTCGATGAGGACGTCAGCCCGCTCCCCAGGAGAGAGCAGCAGCCTGGACAACTGCACCGGAGCGTTGAGCATCCCCCCGTCAGTGCCGATTTGAATGATTGGCAGATTCGACGACAGCTTAAGGTTGTAGGTTCGGGAACTTGAGCCGTTGATGATCCGGAATCGGTACAAAGTGCGGTCAACATCAAGGTTCGGCCACGCCTTGCCGTTGACGGTAGCGACGTCACCGAGATACTCCGGTTCCCACCTTTTGGGGTGGAATATTGAGCCATCAGGATTGAATGTCCGGTCCTGCAGCACCAGCGGTATCTCATAGGGAGGCCCAGCGGGGATACCGAGCGGCCCATTGCCACCAGCGGGATCATCGATGTCCCTGAGCAGGTAGAACCCGGCGAGTCCGGCCATCACGTTCTGGCCGGTGATCCCGAGCGCATGGTCGTGGTACCACAGCGTCGCCGCTTCCTGATTGTTGTTGAAGTTGTATACGTAGGACTGTCCTGGCGTGAAGGTGTCTGTCGGGTAACCGTCGCTTTGTGGTTCGCTGTTACTGCCGTGCAGGTGCAATGACACCCGTGGGCTAGTTGTATCAGACTCCAGCACGCCGTGCAAGCTCAGGTCGAGCGGCAGCGGGTGGGGTCCGAGTTTGTTTTCCACGGTGAGCCTCAGCGGCGTGCCCCGAGTGACCTCGATAGTAGGGCCAAGGTAGGAAGCCCCGCCGTAGCCCCACGTGGGGCCTGCCCCCAGGTTCTTGTGGAACGAGTGTGAACTCGATGCTATCGTCAAGGTTGTAGGTGCGCCACTTGGGAACGGGATGGGCAGAGTCTCGGTAAATTTTGATATCTGTGGCAAGGCCGCATAAGTTCTCTTCGCCTTAAACATTGCAGGAACGAGAAATGCTGCTCCCAACCCCGCACTTGCCATCATAATTTGCCTTCTAGTAAACATTGCTACCTCATTAATGGACGTATACGTAAGACAAGCTCACCCAAGTTCGTTTGGGCTTGATTTATGGTGTTGCTGAATGAAGGGATAGTTGTATCCTCTTTAAGGGCTATCGTATTCTAAAGAGCTATATGTACCATTTAACAGAGGTTGCTTATAGTTGTTATCCCTCGCGTAAGTTCATACTGCGTGCGTGTGAATATAGTGGAAAAGTTTTTACCGTTTATATCAAAGTGCTCTAGTTATCAAAGACAGCTATCATCCATTGCCATTTAACTCC
>Ga0209902_101430_pt1 | contig 11631 bp, 11 predicted proteins | sample FECB27metaG_FD_188304 | JGI IMG/M metagenome (GOLD analysis project Ga0209902, IMG submission 188304) | Cyanobacterial communities from the Joint Genome Institute, California, USA - FECB-27 (SPAdes) (version 2) | ecosystem: Environmental > Aquatic > Thermal springs > Hot (42-90C) > Microbial mats...
CATCCCAGCGAAAGCTGGGACCCAACTCGCCGCAGCGCAGGTGGATGAATGGGTCCCAGCTTTCGCTGGGATGACACCGAGTTTGGGGTGCAACCGGTGCGAACCGACGCCCTCAGTTCTCGAGCCGCCTGTCCTTGGGCAGCCACTGCAAACAGAGGTTCCCGCTTTCGCGGGAATGACCCGGTGGCTGTGGAAGGGGGGAAAGGCTGCCACTTGACCTGCAATCGCCCCCGGTGCTCTAAGCATTTTGTCCGCAATGCCAACCAAGGAGGGTCGCGTGGGCTATCGTCATGACCAGCACCGCAGTCGCGGCCCTGTTTCGGCCCTGCAGCTTTAGTTGCAGGGCTGGCCGAACGGGTCCGGACGTCCTCGTCGTCTCACACCATTCTGGTCTGCCCAAGCCGGCTCCGCTTCGCGCGTGAGTCATTGACGGCACTGGTCCGCATATGGACCGTCACGATACCAGAGAGACGAAAATGGGCTCGATCAGCCTCAAGCACCTTTCCATCACCGCCACCGATCCGCTGTTCCGCGACCTGAGCCTCGTCGTCGCCGATGGCGACCGGGTCGGGCTTGTTGCAGGCAATGGGCTCGGCAAGACCTCGCTGCTGCGCGTCATCGCCGGGCTGGCGGAACCCACCAGCGGCGAAGTGGTCCGTTCACGCGGCCTGCGCATCGGCTATGTCGAGCAGGACGTGCCGGCGGCGCTGATGCCGCTGACCATGCGCGACGCCGTGCTGGATGCCCTGCCGGCTGCCGACCGCGAGACCGACGCCTGGCGGGCCGATGTGGCGCTCGATGGGCTGGAGACGCCCTATGAGCTGCGCGACCGGCTGGTTTCGGCGTTGAGCGGCGGCTGGCAGCGCCTGATGCTGATCGCGCGAGTATGGGTGACCGATCCCGATGCGCTGCTGATGGACGAGCCGACCAACCATCTCGACCTGTCAAAGCTGTTCCGGCTGGAGACCTGGCTCAACCGTGAGGCCCGCAATATTCCGCTGATCGTGGCGAGCCACGATCGCGACTTCCTCGATGCGGTGACTAACCGGACGCTGTTCCTGCGGCCGGGAACCTCGCGCTACATGCCGCTCGGCTACTCGGCGGCCCGGCTCGAAATCGAACGCGAGGACGCCTCGCAGGAGGCGCAGAACGAGCGCGACCTGAAGGAAGCCACGAAGCTGAGGAAGCAGGCCGCGAAACTCAACAATATCGGCATCAACTCGGGCAGCGACCTGCTGGTGGTCAAGACCAAGCAGTTGCGCGAGCGGGCCGCGAGGATCGAGGAGGCGGTGCGTCCGGCGCATCGCGAGCGCTCGGGCGAGATCAGGCTCAGCAACCGCGGCACCCACGCCAAGCTGCTGGTCGGCATCGAGAACGTGACGGTGACGACGCCATCGGGGCAGGCGCTGTTCAAGATCGACAAGCTCCACATCTTCCAGGGCGATCGTGTGGTGCTCCTGGGCAAGAACGGCGCCGGCAAGTCGCAACTGGTCAAGCTGATCCACCGCGCCATGGTGGAGCCGGACAGCGTGCCGGGCATAAAGGTCACGCCGTCGCTGGTGCTGGGCTATACCGACCAGGACATGTCGCAACTGCCGGTCAAGGAGACGCCCGAGAGTTTCATCTCGGTGACCTTCAAGCAGCCGGATGCACGGGTGCGGAGCCTCCTCGCGAGCACCGGCTTCGTCATCGAGAAACAGTCGCGGCCGATCGGCCAATTGAGCTTCGGCCAGCGGGCGCGCCTGGGGCTGCTGGCGCTGCGGCTGACCGAGCCGAACTTCTACCTGATGGATGAGCCGACCAACCATGTCGACATCCCGGGCCGCGAGGCGCTGGAGAGTGAGATCCTCGCTCACGAAGCCACGGCCGTGCTGGTCTCGCATGACCGTAGTTTCGTGCGGAATGTCGGGACACGGTACCTGGAGATCAGCGGCAAGCGACTCAAGGAGGTCGATGGGCCGGAGGCGTTCTTCGAGGAGATGATGCTGGAGACCGAGCAAGTCTAGATCGTTCGACTTAGTACAAACTGCCTAGGCGCTTGGCTGGCGGCCAAGGCGGTGAACAGAAATTGCTCAATGCCCCGTGTTGCCCCGCTGAAATACTGTTCAGTTGGTTGGTTGGTAAGGTCTGAGTCATGGCCGAATAGGCAATCTTGCGTACGATAGTGTGAGATTGTTCGGTGATGGCTTGGACGATGCAGAACGGACCCGCCGGCAGGGCCGACGCGAGCAGTCGCAAGGATGCTCGCTTCATCGGCGATGTAATGGGCAGCTATGTGCTGGCGGCGCGCGCGCAGACGCCGGGCGCCGTGCAGGTGTTTGCCTGCCGTTCGCGCAGCGTCTCGGCCCATGAGGCGGTGGTGAACGCGCCGGTCAGCGGGGCGCCTGGCGACGCGTTGACCATGACGTTGCAGGGCCTGGGGCTCGTGCGCGGCAGGATCACCCGCATTCTCGAGGGTGGCTTCGCCGTGGCGTTCGATTGCACCGAACAGGAGCGCGCCGTGCTGGGTGCGAGGATCGACTGGCTGAAGCGCCGGACGCTGAAGACGGTCAGCGATCGGCGGGCGCACAAGCGGGTGCTACCGCGGGAGACGCGGGCAAGCTTGACGCTGGGCGACGGACAGCGCTTCGACTGCTTCATCATCGACATGTCGCAGTCGGGCGTCGCGGTGTCGGCCGATGTGCTGCCGCCGGTTGGCTCGCTGGCCGGGGTGGGCGCGGTTCCCGGCCGGGTGGTGCGGCACATCGAGGCCGGCTTCGCTGTGCAGTTCGGCGAGGTGCAGCAGATCGGTCAGCTCGAGGCGTTGCTGACGCTCAAAACCAGCGACCACCGCATCCTCGCTGGCGAGCGCCTGAAGCTGAGCAAGTAGCGCTCACGCCAAGTATGGGAAACAAATCCTTGCCGGCGTGCCGAGGGATTTCCAGTACGGCGCAACTGGCTGTTCAAGCTTACACGCTAGCGTGATGATAACGATTACATCGAACGCCGGCCAGGAGGCTTGCAATGGGGCAGAACGCCTCCCAGCGCTCCAGCGACATCCGCTTCATCGGGGCGCTGATGGGGCGCTACCTGCTTGCCAGCCGCAAGAACCGCAGCCATCGGGTGCAGGTGTTTGCCTGCCGGCTGCAATCGATCTCGCCCCAGCTGATGGTGGCCTCGGCGCCGGTACTTGGGGCACCGGGCGAGGAACTCTCCGCCAATTTCGAGCCGTTCGGCACCGTCAGGGGGCGGGTCGATCGATTGATCGATGGCGGCTTCTCGATGGCCATCGAGACCAGTGCCGAGGAACGCGACCTGCTGATCAAGCGCATCGGCTGGTACAAGAAGCGGGTCTTCCATGGGGTTGCCGACAAGCGGGCGCATCGCCGGGTGATGCCGAGGGATCCGCGCTCCACCATCCTGTTCGCCGACGGGAGCCGCCTGCCGTGCCTGATCATCGATATGTCGCGCTCGGGCGCAGCTTTATCGGCTGACGTGCAGCCGGACCTCGGCACGCCGCTGGCGGTCGGCCGTGTGGTAGCGCGCGTCGTGCGCTGGCTCGACGTCGGCTTCGCCGTACAGTTCCTGGTCGAGCAGGAGCCGGAAAGCCTCGAGGACCGGCTCCACCTCGTCGACGCGTGACGGCTAGCGCTCGGTGAAGGCCAGCTTGGCGCCGAGCGCCACGAAGGCGGCGGCGAAGGTGCGGCGCATCCAGGTGAGGACGCGCGGACGGGTGACCACGTGCTGGCGCACCGCCGCGGCAAATATCCCGTAGATGGCAAAGATCACAAAGGTCATCGCCATGAACACCGCGCTCAGTTCCAGCATCTGGGGCAGGGCGTCGGCGCTGTCGGTCCTGACGAACTGCGGCAGGAAGGCAAAAAAGAAGATCGACAGCTTTGGGTTGAGGATGTTGATCAAGATGCCCGAGACCAATACCTGACGGACCGATTTCGGGGCCGCATCGGTGTCGACGCTGAGCGCGCCTTTCTCCCTGAGCGTCGCCCAGGCCATGTAGAGCAGGTAGGCGACGCCGAGATACTTGATGATCTCGAAGGCGAGCGCGCTGGTGTGGAGCAGGGCGGCGAGGCCGGTGATCGCGGCCGCCATGTGCGGGATGATTCCGAGGGTGCAGGCGAAAGCCGCGAGGATGCTGGCGCGGGCGCCGCGGGTCAGCCCGGCGGCCAGGGTATAGAGCACGCCGGTGCCCGGCGAGGCGACGATGACCAGCGTGGTGATGAGGAATTCGGGCGTCATGGCGGGCTCCTGACCAGCGAGGGCGGTGCCAGCATAGCCATGCCGACAAAGAGCGCCAGAGGGTTGGCGATGCAGGTGATTTGGCATCTTCACAAGTCGCTGCTAGGCTCCCAGCCATGAAGCGCATCGTGCAAAGCCGGCCGATCGACTCGCCCTTCGTCGAGAGCATCAGCTCCGTTCGTTTCGACACGACCGGGACGACGCTGATGCAGCCCGACGGCTGCTGGGATATCGCCATCATCAAGCGCGGCGACGAGACGATGGTGCTGCGCACCGGGCTCACCACGCAGGCGGTGGTCTACGAGCACGAAGCGGGCGATGAGCAGCTGGTGATCTCGTTCAAGCCACACAGCTTCATGCCGCTGATGCCCGGCGACATCATGCGCGACGAGGGCGTGATGCTCGAAAAGTTCGGCAAGGGCGGGTTCTGGATCGGCACCGACGTGCGGGAGATCCCGACCTTCGAGAATGCCGATGTGTTCGTCGAACGGCTGGTGCGCGACGGGATCATCGACAGCAACGAGCTGGTGGCCTCGGTGGTCGAGGGACAGCCCAAGGCGATGACCGAGCGGACGCTGCAGCGGCATTTCCTCAGGACCACCGGGCTCACCTACAAGCACTTCACGCTGGTGCAGCGGGCGCAGAAGGCTGTTTCCATGCTGCAGATGGGCCGGCCGGCGGTGGACGTGGCGCTGGCGCTGGGCTTTTCCGACCAGGCGCACATGATCAACTCGCTGAAGGCGATCATGGGCCAGACGCCGAGAGAGATCGTTCGCGAGGCGACGAACGAAATCGTTCGCGCCGGACCTGATGAGGTTGTCGGAAACTTCCAATAATCCCGAGTGGGGGTTGGGTACGAAGGGGTGTCTTCAACGATCACCCCGAAACGGAGTACCCGAAATGGCCACCATCACCCCCTTCAAGATCGACGTTTCCGCCGCTCAGCTGCAGGACCTCAAGGACCGTCTGGCTCGCACCGTGATGCCGAGCGAAGTCGATGGCAGCTGGGCCGCCGGCCCGACCAATGCCTATGTCCGTGGCGCCGTCGACCGGCTGCTGGGTGGCTTTGACTGGCGCAAGGCCGAGGCCGAGATCAACCAGCTGCCGCAGTTCACCACCGAGATCGATGGCCAGAACGTCCATTTCATCCATGTGAAGTCCGCCGAAAAGAACGCCACGCCGCTGCTGCTGATCCATGGCTGGCCCGGCTCGATCGTCGAGTTCCTCGACGTGATCGGGCCGCTGACCAACCCGGTGGCGCATGGCGGCAGGGCCGAGGATGCGTTCGACGTGGTGGTGCCCTCGCTGCCCGGCTTTGGCTTTTCCGGTCCGACCCGCGAGGCCGGCTGGAACAATGTGCGGATCGGCAAGGCCTTCATCGAGCTGATGAGCCGGCTGGGCTACCAGCGCTTCGGTGTGCAGGGCGGCGATGCCGGCGCCATTATCGGTCCCGAGATCGGCCGGCTGGCGCCGGAGCGGGTGATCGGCGTGCACCTCAATGCCGCAACCATGGGCTTCATTCCGTTCGGCCCGGTGTCGCCGGAGGAGATCGCGACCTTCACCGACAGCGAGAAGGTGCGCCTGCAGCGGGTGCAGCGCTTCATGGCGGAGCATTTCGGCTTCAACGTCATGCAGTCGAGCCGCCCGCAGACCCTGGCCTACGGCATCTCGGACTCGCCGGCGGGGCTCTTGGCCTGGATCAGCGAGCTGTTCACCAGCTTTGGCGATCGCGTCGACGCCGTGCCGATGGACCGGTTCCTGACCAACTTCATGATCTACTGGTTCACCGGCACCGCGGCCTCGTCGATCCGGCTCTACTACGAGAATGCACATGATCCGGAGGCCTGGTCGCCCAAGGCGAACTCGGGCGTGCCGACCGGCGTTGCGGTGTTCGGCTTCGACGAAGTGCCGATCCGCCGTTACGGCGAGACCAGCAACACCATCGTGCGCTGGAACGAGTTCGACGTCGGCGGGCACTATGCCGTGCTGGAAGTGCCCGGCGTCTGGGTCGGCGACGTGCGCGGGTTCTTCAGCCAGATCGGTTGAGGCGTGGTCTTTGCGAGAAAAAGGAAAGGGCCCTTCTGGGCCCTTTCGTTCGTCAGGAGGCGGGCTGACGGCGGAACAGGCCGCGGATCGCCTTCCAGGCCGGGCCGATCACCTTGCCGGCCACCGGGATCAGGATAAGGCCCAGTGCGAGGCCGAGGACCAGATCGGCGAGGATGGTCGCGAGCCCTTCGACAAAGCCGCCGAGCGCCGGCAGCATTGCTTCGGCGCCGTGGGCGATGGCTTCGATCAGGTGCTCGATCTGGTCGAGGCCGAAGCCGGCGAGGCCGTGGACGACGATACCGCCGCCGACCCAGATCATCGCCGCGGTACCAACGATGCTGAGGGTCTGCATCACCCAGGGCATGGCGATGAGGATGCCGCGACCGGTGGCGCGGCCGACGCCGGTGCGGCCCTTGCTGGCGAGCGCCAGGCCGAAATCGTCGGCTTTGACGATCAGCGCCACGGCGCCATAGACCGCCGCGGTGATGCCGAAGGCGACGACCACCAGCACCAGCGCCTGCTCCCAGAACGGCAGGTCGGGCAGGGCGGCGAGCGCGATGGTCATGATCTCGGCCGAGAGGATGAAATCGGTCTGGATGGCGCCAGCGACCCGCTCTTCCTCGAGCTTCTTGGGATCGGCCGGCTGCGGCAGGGCTTCTGCTTCGTGCGCATGCGCCTCGTGCGGGAACACCGCCTCGAACACTTTTTCGGCGCCCTCATAGCAAAGGTAGGCACCACCGATCATCAGCAGCGGGGTGATCAGCCAGGGTGCGAAGAAGCTCAGCGCCAACGCGGCCGGCAAGAGAAACAGCAGCTTGTTGCGGATCGAGCCGACAGCGATCTTCCATACGATCGGCAACTCGCGGTCGGCCGAGAAGCCGGTGACGTAGCGCGGCGTCACGGCCGCATCATCGATCACCGCGCCGGCGGCCTTCAATCCGGCTTTGGCCGCTTGTCCCGCCACATCGTCGATCGAGGCGGCGGCGACCTTGGCGAGGGCGGTCACGTCATCGAGAAGGCCGAGTAGTCCAACGCTCATTCCGAATCCCCTTGCTTGCACACCATGCCAGCCTGAGCGCTTGCGGGAAACTGCTGTCAGCGACGCCGACGCGAGGCTAGAAGCAGTTCCCCTGACCGTGGGACCGGCATCGGCGGCGGGGGCACAAGGGGGATGCAATGGCCGAGCGTCGGTTCATGCAACACACGGACCTGGCATCGTTCGCAGCCGCGCTACCTGGCGGCAGGCAACTGACAGGATTTGAGCGGTTGGCAGGTGGCAGCAAGAAGGGCGTCTATCGGCTGATGCTCGATGATGCGTCTTCGGTGGTCCTCTACGCCTGGAGCGCTGCCGAGAACTACTGGACCGACAATAGCAGTGATCCGCGCGACCCCTTCGCCGAGGCCTCGGGACTGGATCTGCTGGAAGCGGCCAGCCTGGCGCTGGCGGAAGCCGGCGCGCGGGCACCCGCGCTTCTGCTCGTCGACCGCAGCCAATCGATCTATCCGGCCGACATCGCCATCGTCGAGGATTTGCGAGGCGGCACACTCGAGGCGATGATCTCCAGCGATGCCGGCGCAGCGGCAGCTCCCCTGCGCTCAGTGGGTGCGATGCTTAACGGCATGGCCAAGTACCGGGGTCCGAGGCTGGGCAAGGTCGCTGCCGTCGTGGCCGGCAGCGCGCCACAGGACCGCAATGCCGAGCAGATCGTGCTCGATCAGGGCCTCGCGCACCTGGCGAGCGTCGCAACAAAGGTCCCGGAGCTGGGACAGGCGCGCGAGCGGATCGAGGGTGCTTTGCGCGAGCGCCATGCCCGCGTTCGCTCGCGCGGCTGGTACAGCCTGATCCATGGCGAGCTCGGCGCCGACCATGTCATGCTGGATAGCGATGGCCGCCCTGTCATCATCGACATCGAGGGCGTCATGTTCTTCGACGCCGAGTGGGAGCACGAGTTCACGCGGATGCGTTTCGGCAGCAGCTATGAGGCGCTTGGCATAGATGTCGAGCTCGATCCAGAGCGCATGGCGCTCTACGAGCTGGCGCGCTCCCTGTCGCTGGTCGAGGGGCCGCTGCGCATTCTCGAAACCGATTTTCCAGATCGCGAATTTATGCGCGGCATCGTCACCTGGCACACGGGTAAAGTGCTGCGGCTATCCGGCGCCACCACCTGAGAATGGCTGTCGCTGGGCAGTCCGGGCTCGCTCCATCGTGGCTTCAGTACCGCGCTTCAAGGGCGAGCAGTGTCGGCAGAAATTCCGGATGTGCCGCCGTTACCGCCGAACGGAGCCAGACACGGGCCGCATCGTCAAGCGCGGGCACGTAACGCTCGAGATCGAGCAGGTCTTTGTCGCGCGGCTGTTTGCATTTGTAGAGCAGCTGGATTTCGGGCGCGATGATCGGCCAGCCCGATGTGGTCCGCGTGAAGACGCTCCTCAGGGGGCGGCGGACGGTCGGTTCCCGGCGGTATGCCCATTGGCCGTCCAGTTGTGCCTCCGAGACGATCTCGAAATCCCACAGAGGCTCGCCGTGGCGTCGGAGCCAGAGGCTGAACGGTGGGACCGGGAGCGCCGCTCCGGGCTCATGGGGCGTCAGTTGCTTGTTGCGGGCGACGACGATCTCGAAGCCGTCGAGAATCGGCAGCAGCGCAGGCAGGTCGGCGAGAAAGCAGCTGATCTCGATATCGGAATGCAGGCGGCTGACGCTGTCCTGCCATAGGTCGAGCGCCCAGCCTCCGGCGATGCCCCAGTGCACGGTGGCTTCGGCCAGCCATCCGGCAAGCTCACCGGGCGATGTCTCGCGCCAGCGGCTCGACATCAGAGGTCCGCCAGGCGTGTCGCTTCGCGCTTGCCCTGCTCGTAGCCGGCGCGGGCCGAGGGGATGCGGGTTGCCAGGTCCATCTGGTTGGTTCCCATGGCGGTGCGGGAGTTGGGATCCGGGGTGATGACCTCGACGCGGCTGCCCGCCTGGCGCAGCACCGCAACCTCGCTGGCAAGGTCCGCACCCGGCGGCCGGCGCAAGCCCTCGAACTGGCCCGGCGGCAGCGGCCCCGTTCGACCACTGAACGGCGACAGCACGATGACGTTCCTGTAGCCGGAGGCAAGGTCGGCATTGTCGACCGACCGCACGCCGCCGGAAATGTAGCGCGTGCCGTTGATGCGGTGCGTCGGCCCGGCGCCGGGCAGCGAGATGGCCGCCGCGGCCGCATCGACCAGCGCGACACCGGAGTCGCGGTCGAAGGTCGCAAGCTCCCCGGTCTCGGCGTTGACGGCGACGATCAGCATCGGGCGATCGGGCCAGTCGAGGCTCGGCAGCCGCCGGGCGACCAGGGCTCGCCGCTGTTCTGCCACCTCGGGTCCGAAGGACGCATCGCTTTCCAACCCATACGCGGCCATAGCGCGCTGCAGCTCGGCCCGAGTGGTGGCGGCGGCCGAGATGGTCCGCATCCGCTCGAACACTGCCTCCATCGGCCGCGGCGGCGACGCTGGTCGCGACTGGACCGCCGGCTGAGCCGGTGGGGGCGCCAGCGTCGCGGCGAGGAGTTCGGCCAGCGGAATGCCGCTCAGCACCTGCGCCGCCGCATTGGCGCCGGCCGAGGTACCGATCACCAGGTCGGCGGTCTCGGTCAGGTCGACGCCAGCCTCGGCGAGACCCGCTACGATGCCGATCATCCAGGCATTGCCGGCAGCGCCGCCACCGCCGAGCACCAAAGCAAGGTTCTTCTGAGTCATTGCGGCAGTGTTCAGCCCCCGGCTGTTTCTGTCCACCGAAAAGCAGAAGGGCCCGTTGCCGGGCCCTTCCATATTCCTTCGATCGATCCGGCGCTTAGGCCGAGTAGTACATCTCGTACTCGACCGGGTGCGGGGTGTGCTCGAACTTGATGACTTCCGTCATCTTCAGCTCGATATAGCTGTCGATCTGGTCGTCGTCGAACACGCCACCGGCCTTGAGGAAGTCGCGGTCCTTGTCGAGGGACTCGAGGGCTTCACGCAGCGAACCGCAAACGGTCGGGATCTGCTTCAGCTCTTCCTTGGGCAGCTCGTACAGATCCTTGTCCATCGGGTCGCCCGGGTGGATCTTGTTCTTGATGCCGTCGAGGCCGGCCATCAGCAGCGCGGCAAAGCCGAGATAGGGGTTCGCCAGCGGATCGGGGAAGCGGACTTCGACGCGCTTCGACTTCGGCGACTGGCCGAAGGGGATGCGGCACGAAGCCGAGCGGTTGCGCGCCGAGTAGGCGAGCAGCACCGGAGCTTCGAAGCCCGGCACGAGACGCTTGTAGCTGTTGGTGGTCGGGTTGGTGAAGGCGTTGATCGCCTTGGCGTGCTTGATCACGCCGCCGATGTAATACAGCGCTTCCATGGAAAGGCCGGCATACTGGTCACCAGCGAAGAGCGGCTTGCCGTCCTTCCAGATCGACTGGTGGCAGTGCATGCCCGAACCGTTATCGCCATAGACGGGCTTGGGCATGAAGGTCACGGTCTTGCCGTAGGCCTGGGCGACCTGCTGGATCACGTACTTGTAGATCTGCACGTCGTCGGCCGACTTGATCAGCGGGGCGAACTTGATGCCCAGTTCGTGCTGCGCCGAGGCCACTTCGTGGTGGTGCTTTTCGACGGTGACGCCCATCGAGGCCATGGCGGCGAGCATTTCACCGCGCATGTCCTGCGCACTGTCCAGCGGCGGCACCGGGAAGTAGCCCTTCTTGAGGCCGATATGGTGGCCGGTATTGCCCGACTCGTACTCGGTGTCGTTGTTGATCGGCAGTTCCGAGTGATCGACCGAGAAGCCCACCTTGTAGGTGGTGTTCGAATAGCGGACGTCGTCGAAGATGAAGAATTCGGGCTCGGGGCCGAACACCACAGTGTCGCCGATGCCGAGTTCCTTGACGTAGGCCTCGGCCTTCTTGGCCGTGGTGCGCGGGTCGCGGTTATACGGCTGGTAGGTCAGCGGCTCGAGAATGTCGCAGTTGATGGCGAGGGTAGGGGCGCCGAAGAACGGGTCGAGATAGGCCGAGTTCGGATCGGGCATCAGCACCATGTCGGACTCGTTGATGGCCTTCCAGCCAGCGATCGAGGAACCATCGAACATGGTCCCTTCCTCGAAGAGATCCTCATCGACGACCGTCACATCCATGGTGACGTGCTGCAGCTTGCCGCGCGGGTCGGTGAAGCGGAGGTCGACGTACTTGATGTCCTCGTCCTTGATCTTCTTGAGGATGTCGCTTCCAGTGGTCATTAGGTTCCCCTGTGTAAGTCTGGAGTTGATGCTAGGCGGGAGAGACGCGCGAAGAGGTGCCCCTTAGAGCGCGTCGTCGCCGAATTCGCCGGTGCGGATGCGGATAGCCTGTTCGATCG
>Ga0209902_101431_pt1 | contig 11621 bp, 9 predicted proteins | sample FECB27metaG_FD_188304 | JGI IMG/M metagenome (GOLD analysis project Ga0209902, IMG submission 188304) | Cyanobacterial communities from the Joint Genome Institute, California, USA - FECB-27 (SPAdes) (version 2) | ecosystem: Environmental > Aquatic > Thermal springs > Hot (42-90C) > Microbial mats ...
ACCTGCGGTCGCCGACCCTCCCCCTCAAGGGGAGGGTGGTTGCGGTGCAACCGGATAGGAGAAAGATCGAACGTCACCTCCCACCCCCTCAATACGGCGCGTCGATCGGCGCGAGCGCCACGTAGACGCTTTTGAGCTGCGTGTAGTGCTCGATCGCCGCCTTGCCGTTCTCGCGGCCGAGGCCGGAGCGCTTGACGCCGCCGAAGGGGAGCTCGATCGGCGTGATGTTGTAGTGGTTGATCCAGCAGGTGCCGGCTTCGAGCGCCGCCACCGCCCGGTGGCCGCGGGTGAGGTCGCGGGTGAAGACGCCGGCGGCGAGGCCGAACTCGGTGGCGTTCGCCCGCGCGATCACCTCGTCCTCTGTGTCGAACGAGAGCACCGTCATCACCGGCCCGAAGATCTCTTCCCGCACGATCGCCATGCCGTCCTCGCAAGCATCGAAGACGGTCGGCTGGACGAAGGCGCCGCGCGCCAGCGCCCCCGCGGTGACGCGCTTGCCGCCGACGGCGAGCTTCGCGCCCTCGGCGATGCCCTTCTCGATGTAGCCGAGCACCTTCTCCATGTGGCCGGCGGAGATCAGCGCGCCGACCTGGGTGCGCGGGTCGAGCGGGTCGCCGACGACCATTTTCTTCACCCGCGCCACGAGCTTCTCCAGGAACGCCGCCTTCACCGAGCGGTGGACGAAGACGCGGGTGCCGTTCGAGCACACCTCGCCGGCGGAGTAGAAGTTCGCGAGCAGCGCGCCGGAGACGGCGTTGTCGAGGTCGGCGTCCTCGAAGACGATCAGCGGCGACTTGCCGCCGAGCTCGAGCGTCACCTGCTTCAACGTGGTGGCGGCGTCGGCCATCACCTTCATGCCGGTGCCGACCTCGCCCGTCAGCGACACCTTGGCGATGCCGGGATGGCGGGTGAGCAGGCGGCCGGTGTCGGCGAAGCCCTGGACGACGTTGAAGACGCCGTCCGGCACGCCGGCCTCCGCCATGATCTCGGCGAGCTTGACGGCGGTGAGCGGCGTGAGCTCCGCCGGCTTGAAGATCATCGCATTGCCGCAGGCGAGCGCCGGGGCCGACTTCCAGCAGGCGATCTGGAGGGGATAATTCCAGGCGCCGATGCCGGCGACGATGCCGAGCGGCTCGCGGCGGGTGTAGCCGAAGGCCGAGGGGCCGAGGTCGATGTGCTCGCCGGCGAGCGAGGCGGCGAGGCCGGCATAGTACTCAATGCAGTCGGCGCCGGAGATGACGTCGACGACTGACGTCTCCTGGATCGGCTTGCCGGTGTCCTGCGTCTCCAGCCGCGCGAGCTCGTCGTTGCGGGCGCGCAAGAGGTCGGCGACGCGCTTGAGCACACGGCCGCGCTCGGTGCCGGTCATGCGCGCCCAGAGCTTCTGGCCGGCGCGGGCGGCGGCCACCGCGGCGTCCACCTCGGCGGCGCCGGCGATCTCGACCTCCGCCAGCACCTCGCCGGTGGCGGGGTTGATGGTCTCGAAGGTCTTGCGCTCGGCGGCGTCGACCGGACGGCCGCCGACGTGGTTGCGGATGATGCTGGACATGCGGGTCGGCCTCGGAGCGGGGAGGGAGCCGGCCTTCACGGCGGCCTCGACGGAGGAATCCACGAAGGCCACGGCGATGGCGCGGGCGCTGCTGCTGTCGGTCTCGTGGGTGTCGGACAGGGTGGCGCGCAGCCACAGCCCGTCGATGATGGCGGCGGTGGCGACCGCGATGCGCTCGGCGTCGGCGGACGACACCAGCGCCCGCAGCGCATGGCGCAGGTTCGACAGCATGCGCTTCTGGTAGACGACCTGGACGCGGCGCAGGCGCTGCGAGTGGATGACCTGGCCCCAGAAGGCGAGCCACACCGAGCCCGTGCGGCGGTCGAACTCCTCCGGCGCGAGGTTCGCCTCGATGACGGCGTGGACGCGCTCGCGCGGTGTGCGGGCGCTCGCCAGCCGGCGGCCGGCGGCGCGGCCGACGCGGCTCGCCATGTGCCTGAGCGTCGCCTCCAGCAGCGAATCCTTGTCGCCGAAATAGTGCGAGACGAGGCCGGGCGAGACGCCGGCGCGACGGCCGATGAGGGCGAGCGTCGTCGCGCCGAAGCCGACCTCGGCCAGCGTCTCGATGGTCGCCTCGATCAGCTGGAGGCGCCGGTCGTCCTCGGTGGCGATCCGCAGCAAGACGCGCCTCGCATCCCTTGATTGGTCGTTCAAGCAAGCGGTCTCCGCACACACGGATGCCGCCGATGAGGGTCCGTCCAGCAGCCGCGGACGACGTCGCGCGGCGCGGGTCGGACTGGCCAAATTATGGGCGTTTCGGGGCCGGAACAAGTCGAAAAAAGTGCGTGACAACGGCGCGGGAAGGGCATTGAATAGCCGTTCAATGGACCCGGCTGGTGGAGGCCGCGTCCGTCGATGCCGTCGCGCGACGGCCCTCACCGCTGACTGTGCGGTAGGCATCGCGAAGACATCGCCGGGGGCCGGGTTCGAGGGGATTGCCGGCACGAGCGCGAAGCGCCGCCGGCGGAGAGGGAGACCAGCAGGCATGTCGAACAGCGCTTCCCGCCGCACGTTCTCGTCCCGCAGCAGCGTTCTGACCCGCCGGGGCTTCGCCGCCGCGGCGCTGTCGCTCGCCGTCCTGGTGACGGCCGCCCCCGCCGACGCCGCCGACCCGGCCGCCTGCAAGGCCGTGCGCTTCGCCGATGTCGGCTGGACCGACATCACAGCTACCACGGCGCTGGCCTCGACGGTGCTGGAGGGCCTCGGCTACCAGCCGAAGACCACCATCCTCGCCGTGCCGGTCACCTACGCCTCCCTGAAGAACAAGGACATCGACGTCTTCCTCGGCAACTGGATGCCGACGATGGAAGCCGACCTGAAGCCCTATCTCGAGGACAAGTCGGTCGAGGCGGTCGGCGTCAACCTCGAGGGCGCCAAGTACACGCTGGCGGTGCCGGCCTTCACCTACGACGCCGGCCTGAAGTCGTTCGCCGACATCGCCAAGTTCAAGGACAAGCTCGGCGGCAAGATCTACGGCATCGAGCCCGGCAACGACGGCAATCGGCTCATCCTCGACATGATCAAGGCCGACCAGTTCGGCCTATCGGGCTTCGAGGTGGTGGAATCGAGCGAGCAGGGCATGCTCGCCGAGGTCGCCCGCGCCACCCGCCGCAAGGAGGACGTCGTCTTCCTCGGCTGGGAGCCGCACCCGATGAACGCCAACTTCGAGATGAAGTACCTCGACGGCGGCGACGACGTCTTCGGTCCGAACTACGGCGGCGCCACCGTCCACACCAACGTCCGCGCCGGCTACCTGGAAGAGTGCCCGAACGTCGGCGCGCTGGTGAAGAACCTGAAGTTCACGCTGCCCATGGAGAACGAGGTGATGGGCAAGATCCTCAACGACGGCGAGGACCCGGCGAAAGCCGCGAAGGCGTGGCTGAAGGCGAACCCGGGCGTGCTCGACGCCTGGCTCGCGGGCGTCACCACCTTCGACGGCCAGCCCGGCCTGCCGGCGGTGAAGACGAGCCTCGGCCTCTGAGGCGAGTTCGACGGTAGCGTCCTCCCCCTGCCAGGGGGGAGGACAGCCGGCGCAGCCGGCAGGTGGGGGCCCGTGCGCCGACAGGCCGCCGGGCTCGCTCGGTCGAGCATCACTTCAAGTCCCCCACTTGCGATCCACTGGCCCCACCCTGACCGCCTTCGGCGGTCTGTCCCTCCCCCTGGCAGGGGAGGGACGGCAGCGGGGACGTCTCGCCCATGTACGACTGGATCACGGACCACAAGATCCCCGTCGGCCGGTGGATCGCGGCCTTCATCACCTTCCTGACCGACAATTTCGAGTGGCTGTTCGACGCCATCTCGCTTGTGCTGAGCCTGCTCATCAACTCGACGACGGCGGGCCTGCTGTGGGTGCCGCCGATCATCCTGATGGCGATCATCACGGTTGCGGCCTACCTGCTGCACCGTTCGATCTGGCTTGCAGCGTTCATCTTCCTCGGGCTGCTGTTCATCGCCAACCTCGGCTACTGGGAGCGCACGCTCGAGACGCTGTCGCTGGTGATCTGGGCGACGGTGGTGAGCGTCCTGATCGGCGTGCCGATCGGCATCGCCGCGGCGCACCGGCCCTGGCTCTACCAGGCGATGCGGCCCGTCCTCGACCTGATGCAGACGCTGCCGACCTTCGTCTATTTGATCCCGACCCTGGTGCTGTTCGGCCTCGGCGTCGTGCCCGGGCTGATCTCGACGGTGGTGTTCGCGGTGCCGGCGCCGATCCGGCTCACCCATCTCGGCGTCTCGTCGGTGCCGACGCAGCTGACCGAGGCCGGCAAGGCCTTCGGCGCCACCAACCGGCAGCTCCTTTACAAGGTCGAGCTCCCCTACGCCCTGCCGATGATCATGGCCGGCGTCACCCAGTGCATCATGCTCAGCCTGTCGATGGTGGTGATCGCCTCCCTCGTCGGCGCCGACGGCCTCGGCGTGCCGGTGCTGAGGGCGCTGAACACCGTCAACGTCGCCATGGGCTTCGAGGCGGGCATCGCCATCGTCATCCTGGCGATCGTCCTCGACCGCGTCTTCAAGCGTCCCGAGACGCGCCGGAAGGGAGGCTGAGCCATGCCGGCCGTCGAGTTCCAGAACATCGACATCATCTTCGGCAAGGAGCAGGCGAAGGCGCTGACGATGGTCGACGCGGGCGCCACCCGCGACCAGATCCTCGCCGAGACGGGCGCGGTGCTCGGTGCTGCCGGCGTCAGCCTCGGCGTCGAGCGCGGCGAGATCTGCGTGCTGATGGGGCTTTCCGGCTCCGGAAAGTCGACGATCATGCGGGCGGTCAACCGGCTGAACACGGTGGCCCGCGGCGCCGTGCTGGTCGAGCACAAGGGCAAGACCGTCGACGTCGTCAGCTGCGACGAGGCCACCCTTCGTGACCTGCGCATGCACACCGTCTCGATGGTGTTCCAGCAGTTCGCGCTGCTGCCGTGGCGAACGGTGCGCGAGAACGTCGGCTTCGGCCTCGAATTGCGCGGGGTCAGCGCGTCCGAGCGCAAGCGCATCGTCGACGAGAAGCTCGCCCTGGTCGGCCTGTCGAAGTGGGCCGACAAGCACGCCCACGAGCTCTCCGGCGGCATGCAGCAGCGCGTCGGCCTCGCCCGGGCGTTCGCCACCGATGCCGAGATCCTTTTGATGGACGAGCCGTTCTCGGCGCTCGACCCGCTCATCCGCGACAAGCTGCAGGACGAACTCCTCGACCTGCAGGCGAAGCTGCGCAAGACCATCCTGTTCGTCAGCCACGACCTCGACGAGGCGCTGAAGCTCGGCAACAAGATCGCCATCCTGGAGGGCGGCCGCATCGTCCAGTGCGGCACCGGCGAGGACATCCTGCTCCGGCCGGCCACCGACTACGTCGCCGAATTCGTCAAGCACATGAACCCGCTCAACGTGCTGCGCGGCACCTCGGTGATGACGCCGGCGGCCTCGCTGGTGCGCGAGGCGGGCGCGGTGCTGGTCGACCGCGACGGCCGCATCCGCATCGCCGTCGACGCCGACGACCGGCCGATCGCCGTGTCGCTCGACGGCCGCGACGGCACGATCGCCCACTGCGACCCCGACGGCAACGTCACCGACGATATCCGCGCCGCCGAGGTGCTGATCGCCCCGGTCGACCTGTCACTGAAGTCGGCGATCGTACTGAAGCAGGAGACGGCGCACCCGATCCTGCTCGTCGACCAGCTCGGCCGCCTCGCCGGCCTGTGCGGCGACGAGGAGATCTACCGCGGCCTGCTCAGGCGCGGGAAGAGCTGAGCGCGCGCCACCGTCAGAACATGAAGACGCCGGCGAGCCAGACGATCGCCAGCGCCCGAGCACCCGTCGTCAGCGCCGCGTGGCCCGTGGCGGAGGCCCGCCACACGGCGACGCAGAGGAAGAGATTGTAGGGGATCGGCATCAGAAAGGCGGCGAGCGCCGCCCAGTCCGGGGCGTCGTGGGCAATCAGCGTCAGCGAGATGCCGCCTGCGCACAGATTGAGCAGCGTCCCCCAGACCAGCATGTCGACGAGAACCACGCGCCACAGCGGGCTCTCGGCGCACCACAGGCGGCGGAAGTGGCCGGGGACCGGCCGCGGGCGGGCGGCGTCGGTGGGCACGCCCAAATCTCCTGCGCTCACGTCTCCCACACTCACGTCTCCTCGGCGGCCGCGACCTGAACCAGCAGCTTGTCGATGCGCCGGCCGTCCATGTCGACGATCTCGAAGCGGTAGCCGGCGTGCTCGAACCAGTCGCCGGCGGCCGGGATGCGGCCCAGCTTCTCGAGCGCCAGGCCGGCGACGGTGTGATAGTCGCCGCCGCCGATGCCGCGCACGCCGAGCCGGTCGCGGAACTCGTCCACCGGCGTCAGCCCGTCGACCAGCCACGAGCCGTCCTCACGCTGGACGATGTCGGGGTCGTCGGACTCGTGTGGCCCCGGCAGGTCACCGGCGATCGTTTCCAGCACGTCGGTCGGCGTGACGATCCCTTCCGTCGTTCCATACTCGTCGACGACGACGATCATGTGGGCGCCGCTGTCCTTGAACTGGTCGATCAGCGTCAGCACGGGCGTCTGCTCGGGGACGGCGAAGATCGGCTGCATGAGGGTGCCGAGGTCGAGCGGCCGGCCTTCCATGACGGCGGCGAGCATCGCCTTGGTGTGGACGACGCCGACTGCCTCGTCGACGGTGCCCTCGCAGATGAGCAGGCGGGAGTGAGAGTGGGCGCACAGCACGCGCGCGATCTCCTCGCGCGGGGCGTTGCGGTCGAGCCAGACGATATCGCTGCGCGGCGTCATCAGGGCGCGGACGGAGCGGTCGGCGAGGCGCAGCACGCCCTCGATCATCGCCCTCTCCTCGACGGCGAAGACGCCGGTTTCGGTGCCCTCGGCGATGAGCGCCCGAACCTCCTCCTCCGAAACCGTCTCGTCGCCCTTCGAGCTTTTGCCGAGCAGCAGCAGGATCGCCTCGGTCGAGCTGCGCAGCAGCCAGACGATCGGCGCCGCGACCTTCGACAGCACCGTCATCGGCGGTGCCACCAGCTTGGCGATGCCCTCAGGATTGGCGAGCGCGAGCCGCTTCGGCACGAGTTCGCCGATGACGAGCGACAGGTAGGTGATGCAGACGACGACGACGAAGAAGGCGATCTCCGGTCCGCGCGTGCCGATTGCCGGGATCGTCTCCAGCACATGGCCGAGCCGATCGGCGAGCGTCGCCCCGGAGAAGGCACCGGCGAAGATGCCGACCAGCGTGATGCCGATCTGCACCGTCGACAGGAAGCGGCTCGGGTCCTCCTTCAGCCGGAGCGCCGCCCGCGCGCCGCGGCTGCCGTCGGCGGCCATCCCTTCGAGCCGCGCCTTGCGGGCGGACACGACGGCGAGCTCGGACATGGCGAGGACGCCGTTGACGAAGGTGAGGGCGAAGACGACGGCGATCTCGAAGAACAACATGGTGGGTGAGGGGCCCGGTTGGCGCGGTGGCTAGTATGGGGTCTGACGGCGACGTTCGCAAAACGCAGCCCGGCGATGCCCGGACCCGCCCGGCCGCTTCAGGGCGGCGCGTCGGCCGGGCCCGCGCCGCGGGCGAGCTTGCGCACCACCGGGCTTCCGATCCGGTAGGCCGCCTCGATGGCGGCGTCATAGGCGGAGAAACTCGTCTCGTCGGCGTTCTGGGCCAAGTGCTCGGCGGCGGTCTCGCCGCGACGGGGCAGGGTGTGGTTGCTGGCGGTGCGCAGCACCAGCACGCGCGTCCGGTCGACCTTGCCGGCGCGGGCGAGCTGCGTCAGCGCCGTCAGCGTGCCGGTGTCCTCCATCGCCGAGGTGGTGAAGTCGCCGCGGCCCTCGGTCCAGTAGCGCACCCACCGCCCGGCCCAGCGGTTGAAGCGCTTGCCGGTCCAGAAGGTCGAGCCGGACAGCGTGTCGCCGCGGATCACCCGCGGCGGCTGCTGGGAGGCCGGATAGTCCTCGTAGCCACGCCGGGCCCGGCGAAGCGCGCGGTCGTCGGCGAGGCGGATGTTGCGCGTCTCGCGGAAGGCCCAGGCGACGAGGCTCTCCTCGAGCTTGAACACCGAGCGCGTCGCCCCGGTCGGCGGGCGCGGCTCCTGGTAGGGCTCGGTGCGGCCGAGCGGCACGTAGCCGGTCGTCCAGTCGGCCGGGATCTCGCGGGCGTCGATCTCGTAGGCGAGATCGGCGTCGACCACCCACCGCGCCCACGCCGCCGAGCCGACCGACATGCGCTCCGGGTTGCCGCCGGAGATGCCGGCGACCACCCAGTAGGCCTCGCGGAGGTCGAAGCGCGGGTCCATGCCGAGGCCGGCGATCGAGGCGGCCGCGTGCGCCGTGCCCTCGCCGGTGACGATCGCCAGCACGCCGAGGTCGGGATTGTAGCGCAGGCGGTGGTTGCCCTGCGGGAACGGCAGCACGTCGGGCAGCGGCAGGCGCTCGGTCCAGAGCTGCAGTTCGCCGGGGATGTCGCCCTTGTCCTTGCCGATCTCGAAGGCGGTGACCACCACCACCTTGATCGGGATCGGTGGGTCCGCGGCGACGGCGGGACCCGTGACCAGGGTGGCGGCGAGCGACAAGGCGAGGAGGACATTGCGCATCGCCCCTCTATAGGGGCGGCCGCTGCGATTGTCGCGCCGGTGCCGCGTCGGGAGCACTTTGGAACGCCTCTCATCCGTTGACAGCGGCGAGACGGTTTGATCAGATGGTCAAAATTTCAGCCTGATGCCGCAACGGGCACGCGCCCGCAGGCGAGGCTCGCGCAGAACACCCAGAGGGCGCCGCCGAATCCGAAAACGGACGGGGCGCGGTGGAGACGATGGCATGACGGCAGCACCGGACATCCGGGGCGGGCGCCTGGCGTCCGTGGAGTACGCGGTCAATTTCGCCGACCTGCACCCGGCGCAGACGCCGCACGAGGCGCGCCTCGCCGCCGAGCGGTGCCTGTTCTGCTACGACGCACCGTGCCAGACGGCGTGTCCGACCTCGATCGACATTCCCCTGTTCATCCGCCAGATCGCCACCGGCAACCGGCTCGGCTCGGCGAAGACGATCCTCTCGGCCAATCCGCTCGGCGCCATGTGCGCCCGCGTCTGCCCGACCGAGACGCTGTGCGAAGAGGCGTGCGTGCGCAACGCCGACGCCGACGAGCCGGTGGAGATCGGCCGCCTGCAGCGCTTCGCCACCGACCTCGTCATCGACGAGATGCGGCCGATCTTCCGCCGCGCCGCCCCGACCGGGCGCCGCGTCGCCGTCGTCGGCGCCGGCCCGGCCGGCCTCGCCTGCGCCCACGGCCTGGCGCTCGCCGGCCACGAGGTGACGATCTTCGACGCGCGGGAGAAAGCCGGGGGTCTGAACGAGTTTGGCATCGCCTCCTACAAGGCGACCAGCGACATCGCCCAGCGCGAGGTCGACTGGCTGCTGTCGGTCGGCGGCATCACGGTCGAGACCGGCAAGGCGCTCGGCCGCGACGTGACGCTCGCGGGCCTGCGCGCCGACCACGACGCGGTCTTCCTCGGGCTCGGCCTGCAGGGGGTCAACCACCTCGGCTTCCACGACGGCGGCATCTCCGGCGTGGTCGACGCGATCGATTTCATCGCCCGTCTGCGCCAGGCGCAGGCCGAGGGCCGCCTGGACACCGTGCCGGTCGGCCGGCGCGTGGTGGTCGTCGGCGGCGGCATGACGGCGATCGACGCCGCCGTGCAGGCGAAGAAGCTCGGCGCCGAGGAGGTCACCATCCTCTACCGCCGCGGCCCGGCCGAAATGGGCGCGAGCCGCTTCGAGCAGGAGCTGGCGCTGACCCACGGCGTCACCATCCGCCACCACGCCCGCGTCGTCGAGCTCGAGGACCGCGACGGCCAGCTGCACGCCGTGCACGTCGCCGTCACCGGCGTCGAGGGCGGCCACGTCTACGATACCAACGCGCGCTTCGAGATGCCCGCCGACATGCTTCTGAAGGCGATCGGCCAGACCTTCCTGCCCGAGGTGCTCGGCGACGCCGTCGAGCTGTCGCACGGCCGCATCGTCGTCGACGACGAGCGCCGCACCTCGCTGCCGGACGTCTTCGCCGGGGGCGACTGCGTCGCCGCCGGCTCCGACCTCACCGTCGTGGCGGTCGAGGACGGCAAGCAGGCCGCGCGCGCCATCGACCGGCAGCTGCGCGGTGTCGCCGCCGTCGCCGCCGAGTAGTTCGCCGGCTTTTCGAGTTCTCCGGGGCCCTTCCGCCCCGCACCGCAGGAGGGTCGCATGGCCGATCTGTCCGTCACCTTCGCCGGCATCCGCTCGCCGAACCCGTTCTGGCTCGCCTCGGCGCCGCCGACCGACAAGGCCTACAATGTCGAGCGCGCCTTCGAGGCGGGCTGGGGCGGCGTCGTCTGGAAGACGCTGGGCGAGGAGGGGCCGCCGATCGTCAACGTCTCCGGGCCGCGCTACGGCGCCATCCACGGGCCGGACCGGCGCGTCATCGGCTTCAACAACATCGAGCTCATCACCGACCGGCCGCTGGCGGTGAACCTCGCCGAGATCGCCGCCGTGAAGCGGCGCTGGCCGGACCGGGCGATGGTCGTGTCGCTGATGGTGCCGTGCGAGGAGGTCGCCTGGAAGCGCATCCTGCCGCGCGTCGAGGACACCGGCGCCGATGGCATCGAGCTCAACTTCGGCTGCCCGCACGGCATGTCCGAGCGCGGCATGGGCGCGGCCGTCGGCCAGGTGCCCGAGTACGTGCAGATGGTGACGGAGTGGTGCAAGCTGCACTCGCGGCTGCCGGTCATCGTCAAGCTGACGCCGAACGTCACCGACGTGCGCAACCCGGCCCAGGCGGCGGTGCGCGGCGGCGCCGACGCGGTGTCGCTGATCAACACCGTCAACTCCATCATGGGCGTGGACCTCGACGCGATGGCGCCGAACCCGCACACCGACGGCAAGGCGACCCACGGCGGCATGTGCGGCCCGGCGGTGAAGCCGATCGCGCTGCACATGGTCGCCGACGTCGCCCGCTCGCCGGCGACCCGCGGCATCCCGATCTCCGGCATCGGCGGCATCGAGACCTGGCGCGACGCGGCGGAGTTCATGGCGCTCGGCTGCGGCACCGTGCAGGTGTGCACGGCGGCGATGGTCTACGGCTTCAAGATCGTCAGCGAGATGATCTCCGGCCTCGAGACCTTCATGGACGAGCGGGGCTTCGCCACCATCGAGGACTTCCGCGGCCGGGCCGTGCCGAATGTCACCGACTGGCAGCACCTCAATTTGCACTACGCCGTCAAGGCGCGCATCGACCAGGACCTCTGCATCAAGTGCGGCCGCTGCCACATCGCCTGCGAGGACACCTCGCACCAGGCGATCACGGCCCAGAAGGACGGCGTCCGCCACTTCGAGGTGATCGACGAGGAGTGCGTCGGCTGCAACCTCTGCGCTACCGTCTGCCCGGTGGAGGAGTGCATCGAGATGGTGCCGCTGATGAACGAGGTCGACCGCCGCACCGGCCGCCTCGTCGACGGCTCCCACCTCGACTGGACGCAGCACCCGAACAACCCGGCGGTGCGCGAGGCGGCGGAGTGATTTTCGTCCCTCCCCTGCCAGGGGGAGGGACAGACCGCGAAGCGGTCAGGGTGGGGCC
>Ga0209902_101432_pt1 | contig 11603 bp, 7 predicted proteins | sample FECB27metaG_FD_188304 | JGI IMG/M metagenome (GOLD analysis project Ga0209902, IMG submission 188304) | Cyanobacterial communities from the Joint Genome Institute, California, USA - FECB-27 (SPAdes) (version 2) | ecosystem: Environmental > Aquatic > Thermal springs > Hot (42-90C) > Microbial mats ...
CGGCGCGATCCTCGGCACGAAATCCGCGATCGCCGCCGACGTCACCGGCAATGGGCGATGGACCGCGTGGCGCGGCAAGGCGCTCGCGGATCTGTCGGGGCGCCGCGTGATCGATCTCGATCTGGCGGCCGACGCCGGCACATACGGGCTGCGCGGCTTCGTCGCACCTTCGCTGATCACACAGGGCAAGGTGATGCGGATGACGCAGCCGCGCATCCTGGTCGACGGACGCGCGACATTGGTCGATCGCCGGCTGGACGGTATGCTCTCGCTGGGATCGCCGGCGCTGACCGTGCGCGCCGACGGCGCGATCGATCTCGCGCGATCGGCCTATGACAATGTCCGCGTCACCGCCAGCCTGCTGAAACCGCCTGCGCTCTTCCCGAACATGACCGGTCAGAGGGTGCAGCTTCGCATGACGCTGGAGGGTGGTTTCGACAGTGCGCGTTTCGAATATCTGCTGACCGCGCCGCGCGTCGCATTCGATCAGACCGGGTTCGAGGATGTCCGCGCGACGGGGGCGGGGCGCTTCGGAAAACAGCCGGTGGTCGTGCCGCTCAGGCTCACCGCGCGCCGCGTGACCGGCGTCGGCGATGTCGCGGGCGGCATACTCGGCAATCTGCGCGTCGACGGTCTGCTCAAGGTGACCGCGAAGTCGCTGACCGGCGACGGGCTGAAGCTGCGATCGGACAAGTTGACCAGCACCGTCGGCCTGTTCGTCGATCTCGTCACCGGCCGCTACGAGGTCACGGTGTCGGGCCAGCTTTCGCGCTACCTGATCCCCGGGCTCGGCATCGTCGACGTCCGCACCACGCTCAGTGTCGTGCCCGGCGCGGGGGGCAAGGGCACGCGTGTCGTCGGACGCGGCCAGGCCAGGGTGCGCCGTTTCGACAATGCGTTCCTGCGCGGCTTGGCGGGCGGGCTGCCCATGATCGACACCGGGCTGGAACGCGGACCCGACGGCATCCTTCATTTCCGCAATCTGCGTCTCACCGCGCCCGGCATCCGGATCTCCGGCAACGGCTATCGCCGGAAGGACGGCAGCTTCCATATCGAAGGGGCCGGCACCCAGGCTCAATATGGCGCCTTCCGCATGACGCTGGACGGCGCGATCGACCGGCCGAAGATCGATCTGTTGCTCGCGAGGCCGATGGATGCGTTGGGGCTGAGCGACGTCCGGCTGCTGCTCGATCCGACCGCGCAGGGCTTTGACTATCGCGCGGAGGGGGGATCGACACTGGGGCCCTTCACCAGCAACGGCGCGATCCTGCTGCCGTCCGGCCAGCCCGCGACGATCGCGGTGGCGGAACTCAAAGTGTCCGGCACCACTGCCAAGGGCGCGCTGCGCAGCCTGCCCGGTGGGTTCGACGGCCGGCTCGACGTCACCGGCGGCGGGCTGGACGGAACGCTGACCTTCGATCCGGTGGGCGAGATCCAACGGATCGCGGTCGCGCTCAGGGCGAACGGCGCGAAGTTTGCCGGTCCGCCCGAACTGTCGATCCGACGTGGTCGGCTGGAAGCGGTGCTGATGCTCGATCCGGACAGGACGAGCATCGACGCGACCGTCAATGCCAACGGCATCCGCCGCGGCAATGTCGTGCTTGCGCGGCTGGCGGCGAATGCGAAGCTGAAGAATGGATCGGGCCAGGTCCGCGCATCCTTCTCCGGCGCACGGGGCCGTGCTTTCGACCTGCAGACCGTCGCCGACGTTACGCCCGATCGCATCTCGCTGGTGGGTGAGGGGACGATCGACCGTCGCCCGGTCAAGCTCACCAGTCCGGCGGTGGTGACGCGCGAAGGCGAGGGATGGCGGCTGGCGCGCACGGGACTGGAATTCGCGGGCGGATCGGCGACCGTCTCGGGGCTGTTCGGTGATGGCCCCAATCAGGTGGAAGCGACGCTGCAACGGATGCCGCTGTCGATCCTGGACATGGCCTGGCCGGATCTCGGCCTCAGCGGCATGGCCAGCGGCACGCTCAATTTCAGCCAGGATGCGCGCTCCAGCCTACCGGTCGGGCGGGCCGATGTGCGCGTCCGCGGTCTTGCCCGTGCGGGGCTGGTGCTGTCGTCCAAGCCGATCGACGTCGGCATCGCCGCGATCATCAACGGGCGCGGCGCGGTCGCCCGCGCGGTGGCGGCAAGCGGCGGACAGACGATCGGGCGTGCGCAGGCGCGGCTTGCGCCGCTCGGTCCCAATGGCGGGATCATGGAGCGGTTGAACGACGCGCCGCTGTTCGCGCAAATCCGTTACAACGGCCCGGCGGATACGCTGTGGCGCCTGACCGGGGTGGAGATCTTCGATCTGTCCGGGCCGGTCGCGATCGGCGCGGACGTCAGCGGGCGGCTGTCCGATCCGATCATCCGGGGGTCGGTGCGGACGCAGGGCGCACGGCTGGAAAGCGCGATCACGGGTACGGTGCTGACCAACGTCAAGGCGAGCGGCCGGTTCGACGACAGCCGGTTGCTGCTCGACGAACTGAGCGCGGACGCCGGCAATGGCGGCACGGTGACGGGCCGGGGTAGCTTCAACCTGGCGGCCGCCCAGGGTTTCGGCATCGATCTGGCGATCGATGCGAAGAATGCGGTGCTGATCAACCGCGACGATATCGGTGCCACCGTCACCGGACCGATCACGATCAAGACCGACGGGCGGGGTGGCGTCATCGGCGGAAACGTCGACCTGGTGCGCAGCCGCTATGTCCTCGGGCGCGCGACCGCCGCTTCGACCATCCCGCGACTCAACGTGCGCGAGCTCAACCGGCGCGGCGAGGTGATCGAACGACCGGCCGCCGCCGTGCCGTGGCGATTGGCGCTGAAGGCCAATGCGCGCAATCGCCTGATGGTATCCGGCCTTGGCCTCGACAGCGAGTGGCGCGCGGCGCTGGACATCGGCGGAACGGTGGAGGCGCCGGCGATCCTGGGCACCGCCGATCTGCTGCGCGGCAGTTACGAATTCTCGGGCCGCAATTTCGACCTCGAACGTGGTTCGATCCGGTTTAACGGCAACAGCCCGCCCGATCCGACGATCGATATCGCCGCACAGGCGAGCATCCAGGGCCTGAACGCGACGATCCGCGTCACCGGGACGGGATTGAAGCCTGAGATCAGCTTCAGCAGCGTGCCCGCCTTGCCAGAGGACGAACTGCTTTCCCGCCTGTTGTTCGGCACTTCCATCACCAATCTGTCCGCGCCTGAGGCGCTGCAACTCGCCGCCGCGGTGGCGGCCTTGCAGGGCGGCGGCACCGGCCTCAATCCGATCAACGCGGTGCGCCAGGCGGCGGGACTCGACCGGCTGCGCATCCTGCCGGCGGACACGACGACTGGACAGGGCACGTCGATCGCGGCGGGCAAATACATCACGCGGCGGACCTATGTGGAGCTGATCAGCGACGGCCAGGGCTATTCCGCAACCCGCGTCGAATTCCAGATCACGCGCTGGCTGTCGCTGCTGTCGAGCATCTCGACGATCGGGCGGCAGAGCGTGAACGTCCGCGTCTCGAAGGATTATTGATCGCAGCGGTCGCGACGATCGTCCGCCAATGTGCGACGAACGGTAATGGAAGCATGGCACAAAATCGCATGCGATGTGTTTCACACACGTAACGAATTAAGAATCGGAGATTTTCAGAGATGCGTACCCCCGAAGCCGTTTCGGCCATGCTCTGCCCCGTCTGCAAGGTCGGGCTGGCGATGAGCGACCGTCAGGGCATCGAGATCGACTATTGCCCGCAATGTCGCGGAATCTGGCTGGATCGTGGCGAACTCGACAAGATCATCGAGCGCAGCGCGACCGAAGCCGCGCCCGCGCCTGCGCCGCAGCGACCGTCCGAGCCGCGTCAGCCCTGGGGCAGCGATCGCTATTCGGACGACCGCTATCATGGCGGCAGCCACGATCCGCGCTATCAGAAGAAGCGCAAGAAATCGTGGCTGGAGGATATCTTCGACTGAGTCGGGGACACCCGATGCCGTCATTGCGAGCGAAGCGAAGCAATCCAAGGATGCATCAACCGCTGGATTGCTTGGTCGCTTCGCTCCTCGCAATTGTCTGTTGAGATTGGACTATAGAAACGGTGTCCCGCATCGTTGGGACGCCCGGAGCTGGGTGGCCACCCAGCTCCGGGCGCGGACAGTCGGGCCGTCTCGCAATTGGGCTTTCGCCCGTCGTCATCTCGGTCGGCTGTCCGCTTCCCTAGACGCTTGATGAGTTGCCAGGGCCGCTCTTGAACGCCCGCAGACAATCATAAGCTGCACAAGGATAGCCGGTCATGACCGATCTGACTACCGATGCCCCCACCTGCTTTGTCGGCTGCGATGTCGGCAAGAAGACCATCACCATCTTCGACAGCGCAACTGGCAGAACAGTCGATGTCGCCAACACCAAAGCGGCGCTCAGGGCGTTCGCGGCAAACCTGGCTTCCGGCTGCCTGGTCATCTGCGAAGCGACCGGCGGTTACGAGGCGCTGCTGCTTGATGCGGTCATCAGTGCTGGCCATGCCGTCCACCGTGCCGATGCCCGCAAGGTCAAGGCCTTCATCCGCTCGCTCGGTACCTTGGCCAAGACCGACGCGATCGATGCCAGGGCGCTGGCCCGCTACGGACACGAACGTCACGATCGCCTCACCCGCTGGCAGCCCCGCGAACAGGATCGCGAAACACTCCATACCCTGGTCGCCACCCGCAGCGATCTCGTGCGCGATCGGACCGCATGCACCAACCGCCTCTCAGCACCGGGCGCCAGCCCCGTCGCGAAGGAATTGCGTGGCCTCGTCAAAAGCTACGACAAAGCCATCTCTCAGCTCGAGGCCCGGATCGCCGAGCTGATCCAGTCCAGCAACTCCCTCGCCAGCACCTCCGATATCCTAAAGTCCATCTCAGGTATCGGCGACACCACCGCGGCCGCGCTCATCGCATATATGCCCGAGCTCGGGATGCTCGGTCGCAAACAGATCGCAAGCCTTGCCGGTCTCGCACCCCATCCCAGACAAAGCGGATCCTCGATCGGATACCGACATACCAGAGGCGGCAGGCCCGAGATCAAGCGCGTCCTCTTCATGGCCGCCCTCTCAGCCGTCCGGCATGATCACAACCTCAAGGCCTTCTACATCCGCCTCAAAGCCAACGGCAAAAAGCCCATCGTCGCACTCGTCGCCGCCATGCGAAAGCTCATCACCATCGCCAACGCACGTCTCCGCGATCACCTCGCCTTCAACTGAGTTGATGACGGATGCGACCTCAATCCTGAACCGGCATCTCGCCGCTCGGCCGGGCCGGCTTGGTCGGCGCGGGCGGCGTGTTTTCCATCGCGCAGCCGAGCCAGCGCGACAGGATCTCGCGCGTGTCCTGACCCACTTCGCGCGGGGCGGGGCGGCGGATGCTGCCGGGGGTGGCGGACAGTTTGGGGAAGGCGCCCTGCATCTGGGTGGGGCCAAGCACCGGATCGTCCACCGTCACGATCGCCTCGCGCGCGGCGAAGTGCGGATCGTCCAGCATATCCTCCGCATCGAACATCCGTCCGGCGGGCACCGCATGGTCGATCATCGCCGCCTCGACCTCGGCCACGCTCAGGCCAGACGTCCATTGCTCGACGATCGCGTCGAGTTCGTCCTGATGCTCGCCGCGCGCGGTGTGGGTGGCATAGCGCGGATCGCGCGCCAGTTCGGGCCGGCCCATCGCATCGCACAGCCGCGCGAAGACGCTGTCCTGATTGGCGCCGATCAGGAATTCGCCGTCATTGCAGCGATAGACGTTGGACGGCGCGATCCGCGGCAGCTTCGATCCGGTGCGGTCGCGCTTGTGGCCGGCGACCGACCATTCGGGGATCAGCGCCTCCATCACCTGCAGCACGCTTTCGTACAGCGCGGCATCGACGATCTGGCCTTCGCCCGTCTTGTCGCGGTGGTGCAGCGCGGCGAGCGCGCCCATGCAGCCATAGGTGGCGGCCAGCGTATCGCCGATCGAGATGCCCATCCGCGCGGGCGCGAGCTCGGGAAAGCCGACGATCTTGCGCCATCCGCCCATCGCTTCCGCAATGCCGCCGAACCCCGCGCGCGTGGCATAGGGGCCGGTCTGACCATAGCCGGAGACGCGCACGATGATCAGGCCCGGATTGTCCGCGCGCAATTGCTCGGGCGACAGGTTCCAGCGCTCCAGCGTGCCCGGGCGGAAATTCTCGACCAATATGTCGGCGCGCGCGATCAGCTCGCGCGCAAGCCTCTGCCCCGCTTCGGAGCGCAGATCGGCGGCGACTGAATATTTGTTGCGCGCGATCACGCGCCACCAGGTCGGCGTGCTGCCCTGACCCCAGTTGCGCATCGGATCGCCGCTGCCGGGCTGTTCGAGCTTCACCACCTCCGCGCCCATGTCGCCGAGAAGCTGGCCGCAGAACGGCCCGGCGATCAGCTGACCGAGCTCGACCACGCGGATCCCCGCGAGCGGTCCTCCGCCGTCGGCGGGCATGGCCGCTTCCTCAGCTCGCATGGATTGCCCTGGTGACCATATGCGCCTCTATCCCTTCCGGACCGTCTTCCGATCCGAAGCCGCTTTCCTTCACCCCGCCGAACGGTGCGTCGGGCCATGATGTGCGGACATTGTTGATCGCGACCATGCCAGCCTCGATCGAGTCGCCCAGCAGATTCTGCCGCCGCCCATTCTCGGTGAAGCAATAGGCGGCCAGGCCGTAGGGCAGCCGGTTGGCCTGCTCGATCGCCTCGTCCACGCTCGAAAAGCGCCGGAGCAATGCAAGCGGGCCGAACGGCTCGTCGTTCATCGCCGCCGCTTCCAGCGGCACGTCGCCGAGCACGGTCGGCTGGAAGAAGAATCCCGCGCCCGGCCCCCGTCCGCCACCGGCAAGCAGTTTCGCGCCGGCGACGCGCGCATTCTCCACCATCGCCTCGATCGCATCGGGGCGGCGGGGATTTGCGGTGGGGCCCATCACCGTGCCGGCATCGCGCCCGTCGCCCATGGCGATCCGGCCGGCGCGTTCGGCGAAGCCCGCGGCGAAGCGGTCGTAAATGCCATCCTGCACATGGAAGCGCGTCGGCGCGATGCAGACCTGGCCGGCGTTGCGGAATTTGTGCGCGACGAGCGTGTCGAGCGTCTTTTCCACATCGCAATCGTCGAAGACGAGAACGGGGGAATGCCCGCCCAGCTCCATCGTCATGCGCATCACCGTATCGGCCGCGAGCCGCATCAGATGCTTGCCGACGGGCACGGAGCCGGTGAAGCTGAGCTTGCGCGTCACCGGCGACGCGAGCAGCGTGCGCGAGACGATATCGGGCACGCCGAAGACGATCTGGACGACATCGGCGGGCAGCCCGGCGTCGAGGAAGCATCGCATCACCGCGATCACGCTGGCGGGCGTCTCCTCGCTCGGCTTCAGGATCACCGAGCAGCCGGCGGCGAGCGCGGGCGAGATCTTGCGGACCGGATTGATCACCGGGAAATTCCAGGCGCAGAACGCCGCGACCGGCCCCACCGGCTGCTTGATCACGATCGAGCGCAGACCCGGCGAGCGCGGCAGGACCCGGCCATAGTTGCGGACCGCTTCGCCCGCATGGAATTCGAGGATCATCGCCGCGCCGAGCACTTCGCCGCGCGCCTCGGCTAGCGGCTTGCCCTGTTCGAGCGTCGCGATGGCAGCGAGCATGTCGGCGCGTTCGCGAATCAGCGCGGCCGTCCGGACCAGCACCGCGGCGCGCGCTTCCGGCGCGGTCGCGCGCCAGGCCAGGAAACCGCGCTGCGCAGCCTCAAGCGCATCGTCCAGATCGCGGGCTGTCGCGAGGGGAAGGTCGCCAAGCGTCTCGCCGGTGGCCGGATTGAGCACGGGCTGCATGTCGCGTCCCGCCGCGCCACGCCATTCGCCGGCTATATGAAGCTGCAGATCAGGCAGCGTCGCAACGGTCATCCCAAAAGCCCCTCATACCGCCAGCAAGGCCTGGCGGGCGCCTCTCCTATTAGTGTCGACCTTTCCGATCGCGCAACTAGGTTTTGACTAAATTGCATGCAAATGGCAAGTGGAGCGTGAAAAGACATGGCGCATTGTTTCGGAACGAAACGCGCCGCAGGGGATGGAAGGCACCGCATCTTGCCAGATAATTCAACATATAATCAGCAAGATAGCACGCCACCGGTGATCGACGCGGTGAAGAATGAGCCGCCACGGCCGACGGACGATTTGGATGCGTTGCGGCTGACAGAATGGATGAAAGACCATGTCGAGGGCTTTTCCGGTCCGCTCGAGGTGCTCCGCTTCGCAGGCGGCCAGTCCAACCCCACCTATCAGCTTCGCACGCCCGGTCGGCGTTACGTGTTGCGGCGCAAGCCGCCGGGTCGGCTTCTCACCTCCGCCCATGCCGTCGATCGCGAATTCCGGGTGATGCACGCGCTGGGCGGCGCCGGCTTTCCGGTTCCCCGCGCCTTTGCGCTGTGCGAGGATGACGGGGTGATCGGATCGGCGTTCTACGTGATGGACATGGTCGACGGGCGGATCCTGTGGGACGGGCGCCTGCCCGATGCCGCCCCGGCCGAACGGCGCGCGATCTACGATGCGGAGATCGACACGCTCGCCGCGCTCCACCGCATCGATCCCCAGGCGATCGGGCTTGGCGATTATGGCCGGCCGGGCAATTATTTCGCACGACAGGTGGCGCGATGGTCCCGGCAATATGCCGAGTCGGACGGGCCGCGCGACGACGCGATGGACCGGCTGATCGCCTGGCTGCCGGAACGACTGCCCGCGGACCGCCCGGCCCGCATCGTCCATGGCGATTATCGCCTCGACAATATGGTGCTGCACCCGACCGAGCCCCGCGTGCTCGCGCTGCTCGACTGGGAATTGTCGACGCTGGGCGATCCGGTCGCGGATCTCACCTATCTGCTGATGCACTGGGTGACGCCGCCGCACGAGCGCAACTCGCTTGCCGGCCTCGACCTCGCCGCGCTCGGCATCCCCACGCAGGACGAGATGCTTCAGCGCTATCTGACGGCAACGGGGGACCGGCTCGGCGCGCCTCTCCAATGGTATCTCGCCTATAACCTCTTCCGCTTTGCCGCGATCCTGCACGGGGTCGCCGCGCGTGGACGCGCGGGCAATGCCAACAACGCGCGCGCAGGGCTGGCCCAGCAGCGCGTCGGCCCGCTTGCCGAAACGGCATTGTGCTTCGCCCGCACAGTGGACGCACGCGCATGAGCTGGCCGGCGCGCAGCATGGCCGAGTCGCTGGCGCTGCTCACCGCGGCCGGCGCGCCGTACGAAACGGTCGCGGTCGAGGCGCTCGGGCGGCAGGTGCGCAGCTATGTGCGCATGCCGCCGGACCTGCGCGCGGTGTTCGATGCGAGCCGGGCCTTCGGCGATCGCGAGTTGCTGGTGTTCGAGGACGAGCGGCTGAGCTTCGAGGCGCATTGGCGGGCCGCCAATGCCTTCGGCCGCGTGCTGACCGAGCGGTTCGGCGTGCGCAGGGGCGATCGCGTCGCGCTGGCGATGCGCAACTATCCCGAATGGTCGATCTGCGCCTGGGGCGCGCTGGCCATCGGCGCAGTCGCAGTGCCGCTCAATGCCTGGGATTCGAGCGCGACGCTGGCGCTGCTGCTGGACGATAGCGGCGCGAAGGTCGCGGTGGTCGATGGCGAGCGGCTCGTGCGCCTTCAGGAAGCGGGGCAGCTTGCGGCCGCGCTGGTCGTGACGCGCGCCGATGCGCCGGCGGGGACGATCGCGCTCGAAACGCTGATCGGCGCGCCTGGACACTATAGCGACCTGCCCGATGCGCCCCTGCCCGACCCCGGCCTGTCGGCGGACGACCTCGCCACGATCTTCTACACGTCGGGCACGACCGGCCGGCCAAAGGGCGCCGCCGGCACGCATCGCAACATCCTGACCAATTACGTCAACACCGGTTTCCGCGCGGCGCGCGCGGCGGTGCGGCGCGGCGGGCCGGTGCCCGGCGCGCCATCGACCGCGCCACGCCGGCAGTTGCTGCCCATGCCCTTCTTCCACGTGACCGGCTTTCATTCGACGCTGCTGCCCGCACTCGCCAACGGCACGACGATCCACCTGATGTACAAGTGGGACGTCGCCCGCGCGCTCGACATCATCGCGCGCGAGCGGATCAACGGGCTGAACCTGGTCCCCACACTCGCCTGGCAGCTTTCGGACGCGCTGGCGGCGGGCGGCCACGACACGAGCAGCGTCGATCTGGTCGGCTATGGCGGCGCGGCCGCGGCGCCCGAACTGGCGCAGCGGATGCGCGACGCATTCCCCAATGCCTGGCCCGGCCAGGGCTATGGCGCGACCGAGACGTCGTCGCTGGTGGCGGCGAACAGCCATGAGGACATGATGGCCCGCCCGGGCAGCGTCGGCACCGCCGTGCCCTGTTGCGACATCCGCATCGTCGACGCGGCGGGCGAGGACGTAGCCGAAGGCTCGGCGGGCGAGCTGTGGGTGTGCGGGCCCAATATCGTGGCCGGCTATTGGAACATGCCCGATGCGACGCACGACTGTTTCGGCGACGGCTGGTACCGCACGGGCGACGTTGCGCGGATCGACGGGGAGGGGTTCATCACCATCCTCGACCGGGTGAAGGACATGCTGATCCGCGGCGGCGAGAATATCTATTGCGTCGAGATCGAGGACTGCATCGCCAGCCATGCCGACGTCGTCGAGGCGGCCGTGTTCGGCATACCCGAACGCGTGATGGGTGAGGTCGTCGGCGCCGCCGTGCATCTGCGCGCCGGATCGACCGCCGGTTTCGATGCGATCGCCGGCCATGTCCGCGCACGGCTGGCGGCGCACAAGGTGCCGGTGGCGATCGATTTCCACGCGGTGCCGCTGCCCCGCAATGCCGCGGGCAAGCTGCTCAAGCGCGAGATGCGGGCGATGATGCTGGACAAGGACGGGAGAGAGACATGACCGAAGACCGGTTCGAAGCGGCGATGGCGGCGGGGGAACGGCTGTTCCACACGGTCGAGCATGGCGACCTGGCCGAACTGCGCGACATTTTCGCCGAGGGTGCGATGGTATGGCACAATACCGACGAGAAGCTGACCGACGTCGAGACGACGATCAGCAATCTGGAGAAGATCCGCTCCACGGCCACGGTCTTCCGCTACACCGACATCCGCCGCGAACCGACGCCGAGCGGCTTCGTTCAGCAGCACCTGCTGATCGTCGAGATGCCCGACGGGCGCGGCATGCGCGATCTGGCCTGCTGCGTCTGCCGCGTCGAGAACGGCCGCATCGCGCATATGGACGCCTATCACGATTCCGCAGTGGTCAACGGGATGGCGCATAGAATCGGGGGGTGAGCGAGATATCCGATTTAGTAATCAACGCTCCCGGATCCGTTCATCCTGAGTAGCCGTTGAGCGAAGTCGAAACGGCGTATCGAAGGACGCACCATGGGTCCTTCGATACGAGCCTTCGCCAGGCTCAGTCTCTACTCAGGATGGACGGGTCAGGGATCAGGCCCCGCCCTATTTCGGAATATTCGCGTAATATGGGATCGGCACGCCGTCCGCGCCGCTGACGTCGCCCACCATCATCCGCGTACGCGGGTGCATCACGGCGGCGTCGATGATGAGGTTGATCAGGCGCGGCTCGCCCGAGGCGAA
>Ga0209902_101433_pt1 | contig 11584 bp, 8 predicted proteins | sample FECB27metaG_FD_188304 | JGI IMG/M metagenome (GOLD analysis project Ga0209902, IMG submission 188304) | Cyanobacterial communities from the Joint Genome Institute, California, USA - FECB-27 (SPAdes) (version 2) | ecosystem: Environmental > Aquatic > Thermal springs > Hot (42-90C) > Microbial mats ...
CTCGCAACACTTGAGTTGCGAGGTTGTGCGTCCCATGTGCCCGACGTAACGTCGGAAGGCTGTCGGAGGTTTTGACTATGCGTTTCCTGGGGGCAATGCGGGCGGGCGCCCTTGCCGTTTCACTGAGCATGCTGCCGACGCTGGTGCATGCGGAGAGTCTGAAGGCGGCGCTGGAGAGCGCGTATCAGAACAATCCCAACATCATGTCGGCGCTGCTGAACGTGAAGGCCACGGCCGAAAACATCGCCCTGGCGAAATCCGGCCAGCTGCCCTCGCTCGGGCTGTCGAGCAGCATCGGCGGCTCGTGGGAGCAGCCGCAGGGTGGCGAGTTCAATACCGCCGCCAGCTTCTCGACCGGCATCAACTACAGCCAGACGCTGTTCGACAACTACAAGACCGACGCCGAAATCGAACAGGCCCGCGCCGGCACCGAAGTGGCCAAATACGCGCTTCGCAACGCCGAGCAGAACGTGCTGCTGGCGGTGGTGCAGGCCTACTACGCCGTCATCCGCGACACCCAGCTGGTGCAGTTGCGCTCCGACAACATGGCGTTCTTCGATGCCCAGGTGAGCTCTTCGGAAGATCGCCTGCGCCTCGGGGAAGGCACCAAGATCGACGTCTCGCAAGCCAAGACCCGCCAGGTCGCCGCCGTGGCGCTCTACCGTTCCGCCATCGCCTCGCTGCAGACCAGCCAGGCGAGCTATGAGCGCTGGGTGGGCCATAAGCCGAAGAATCTCAGCTCCGATTTCAATTTCGGCAAGTCGCTGCCGACCTCGATCGACAGCGCCATCGCTTCGGCCCAGGACCGTCACCCGGCGCTGCTCTCGGCGCGCGCCGCCATCCGTGTGGCGCAGGCCGGATCGGACGCTGCCAGCGCCTCGTTCGGCCCGACGCTGAGCCTGATTGGCGCGATCGACGCCTCCACCAGCTATTCGAGCAAGCTCGGCGGCACCAGCAGCGCGCTGGGTGGTTCAGCCAAGCTGTCGTTGTCGATCCCGATCTATTCGGGCGGCGCGTTGTCGGCCAGCCTGCGCAAGGCCAACATCCAGCAGATCCAGACCGAGGTCGACGCGCTGTCGGCCCGCGACGAGATCAAGGAATCGGTGATCTCCGCTTGGTCGACGCTGCAGAACTCAACCTCGCAGATCGACTCCGCTCAGGCCGCGGTTGGCTCCAGCCAGCTGGTTGTCGAAGGCACCATCCAGGAACGCGACGTCGGCCAGAAGACCACGCTCGATGTGCTCAACGCACAGGCCGAGCTGACCACGGCACGTGAATCGCTGATCACCGCGCGCTCGACCAAGATGATCGCTGCCTTCTCGCTGCTCGCCGCATCCGGCAAGCTGTCGCCCGAAGTGCTGGGGCTGCGCGTCGCGGTGCACTCGGCCGATGGCTACATTGCCAATGTCGAAGATGTCTGGGCCGAACTCCGCGCCCTCAGCGACGACTGATAGCGGCGGCCCGCCCTTGGTCCGGATGGACCGGGCGGCGGCCGAGGCATAACTTCAGAATCAGGCCGCGATGCGTTACCCGCGTCGCGGCCTTTTTGATGCGGTCGCGAGGGGCGGCCGTCTTGGGGGGAAGCAATGAAGTCACTACCGTTCTGGTTCATCGTCGTCGGCGCGGTGCTGGCGCTGTTGGGTATGGCGTGGGGCATCCAGATGGCCATCACACAGGACCACACGCTGGCGCCCGGTCACGCCCACAACAATCTCATCGGCTTCGTGACGATGGTGATCTACGGCGTCTACTACAAGCTGGTGCCCGCCGCCGCGCAGACCCGGCTCGCCCTCGTGCACTTCTGGGTAGCGCTGCTCGGCGCACTCACCATCGGCATCGGAGTTGCCATGGCAACCTCGGGGCAGGGGGAGTGGCTGGCGCAACTTGCCTCGATCGCCACCATCATCGGCATGGCGATCTTCGTTTACACCATCTTCCGTAACCGGGCGGCGCTCGCCTGAGGTCCGGTCAAGCGTCACACCAATGTCTTCCCCCGGAAATCCCTGGGGGAAGACGCTACGGCTGGTGTGCCATTGATTCACAAAGCGCCATTGCTTGCACTAAATTGGACGCAGCCGATTCGGTCTTTTCGCCGAATCCGCCCAAAGTGCGGCCGCGTATCTGGCGGGTAATGTGAGGCAGTTATGAACAAGCCGGCGCCCAAAGAGCCCTCGATGGATGAGATTCTGTCGTCGATCCGGCAGATCATCGCTGACGATGATGCCGGGGCGGCGCCCAAGAAGCCGGTGATGCCGCCGCCGGCGCGCAGCTTCGTCCCGCAGCCGGCCCCGCGTCCCGTCGAGCCTGAACCCGAGCCGCTGGCGCTGTCATCCGAACAGATTCTGCGCGACACCGCGGCCGAGGATGGCGCCAAGCCCGGCCTCAGCTTCTCCGAGTTGCTGGGCGGCGGTGCTCCGGCGCCGGAACTCGACGCTACGCTGATCGACCCCGACGACATCTCATTCGAGCAGGAGGAAGAGCCGATGCCGGCTCCGGCTCCGGTGTTCGCACCGCCGCCGCCGCGTGCTGCCGCTCCCGCCTACGAGCGCCCGGCGCCGCGGCCGGCGGCGTCCGTTGCCATGGCGGCGCCAATGCCCGACCCGTCGCTTTCCGCCGACCTTGCCGAGGAACTGCTCGAGCCGACCACCCAGTCGGCGGTCAAGAGCACTTTTGCGCGGCTCTCGGGCCTTTCGACCGTCACCAGCGGCGTCACCATCGAAGAGATGATGCGTGAGATGTTGCGTCCGATGCTGAAGGAATGGCTGGACGAGAACCTGCCTTCGGTGGTCGAGCGGATGGTCGAGAAGGAAATCGCCCGGGTATCGCGCGGCGGCAAGTAGAGTGAGCTGAGCCGCCTCTGCCGTTCGGCTCTTGCATGGCGGAACACCGTCACCACATCCGTTTGTGTTGACTTCCCCCTCACGCCTTTGCTTTAGACCTAGCCACTGAGTTCTGGGGCCCGCCGGCGCTTTGGTGCGCGCGGGCCGTTTGCCGTTGGAAACCACCGATGCTTGAGAAGACCTACGACCCCGCCGCCGTCGAGACCCGCATCTATGAGCAGTGGGACAAAGCGGGCACGTTCAAGGCAGGGGCCGGGGCGAAGCCCGGCGCCGAGACGTTCTCGATCGTTATCCCGCCGCCCAACGTCACCGGCTCGCTGCATATCGGGCACGCTCTCAACAATACCATCCAGGACATCCTGATCCGCTTCGAGCGCATGCGCGGCAAGGATGTGCTGTGGCAGCCCGGCACCGACCACGCCGGCATCGCCACCCAGATGATCGTCGAACGCCAGCTGGCCGAGCGCCAGCAGCCGGGCCGCCGCGAGATGGGCCGCGAAAAATTCCTCGAGCGCGTCTGGGAGTGGAAGGCCGAGTCCGGCGGCACCATCCTCAACCAGCTGCGCCGCCTCGGCGCGTCGGCGGATTGGTCGCGCGAGCGCTTCACCATGGACGAGGGCCTCAGCGAGGCCGTCCGCAAGGTGTTCGTCACGCTCTACGAGAAGGGCCTGATCTACCGCGCCAAGCGCCTGGTCAACTGGCATCCCGGCCTCGAGACCGCCATTTCCGATCTCGAAGTCGAAAACATCGAGACCAACGGCAAGATGTGGCACCTGCGCTACCCGATCGAGGGCAGCGACGAGACCATCACGGTCGCCACCACCCGTCCCGAGACCATGCTCGGCGACGTCGCGGTTGCGGTGCATCCCGAGGACGAGCGCTACAAGCACCTCATCGGCAAGCACGTGATCCTGCCGATCGTCGGTCGCCGCATCCCGATCATCGGCGACGAGTACGCTGATCCCGAGCTCGGCTCGGGCGCGGTCAAGATCACTCCGGCGCACGATTTCAACGACTTCGAAGTCGGCCAGCGCCATGGCCTGAAGCCGATCAACATCTTCACCACCACGGCCAAGCTGAACAACACCGTGCCGACGGAGTATCGCGGGCTCGATCGTTTCGACGCGCGCGCAAAGATCATTGCCGAACTGGAAGCGTCGGGCGTTCTTGTCTGGGTCGACGACAAGAAGATCATGGTGCCCTACGACGAGAAGTCGAAGCTGATCGTCATCGAGCCGTTCCTCACCGACCAGTGGTTCGTCAAAGCCGACATCCTGGCTGAGCCGGCGCTCGCCTCCGTGAAGGAGGGGCGGACCAAGTTCGTCCCCAAGAGCTACGAAAACACCTATTACGCCTGGATGGAGAACATCAAACCCTGGTGCATTTCGCGCCAGCTCTGGTGGGGCCACCAGATTCCGGCCTGGTACGGCCCGCGGCTGAGCACCGATCCGGATTTCAACAATCGCGATGCCGGCCTCAAGTGCTTCGTCGCCGACAGCGAAGCAGAGGCGGTCAAGCTGGCGCAGGCTTATTACGGCGCGCGCAAGATCGAGGTCTATCAGGGCGGCGCTACCGCGCCTGACTATGCCAAGGCAGTGGCCGGTTTCGACACCACGCAGCGCGATCGGCTGAACGCCGATACCTGGAGCATGCGCAAGCACCGCGATCCGTTCGCCGAGCTCAGCGACAGCAAGGTGCCGCTGCATCGCGACGAGGACGTGCTCGACACCTGGTTCTCGTCGGCGCTGTGGCCGTTCTCGACCATGGGCTGGCCAACTGAGACGCCCGAGCTCGCCAAGTACTATCCGACCGACGTGCTGGTCACCGGCTTCGACATCATCTTCTTCTGGGTCGCCCGGATGATGATGATGGGGCTGGAGTTCACCGGCACAGAGCCGTTCCACACCGTCTACATGCATGCGCTGGTCCGCGACGAGAAGGGCCAGAAGATGTCGAAGACCAAGGGCAACGTCATCGACCCCCTGAACCTCGTCAACGAGTACGGCGCCGACGCCACCCGCTTCACCCTCGCCGCCATGGCAGCGCAGGGCCGCGACATGCGCCTCGCCATTTCTCGCGTCGAGGGCTACCGCAACTTCGTCACCAAGCTCTGGAATGCGGCGCGCTTCCTAGAAATGAACGGCTGCGCTCGCGTCGAGGCGTACGATCCGAAGCAGAACACCCTCGCGATCAACCGTTGGATCATTGGTTCGACTGCTCGCGCCGTGGCCAACGTCACCGCGGCGCTTGACGACTATCGCTTCAACGAAGCCGCCAATGCCGCCTACGATTTCGTCTGGGGCACCTTCTGCGACTGGTACATTGAGCTGGCCAAGCCCGTGTTCACCGGCGAGGACGAGGCTGCCAAGGCCGAGACCCAGGCGACTGCGGGCTTCGCGCTCGACCAGATCCTCAAGCTCCTGCACCCATTCATGCCCTTCGTCACCGAGGAACTGTGGGCTGAAACCGGCAAGACCGGGCCGGCGCGCGAGAAGCTGCTGATCATTTCGGAATGGCCGGAACTGGCCGGCCTCGAGGATCCCGAGGCGCAGGCCGAGCTCGATTGGCTGGTGTCGCTGATCTCCGGCATTCGTTCGGTCCGCCAGGAGATGAACGTTCCCGCCGGCGCCAAGGTGAAGCTGCTGGTGGTCGGGGCAGGGGAGACGACCGGCATCCGGGTCGAGGCCAATCTCTCGGCTCTGACTCGGCTCGCCCGGCTCGAGAGCGTCGACTATACCTCCGACGTTCCGCGCGATTCCGCCCAGTTGATCCTTGGCGAAGCCACCTTCGTGCTGCCGCTCGCCGGTGTCATCGATCTGGATGCTGAGCGCGGTAGGCTGAAGAAGGATATCGCCAAGGAAACGGTGGAGATCGACAAGATCGACAAGAAACTGAGCAACGAGCAGTTTCTTGCCAAGGCCGCCGAAGAGGTGATCGAAGAACAGCGCAGCCGCCGCGCCGAGGCGGAGGATCGCCGGGCTCGCCTCACCGAGGCTCTGTCACGGCTGAGCTAACGGAGCCGCGATGGGTGTAGCAATGCCGGCCAGCAATCAGCGTCCGCCCGTGCACGACTGGATGACCATCGTCCAGTTCGATGCCCGCGGCGGCGTACGCAAGCTAGAAGAAGCCGAGGAGGCAGGCTTTGTCACCCCGGCCAAGGGATTCGCGCTGATCGCCGGCAACTCCCGCGCCCCGGAGTTCAAGGTCTGGCTGAAAAAGGAGCTCGGCGACTTCTACGCCGATCTCATCGCCGTACCGTCGACCCGCACCCGCTGCACCATCCTCGACGACCGCGCGCTCGTCGTGCTGCGCGTCGCCCGTCCGGGCGCCGAGCCGGAGGATGTTGGCCGCCAGTTGCTGAGCCTGTGGATCGAGAAGGGGCGGGTAATCATCTCGTCGGAGCTCAACATCGTCGATTTCCTCGGCATCACGCAGTGGCAGCAGACGCATCATGCTCCGGTCTCGCCGGCCGATCTCGTCGCCCGCCTGGCGCTGCGGGCCGCCGACCGCATCGAGCCGCTCACGGAACGGCTTGGCGATAGCCTCGACACCATCGAGGAAATGCTGATGCTCAACCGCGGCACCGGCGACACTCGCTCCCGGCTCGCCCACCTCCGTCGTACGCTGATCAACATGCGCCGGCTGATCTGGCCGCAGCGTGACGTGCTGACGACACTCGAAATCGAAGACCTGAGCTTCCTCACCACTCGCGACCGGGTGCGCCTGCGTGAAGCCGCGGCGCGCACCGCCCGGCTCGGCGACGAGATGCAGACGCTGTCCGAGCGTGCCGTGCTGGTGCACGAACAGTTGCTCGACACCCGCGCCGAGCAGATGAACCAGACCATGCTTCTGCTCGCGGCGGCGACGGTGGTGCTGATGCCATTGACCGTGATCAGCGGCATCCTCGGCATGAACGTCGAGGGCATCCCGTTCCACGACAGCCCCTACGCCTTCTGGATCGTCACCGGATTTCTCTGCGTTCTCGGTGTCGCCATCTACCTGTTCATGCGCAAGAAGAAATGGATGTAGGTCCCCGACGGGACTCGCATTTCCGGCTGATTCCGGTGGGACAGCAATTGCGACGGAGAGCTGCTGTTCGGCGCGTGACGAGGCCGCAGCCATTGCCTAAACTCCGCTGCACTTTTGCAAGGATTCACCGGCCCCGTGCTCAACCGGCTCTACATCGTCGTCGGCGTCATCGCGATCCTGCTGCTCGCCGCGGCCTTTGTCGTGCCCAGTTTCATTCCCTGGGGGCAGTACCGCGATCGCCTGGCCGCCATCGCCGGTGAGGTGCTGGGCACGCCGGTGCGCATCGAAGGCGATGTCGCCTTCTCGCTGTTGCCGCAGCCGAAACTGACCTTCTCCAATGTCAGCGCCGGACCACCGGACGCGCCGAGCCTCACGGTCGAGCGGGTCGAGGCGGACTTCTCGCTGATCGACTTCCTGCGCGACCGTTACAATGTCACCGAACTGCAGCTCGATGGGCCGACTGTTTCCATCGACATTGCTGCCGACGGCGCGGTGGATGCCGGTATTGCACTCGCCCGGGCGGTGAGCAGCAACATTTCCGTCGCCAATGCCGCGGTAAGCGGCGGTACGGTCAAGCTGCACGATGCGCGGGCCGGGGAGACCTATATCGCCTCCAATGTTACCGGCGACCTGAAGCTCGAAGCGCTGCGGGGGCCGTTCTCGTTCCAGGGTACCGGCAATGTTGATGGCGCGGTCTATGCGCTGCGCCTCACCACCGGCCAGTTGGACACCGAGGGCGGCGGCTCGCTCGCCATGACGCTGAGGCCGGCCGATGAGCGCTTCACCCTGGCGGCCGAAGGGTTCCTGACCCCGGGGATGACGCCCGGTTTCACCGGCACCATGACCTACCGGCAGCCGCCGCCGAAACCGGCCAAGCAGGGGGCGGAAGACGCAGGGCAGGGCGACCTGGTCATGACGAGCAAGGTCGAGGCCAGCCCAAGCAAAATCCTGCTCTCCGACTATGTGGTGATTCCCGACGAGAACCGCGCTGCCACACGCCTGTTGGGAGCAGCGGATGTGACCCTCGGCCGTGACATGGCGTTCAACGCCGTGATCTCCGGCGGCCTGCTGGCGCTGCCGCCACGCGACGCCACGGCCGAGCAGGCGGTTGAGCCCTACGAACTGGTCCGGCTGCTGCGCGAGCTGCCGTTGCCGGCCGCTCCGGGCATCCCCGGAACCATCGGCGTCGACGTCTCGGAGGTGAACCTCAGGGCCTTCTCGCTCCGCAACGTCCGGCTGGATGCAACGGCGCATGACGGCGGCTGGACAGTTCGCGGGCTGACCGGCGTCCTGCCAGGCGACACGCGCGTGTCGCTGGCCGGTGAGATCACCACCGAGACCGGCAAGCCGGAGTTCTCCGGCAAGCTGTCCCTCAAGTCGCAGCGGCTCGATGCGCTGACCACGCTGTGGCGGAAGCCCGCCGACGGCAATCCATTGTTCGGTATGCTCGGGTCGATTGAAGCCCGCGTCGACCTGGTCGGCGAAACCCTTTCGCTCAGCGAAGGGCGGGTCGAGCTCGATGGCCAGTCGCGCTCCTTCTCGGCGCAGCTCGGGCTTGGCGCCACGCCGGACCTCCATCTGACCGCCGACATGGGGCAGCTCGATGCGACGCGCAGCGCGGCGCTGCTGGCCTTGCTGCCCGACCTCAATGCCGACGCAGCGTTCCCCGCCAGTTTCCCAAAGGGCGAGTTCGAGCTGGTTGCCGACAGCATGACCCTGGGCGGGCTCAATGGCCGGGCGCTTTCCGCCAAGGGGTCATGGGATGGTGGTGTGCTGGTGGTCGACGACCTCTCAGCGGGCGATCTCGGCGGCGCCAGCTTCAAGGCGTCGCTTACCGCCTTCGGGTCGATCACCAAGCCGGAGCTTTCTGGTTCGGGCACCCTGACCGTCGCCTCCGCCGAGGCGCCGGCCCTGGCGAGCTTTTACAAGGCTGTAGGCGCATCGCCGGCCCTGAGCAATTTCCTCACGCCGTCGCTGCCGGCCGACCTGGCGCTGCGCCTCGATGCACCAAGTGGGGACGGGGCACAGAGCCTCGCCATCTCGGGTAGCCTCGGTACGGCGAAGGTCGCCGCCGACGCCGAGCTGCAGGCCGGTTTCCTCCGTGCCCTGTCGGGGCCGGTAAAGCTGCGGCTCGATATGAAGTCGGCGGAAGCCGCCGCGATGACCGCGCAACTGGGCCTGGGCGCTGTCAGCCTGTTCGCCGAAGGCAAGCCGGTGCACCTGGTGGGCGTCATCGACGGCAACATCGCCAATAGCCTCGAGACTACCGTGCTGGTCGAAGGCGGTGGCGATTCCCTGGGTTTCTCCGGCAACCTCGTCGTCACCGATCCCGCAGCCTATAGCGGCAAGGGGACCGTCAAGGCGACGCTTGCCGACCCCAGCGCTCTTGCTGATTGGCTGGGCGCCGACGGCGTCGCATTGCCTGCCATTTCGGCTTCGGCTCGGGTCGATTTCACCGGGCTGGCGGATGTACAGTTGTCCGATATCACCGGGACCTCAGGCGCCGAGAGCTTCTCCGGTAACCTGAAACTGGGCAATCGTGGCGCCACTCGGACCGTCAGCGGCAGCATCGCCGCAGGCCAGCTGGAGCTGGGTGGACTGCTGCGGACCCTTACCGGACCGGCCTCCCAACTCCCCGGCGGCGGCATGTGGCCGGATGGGCCGCTCGCCACCGGCGATGAGCCGCGCACCACCAGCGGACGCGTTTCCGTCACGGCACCGGCCGCGGCAGTGGCAGGCAAGCCATTGGTCACCGACCTCGCCTTCGATCTCGATTGGGACACGACGACCACCCGGCTGAGGAACGTCACCGGCAAGCTCGGCAACGGCTCGGTAGGACTCGAACTCGCCGTCTGTTGCGCGGGACCGCTGACCGACAAGCAGGTAAGCGGGCGCATCTCGCTGACCGGCGTGTCGATCGACAGTATCGCACCGCCACTTGTCGCCGACGCGCTCGACGGCGAACTCGATGCCTCGGGTCGTTTCGACGGCACCGGAGGCTCGGTCGCTGGCATCATCGGCGCACTGACCGGCGAGGGCACCTATACGGTGAGCGGGCTGAAGATCGAGCGCCTCGATCCGCAGGCGATCAGCCAGGTGGCCAATGTCGAGAACGTGCTGGAGATGCAGCCCGAGGAGTTGAGCGCGCTGATCGAGGATCGACTCGACGATGGCCCGTTTCTCGCACCGCAGGTGACGGGCAGTTTCAACATCGCAGGCGGCGTGCTGCGCAGCCCCAACCTGTCCATCGAAGGGGACGGCGGACAACTGTTCGGCAGTGGTTCGATCCGCCTAAGCGATCTCGCACTGTCCGGCGACTACATGATTGCGCCGACCACGGTGACGCCCGCGGCGTTGGTCGATACCGGCTCCGCCCGCGTCGCGGCGAGGCTGGGCGGCACGCTGCTGGCGCCTGAGCGAACCTTCGACGTTTCGGGTCTCGTCGATGCCATCATGGTCAAGGCTTACGAGACCGAAGTGGCGCGGCTGGAAAAGCTGCGCGAGGAGGACGAGGCGCGTCGCAAGGCGGAGGAGGCCGAGAAGGCCCGGCTTGCAGCCGAAGCTGCCGCGATCCGGGCCGCCGACGAGGCCGCCATGAAGAAGGCAGCCGATGAGGCCGCGGCGAAGCAGGCGGCAGACGAGGCCGCGGCCAAGAAGGCTGCCGACGACGCGGCGGCACGTAAGGCCAAGGACGAGGAGGACCTGCGCAAGGCGCTGGAGGAGTTCAACCGGCCGATGGATATCGGGTTGGGGAACTAGCCGGAGCGGTCGCGGTACCAGGCAAGCACCGCAAGCCGAACTGCCGATGAAAGGTTCGGTGCTTCACGTTGCTGATCGATCTCGGCGATCAGCGCCGCAATGGATTGCCCGCCCGCGAGCGCCATCGCTTCGAGCCCGGTCCAGAATTCTCTTTCGATCGCGATGCTGGTGCGGTGCCCCGCGATGGTCAGCGAGCGCTTTTCCACCGCGCCGTCACTTCTTGCGGAAGCTGTCTAGGCTGACGACCTTCTCGCCCTGCGCTTCAGGAGCCGCCGTGGGCTTGGCCGGTGCGGCCGCATGCGGCTCCTCGGCGGTCTCGGGCTCGACTTCGGCATCCTCGCCGGCCACTCGCTCGACATCGAATTGCAGGCCGAACTGCACCGAGGGATCGAAGAATCCCTTGAGCGCGGAAAACGGGATCGCCAGCAGTTCCGGCCGCCCGTCGAACGACAGCTCGACCTCGAAACCGGTCTCGGTCACCCTGAGGGCGCCGAACTGGTTCTGCAGCACGATGGTCATTTCCTTGTCGTACTGTTCGAGCAGCCGCTGGCTCATCCGAACCCCCGGCGCCTTGGTGACGAAGGAAATGAAGAAGTGGTGATCGCCGGGCAGGCCAGTCCGCGCCACTTCGGACAGCACCTTGCGCACAACGCCGCGCAGCGCTTCCTGGGCCAGGATATCGTAGCGGATCAGGTCTTCAGCCATATCGTCCTTGCGTGCGGGGGAATCCCCGTAAGGAGCCATATCACCGCTGCGAGGGGCACAATTCAAGGCAAAACGGCAACGACCGCCCCTGATTTGAGGACGCAGCGCAGAGACCGGCGGGTAGGGGAAGTGCAGGCTTCTGTTGCCAGGTGCCTGCGAACCCCGCCTGTCGGACTGCTAGGCCCGGAGGACTTCTAGTTCAGGTGCCGGCGCCGCATTAAGCAGCGATAGCAACCTTAGCATAGTTGTCG
>Ga0209902_101434_pt1 | contig 11579 bp, 10 predicted proteins | sample FECB27metaG_FD_188304 | JGI IMG/M metagenome (GOLD analysis project Ga0209902, IMG submission 188304) | Cyanobacterial communities from the Joint Genome Institute, California, USA - FECB-27 (SPAdes) (version 2) | ecosystem: Environmental > Aquatic > Thermal springs > Hot (42-90C) > Microbial mats...
CCGCCGCGGCGGAGCAGCTTGATCGCCATCTCGCCCGATGCCGGCCGTCCGACCGCTTCGATCGCATGGTCGACGCCGCCCTTGGTGAGTTCGACAATCTCGGCGACCGCGCCCTCCGCCGATGAATCCACCATATCGGTCGCGCCCAGCTTTTCGGCGAGCGCGCGCTTCTCGGGCACCGGATCGACCGCGATGATACGGCCTGCGCCGGCAATGCGCGCGGCATTGATCGCCGCCAGCCCGACGCCGCCGCAGCCCACGACCGCGACGGTCTCTCCCGGTGTCGGTCGCGCGACGTTGAAGATCGCGCCGGCCCCGGTGGTGACGGCGCAGCCCAGGATGCTGGCGCGATCGAGCGGCATTTCCGGATCGATCGCGACACAGGCATGTTCGTGGACGAGCATCTGTTCGGCATAGGCCGACAGGTTCAGCATCTGCGCGATCGGCGCGCCGCCCATGCTGAGGCGTGGTGCAGCGCCCTTCTTGCGGCGCGTATCGCCGCCCAGGCAGAGGGACATGCGGCCGGTCACGCAGAATTCGCAATGGCCGCAATAGGCGGACAGGCAGGTGACGACCGCATCGCCCACCTTCACCGTCGTCACCCCGTCGCCGACCGCCTCGACGATGCCGGCCGCTTCATGGCCGGGGATCGCGGGCAGGGGATGGGGATAGGCGCCGTCGACGAAATGCAGGTCGGACCGGCACACCCCGCATGCGACGGTGCGGATCAGCACCTCGCGCGGGCCGGGCTTGTCGACCGCGATTTCCTCGATGGTGAGCGGCGTCTTCGCTTCGTGGAGGACGGCGGCCTTCATCAGCGCGATCCCGCTGCGGCCTTGGCCGCCGCGATCGCGTCGCGCCCGCCATGCTTGCCGAATTCGAGCCGGGCGATCGCACGGTTGTGGACCTCGTCCGGACCGTCGGCCAGCCGCAGCGTGCGGATGCCGGCATAGGCGCGGGCCAGCCCGAAATCCTCGGACACGCCGGCGCCGCCATGTGCCTGGATCGCATCGTCGATGATTCGCAGCGCCATGCGTGGGGCCGCAACCTTGATCATCGCGATCTCGGCCTGCGCCGCCTTGTTGCCCGCCTTGTCCATCATGTCAGCGGCCTTCAGGCAGAGCAGGCGGCACATCTCGATGTCGATCCGCGCCTCGGCGATGCGCTGTTCCCACACGCTGTGCTCGGCCACGGCCTTGCCGAAGGCGACGCGCGACAGCAGCCGCTTCGCCATCTTCTCGATGGCTTCCTCGGCGACGCCGATGGTGCGCATGCAGTGATGGATGCGGCCCGGCCCCAGGCGGCCTTGCGCGATCTCGAAGCCGCGGCCCTCGCCGAGCAGGATATTCTCCGCCGGCACGCGCACGTCGTCGAGCTGGATCTCCATATGACCGTGCGGCGCGTCGTCATAACCGAAGACGGGCAGATGGCGCAGGATCTTCACGCCCGGTGCGTCGAGCGGCATCAGGATCATCGACTGCTGCGCATGGCGTTGCGCCTCGAAATCGGTCTTGCCCATCAGGATCGAGATGGTGCAGCGCGGATCGCCCGCACCCGACGACCACCATTTGCGGCCGTTGATGACATAGTCGTCGCCGTCGCGGGTGATCCGCGTTTCGATATTGGTCGCGTCGGACGACGCCACCGCCGGCTCGGTCATCAGGAAGGCGGAACGGATCTCGCCGTTCATCAGCGGCTTCAGCCAGCGATCCTTCTGATCGCGCGTGCCGTAGCGGTGGAACACCTCCATATTGCCGGTGTCGGGCGCCGAGCAGTTGAACACTTCCGACGCCCAGCCGATGCGGCCCATCTCTTCGGCGCAAAGGGCATATTCCAGATTGGTGAGGCCGGGGCCGTCGAACTCGAAACTGTCGTCGACCGGAACGCGGCCCGACTCGGGCGGCATGAACAGGTTCCATATGCCGGCAGCCTTGGCGCGCGCCTTTTCCTCCTCGATCACCGGCAGCACTTTCCAGCGGCTGCCTTCGGCCTGTTGCGCGTGATAATCGTGGTCGCGCGGGCGTATATGCGTCTCGACGAAGTCGCGAACCCGGTCGCGCCAATAGGTCTGTCGCTCGGTCAGGGTGAAGTCCATCGCGTCTCTCCCGCCTCAATATTTTCGATCGTGCCAGATAGCCGAAAGCCGATTCCGGCGGGCTTGTGAACCCCCGAATTTAGCCATCGGCCGGCGCACCGTCGCCTGCCGCTACGGCAAGCTGGCGCAGTCGCGCTTCATGTTCCGCCCGGCCGAAGGGGAATCGCGTGAAGATCCATGCCGCGCACAGCCCGATGACGACGGTCAGCCCCGCATAGGCCGCCATCAGCCGTACGATCACCACGGAGTCGACCGCGGTGGGCTGCGCCTCCGCAGGAAAGCCGATCGCGCCGAGCAGCGCGCCCGACAGGAAGATGCCGACCCCGGTGACGCATTTCTGGGTGAAGAAGAATCCCGCGAAGAACAGACCCTCGCTCCGCTTGCCGGTGGTCGCCTCGGACGCCTCGGTGACGTCGGCGACCATCGATGCGGTCAGGATCATCACCCCGACGCCCGCCGCCGTGGCGAGCGCCATCAGCGTCAGGAAGCTGGGCATCAGCAGCGGAGAGTCGTTGGCGGGAAACAGGCCGGACAGCCGCAGCCAATAGGGCAGGGTGGACAGAACGATGCTGGCGAGCGCGAGCAGCGCGGCCGCATCCTTCTTTCCCATCCGGTGCGAAATCGCGGCCACGCCGAGAAAGGCGAGGATCACCCCGGCGAACAGGGCAAGCGCGTAATAGATGAACGCGGCCTGCGGGAATTCCCAGACGAACAGCAGCAGATAGTTGCTGAGCGCGAAGGTCAGCCCCTGATTGGCGAATGCGAACAGCGCAGCCGCCATCAGGATCAGGAAGGGGCGGTTGCGCAACGTCGCCGCGATCGATCGCACGGTCGGGCCGAGGGGAAGGCGTTCCGGCGCGGTCGGCTGCGCGCGCGCATAGCCGCGATGCGTGCCGATGGCGGAGACAAGCACCGCGACGAGCATGATAGCGGCACCGACCAGCGCGAAGCGATGATAGCCGTTGGGATTGAGCTGGCCGACCGGATAGCCGGGCTCCGGCACCAGCAGCGCGGCGAAGGCGAGAACCAGCATGGCGAGGCCGCCGGCCCAGCCGAACAGATAGCGATAGCGCAGCACCGCGGTGCGTTCGTGATAGTCGCGCGTGATCTCCGGCGCGAGCGCCAGCGACGGAACCTCGTAGCAGGAGACCACTGCGCGCACGAGGATCGCGATGCCGATCAGATAGGCGAACTGCACGCCCGGCGAGGCATCGGGCGGATTCCACAGCAGCACCCAGACCAGCGCGATCGGTACGGCCGACAGATAGAGCCAGGGATGGCGCCGGCCCCAGCGCGAACGGGTCTGGTCCGACAGATGGCCGACCAGCGGATCGATGCACGCATCGACGAGCAGCGCGACCATGATGGCCAGACCCACCTGATGTGCGGGCAGGCCGACCACCTGATTGTAGAAGAGCAGCAGGAAGACGGAGAAGCCGTTGTCCTTGATGCCATAGGCGACGGCGCCGAAGCCATAGGCCAGCTTGGTGCGCAGCGGCACGCGAGGGGTCGTGGATTCGCTTTCGATTCTCAACGCCGGCCCTTTCGGATTCGCATCGAGCATAGGGGTGGGCGGGGCATGGTCAATCCATGCATGGTGACGCTACGGCACCCGCGATTCCCGCAGAATCCCTTGCTTGCGCGGTTTTGCGGCCATAGTCTCCGGCCCGAAATCATGCTCGGAGAGGAGCGACCGATGAGCGACCTTGAGACCTTCCGCGCGGAGACCCGCGCCTGGCTGGAGGCCAATTGCCCGCCCGAAATGCGGGAACCGGTAAGGGACGAGACCGATGCCTGCTGGGGCGGACGCAACCCGACGTTCAAGAGCCCGGCGCAGAAGCTGTGGATGGACCGGATGGCCGAAAAGGGCTGGACCGTGCCCGACTGGCCCAAGGCCTATGGCGGCGGCGGGCTCTCCCCGGCCGAGGCGAAGATCCTGCGTCAGGAAATGGCCGCGCTCGGTTGCCGGTCGCCGCTGTCGTCCTTCGGTATCTGGATGCTCGGGCCGGCGCTGCTGAAGTTCGGCACGGAAGAGCAGAAGGTCCATTATCTGAATCAGATCGCGCGCGGCGAGATCCGCTGGTGCCAGGGCTATTCCGAGCCCGGCTCGGGATCCGACCTCGTGTCGCTGCAGACCTTCGGCGAGGACAAGGGCGATCACTGGGTCGTCAACGGCCAGAAGATCTGGACCAGCTATGCCGACAAGGCGGACTGGATCTTCTGTCTCGTCCGCACCGACAAGGACGACAAGTATAAGGGCATCAGCTTCCTGCTGTTCGACATGGAGACGCCCGGCGTCTCGACAAAGCCGATCAAGCTGATCTCGGGCAAGTCGCCCTTCTGCGAGACCTTTTTCGACGATGTCGTCGTGCCCAAGGATCAGATCGTCGGCGAACTGAACCGGGGCTGGGACGTCGCCAAATATCTGCTGGGCCACGAACGCGAGATGATCTCGGGCGCGGGCAACGCGCCGGTCGGATCGGTCGGCGCGCTGCACAAGGACCTGATGGTCGCCGATCCGATCCTGCGTGCCGACATGGCCCGGCTCGACATCGACACGCTCGCATTCCGCGCGATGGGTGAGAAGTTCCTCGACGAGATGAAGGCGGGCAAGGGGCATCCCGCCCAGCCCAACATGATGAAATATGTCGGCACCGAACTGAACAAGCGCCGCCACGAACTGGTGATGGCGGCGGGCGGATCGGACGCGCTGGAATGGGAGAGCGAGGCATCGGCCGGCGGCGCCAAGCCGCGCGCCTGGCTGCGCACCAAGGCCAATTCGATCGAGGGCGGCACCAGCGAGGTGATGCTGAACGTCGTCGCCAAGCGCATCCTCGACCTGCCGGGCGCCTGACCGGCTTTCCGACGCGTATATCCCATGCCGCGCGGGGCGCGGATCGAAGGATCAAGACATGCCACTCTATCACACCGAAGATCAGGCGATGCTGAAGGATGCCGCCGCGACGTTCATGAAGACGGAGGCGCCGACCGCGCATTTCCGCAAGTTCCGCGACATGAATTGCAAGGACGGCTTTTCGCACGGCCTGTGGAAGCAGTTCGCGGAAATGGGCTTTACCGGCATCATGGTGCCCGAGGATCAGGGCGGCCTTGGCCTCGGCCATGTCGAGGCGGGCATCGTGCTTGAAGAGGTCGGCCGCAATCTTTCGCCGTCGCCTTTCCTCACCACCTCGGTCGCGGGCGTCGAGGCATTGAAGGCTGCGGACGCGGCGCTGCGCGAACGCTGGTTTCCCGGCATCCTGGCGGGTGACACGGTGGTCGGCCTGGCGATCGAAGAGGGCGCCAAGCACAATCCCGCCGGAATCGCGATGAAGGCGGAGCGCGCGGGCAACGGCTTCAGGCTTTCGGGCCGCAAGCAGTTCGTGATCCAGGGCGTGTCCGCCGACATGCTGATCGTCGCAGCGCGCACGGGCGGCAGCGCGGGCGAGCAGGACGGGCTGACCCTGTTCGCGGTCGAGAAGGACGCCGCCAATCTCTCGATGGAAGCGGCGCGCCTGGTCGACAGCGCGATGGGCGCGCACGTCACATTCGATGGCGTCGAGGTCGATGCGGATGCGGTGATCGGAGAGGTCGACCAGGGCTGGGCGGTGCTGAACCGGCTGCTCCGCGCGGGCCGTGCGGGCGCTGCGGCGGAGATGGTGGGCGTCGGATCCGGCGCGATGGACATGACGGTCGACTATCTCAAGCAGCGCAAGCAGTTCGGCCGGCTGATCGGAGAGTTCCAGGCGCTGCAGCATCGCGCGGCACATCTCTATTCGGAGATGGAGGTCGCCCGCGCAGCGGTGCTCAAGGCACAGCAGATGCTCGATGATGGCGCCAAGGGCGCGGAGCTGATGGTGTCCGTCGCCAAGGCGAAGGCCGGCTTCGCGACGGGGCTGGCGGTGCGCGAAGGCGTGCAGATGCATGGCGGCATCGGCATGACCGACGAATACGATATCGGCCTCTATATGAAGCGCGATCGCGCCTTGCAGGAATTCATGGGCGACGCGAATTTCCACACCGAGCAAGTGGCGCGCGCCCACGGCTATTGATCGGGAGGTCGCAATGTCGCTGGATCCGGAGATCTTCGAAGCGCTGGTCGACGGCGTGCGCCGTTTCGTGGCGGAGCGGTTGCGCCCGCGCGAGGCGGAGATCGCCGACGCGGACGAGATCCCCGAGGATCTGATCGAGGAGATGAAGGCGCTCGGCCTGTTCGGCATGTCGATCCCGGAGGAGTTTGGCGGGCTCGGCTTGTCGATGACCGAGGAACTCAAGCTCGCCTTCGAATTCGGCCGGACCAGCCCGGCGATGCGGTCCGCTTTCGGCACGAATGTCGGCATCGGCAGCCAGGGGCTGGTGATGGCGGGCACGCCCGAGCAGAAGGCGGAGTGGCTGCCGCGTATCGCCACCGGCGAGATCGTGACCAGCTTCGCGCTGACCGAACCCGATGTCGGATCCGACAGCGCGGCGGTGAAGACGCGCGCCGTCCGGGATGGCGACGTGTATCGGCTGACCGGCACCAAGCGCTTCATCACCAATGCCGACAAGGCGTCTCTCTTCACCGTGATGGCGCGCACCGGCGGGGAGGGCGCGCATGGCGTGTCGGCTTTCCTGGTGCCGGCCGACCTGCCGGGGCTTTCGATCGGAAGTCCCGAAAAGAAGATGGGCCAGCAGGGCGCGCATGTCTGCGACGTGATCTTCGACGATGTCGCCGTGCCCGCCGCAAACATGCTCGGCGCCGAAGGCGACGGGTTCAAGGTGGCGATGCGCGTGCTCGATCGCGGGCGGCTGCATATCGCGGGGGTGTGCGTCGGCGTCGCGGAGCGGCTGATCGCCGACAGCGTCGCCTATGCGGTGGAGCGCCGGCAGTTCGGCAAGCCGATCGCCGAGCATCAGCTCGTCCAGGCGATGATCGCCGATTCCAAGACCGAGGCGCTGGCCGCGCGCGCTTTCGTTCTCGACGTCGCGGCAAAGAAGGATGCGGGCGAGAACACCACGATGGAGGCGGCAGCGGTCAAGCTGTTCGCGTCCGAAATGGTCGGTCGCGTCGCCGACCGCGCCGTCCAGATCTTCGGGGGCGCGGGCTATGTTTCGGACTATGGCATCGAGCGGCTCTACCGCGACGTCCGCCTGTTCCGCATTTACGAAGGCACCAGCCAGATCCAGCAGATCGTCATTGCCCGCGAAACCATCAAGCGCGGCGGATAAGGGGAATATCCATGAACATCGCCAGTCTCTTCAGCCTCGAAGGCAAGGTCGCGCTCGTCACCGGCGGATCGCGCAACATCGGCAAATGGATCGCGGAAGGGTTCATCGCCCAGGGCGCGAAAGTCTATATCTCGTCGCGCAAGGCGGATGCCTGCGAGGCCGCCGCCGAGGAACTCGGCCCCAACTGCTTCGCGCTACCGCAGGACGTCTCGAGCGTCGCGGGCTGCAAGGCGCTGGCCGCGGCGCTGGCGGAGCGCGAGGAAAAGCTGGACATCCTCGTCAACAATGCGGGCGCCGCCTGGGGCGAGCCGTTCGAGGATTTCCCGGAGATCGGCTGGGACAAGGTGATGGACCTGAACATCAAGTCGCCCTTCTTCCTGACCCAGGCGCTGCACGGCATGCTCAAGGCGGCGGCGTCCCCCGACCGTCCGGCCAAGGTGATCAACATCACCTCGATCGACGGGCTGCGACTCAATCCGTGGGAAACGTACAGCTATCATGCGTCCAAATCGGGCCTGATCTATCTGACCAGGCGCATCGCGGCGCGGCTGATCCGCGATCACATCAACGTGACCTCGATCGCGCCCGGCGCCTTCGCATCCGACATGAACCGCGCGGCGCGCGACCATGGCGATTCGGTCGCGCAGCGCATTCCGGCGGGACGGATCGGCGTTCCAGACGATCTCGCGGCGACCGCGGTTTTCCTGGCCAGCCGTGCGGGCGACTATGTGGTGGGCGATACGCTCGCGGTCGACGGCGGCGTCGCCTACGCGCAATTCGGCGGCAGCATCGATCCCTGAAAGGGGCTTTTTCCGGAATACTCGCTGGGGCGACATCGTGGGGCGCAAGGATCCGCGCCCTTCGATAGGGATCGCTAATCCCGCGATATCAGGATGTTCATCCGCGCCGCCGCGATCGGCTTGTCGCGTTCGTCCTGCCAGGCAAAGGCTTCGACATTGGCGATTCGGGTGCCCACGCGCGTGACGATGCCCACCGCCCGTGTGTCTTTTTCCCGCCCGCCGCGCATATAATCGACCGTGATGTTGATCGGCTTGAATCGTGGCTTTTCGTCACCGAACTCGGTCTGGAGCGCGGAGATCGCGGCCATTTCGAGCATGCCGGCGATCGCGCCGCCATGCAGGAAGCCGGGGCGGCCCATCACGTCGATCCGGTACGGCATGATCAGGACGGGGGCGCCGTTCTCGAAGCCGTCGCCGGACAGGCCGAGCATCTCGGCATAGGGAGGAAGCCACATCATTTGAGCGGTCCTGTAAACATGAACGTGCCGGCGACATGCGCCAGCGGATCGTCGGGATCGCCGTCATGTGCCTTGCCGCGCACAAAGGCGATGTTGCGCGTGATGCGATAGCATTCGCCGCGCGCGATCACCGTCTTGCCGGGCGCGGCGGGCCGCAGATAATCGACTCGCAGGTCCAGCGTCGCCTGTTGCTGGAAGATGCCGGTCTTCACCCAGATCGAGATGCTTGTCGTCATGTCCATCAACGCGATGATCGGCCCCGACGCCAGCACGCCGGTGTCGGTATCGCCGACGAGCCGCGGCGAATAGGGTAACGCCATCTCCGCCCAATCCTCGCCATGTGCGCGATATTCGATGTCGAGCACGGCGTTGTGGCCATATTGGCGCATCAGTTTGACGAAGCGTGCGGGATCGAATTCCATGGTTTTCGCCTAGCGCTCGCCGCCGGCCTGGGCAACGCGGACGGTGCATCGATATTTTTGGGGGACGGCAGGTGACATCGCTTCCGTCTACGCTAGGATGACGTTTACGGAAAGGGCAGGCTCCGCGACCTGCCACCGTGCCGGAGAGCCGAGTGACCCATCCTTTTCACCATGCCCGTTCGACGCCCGACAAGCCGGCTGTCATCTTCGCCGATACTGGCGAGACGATCGACTATCGCACGCTGGACGACCGTTCCAACCAGGGCGCGCATCTGTTCCGCCGGCTCGGCATGCGCCAGGGCGACACCATCGCCTTCCTGTTCGACAATCATGTCCGCTTCTTCGAGCTCGCCTGGGCCGCGCAGCGATCGGGGCTTTATTATGCCTGCATCTCGTCGCGGCTGACCGCGCCCGAGATCGACTATATCGTGCGCGACAGCGGCGCGAAGCTGCTGGTGGCGTCCGAGGGCGTCGGCGCGGTGCTGGGCGGGCTGCCGTCGATGTTTCCCGACATGCCCTGTTTCATGATCGGTGCAGGCATGGCGGGCTGGCGCGACTGGATCTCGGAAGTCTCGGTGGAGCCGGCGACACCGATCGCCGACGAGGGTTCGGGAACGGACATGCTCTATTCCTCGGGCACGACCGGCCGGCCCAAGGGTATCCGGCAGGGCGTTCCGCCGGGCGGCGCGATCGACACGCCCAGCCCGCTGACGATGCTCGCCCAGATGGTGTTCGGCTTCAACGCCGACACGATCTATCTCTCACCCGCGCCGCTCTATCACGCTGCGCCGTTGCGCTGGAGCATGGTCGTCCACCGGTTGGGCGGCACGATCGTGATCATGGCGCATTTCGATCCGGAACAGGCGCTGGCGACGATCGAGCGCTATCGCGTCGACATCAGTCAATGGGTGCCGACCCATTTCATCCGCATGCTCAAGCTGCCCGAAGCGGTGCGCAATCGCTACGACCTCTCCTCTCTCCGATCGGCCATCCATGCCGCGGCGCCATGTCCGGTTCCGGTGAAGCAGGCGATGATCGACTGGTGGGGGCCGGTGATCGACGAATATTACGCGGCGTCGGAATCGATCGGCATGACGGCGATCCGGTCGCCCGAATGGCTGACGCACAAGGGGTCGGTCGGCCGCTCGGTCTATGGCGTCACGCATATCTGCGACGACGACGACAACGCGCTTCCGCCGCGCACGGAGGGAATGGTGTATTTCGAAGGTGGCTCGGAATTCACTTATCATAACGATCCGGGCAAGACGGCGGATGCGGCCAACCGCCATGGCTGGCGCACGGTGGGCGATGTCGGCTGGCTGGATGAGGAAGGCTATCTCTACCTCACCGACCGCAAGAGCTTCATGATCATCTCGGGCGGCGTGAATATCTATCCGCAGGAGATCGAGAATCATCTGATCACCCATCCCCGCGTCGCCGACGTGGCGGTGATCGGCGCGCCATGCCCCGACATGGGGGAGCGCGTCGTCGCCATCGTCCAGCCCGTCGACATGGCGCAGGCGGGGGACGGTCTCGCGGCGGAGCTCGATGCATGGTGTCGCGAAAGCCTGTCGGGGCCGAAGATCCCGCGCCAGATCGATTTCCTTGCGGAATTGCCGCGCCATCCGACGGGCAAGCTCTACAAGCGGCTGCTGCGCGACCAATATTGGGGCAAGGCCGATGCGCGCATCGTCTGACCATCGATCGACCGGAGAGTGACCATGAACGACCGCGTTTCCATCGCCATCGACGGGGGCGTCGCCGATGTCCGGTTCGAACGCGCCGACAAGATGAATGCGCTCGATCCCGCGATGATCCAGGGGATCGCGGCGGCGATCGACACGCTGCGCGCGATGGAGGGTCTGCGCGTCGTGATAGTGTCCGGCGCCGGACGTGCCTTTTGCGCGGGGCTGGACATGGCCAGCATGTCGAGCGTCGGCGCCGAGGTTCCGGACATCATGGCGCGCCCCCATGGGCTCACCAACATCTATCAGCACATCGCCTGGGGCTGGCGCGAATTGCCCGTCCCCGTGATCGCCGCAGTGCATGGTGTCGCATTCGGCGGCGGTTTCCAGATCATGTCGGGCGCCGATATCCGCATCGCCCATCCCGCGACGCGCATGTCGATCATGGAGATGAAATGGGGGCTGGTGCCCGACATGGCCGGCATTGCGCTGTGGCGGACGCTCGCGCGCGACGACGTGCTTCGCGAACTGACCTACACCAATCGCGAATTCTCCGCGGAGGAGGCGGTGGGGCTGGGTTTCGTCACGCGGACATCGGAAAATCCGCACGCCGCGGCCATGCTGCTGGCGCGCGAGATCGCGGGACGGAATCCGAACGCCATCCGCGGCGCCAAGCGACTCTACAATGCGGCCGTCGATGGCGATACGGCGGCGATCCTGCTGGCCGAAAGCGAGGAGCAGCGGGCCGTGATCCGCACGCCGAACCAGATCGAGGCGGTGATGGCCAATTTCGAGAAGCGCCCGCCGACATTCGTGGATTGAGGGGGCTTCTTCTCCGGATTTTCGTTGCCAAAGCCGTTCGGGCTGAGCTTGTCGAAGCCCTGCCCTTCTTGAACGCAAACTTGTAAGAAAAG
>Ga0209902_101435_pt1 | contig 11575 bp, 9 predicted proteins | sample FECB27metaG_FD_188304 | JGI IMG/M metagenome (GOLD analysis project Ga0209902, IMG submission 188304) | Cyanobacterial communities from the Joint Genome Institute, California, USA - FECB-27 (SPAdes) (version 2) | ecosystem: Environmental > Aquatic > Thermal springs > Hot (42-90C) > Microbial mats ...
GGGGGGGGGGGGGGGGGGGGGGGGGGGCCGCAAAATTGCTGTTTGATGCTGTCCGGCTTCGCCTTCAGGCACAAGGTGGCGGGCAATGGTGGTCGGCAGATACTCTCTCTGCATATGAAGGGCGATGTCGCCGATCTGCAGAATGCGCTTCCGGGAAGGACCAATCATAATCTTCAGGCGCTCAATCAGGTCGAAGTCGCACTGATTCCGGTCGAGGAGATCCGCGATATCGCTTTTGCTCGGCCGGCGATCGGCCAGGCCATGTGGTACGAAACCCTGACCGATGCGTCGATCGACCACGAATGGACGCTCAATGTCGGCCGCCGCGACGCTCGCTCGCGCATGGCGCATCTTCTGTGCGAATGCGGGCTGCGCCTGGAAGGGGCAGGGCTGGGCCGGCGCGATCGTTACGATCTGCCGATGACGCAGGAGCAGCTTGCCGATGCCCTGGGCCTGACTCCCGTCCACACCAACCGGACCCTCATGGTTCTGGCGGAGGAGGGATTGATCTCGCGAGTCAACCGCTCCGTGACGATAAAGGACTGGTCGGCGCTCACCAGGGTCGGCGATTTCGATGCGTCCTATCTTCACCTCGATCCGGAGCCCGGAGAGGGGAACTGACGTCCGGCGCCGACGGCGCGCCCGATCGGGTCAGCTGACTGCGGGGTCGAGGATCGTGATGCTGCCGGCCGTCGCGTCGATCTCTGCGCGGACACCCACGGGAATGCTGAACTGGTTGGGAATATGGCCGATCAGCGCGCCCTGGAATGCCGGCACGCCCAGCGGTTCGAGATGCTGCTTGAGCACTTCGGACAAAGTGAACCCGCCATAGGACGCCCCTGAGGACCGGCAGTCGGTGCATTGGCCGAACACGACGCCCGCGAGCCGGCCGAGCATGCCCGACAGGGCAAGTTGGGTCAGCATGCGGTCGATCCGGTATTCGGCCTCGCTGACATCCTCGATGAACAGGATCGCGCCATCGAAATCCGGTAGATAGGGTGTGCCCATCAAGGCGGCGAGCACCGTCAGGTTGCCGCCGAGCAGCCGCCCGGTCGCCTTGCCGGGCCGAAAGGTGCGGATCCGCCCGCTGCGCTGGACCAGCCGATCGTCAGTACCCTCGGGCGTGCGATAGACCGGTGTGGCGCCGTCGAAAGCGATCGCGCGGAACGCATCCCAGGACAGTTTCCCCCACGAACTGGCGGCATTGGGGCCGTGAATGGTGGTGAAGCCGGCGCGCGCGGCGAACGCCAGATGCAGCGCGGTGATGTCGCTGAATCCGACGAGCAGCTTCGGATTGGCGCGGATCGCACGCCAGTCCAGATGGGGCAGGATGCGTGCACAGCCCCATCCGCCGCGGACAGCGAACACCGCGCGCACGCTGTCGTCGGCAAACATGGCGTTGAGGTCCGCGGCCCGTGCCTTGTCTTCGCCCGCCAGATAGCCGTAGCGTGCCGCCAGATGCGGCGCCGGCTTGGGAACCAGTCCCATCGCCTTCACCGTGTCGATCACGAGTTGAAGATCGAATTCGTCGTCGGTGAAGCCGGCGGGTTCGATCAGCCCAACCGTATCGCCGGCGCGCAGCCGTGGCGGCTTGCGGAGCGGCGGCGGGGCGGCCGCGCTGGTGGGAGAGAATGCGAGCGCCGCGGAAAGCGCGCCAAGGCCCTGGAGGGCAGTTCGTCTGTCGAGCATGACAAGGGACATAGCATCAGGAATCGCGGGCCGCGACCCGCACTTCACATCATCGCAGTGGCTTGCGTTTGCGGCAGGACGTCCAGCCCGGTCAGTTCGCGATAGCGCGCGGGGTCCGTCGCGCCTTCGCTGTTGATCACGAAGATGCGGGACTCGGTGGTCAGGCCAAGCGCCGCGCGCGCGTCGCTGTCGCTCGCGATGCGAATGAAGCCGGCGAGTCCTGCGCCGCCGCTCTCGCCAGAGACGATCGCGGGGTCGTTCCCGGCAGGGCGAGCGAGGCGGTTCATAACCGCGACTGCATCGTCCTCTCCGACCGTCATGAACGTATCCGCAACGCGCGAAAGGATGCGCCACGCCAATGGCGACGGATCGTAGCATTCGAGCATCGCCATCACCGTGGGTTCGCCATGCGCGATCTTGACCGGATGGCCGGCGCGGGCGGTCTCGAACAGGCAGGCGGCGCGATCGGGCTCGACGACGACGATGGTCGGGCGAGCGTCGCCCAGGGCAAGCGCCAGATGCCCCGCGACTGCGGCCGCGAGACCGCCGACGCCGGCCTGGACGAAGACATGGGTCGGCGGCGCGTGCAACGCGGCAAGTGCTTCGTGGGCCATCATGCAATAGCCCTGCATGACGAGGCCGGGGATGCGCTCGTAACCCGGCCATGACGTGTCGGAAACCAGGATCCAGCCATTGTCCGCAGCGACGCGTTCCGCCTCGACGACGGAATCGTCATAGGTGCCCTCGACCTGGACGATCTCGGCACCGAAGCGGGCGATAGCGGCGCGTCGCGCCTCGCTGACCCGTGCATGGACGAAGATCACGCAGCGCGCGCCGATCAACTCGGCGCCCTGAGCCACGGAACGCCCGTGATTGCCGTCGGTCGCACAGGCGATCGTCAGCGTCGCCGCGATATCGCGAACGGCATCGGATCGCATGTCGGTATAGTCGACCGGACGGCCGAGCCGGCGGCTCGCGTCCTCCAGCACCAGCCGGATCACGGCATAGGCGCCGCCCAGCGCCTTGAAGCTGCCGAGCCCCAGGCGGTGGCCTTCGTCCTTCACATGGATCGCGGCGACGCCGAACGCGGCGGCCAGCGCGGGCAGGGCATGGAGCGGCGTTGGTCGATGGTCGGGGCGATGGGCAAGATAATCTGCGACTTCGCGCACCGCCGCGCTGTCGAGCATCGCGATATCACGCACGTCGAGTGGCGCGCCGTGATCGGCGTGGGTGTTGTGAATGAGCATGAAGCGTCTTTCGTTGGTGTCAGGCGAGGGGCAGGCGCTGGCGGGCGATGGTCGCCAGCCAGTGGGCGCCGCTCGGCAGGATCGCGTCGTTGAAGTCATAGCCGGGATTGTGAAGCGGCAGGGACTCGGTGCCATTGCCGATAAAGCCGAAGCAGCCTGGCACACGCTCGAGGAAACGCGCGAAATCCTCCGACGCGGTGATCGGTGCGCAGGCGGCGGAGACATTGGCCGCGCCGAACGCTGCCTCAGCGGCTCGCACCGCTGCGGCGGTCGCTTCGGGATCGTTGATCAACGCCACGAACTCGCGCGTATAGGTGACCTCCGCGTTGCAGCCATAGGTGGCTGCGACCCCGGCCACGATGCGGCGCATCTCCGCCTCGATTTCGGCGCTTACCTCGGGGCGGAAACTACGCGCATCTCCCAAGATGCGCGCCTCTCCGGGCAGGACGTTGCGTGTACCGTCGGTCAGGATCTCGGTGGCGGAGACGACGGCGATGTCGGTCGGGCTCAGCCGACGCGAGACGATGGTCTGGAGCGCTATCACCGTCGCGCAGGCCGCGACCATCACTTCACGCCCAGCCTGTGGGCGCGATGCATGGCCGCCCATGCCGCTGAGCACGATCTCGAAATTATCCTCTGCCGACATGGCGGGCCCCGGCGTCGTCTCGAACCGACCCGCGGCGATGCCGGGCATGTTGTGCAGGCCGTAGATCTCGTCGAACGGGAAACGTTCCAACAGCCCGTCGTCGAGCATCGCCAGCGCGCCGCGTCCCCATTCCTCCGCGGGCTGGAAGATCAGCCGGACGATGCCGTCGAATCCGCCATCCTCGGCCAGCATACGTGCGGCGCCCAGCAGCATCGCGCTGTGCCCGTCATGCCCGCAGGCGTGCATCACGCCGGGATTGCACGATCCGTGCGCGCGTCCGGCACGCTCGGTGAGGCGCAGCGCATCCATGTCGGCGCGCAGCGCGATCGCGCGATTGCCGCCGCCCGCGCGCAACGTCGCGACCACGCCGGTGCCGCCGACTCCCTCCACCACATCCTCGATGCCGAGGCCGCGCAGCGTCTCCGCTACGAATGCTGCCGTGCGCCGTTCCTCGAACCCCATTTCCGGATGGGCATGCAGCGCATGGCGCCAGGCGATCATCTCGTCGGTCAACATCTGGTCTGTCATGGGCGGCCCCGGATTGCAGCGAACTGGAGAGTGGATAATGCATAATGGGCGAGCCATGCGCTGAATTTTCAGGCATCAAATGCAAGTTTCGCTCGGAACAAGCGGATTTTTTAGAAGCAATCATGACTCCGGACTCCTTCGATCGCGCAATCCTGGCCCTGCTCCAGCAGGACAATCGCATGCCTCAGCGTTTGATCGCGGAGAAGGTCGGCCTGTCCGCGCCTGCAGTGCAGCGCCGCGTCCAGCGGCTCGAGGCGAGCGGCGTGATCGCAGCGAATGTCGCGATCGTCGATCCGGCGGCGCTCGGCAGACCGCTCACCATCCTGGTCGAAGTGGAAGTGACGAACGAAAGCGGGGAGCGGATCGACGAACTCAAGCGTCGTTTCATCGCCGCGCCAGAAGTGCAGCAATGCTATTATGTGACCGGTGAGGTTGATTTCATGCTCGTCGTGACCGTGCCGACCATGGCCGATTATGAGGAGATGACCCGGCGGCTGTTCTTCGCGGACGAGAATGTCCGCAAGTTCCGCACCTTCGTGACGATGGATCGGGTGAAGACGGGCACGCACGTCCCGGTTTGATCGCGGCCCCCCGCTCGCGATCGTGCCGTCACGCCCGGTCACGGGCGCGACGGCATGGGGTGGGGTCAGTATTTGAACCGGAAACCGATTCGGAAGCGCCGGCCGATCGTGTCGAAATAGGCGGCTGTCGTGCCCGGATAGAGGAAGCCGGTATTGGGCGCGACGGCGGGATCGCGATCGAACAGATTCTCGACGATGCCGTAGAATTCGGCGTCATGGCCGCCGGCGTCGATCTTGAAGCTCTGCGACAGATCGAAATAAGTCGCGCCATCGACATGATTGTCGTTGATCTGAACGCCGCTGGTCCAGCGATTGTCGATCACGCCTGAACTGATGCCGCGCATTGCGATCTGCGTCCGGCTGGGGCCGACTTCGTAGGTCAGGCTGTTCGACCAGCGCCATTTGGGCGGATTGCCCGTCGGGGTCATGCCGAGATAGTCGATCGTCCCGCCCAGCGCGGTGATCGTCCGCTTCAGGGTGTTGGTCGCCAGCAGCCGCAACGTGATCCGTCCCGGCAGGCTGGCCGAGATCGCCGAAAGATCGCGGACATAGGACAGTTCGTAATCGATGCCCTCGATCTTCTCCGAATTGGCGTTGAAGCCGGACGCGTTGACCTGGGTGATCGTGCCCGCCGCATTGCGGATCACCGCGTTGCAGAAGCCGGTCTGTCCCGCCGCGCAATTGTTGACGATCTGCTGCGCGATCAGCGATGTGATCGCGCCCTTGATGGATGTGCGGTAATAATCGACCGAGGCGCTGAGCCCTGGAATGAAGCTCGGCCGCACGACCAGGCCGATGGTATCGGCGCTGGCAATCTCCGGTTTCAGGCCAAGGTTGCCCTGCGTCACCTGCAGCACGGAGACCTGGGCATTGCCCCTTTGCGGATCGGCGACGATCTGGGTGTTGACCTGCCCGCCCAGGAACAGGTCGTTCAGATTGGGCGCGCGGATATCGCGGGAATGGGTGCCGCGCAGGCGGATGTCGTCGGACAGGTTCCAGGTGAGCCCCGCCTTATACGTGCCGACGGTGCCGCTGGTGCTGTAATCGGTGATGCGCCCGGCCAGGTTGAGCTCGACCGATTTCGCCAGCGGCACGTCGCGCAGCAAAGGCACGACCACTTCGGCGAAAGCCTCCTTCACATTATATTTGCCGCCGCCCGGCTTGTAATTGCCGACCCAGAAGGAACTGGCGATCGAGAGTGCGTCGGCATCGGCGCGATATCGCTCGCTGCGATATTCGGCGCCTGCCGCGAACGACACCGGGCCGGCCCAGAGCGAGAAGGGTTCGCCCTGAACGGTCAGCGACGCGACATGCTGCTGCAGCTTGATGTGCTGGATCGAAAGGCCGTTGACATAGGCGATTGCCGCCGGATCCGCCGGGGCGGTGCCGAACGGGTTGAGCGGCCGGCATCCGTTGGTCGGCGCGGTCAGCGTCGACCGGCAGACGATCTGGCCGGACGCGTTGCGCACCGCGTCCACCGCGCGTGCGACATTGGCGATGATCGGGACGTTGGAAACTTGGTTCAGGATATTGCTGACGCCATATTGATAATAGGCGCCAAGGCTCCACGCTCCGCCGAGCTTTGCATCCACGCCGACCAGCCCGCGGATGACCTCGCGGTCGTTGCGGGGGCGGGGTTCGCCCAGCGGTTCGAACACCTTGCCGATCACGAAAGACGTGCCTGCGAGCGATGCCGGAAGAAAGGCGTTGTCGGGCTGGATCAGGATCGTGCCCAGCGCGGGATAGGATGCCGTCGTATTCTCTGTGGTGGAGGCGGAATAGGATCCCTCGACATAGGCGCTGACAGCATCGGTCAGATCGTAGGAGAGATGGCCGAAGCCGCTGGCATATTTGACGGGCACGAGCAGCGGATAATTGTCGGAGATGTCGTTGGGCGTGCCGCCGATCTTGAACGGCGAGGTGGGCACGCCGGGATTGAAGGCGATCGGATTTCCGTCGGCCCCGAACTGGGTGTTCAGCGCACGCGGACCCGACAGGATCACGCCGCCGGCGCTGCCGAGCAGGAAGTCCGCGGTGGAGACGAGCTGCTGCGGCTGGCCGTTCCCCGCGACATAGGCCGGGTTGTTGACGATCTTCCAGCCCTTGTACCAGGCGCGGTCGGAATAATGCGGGATGCCGCCCTGTTTCGATCCGCTGACGTCGAGCAGCAGATGCCCGCGACCGCCGCCGAAGGACGTGCCGAAGGTCAGGTTGGCGGTGATCGTCTCGGCATCGCCGCGGAACGAGCTGCCCGCCTGGACATTGCCCTTAAGTCCGGTGAAATCCTTGTCGAGGATGAAATTGACCACACCCGCGACGGCATCGGATCCCCAGGCCGCCGATGCGCCCCCGGTGACGACATCGACGCGCTCGACGAGCCCTTGCGGCAGCAGATTGACGTCGACGCCCCCCGTGGTCGTGGAGGGCACGACCCGGTTGCCGTTGAGCAGCACGAGCGTGCGGTTGGTGCCCAGCCCGCGCAGGTTCAGGATGTTTGCCCCGCCCGTGCCGCCGCCCACGCCCAGGATCGTGGTGCCTGGCGAGACTGTGGGGGAAAGCTGCGGCAGTTCGTTGACCGCGTTGGCGATATTGGCCGGCGCGCGCGCTTCGAGTTCCGCGACGCCGAGCACGGTCATCGGGGTCGGCGCGGCGAAGCCGCTGCGGTTGACGCGGGTGCCGGTGACGACGATCTCGACATTGGCCGGTGCATCCGCCGTTTCCTCCGGCGCGGCGCTTGCCGCCTCCTGCGCCCAGGCTGGGCTGGCGACCGCGATCATCGCCACCGCGCTGACGCTCACCAGATATTGTGCTGCGGAACGAACTCCGATTGCCATGCAGGCCTCCCCTTATCCTCGCGCTTTGCGCGTTTGCTTCGCCTCGATCGCATCGTGGGGACATCGGTCCGCAAGTGATGTAATCGTTATCATCAATAGCAGCATGCGGTCGGCGCGCCTGTCATAACCATGTGCTGATCGGCACGATCGATTTGCACGGCCGTCGCAGAGGCGCTCATCTTTGTCGATCGGCGAGCGGGGAGGGCTTGTTCCGGCTGATTTACCCTGAAGCAATCGATTACAGAATCGATGTCAGACGAGCGGTTCCGGCGCGCGTTTTGGCGGCCCTACTTCGCGCCCTTGAGGAGGTCGTCGATCGAGGTATCGAAATGCGCGTCCATTGCCGAGACCGCCGCTTCGGGATCTCCGTCCGCGATGGCCCGGGCGAGCCGGTTGTGCAGCTCGAGCACATTCTCGGTTTGCGCGCGCGTGGTGCGCGTCTGCCACGCCTTGGGAACCGCAACCTGCATCAGCGCGGCGTAGGAACGCATCATCTGCGCGAACAGCGCATTGCCAGATGCCGCGGCGATCTGCTGGTGAAACGCGATGTCGTGCGCGGTCATGCGTGGCCGGTCGTCCGCATCCTCGCGCATGGCCTGCGCCAGGCGCAGGATCTCGGCGGCTTGCGCCTCGGTGCGGCGCTCGGCGGCAAGTGCTGCGACGCGCAGTTCGATCGTCCGGCGGACGTCCCACACTTCGGCGACGCTCACCTGCGCGGTCGCGACGGCATGGTCCAGCGATGCGGCCATCACCGATCCGTCGATCGCGCCCACGCGCGCGCGGCGCCCGTTCGCGACATCTATCACGCTGAGCGCGGCGAGCGCACCGAATGCCTCGCGGATGACCGCACGGCTGACGCCCAGCTCGCTCGCGAAATGCCCTTCGCCCGGCAGCCCGTCACCGACCTTCAGATCGTGCGTGCGGATATAGGTCCGCACGGCCTGAACGGCCTGATGAACCAGCGATCCCCCCTGTTCGGTCATGCCGCCAACCGTGCCGCACGATATTGGGTCGGCGCAACGCCAAAATGCCTGGAAAAGGCGCGCGCGAAACTCGCATTGTTGAGATAGCCGCAATGATAGCCGATCGACGAGACCGGCAGGTCGGTCGCCAGCAGCATCTGGCGTGCGGCGCCGAGCCGCTGTTCGGCGATGGCATCGGCGACGCTGCAATCGAAAAGGTCGCGAAAGCCGCGCGTCAGCTTGGCGCGGTTCAATCCGCAGGCGCGTGCGATCGTGTCGAGCGTCAGCTTTTCGGCCCAGCGTTCCTCGATCACCCGCCGTGCTGCCACCAGCCGCTTGCTGTCCGCGCTCGACAGGCCGGCATCGGCCATGAAGGGCACGAGCTGTCCGTCGAGATCGAGGCGGAGCGTCTCGCAGAGCAATTCGATGCATTTGGCCCCCCGGTAAGGAAGCTGCGCGCCCTGTGGCAGGGTGCAGTCGCGCACTGCCAGGGCCATGGCGCGCAGGTTCGCAGGCAGGTGATAGCAGCAGCCATCGGCCATTCCGACCGGCCGGCCGAGCAGGCGCAGACAGGCCGTTTGCGCCACGACGACGATCAGGCGCGACTGATCGCCACCGGCATCGAGCACAGTCGCGGTGGGGCGGGCGAGATAGCGAAAACTGCCCGTCGAGAAATCGAAGACGAATGCGACCGCATTTGCAGGGAACGCCATGTCGCCGATCTGGCCGGCACCGACCAGTGCGATCATGTCCGGCGATACCGGCATGCGGTCCATGAAGGCTTTTTCCACCACATCCTCCGATTCCGTCTGAGCGGTTGACGGATCGTCTAACCTGTCAGACAGCTTTTTCCAAGACCTATCTGAAAGGTCCATGAGCTATGCGCATCACCGGATCGCGCGAAGCGCCAGCGGCTCCATCAGCCTATATCCGTCCGCATCGGGATGGACGCCGTCGAAGGTGAGCGATCCGCGCATGGCACCGTCCGGTTCGGAGAGCACCGCGTGATAGTCGATGAAGGTCGCACCCGATCGTTTCGCATAGTCGCGCAGCCAGCTATTGAGCGCGCGAATCTGCGGCGCGGGACGCAGCGCAGCCTTCCATGCGAAGCGCGCGGCGGGCGGGATCGACGCCAGCACCACGCGGATTCCGTTGGCCCTGGCGAGCGTCGTCATGGCCATCAGGTTGTTCTTCACATCCTGGATCGTCGATGGGCCGGTATTCCCCGCGACGTCGTTGGTGCCCGCCATGATGTGGACGATGCGCGGTTTCAGCGCGATCACGTCCGCCTGGAAGCGCACAAGCATCTGCGGCGTCGTCTGGCCGCTGATCCCGCGATTGATCACGCCTCGCCCGAAAAAGCCGGGATGCGCGATCGACCAGCCCTCCGTGATCGAGTCGCCCATGAAGACGACGCGGCGCTCCTCCGGCGGAAGCGCCGCGACCCGGATATTGTCTGCGCGATAGAAGCAAAGATTGGCCCAGTCCCGCTTGGCATGTTCCGCCACCGCGTCGCGATACGCGGCAATATCCGCAGGCGGCTTCGGCATCGGGCCGGTGCGCGCGGGATCGTAGATCTCGCGGCGATATGCCTCGACCGAAGCGGGCATGGGCATGACGCCCAGACAGGGGTCCTCGACGAGGCCTTCGGGCAGCGGCGTGGCGGCGAGGGCAAGTGCGGTGAGCAGCACGCTCATGCGCGCACGGCGTTCAGATAGTCGAAGCCGGACTTGAGCGCTTCTAGCGGCGGCCGAACGAAGGGTGGCTCCTGCTCGACGAAGAAGCGGGTGATGCCTGCCTTGCGCGCGGCGGGCAGCAGGCGTGGCCAGTCGACGATGCCGGCGCCGATCTCGGCGGAATCGATGCTGGCGGCGAAATTGGGTCGGGTGCTGCGGGCCACGTCCTTCACATGCATCGCAGTGAAGCGGCCGGGATGGCGCGCGAGCAGCGCGACCGGATCCAGCCCCGCAGCCACGACCCAGCCCACATCCATCTCGATCGTCACCAGATCGGGATCGGTGCCGGACAGGATCACGTCCATACCGGTGGTGCCGTCGATCGGTGCGAATTCAAGATTGTGGTTGTGATAGCCGAAGCGGAGCCCCAGCCGCTTGAACGCCGCGCCGCGATCGTTGAGGAAATCGGCGGTGTATTTCCAGTCGTCGACGGTGAATTGCTGCGCGATGCGTGTCACGAGTTGCGGACCGGTCTCACCCGGCAGGGGGTTCAGCGGGAAGCGATCGGGCAGGTAGAAGAGCGGCATGATCACCGTGTCGTAGCCGATCGCATGCGCCTGCGCGGCGAGCGGTGCGAGATCGCCGACGATGGTGTCCCCGGATCGGGTGCCACGCGCCTGGACGTGCGCGCTGGTGCATTTCAGGCCGGCGCGGTCGAGCGCGGCGCGCACCTGCGCGGGGGTGCGGTCCATCAGCCCGGCCATCTCGACGGTGCGGTATCCGATCCGCGCCAGCGCGGAGAGCGTGGCGTCGAGATCTGCCTTCGCATCGGCCATCACGCTGAACAGCTGCACGCCGACTGGCAGGCCGGCATCCTGAAAGAAGGGGCGCCGCGGCGCGATCCGGGCGGACGCGCACGCGCCGATCATCGTCGCCGCGCCGGCGGCAAACAGGGCCCGCCGGCCGATCATCCTGTCCAACATTCCTCTTCCCTTCTTTTATCGTTTTATTATCGCGCGGGGGTGGGCCCCGTGCTGCCGCGGACCACGAGTTCGTGGTTCAGCGTGACCAGTTCGCGCTCCGCCGGGCGGCCGCCCAGGATCGAGAGCAGCAGGTTGACCGCGGTCCGCCCGATCAGGTTCATCGGTTGGCGGACCGTGGTCAGCGGCGGATCCATGAAACGCGCGTAACGGACGTCGTCGAAACCGATGATCGACAGGTCGGCGGGGCAGGACAGGCCGGCCGTGCGCGCGGCCGAAAGCGCGCCGACCGCCATCTCGTCGCTGAAGCAGAAGATCGCGGTGGGCCGATCGGGTTCGGACAGCAGGCGCGCGGTCAGGCGCGCGCCGGATTCGATGGTGTAATCGGCATGGACCACCGTCAGATCGGCGGCCTGGCCCGCGGCGCCCGCC
>Ga0209902_101436_pt1 | contig 11556 bp, 11 predicted proteins | sample FECB27metaG_FD_188304 | JGI IMG/M metagenome (GOLD analysis project Ga0209902, IMG submission 188304) | Cyanobacterial communities from the Joint Genome Institute, California, USA - FECB-27 (SPAdes) (version 2) | ecosystem: Environmental > Aquatic > Thermal springs > Hot (42-90C) > Microbial mats...
CGAGGGCTACCGCGATTCGATCGTGGCCCAGGCCCGCAACCTCGTGTTCGCGGTGGCCAGGAGCCTCGTGTCGCCGCCCGCCCCCTGACGCTCACGGAACACTGCCATGACATCCAAGCTTCTTCCGTTCGCCCTGGCCCTGCTGTTCGCGGGCGGCCCGGTCCTCGCGCAGCCCAGTGGCGGCTTCCATCTCTACCGCAGCACGATCAGCGGCAAGCAGGTTTGCTCGCAGAACCCGATCAGCCCCGACTGGGTGAAGCAGGCCGGCCCCTACCAGGACCCAGCGTGCAAGGTCGAGCAGAAGCCGGCACCGGCGCGCACCGACCTGCCGGCCAGCCCGCTCGACCTGGCGCCCAAGCCGCAGCGATAGGGGCACGCGGCGCGCGGGCCTGCGGTACCCTCGCGGTCCCGTCCCGAGCGCCGCCGCCATGCCATCGCCGAAAAAACCGCCACCTTCGTCCGTGCTGCTGACCGGCTTCGAGCCCTTCGGCGGCGAGGCCATCAATCCTTCATGGGAAGCGGTGCGCGCGCTCGACGGCTGGAAGCATGCCGGCGCGGTGGTGCATGCGCGCCAGATGCCCTGCGTCTTCGGCGCGGCCATCGAGTCGCTGGCCGAGGCGATGGACGAACTCAAGCCGCGGCTGGTGCTGTGCATCGGCCAGGCGGGCGGCCGCGCCGAGGTCACGCCCGAGCGCGTGGCGATCAACGTCGACGACGGCCGCATCACCGACAACGCCGGGCAGCAGCCGGTCGACGTGCCGGTGGCGCCCGGGGGCCCCGCGGCCTATTTCTCGACGCTGCCGATCAAGGCCATGGTGCGCGACCTGCGCGCCGCGGGCGTGCCGGCCTCGGTGTCGAACACGGCCGGCACTTTCGTGTGCAACCACATCTTCTATGGCCTGATGCACCAGCTCGCGCAGCGTGCGCAGCAGGGCGTGCGCGGTGGCTTCATCCACATCCCCTACCTGCCCGAGCAGGCGGCGAACTTTCCGGGCGCGCCGAGCATGGCGCTTGCGACCCTGGTCGAGGCGCTGCGCATCGCGGTGCGCACCGCGCTCGAGGTCGAGCGCGATATCGCCGAGACCGGCGGCCTGCTTCACTGAGTTCACTGAGGCTGGCCGGGTTCGGCTCGGCGTTCAGGCCGCGAACAGCTTCGCGAGCCAGCCGTTGAGCGCGTCGTTGACCAGCGCCGGCTTTTCCATCGTCAGCATGTGGCCGCACTGCGGCACCCACACCACTTCCGCCTGCGGCAGCAGCGCCGCGAGTTCGCGCGTGCATTCGGGCGGCGCGAGGCGGTCGTCGTCGCCGCACATCAGCAGCACGGGCGCGCGCAGCGACGCGAGGTGGGTGCGCGCATCGGGCCGGGCCATCACGGCGCGGTTCTGGCGCGTGAGCTGTTCGGCGCCGGCGCCCAGCACCATGTCGAGATAGCGCTGCACCAGCACCGGGTCGGCGGCCTGGGCCGGATGGAAGGCGAAGAACACGTTGGGCTCGATCACCTCGCGCAGCTCGCCGCGCGCGAAGTACTCGATCGCGCCTTCGCGCAGCGCGCGCATGTCGGGCGTCTCGGGCCGCGCGCTGGTGCCCAGCAGGGCCAGGCCCGCGATGCGGCCGGGCGCCTGGCGCGCGGCCTCCATCGCGACCATGCCGCCCATCGAGGCGCCGCACAGCACCAGCGGGCCGGGGTTCTCGGCCAGCACGGCGGCGGCCATGCCCTCGATGGTGGCGTGGCGCAACTGGACGTCGCTCACGCGCGGCGAGAGCGAGGAGGGGAGGGCGGGGAGCTGGGCGTCCCACAGGCGCGCGTCGCACGCGAGGCCGGGAAGAAGTACGAGGGTGGCAGGCATGCCGGGATTCTGCGCGAGGAGGCCATCCCGGCGCATCGGCATAGGCTTCCTGGCCAGCAGCCAGACGCGCCGCGGCTCGACATACTCGCGCCGCCACCCCTTCTCCTTTCCCTTCGACTTCCATGAACCTTGTTCAACGCGTGCAGGACATCCTGCTCAAGCCCAAGGCCACCTGGGCCCTGATCGATGCCGAGCCCGAGGACGCCGCCTCGCTCTACAAGAACTACCTGATGATCCTCGCGCTGATCCCGGCCGTGGCCGGCTTCATCGGCCTGTCGGTGATCGGCATGGGCGCCTTCGGCGTCAGCTTCCGCGTGCCGGTGCTCGCGGGGCTGGTCAACATGGTGGTCGGCTACGTGCTGTCGCTCGTGGTGGTGTTCGTGGTCGGCCTCATCGTCGATGCGCTCGCGCCCACCTTCGACGGCGTGCAGAGCCCGGTCGCCGCGCTCAAGCTCGCGGTCTATGCCTCCACCGCCTCGCTGGTCGGCGGCGTCTTCAGCCTGCTGCCCTCGCTGTCGGTGCTGGGTGCGCTGTGCGGGCTCTACGGCATCTACCTGATCTACCTCGGCCTGCCGGTGCTGATGAAGTGCCCGGCCGACCGCGCGCTGCCCTACACCGCGGTGGTGGTGGTCTGCGCCATCGTCGGCGGCTTCACGATCGCGTGGGTGCTCTCGCTGCTCACGCCTTCGCCGGCGCTGCGACTGGGCGCACTGCCGCTGGCCTTGGCCTGAAAGCGCACCCTTCGCGGGTGCCGGTGGTGGGACAATGGCGGTCGATGCCCACGCCCAAACCCGACACCACCACCGACATCATCCTCATCCGCCACGGCGAGACCGCCTGGAACCGCGAACTGCGCTTCCAGGGCCACGCCGACGTGCCGCTCAACGACATGGGCCACGAGCAGGCGCGCCGCATCGGGCTGCGGCTGGCGCAGGAAACCGCGGTGCAGCACGTGATCAGCAGCGACCTGCTGCGGGCCCAGCAGACGGCGGCGCCCGGTGCCTCGCAGCTCTCGCTGCCGATCGCCACCACGGCCTCGCTGCGCGAGCAGTTCTTCGGCATCGTCGAGGGCATGCGCTCCGACGAGATCCAGGCCCTGCATCCGCGCGCCTGGGAAGAGTGGCTCGAGTTCCGCGAGGACCACGCCATGCCCGAGGGCGAGACGCCGCGCGAGTTCCATGCGCGCATCGTCGCGGCGCTCGGCACCATCGCCAGCGCGCACCGCGGGCAGCACCTGATCGTGGTCACGCACGGCGGCGTGCTCGACATGGTGTGGCGCACCGCGCACGGCCTGAGCCTCAGCGGTCCGCGCCGCAGCGAGATTCCCAACGCCGGCTTCAACCGCATCCGCATCGCCGATCCCGCGGCGCCCGAGGCGATCGAGATCGTCGAGTGGGCCGACACGCGGCACCTGGCCGACCTGCCGCCGCAGCCGACCTACGACCAGACGCGCCACCTCCAGCGCAAGGACTGAAGCGGCTCAGCCGCAGCTGCCGGCCTTCGGCGTGCGCAGCAGCGGCCGGCCCGCGCCGACGCCGGTCGGCTGGCCCTGGTCCACCGCGAGCTGGCCGTTCACCAGCACCGTGCGCACGCCCTCGGACAGCAGCGTCGGCTGCGTGTAGGTGGCACGCGCGGCGAAGCGCGCGGGATCGAACACCACCACGTCGGCGTAGTAGCCGGGCCGCAGATGGCCGCGTTGCACCAGCCCCAGCGTGTCGGCCGTGAGCGAGGAACTGCCGCGGACGAACTGCGCGAGCGAGATCGCGTGCTCCTTCACCACGTATTGCTCGTACTTGCGCGCGAAGGTGCCGTAGGCGCGCGGATGGCCCTGCGAGGAATCCGACGAGGTCATGACCCAGGGCCGCTTCATGAAGGCGCGCACGTCGTCGTCGCTCTGGTTGAACGAGGCGATCATCAGGTCGCCGTCGCGCAGCACCGCGATGGCGGCGTCGACCGGGTCGGCGTTCGTGTCCTTCGCGACCTGCGCGAGCGTCTTGCCCACGTACTTCGTGCTGCCGGCCGAGAACAGGATCGCGTCGGGCCCGCCGCGCAGCCGTAGGTTCTCGCGCATGCCGCCGCGCAGCCGCTCCTGCACCGCGGCATCGTCGAAGCGTTGCAGCAGCGCGGCGCGGCCGCCATCGATGGCCCAGGGCGGGATCAGCGCGGCCGAGAAGCGCGTGCTCGAGGCGGTCCACGGGTAGTGGTCGGCCGTGATGTCCAGGCCCTTGGCGCGCTCGCGTTCGATGCGCTCGATGATGTCGCCGCTCTGGCCCTGCACGTCGACGCCGAGCGCCTTGATGTGCGCCACGTGCACCGGCAGCTTCGCCTCGTGGCCGATGCGGATCACCTCGTCGATCGAGCCCTTGAGCCCGATGTTGTACATGGACTCGTCGCGGATGTGGCTGTCGTAGAGCCCGCCATGGCGCGCCGCGACCTTCGCGAGCGCGATCACCTCCTCGGTCTTCGAGAAGTTCTGCGGCGGATAGAACAGCCCGGTCGACAGGCCCAGCGCGCCCTCGCACATGGCCTGGCTCACGTGGCGGCCCATGGCCTCGAGCTGCGCGGGCGTGGGCTGGCGGTTGGCCTCGCCGAGCTGGCTGGTGCGCACCGGCCCGAAGCCGACGTACATCGCGACGTTGGTGCCCACCGGCACGGCGCGCAGCCGCTGCGCCTGGGCCGCGATGTCCCAGCCGCCGAAGCCGTCGTTGCCGATCACGGCGGTGGTCACGCCCTGGGTCAGGAACGGGATGTTGAGGCGCTTGCGCGCGTCGTTCGAATGCAGGTCGGTGTCGGCATGCGTGTGGGCGTCGATGAAGCCCGGCGCCACCACCATGCCGGTGGCGTCGATGGTGCGCTTCGCCTTGAACTGCGCGGGCATCGCGTGGCCCGCGAACACGATGCGGTCGCCCGCGATGCCGACGTCGCCGACCACGGGCCGGTCATCGTCGCCGGTGTAGACGGTGCCGCCGCGCAGCAGCAGGTCGAGTTCGACCGGTGCGTCGGCCGGTTGGGCGTGGAGCGAGGGTGCGAGGAAGGCGAGCGCGGCCAGGGCGATGAGCGAGGTCTGCATGGGGCGATGTGGGCACGGGTGGAAACGCCGGCCAGTGTGGAGTCGCCTCGCGCGTGCCGCCAATTCCTTTTGCGGCACGCCCCATGTTCTGAACTCATGAGCGCGCGGCGATCTCCGGCAGGCCCAGTTGGCGGTAGACCTCGGCCGCCTGCCGGCGCAGCCGCAGCGATTCGGGCTGGCCGTTGAGCTGCTGCTGCAGGATGCCCTGCGCGCCGGTCAGCGTGGCCTCGGTGCCGCTGCGCACCAGCGCGTCGAGGTAGACCTGCTCGAACAGGTCGCGCTGCGCATGGCTGCCGCCGATCTCGATCATGCGCGGCAGCGCGGTGCCGAGGCCGTCGATCGCCGCGGCGAGGTCGCCGCGCGCATGGGCGCGCAGGCCGTGCGCGGCCGGCACGCACACGCGTTGCCAGGCCGCGCGCGTCGAGGCCGGCGCATGCGGCGCGAAGGCCTCGATGTTGGCCAGCAGCGTGTCGGCCTCGGGCCGGCCCGCGCGCGCCAGGCCGTAGAGGTACTGCAGGTCGAGAAAGGGCAGCACATGGTCGGCCTGGCGCTGCAGCAGGTGCGTCGCCACGTCGTCCCAGCGATCGCCGACCTCGACGCCCGCGAGCTCGAGCCGCGCGAGCAGCGAGACGGCGCCGATCTGGTCCTGCGAATACTCCTTGACCACGCCCCAGGCATGGCGGTCGTAGACCGCGAGCGCCTCGTCGCCGCGGCCCAGGTCGATGAGGAACAGCGCCACGTGCCACCAGTTGTGCGTGACCATGAAGGAGTTGAGGCCGACCCAGGTGTCGCTCACGCTCTCCATGAAGGCCAGGCCCTCGGCGAGCCGGCCCTCGGTGAGCATCACGTGCGCGAGCGCATGGTGGGCCCAGGGCTCCTTGCGGCACAGGGCGATCGCATGGCGCGCGCTGGCCTCGGCCTCGCGCATCAGGTGGCACTGCTCGTAGCCGAAGGCCGCCATGCCGTGCACGTAGGGCACCTCGGTCGCATGCGGCAGCACGGCGAGCGCGAGCCGCAGCATGCCGGGGCAGTCGCCGGTGTTGAAGCAGTGGTACTGGCCAAGCTTGAGCGATACCAGGTCGCGCGGATGCTCGCGCGCCTGCTCGGCATGCAGCGCGATGGCGCGCGCGATGTCGCCGTCGGCCCAGGCCTCGATGGCGGCGATGTAGCGCTGCTCGCGCGGCGTGGCGCGCCCGGCCTGCTCGCGCGCCCTGGCGAGGAAGGGACGCGCATTGGCCACGGCCTCGCGCGATTCGGCGAACAGGTGCAGCGTGGCGCCGTAGGCCTGCACGATGGGGCTCGCGTCGTGCTCGGTGGCGGCGAGCAGGTTGACCGCGCGGGCCTCGCTCGAGATGAAGCCCATGACGAAATCGTCGACCAGCGGCAGGCTGGCGTCGTCGTCGAGCGTGAGGGGATTGCCGAGGCTGTCGGCGTGGCGGGCGGTGTTCGACGGGGGGCTGGCGGAAGGCATGGCGCATCGTGCCATGCCCCCGCGGCGGCTTCAACGCGCCGCCTCAGACACCGGCCTGTTGATGCCGGTACTCCTGGGTCTTGCCGCCGTAGCCGTAGGCCGCGCCGCGCGCGTCGATCACGTGGATGTACGAGACCTCGTGCAGATTGGGCCGCAGCCTGGCCATGGCCGCATGGACCTCGCGCAGGTAACGCGCCTTCTCGGCCTTGGTGTTGGTCTCGTCGGTGATGCTGATGTCGAGGTGGAAGGCCGACTTCCCGAGCGCGGCCAGCGACTGGCCGCCGATGAACCAGGTGTCGGCGGCGATGTACTGCACGGTGATGGCGATCACCGGCAGCTGCTTGCCGAGCACGCTCTGGGTGAGCTCGGCGACGGCGTCGACGGTCTGGCGCGTGAGGTCGGCATCGGGTTGGCCGGAGAGGTGGACGACGATGTGGGGCATGGCGGACTCCTTGGAAGGTTGGGGTGGTCGATGGGGTGATTGTGGGCAGAGCGTCGTCATCGGAAAAGCGGGAAGATATGATGGAAACCATCGGAATATCGGATGGATGAGCCATGCAGGGATTCGATCTGGAACAGCTGCGCACGCTGGTGGCGGTGGTCGACGCGGGCAGCCTCACGGCCGCGGCGCCGCGGGTCTTCCTCTCGCAGTCCTCGGTCAGCGAGCAGATGCGCAAGCTCGAGGAGCGCGCGGGCCAGTCGCTGCTGACGCGCAGCAAGGCCGGGGTGTCGCCGACCGAGGCCGGCGCGCGGCTGCTCGTGCATGCGCGGCGCATCCTGGCGCTCAGCGACGAGGCCTTTCGCGACCTGCATGGCGAGACGCTGGCGGGCGAGCTGCGGCTCGCGGTCACCGACTACTTCCGTCCGGGCGACCTGACGCAGCTGCTGGCGCGGCTCGCGCAGGGCCATCCGCGCGTGCGGCTGCACGTGAGCATCCTCAAGAGCGACGAGCTGCGCGCGGCCTACGCGCGCGGCGATTTCGACGTGGCGCTGGCAATGCACATCGCGGGCGTGTCGACGCCGCCGCCGGGCAGTCCGGCGGTGCTGCGGCGCGAGTCACTGGCCTGGCTGGGCGCGGCCGGCATGCGGGTGGTGCGCGGCGAACCGGTGCGGCTGCTGGTGCTGCCCGACACCTGCTCGCTGCATCAGTTCACGGTGGCATTGCTGCGGCGGCGGCATGTGCCCTACGTGCTCGCGCATGTGGCCTCGGGGGTGGCAGGGCTGCAGTCGGCATTGGCGGCGGGGCTCGGCGTGGCCTGCCTCAACGAGTCGGCGATCGGCGAGGGGGTGGCGCGGCTCGCGGCGCCGCATGGGTTGCCGGCGTTGCCGCGCGTGGCTTTCCAGTTCCTGCCGGGGCGCAGGGGGGAGACGGAGTTCGTGGCTCGGGCGCGGGAGATGCTGGCTGTGCAGCTGGGGTGAGTTCTTTGTTGGCGTCGGGGGCGCGTGCACGGGACGCCGGGTACTCCCCTCCGCGAATGTCCCCCGGCCTTCGGCCTCCTCCTTGATTTCGCTGCGGGGAGCACCCGGCATCCTGTGCACGAGGGACGCTGCGTTGTGCGGCGTCTCTCGTGTTCAGATGGCTGTGCGAAGGAGGCTTGTGTTCAACCCCAGGACAGGGCCGACAGGTCGTTCACGAAGATCGGGTTCTCCTTCCAGATGCCCTTGACGTTCTTCTTCGCCACGGTGGGGAACTGCGGCTGGTAGAGGAAGCCGTTGGCCGCGTCGGTGGCCAGCATCTTCTGCGCGTCGCCCAGCAGCTTGTTGCGCTCGGCGGTGTTGGCGGTGGTCTTGATCTTGTCGAACAGCGTGTCGAAGGCCTTCGACTGGTAGCCCCAGTAGTAGTCCGACTTGGCGTAGTTGCCGAGGTCGAAGGGCTCGACGTGCGAGACGATCGACAGGTCGTAGTCCTTGTTGCCGTAGGTGCCGCTGAGCCATTGCGCCCACTCGACGTTCTGCACCTTCGCCACGATGCCGATCTTGGCGAGCTGGGCCACGATCACCTCGCCGCCCTGGCGCGCGTACGGCGGCGGGGGCAGGGTCAGCTTCAGTTCGAGCGGGGTCTTCACGCCGGCCTCGGCCAGCAGCTTCTTGGCCTTCTCGATGTCGAAGGGGTTGATGCCGGTGGTGTCTACATAGCCGGCCGCGCCGGGCACGTAGTGGCTGCCGATCGGCACGCCGAAGCCGTCGGCCGCGCCCTCGATGACGGCCTTGCGGTCGATGGCCGCGAGGATCGCGCGGCGCACGCGCACGTCGTCGAGCGGCTTCTTGCGGTTGTTGATCGACAGGATGGTCTTGGCGCGCGAGCCGGCCAGGATGGTCTGGAACTGCGGGTTGGCCTTGAACTGCGGCACCACGCGCGTGCCGATGCGCGGGAACATGTCGACGTCGCCCGAGAGCATGGCCGCGGCCTGGGCCGCGGTGTCGGAGATGAAGCGGAAGGTCGCCTTGTTGATCTTCGCGTTGCCGGGGTTGCGGAAGCCGTCCCACTTGCTCAGCGTGATCGAGGAACCCTTGACCCAGTTGTCGAGCTTGTAGGGGCCGGTGCCCACCGGCTTGGTGGCGTTGCCGTCGGCGCTCTTGGGCTCGACGATCACCGCGGTGGCCTGGCCCAGCACGAAGGGCAGGTCGGGGTCGATCTCCTTGTTGATCACGACCACCGTGTAGTCGTCGGTCGCCTGCGTGCTGAGGTTGGCGAAGGTGCGCTTGTCCTTGTTCGTGCTCTTGTCCGAACCGGCGCGGTCGAACGAGAACTTGACCGTGGCCGCGTTGAAGGGCTCGCCGTTCTGGAACTTCACGCCGCGGCGCAGCTTGAAGGTGTAGGTCTTGAGGTCGGGCGAGACTTCCCAGCTCTCGGCCAAGAGCGGCGTGACGCTGCCGTCGGCATTGATCTTGGTCAGCGTCTCGAGGATGTTGTACTGCACCACCTCGGCGATCGCGGCCGCGGCGCCCGCGGTCGGATCGAGGCCCGGCGGCTCGAGCGCCATGCCGATCACGATGGCGTCCTTCCGTCCCTGGGCCAGGCCGGCCAGCGGTGTGGCCAGGGCCACGGTGGCGCCAGCGGTGGTGAGGAGGGTGCGACGGTTCAACATACGTGGTGATCTCCGGAAAAACGTCTGGAAAGGCAAAGGGCTGCCTCGGAAGGGCGAGGGGACGGCGCGCCCCGAATCAAGGCGCTGCGCCGCGAGAGACCCTCGGCGCAGCAGGAAAGATGCCACGCCGTGCAGCCAAAAGCATTCTCGCGCAGCGCGCTCGCCGCCGATGCCGCGGCGCGGCGCTTTTTCCTCGGGAGGTTCCCGGATGCGGAGGGCCGCGAAAGGTCAGCGGCCACTCACGCCCAGGACATCGCGGCGATGTCGTTGGCGAAGATCGGCGCGTCCTTCCACAGGCCGCGCAGGCCGCGCGCGGCGATGGTGATGAGCTGCGGCTGGTAGAGGAACACGTTGGCCGAGTCCTCGGCCAGGATGCGCTGCGCCTCGCCCAGCAGGCGCAGGCGGTCGGCCTCGCGCGGCGCGTTGCGCGACTTCTCGAACACCTCGTTGAACTTCGCCGACTGGTAGCCCCAGTAGTACTCGGGGCGCGTGTAGTTCACGAGGTCGAAGGGCTCGACATGCAGGATCACCGACAGGTCGTAGTTCTTGTTGCCGTAGGTGCCGCTGATCCACTGCGCCCACTCCACGTTCTGGATCTTCGCGACGATGCCGACCTGCGCGAGCTGCGCGGCGATCAGCTCGCCGCCCTGGCGCGCATAGGGCGGGGGCGGCAGCACCAGGTCGAGCTGCAGCGGCAGCTTCACGCCGGCCTCGGCCAGCAGGCGCTTGGCCTTCGCGGGGTCGTAGGGGTTGATGCCGGTGGTGTCGACATAGCCGGGCGCGGTCGGCACGTAGTGGCTGCCGATCGGGATGCCGCGGCCGTCCATGGCCGCGTCGATCACCGCCTTGCGGTCGATCGCGGCCGCGATCGCGCGGCGCACGCGCACGTCGTCGAGCGGCTTGCGCCTGTTGTTGATCGCCAGGATGGACTTGCCGCGCGAGGCGTTGAAGAGGATCTGGAAGCGCTTGTCGTTCTGGAACTGCGAGAGGCTGCGCGAGACCGAGGCATGCGGGAACAGGTCGATGTCGTTCGACAGCAGCGCGGTGGTCTGCGCGGCCGGCTCCGAGACGAAACGGAAGCTCGCGCGGCGGATCTGCACCGCATCGGCATGGCGGTAGCCGTCCCACTTCGCGAGCACGATCGACGAGCCCTTGGCCCAGTTCTCGAGCCGGTAGGGACCGGTGCCCACGGGCTTGGTGGCATTGCCCTCGGCCGACTTGGGCTCGACCACGATCGCCGAGGCCTGGCCGAGCTGGAACAGCAGGTCGGGCTCGATCTCCTTGGCGATCAGCACCACCGTGTTCGCGTCGAGCGCCTGGGTCGTGAAGTTGGCGAAGAAGCGCTTGTCCTTGTTGGTGCTGTTCGCGGCCGAGGCGCGGTCGAACGAGAACTTGACCGTGTTCGCGTCGAAGGCCTCGCCGTTCTGGAACTTGACGCCGCGCTTGAGCCTGAAGGTGTAGGTGCGCAGGTCGGGCGAGACCTCCCAGCTCTCGGCCAGCAGCGGCGTGACGCTGCCGTCGGAGTTGATCTTGGTCAGCGTCTCGAACACGTTGTAGAGCACCACCTCGGCGATCTCGGCGCCGGCCTTGGCCGTGGGATCGAGGCCCGTGGGTTCGAGCGTGAGGCCGAGCACCAGCGTGTCCTTGCGGCGTGCCTGCGCGAGGGCGCCGGCCGGCAGCACGAGGGGCGCGAGCGCGGCGGCGCCGGTGGCGAGGAGGGTGCGTCTGTGAAGCATGGGCGGGCGTTCCTTTGAGCGGTGGCGGGGGCATGCGCCCTCCGGGCGCGCCGCATCATCCGCGAGGAGAGGCCCGGTGCGCAACCAGATGCTTATGCCCTGGTTGCATGACGGGTGCGCTCAGTGCCCCGGTGCCTGCAGCACGGCGCCGAGCAGCGTGCGCGTGTACGGATGCTGCGCGTTCGCGAAGAGCTCCTGCGGCGTCCCGCGCTCGACGATCTGCCCCTTGAAGACCACGCACACCTCGTCGCACAGGTGGTTGACGACGGCGAGGTCATGGCTGATGAGCAGGTAGCTGATGCCGAACTGCTGCTGCAGGTCCTGCATGAGGTTGAGCACCTGG
>Ga0209902_101438_pt1 | contig 11555 bp, 8 predicted proteins | sample FECB27metaG_FD_188304 | JGI IMG/M metagenome (GOLD analysis project Ga0209902, IMG submission 188304) | Cyanobacterial communities from the Joint Genome Institute, California, USA - FECB-27 (SPAdes) (version 2) | ecosystem: Environmental > Aquatic > Thermal springs > Hot (42-90C) > Microbial mats ...
CGGCTCGCCTACCTGCCGACGCCGCTCAACATCACCGGCTGGTACTTCCCCGTCGAGGTCGACCCGACCTGGCAGGAGGCGCCCCGGCTCGCCGGCCTGCTCGCGCGGCTGCCGCGACCCTTGTGGATCAGCGTCTACGACAGCGCCAATGTCGGCGCCGCCACCCTCGCCGACTGGCTCGCCGGCTGGCTTCCCGCCGACATCGGCGTGTTCTTCCAGGATGGGGTCGGCGTGCACGCCCGCACGCCCAAGGTGGCGCGCGACTATGCCGACGCGCTGGCGGAGAAGCTCGGGCGGCAGCGCCTGAAGGTGATCGTCGAGGCCTTCCGGCCGGACAGCGGCGGCGGTTTCCGCGCCGCCATCGCCGCCGAGATCGCGCCGCAGCTCGCGGCACTGGCGGGATACCCGCTCTATCTCTTCGACGGGCCGCACTATGTCGACGACGGGCTGGTGGAGGCGATCCGGCGGCAGGCCTGATGGGGTGGCGGCGGGACGGACGGGCGGCGACGGTGCCGCCCGCGCCGGATCACATGTGGATGGCGCGACTGTCCACCGCCATCGCCGCTTCCTTCACCGCCTCCGACAGCGTCGGGTGGGCGTGGGTGGAGCGGGCGATGTCCTCGGCGCTGGCGCCGAACTCCATGGCGATCACCGCCTCGTGGATCATCTCGCCGGCGGTGGCACCGATGATGTGGACGCCGAGCACGCGGTCGGTCTTCGCGTCGGCCAGCACCTTCACGAAGCCGTCGGTGGTGCGGTTCACCTTGGCGCGGCCGTTCGCCAGGAACGGGAACTTGCCGACCTTGTAGGCGACGCCGGCCTCCTTCAGCTCCTCCTCGGTCTTCCCCACCGCGGCGACCTCCGGGTAGGTGTAGACCACGCCCGGGATGGCGTCGTAGTTCACGTGGCCGGCCTGGCCGGCGAGGATCTCGGCGACGGCGACGCCCTCGTCCTCGGCCTTGTGGGCGAGCATCGGGCCGGCGACGACGTCGCCGATCGCGTAGATGCCGGCGACGTTGGTGGCGAAGTGCTGGTCGATGACGACGCGGCCCCGGCCGTCGAGCGCAACGCCCGCCTCGGCGAGGCCGAGGCCCTCGGTGTAGGGGCGGCGGCCGATGGCGACGAGCACAACGTCGGCCTCGATCACCTGCTTCTCGCCGCCCGCGGCCGGCTCGACGCTGACCGTCACGCCCTCGCCCGTCGCCTCGACGCCGGCGACCTTGCTGGACAGCCGGAACGTCATGCCCTGCTTGGCGAGGATGCGCTGGAACTGCTTGGCGACCTCGAGGTCCATTCCGGGCAGGATGCGGTCGAGATATTCGACGACCGTCACCTTCGAGCCGAGGCGGCGCCAGACCGAGCCGAGCTCGAGGCCGATGACGCCGGCACCGACGACGACGAGGTGCTTCGGGACGGTTTCGAGGTCGAGGGCGCCGGTGGAGGAGACGACGCGCTTCTCGTCGATGGTGACGCCTGGCAGCGGCGTCACGTCGGAGCCGGTGGCGATGACGATCGCCTTGGTCTCGAGGGTGACGTCCTTGCCGTCGTTGCCCTTCACCGCCACCTTGCCGGCGGCGACGATGGTGCCGGTGCCGAAGACGACGTCGACCTTGTTCTTCTTCAGGAGGAACTCGACGCCCTTGACGTTGCCGTCGACGCCCTCGTCCTTGAAGTCCAGCATCCGGGAGAGGTCGAGCTTCGGCTCGACGCCGATGCCCATGCCGGCGAACCCGTGGCCGGCCTCCTCGAAGAGTTCGCTCGCGTGCAGCAGCGCCTTCGAGGGGATGCAGCCGACATTGAGGCAAGTGCCACCGTGGGTGGCGCGCTTCTCGACGACGGCGACCTTGAGGCCGAGCTGGGCAGCCCGGATCGCACAGACATAGCCACCCGGACCGGTTCCGATGACGACGAGGTCGTAGGTGGCCATGGTGGTTCCTCGCAGGGCTGGCTGGACGGACGACGGGGCGAGAAGCCCCGCGCCGTCGGCAGCGCCACCCGCACAAACGGTGGCGCCGGAGGGTCGGCGACGGCGTGCGACGCATAACCCAAGCCGGCGCCGCCCGGAAGCCGAACCGGCCGTTTCGGCCGCACTTTTCGGTCGGCGCCCGAGATCGGCGGGGCTCTAGGCTCCGCCGCCGAACGGCCGATGGATCAGGCGGCGGCGTCGAAGCCGCAGCGCACCTCCGCCCGCACCCTCAGCGAGGCGGAGCCGAGCTCGATGCGGTCGCCGTCGCAATCCGTCCAGACGATGGACTGCGCGTCCGGCGCGAGGGCGACGCGGGCGAACGTCTTCGGGTTGGTGAGCGAGGCGTAGACGCCGCCACGCCCGATCAGTCCCTGCAGGTCGACCTGGCCGCCGAAACCGTCGGCCCACGAAACTGAAAGTACGCCGTGGCGCACGACTTCGAGCGCCACGATCTCTTGAGAACCACTCATCTGGGGTACTGGTCCGTATTCCGTTGAAGGCCCGGCATCAGCCCGAGGGCGATGTCGGAAATGAGGCATCGATGCCATCGTTCGACGGTTTCGATCAATCAATCGTAAACGCCGATCGCACGTGCGCGTGTGATGGGGATCACGCCGGGCGGAAGATCACGACGGCGGCTGGCGCGGGGCTTGCGCCCGCTTCAGCCAGTCGCCTGCGAAAATGGCAACGCCGACGCCCAGGCCACCCCCGCCGACCTGCCGCAGGTACACGGCCATTTCCGCCTGCACCTTCCAGCCGCCCAGGAAATCCGGCGCGATGAACATCAGCCGGCCGCCCTCGAGGATGCGGTCCCAGTTCTCCATCCACAGCGACAGGGCGATGACGACGGCGCCGAGCACGAGCGCCACCGTGGCCGCGACGAGGCGCGTCTTGCGGTTGCCCGGGCGCCCGGCGGTGGCCGGACGCGACGAGTTCGGGCCGAGGCGCGGGACGAAGGCCAAGGGGCGACCTCCCTCTCCGGCGCGGGGCTTCAGAGGTCGAGGACGAGGCGCTGCGGGTCTTCGATCGCTTCCTTGACGCGCACGAGGAAGGTCACTGCTTCCTTGCCGTCGACGATGCGGTGGTCGTAGGAGAGCGCCAGGTACATCATCGGCCGGATGACGATCTGGCCGCCCTTCACCACCGGCCGCTCGTCGATGCGGTGCATGCCGAGGATGCCGGACTGCGGCGCGTTCAGGATCGGCGTCGACATCAGCGAGCCGTAGACGCCGCCGTTCGAGATCGTGAAGGTGCCGCCCTGCATGTCCTCGATGCCGAGCTGGCCGTCGCGCGCCTTCTTGCCCAGCGCGTTGATCGCCTTCTCGACGCCGGCGATCGAGAGCTGGTCGGCATTCCGCACGACGGGCACGACGAGGCCCTTGTCGGTGCCGACGGCCACGCCGATGTGGTAATAGTTCTTGTAGATGATATCGGTGCCGTCGATCTCGGCGTTGACGTTCGGGATCTCGTGCAGGGCCTGGATGCAGGCCTTCACGAAGAAGCCCATGAAGCCGAGCCGGACGCCGTGCTTCTTCTCGAAGATGTCCTTGTAGTCCTTGCGCAGCTGCATGACCGCGGACATGTCGACGTCGTTGAACGTCGTCAGCATGGCGGCCGAGCTCTGCGCCTCCTTGAGGCGCCGGGCGATGGTCTGGCGCAGCTTCGACATCCGGACGCGCTCTTCGCGACCGGCGTCGTCGCCGGTCGTGGGCGCGCGCGCGGCCACCGGGGCGGGCGCCGCGGCGGGCTTGTTGACGGTCTCCAGGGCGGCGAGGACGTCGCCCTTGGTCAGGCGGCCACCGCGACCGCTGGCCTCGATCGAGCCCGGGTCGAGACGGTTTTCGGCGACGAGCTTCTGCACCGAGGGGGCGAGCGGCGCATCGGCCGCCGCCGGCTTGCCGGCGGGCTTCGAGGCTTCGCCCTTGGCCGCCTCGGGCTTGCCGGACTCGGCCTTCGGCGCGACCTGCTCCGGGCCGGCGTTGATCGGCGTGGTCTTGTCGGTCTTCTTCTCCGGCGACCCGGTCGCCGACGCTGAGGCGGCGCCGGCGGCGTCGATCATACCGAGCAGCGCGCCGACGCCAACGGTCTCGCCGTCGCGCACCAGCACGTCGGCGAGGACGCCGGAGGCCGGTGCCGGCACCTCGATCGTCACCTTGTCGGTCTCGAGCTCGACCAGCGGCTCGTCCGCCTTGACGCTCTCGCCGGGCTTCTTGAACCACTGGGCGATGGTCGCTTCGCTGACCGATTCACCAAGCGTCGGGACGCGGATTTCCGTGGCCATCGCTTCGCCTTCATCCATTCTTGTCTGGCGCGGGACGACCGCCCGCGCCGCTGGAAGTCTTGGGAGTGCTCAGCCGCCGAGTGCCTCGTCGAGGAAGGCCTGCAGCTGCGCGACGTGTTTCGACATCAGACCGGTCGCGGTGGCGGCCGAGGCGGGCCGGCCGACATATTTCGGCCGATCGACCTTCAGCTTCGCCTGCGGCAGCACCCACTCGAGGTAGGGCTGCACGAACGCCCACGACCCCATGTTCTTCGGCTCTTCCTGGCACCAGGCGACGTCGGCGTTCGGGAAACGCGCGAGCTCGCCGGCGAGCGCCTTGGTCGGGAACGGGTAGAGCTGCTCGACCCGCAGCAGGTAGACGTCGTCGACGCCGCGCTTCTCGCGCTCCTCCAGGAGGTCGTAGTAGACCTTGCCCGAGCACAGCACGACGCGACGGATCTTGTCGTCGGCGACGAGCCGCGTCGTCGTCAGGTGCGGCGCGTACTGGGCGTCGTCCCACAGGATGCGGTGGAAGGTCGAGCCGGCCACCATTTCGTCGAAGCGCGAGACGCAGCGCTTGTGGCGCAAGAGCGACTTCGGCGTCATCAGGATCAGCGGCTTGCGGAACTCGCGCGTCAGCTGCCGGCGCAGCACGTGGAAGTAGTTGGCCGGCGTCGAGCAGTTCACCACCTGCATGTTGTCCTCGGCGGACATCTGCAGGAAGCGCTCGAGACGGGCGGAGGAATGCTCCGGTCCCTGTCCCTCGTAGCCGTGCGGCAAGAGGCAGACGAGGCCCGACATGCGCAACCACTTGCGCTCGCCCGACGAGATGAACTGGTCGAAGACGACCTGGGCGCCGTTGGCGAAATCGCCGAACTGCGCCTCCCACAGCGTCAGGCAGTTCGGCTCCGACAGCGAGTAGCCGTACTCGAAGCCGAGCACGGCTTCCTCGGACAGCATCGAGTTGATGACCTCGTAGCGGCGCTGGTCCGGTGCGAGGTTGTTGAGCGGGATGTAGCGCTCCTCGGTGTTCTGGTCGAACAGCACGGAGTGGCGCTGCGAGAAGGTGCCGCGCTCGACGTCCTGGCCCGACAGGCGGACCGGGTGGCCCTCGACGAGCAGCGACCCGAAGGCGAGCGCCTCGGCCATCGCCCAGTCGATGCCCTCGCCCGTCTGCACCATCTTGGCGCGGCCGTCGAGGAAGCGCTGGATGGTCCGGTGCACCTCGAGGCCCGGCGGCACGGTGACGAGCTTCTCGCCGATGTCGCGCAGCTGGTCGGCCGGCACGCCGGTCTGGCCGCGACGCGGATCGTCCTCGCTGTCGGCCTGCCGGAGGCCGGTCCAGCGGCCGTCGAGCCAGTCGGCCTTGTTCGGCTTGTAGTGCTGGCCGGCCTCGAACTCCTCCTCGAGGCGCTGGCGCCAGGCGGCGCGCATGCCGTCGAGCTCGCCGGCCTTCAGCAGGCCTTCGCCCTCGAGCTTCTCCGCATAGATCTGCAGCGTCGTCGGCTGGCCGCGGATCTTCTTGTACATCAGCGGCTGGGTGAACGCCGGCTCGTCGCCCTCGTTGTGGCCGTAGCGGCGGTAGCACAGCATGTCGACGACGACCGGCTTGTGGAACGCCTGGCGGAACTCGGTGGCGATCTTGGCGCAGTAGACGACGGCTTCGGGATCGTCGCCGTTCACGTGGAAGATCGGCGCCTCGATCATCTTGGCGACGTCGGACGGGTACGGCGACGAGCGCGAGTAGCGCGGGTTCGTCGTGAAGCCGATCTGGTTGTTGATGATGAAGTGGATCGAGCCGCCGGTGCGGTGACCCTTGAGGCCCGACAGGCCGAGGCACTCGGCGACCACGCCCTGGCCCGCGAAGGCGGCATCGCCATGGAGTAGCAGCGGCAGCACCTGGGTGCGGTCGACGTCGCCGAGCTGGTCCTGCTTGGCGCGCGCCTTGCCGAGCACGACCGGATCGACGATCTCGAGGTGCGACGGGTTGGCGGTCAGCGACAGGTGGACCTTATTGCTGTCGAACTCGCGGTCCGACGAGGCGCCGAGGTGGTACTTGACGTCGCCGGAGCCCTCGACCTCGTCGGGGGCGTAGGAGCCGCCCTTGAACTCGTGGAAGATCGCCCGGTGCGGCTTGCCCATCACCTGGGCGAGCACGTTGAGGCGGCCGCGGTGGGCCATGCCGAAGACGATATCGCGCACGCCGAGGTGGCCGCCGCGCTTGATGATCTGCTCGAGCGCGGGGATCAGCGATTCACCGCCGTCGAGGCCGAAGCGCTTGGTGCCGGTGTACTTGACGTCGATGAACTTCTCGAAGCCCTCGGCCTCGACGAGCTTGTTCAGGATCGCCTTCTTGCCCTCGGGGGTGAAGGAGACGAACTTGTCCGGGCCCTCGATGCGCTCCTGGATCCAGGCCTTCTCGGCCGGGTCGGAGATGTGCATGAACTCGACGCCGATCGTCGCGCAGTAGGTGCGGCGCAGGATCGCCAGCATCTCGCGGATCGTCGCGAACTCGAGCCCGAGGACGTTGTCGAGGAAGATCTTGCGGTCCCAGTCGGCCTCGGTGAAGCCGTAGGACGAGGGGTGCAGTTCCTCGTGGTCACGCGGCGGCGCGAGGCCGAGCGGGTCGAGGCTGGCATAGAGGTGGCCGCGCATCCGGTAGGCGCGGATCATCATGATGGCGCGGACGGAATCGCGGGTCGAGCGCAGCACCTCGGCGTCGCTGATCGACACGCCGGCCGACTGCGCCTTCGCCTTCACCTTCTTCTCGACGGAAACCGCGATCGGCTCCCAGTTGCCGTCGAAGGCGGCAACGAGCTCGCCGTTCATCGGCACCGGCCAGTCGGGGCGGGCCCACTCGGCGGCGGAGGCGGGGCGCGCGGGCGCGGCCTGATCGTCCTTCAGGGCGGCGAAGAACTCGCGCCACTCCGCGTCGACGGAGGCGGGATCCTTTCGGAAGCGCTCGTAGAGATCCTCGATATAGGCGGCATTGCCGCCATAGAGGAAGGAAGTCGCCTGCAAGGCGGCGTTGACGTCCTGTCGCGCCATCTTTGTCCGTCTGAGCCGGTTCCCCGGCTCCCTTTCTTGTCGCGAGGCCCGTCACGGGTCTCGCCGTCCTCCAGCGGTCGGGCCTGCCCCTCCGGCCCGTTCGAATCAGGCGGTGCGTCTCCCGTCGCGCCGCCGTGGTCAGTCGTGGGCCTTCGTCGTCAGCCCTTCAGCACTTCGACCAGCGTCTTGCCGAGCCGCGCCGGCGACGGGGAGACGGTGATGCCCGCCGCCTCCATCGCCGCGATCTTCGCCTCGGCGCCGCCAGAACCACCCGAGATGATGGCACCAGCATGACCCATGCGGCGGCCGGGAGGGGCGGTGCGTCCGGCGATGAAGCCGACCATCGGCTTCTTGCGGCCGCGCTTGGCCTCGTCGGCGATGAACTGGGCGGCGCGCTCCTCGGCGTCGCCGCCGATCTCGCCGATCATCACGATCGACTTCGTCTTCTCGTCGGCGAGGAACATCTCCAGCACGTCGATGAACTCGGTGCCCTTCACCGGGTCGCCGCCGATGCCGACGGCCGTCGTCTGGCCGAGGCCCTCGCGGGTCGTCTGGAACACCGCCTCGTAGGTGAGCGTGCCCGACCGCGACACGATCCCGACCGAGCCGGGGTTGAAGATCGAGCCCGGCATGATGCCGATCTTGCACTCGCCGGCCGTCATCACGCCCGGGCAGTTCGGCCCGATCAGGCGCGACTGCGAACCTTCCAGCGCCCGCTTGACCCGCACCATGTCGAGCACCGGGATGCCCTCGGTGATGCAGACGATCAGCGGCACGCCGGCGTCGATCGCCTCGCAGATGGCGTCGGCCGCGCCGGGCGGCGGCACGTAGATGACGCTCGCGTCGGCGCCGGTCGCCTCCACCGCCTCGCCGACGGTGTCGAACACCGGCAGGCCGAGATGGGACGAGCCGCCTTTCCCGGGGCTGACGCCGCCGACCATCTTCGTTCCGTAGGCGACCGCCTGCTCGGAGTGGAAGGTGCCGGTCTTGCCGGTGAAGCCCTGGCAGATGACCTTGGTGTTCGCGTCGATGAGGATGGACATTCGGGGCTCGCTAGCTTCGTGCGACGGCAGTGCGGAGCGGCAATCGGGCGGACGCGGGGCTCAGCCCCGCACCGCCTTGACGATCTGCGCGGCGGCATCGTCGAGGTCGTCGGCGGCGATGACGTTGAGGCCGGACTGCGACAGGATCTGCTTGCCGAGCTCGACGTTGGTGCCTTCGAGGCGAACCACCAGCGGCACCTTGAGGCCGACTTCCTTCACGGCGGCGATGACGCCCTCCGCGATGATGTCGCAGCGCATGATGCCGCCGAAGATGTTGACGAGGATGCCCTTCACCGCAGGATCGGCGGTGATGATCTTGAAGGCGGCCGTCACCTTCTCCTTGCTGGCGCCACCGCCGACGTCGAGGAAGTTCGCCGGCTCCTCGCCGTAGAGCTTGATGATGTCCATCGTCGCCATGGCGAGGCCGGCGCCGTTGACCATGCAGCCGATGGTGCCGTCGAGGGCGATGTAGGAGAGGTCGTACTTCGACGCCTCGATCTCCTTCTCGTCCTCCTCGGTGACGTCGCGCAGCTCCATCACCTCGGGGTGGCGGTAGAGGGCGTTCGAATCGAACGACACCTTGGCGTCGAGACACTTCAGCTCGCCGCCCTTGGTGATGATCAGCGGGTTGATCTCGAGCATCGCCATGTCCTTCTCGGTGAAGGCGGCATAGAGCTTGGAGACCAGATCGCCGGCCTGCTTGACCAGCGGGCCGGTGAGCTTCAGGGCCTTGGCGACGGTGCGGCCGTGGTGGGGCATGACGCCGGTGGCCGGGTCGACGGAGAAGGTGATGATCTTCTCGGGCGTGTCGTGGGCGACCGTCTCGATGTCCATGCCGCCTTCGGTGGAGACGACGAAGGCGACGCGGCCGGTGGCGCGGTCGACCAGCATCGACAGGTAGAACTCCTTGTCGATGTCGGAGCCGTCCTCGACATAGAGGCGGTTGACCTGCTTGCCGGCCGGGCCGGTCTGGATGGTGACGAGCGTCGCGCCGAGCATCTCGCGGGCGAAGGCCTTCACCTCGTCGATCGACTTCGCCAGGCGGACGCCGCCCTTCTCGCCGGCCGAGGCCTCCTTGAACTTGCCCTTGCCGCGGCCGCCGGCGTGGATCTGCGACTTCACCACCCACAGCGGCCCGCCGAGGGTCTTGGCCGCCGCCTCCGCCTCATCGGCGGAGAAGATGGCGACGCCCTTGGAGACGGGGCAGCCGTAGTCCTTGAGGATGGCCTTGGCCTGGTACTCGTGGATGTTCATCGGGCAGCCCCGCTCGTTTCAGGTTCGCGGACGGGAGGGGCGCTCAGGCGAGCGCCGGCTGGATCTGCGCGCAGGCGTCGCAGAGCGTCTTCACCGAGGCGACCGACTTCTTGAACATCGCCTTCTCGGTCGCGTCGAGCTTCACTTCCATGATGCGCTCGACGCCGCCGGCGCCGATCACCACGGGAACGCCGACATACATGTCGGAGACGCCGTACTCGCCGGAGAGGAAGGCGGCGCACGGCAGCACGCGCTTCTTGTCCTTGAGGTAGCTCTCGGCCATGGCGATGCCGGAGGCCGCCGGGGCGTAGAAGGCCGAGCCAGTCTTCAGGAGGTTGACGATCTCGCCGCCGCCCTTGCGGGTGCGCTCGACGATGGCGTCGACCTTCTCCTGGGTCGTCCAGCCCATCGCCACGAGGTCGGGCAGCGGCACGCCGGCGACCGTCGAGTAGCGGACGGACGGGACCATGTCGTCGCCGTGGCCGCCGAGCACGAAGGCGGTGACGTCCTGCACGGAGACGCCGAACTCCTCCGACAGGAAGTAGCGGAAGCGGGCGGAGTCGAGCACGCCGGCCATGCCGACGACCTTGTTCGACGGCAGCCCGGAGAACTTCTGCAGCGCCCACACCATCGCGTCGAGCGGGTTGGTGATGCAGATGACGAAGGCGTCGGGGGCGTACTGCTTCAGCCCGTTGCCGACGGCTTCCATGACCTTGAGGTTGATGCCGAGCAGGTCGTCGCGGCTCATGCCGGGCTTGCGCGGCACGCCGGCGGTGACGATGACGACGTCGGAGCCGGCGATCGCCTCGTAGCTCGAGGCACCGGCGAGCTTGGCGTCAAAGCCCTCGACCGGCGAGGCCTCGGCGATATCGAGCGCCTTGCCCTGGGGAACACCGTCGACGATGTCGAAGAGCACGACGTCGCCGAGCTCCTTGAGGCCGGCCAAGAGGGCAAGCGTGCCGCCGATCTGACCTGCGCCGATCAGTGCGATCTTGTTCCGCGCCATCCGGTTTCCCTTTACGTAAAGTGTAGCGTTAGACCTCGCTCGGTCCCGTCGCTACTACTCCCTTTGGGCAAGGTGTTCAAGTTGTCGCGGCCCTGGAGCGGCGCTTTCTGCGGTTGCCGCGCACGTCAAGTCAGCCTCAGGTAAGCGGCGGCGCCTCGACGCTCGCCAGATAGGATGCCGACCGCATCTCGTAGAGCCGCGAGGCGGTGCGCTGGAATTCGAACGCCTCGGTGCCCTCGTGGGCGAGGTAGAGCCCGACCGGGTCGGCCGCCGCGGTGACGATCAGGCGGACGCGCATGTCGTAGAGCGCGTCGATGAGCGTGATGAAGCGCTTCGCCTCGTTGCGGTTGGAGGCGTCGAGGATCGGCACGCCGGTGAGCACGAGCGTGTGGAAACGCTGGGCGAGCGCGATGTAGTCGTGCGGGCCGAGCGGCCGACAGCAGAGGTCGTCGAAGGAGGCGCGCGCCACGCCGCCACTCGCCTCGGGCACGGCGACCGCCCGCCCGTCCACCGACAGCGTCGTCGGAGGGGCGGCGTCGGCGCCCGTGAGGGCGCGGAACAGGCGCTTCTCGCCGGACGTTGCGGCCGGCCCGAGCGGCGTGAAGTAGACCGGCAGGCCGGCGAGCTTGTCGAGCCGGTAGTCCTCGTGGGCGTCGAGACGGACGATGTCGACCCGGGTCTTCAAGAGCTCGACGAAGCCGAGGAAATGGCCGCGGTTGATGCCGTCGCGGTAGAGGTCGTCCGGCGCGACGTTGGAGGTGGCGACGAGGACGACGCCGAGCTCGAACAGGCGGGTGAACAGGCGGCCGAGCAGCATCGCGTCGGCGATGTCGGTGACGGCGAACTCGTCGAAGCAGAGCAGCCGCGCCTTGGCGGCCAGCGCCTCTGCCACCGGCGGGATCGGGTCGTCTCCCTTGAGCCGCCCCTCGGCGATGGCACGGCGCGCCTCACCGATGCGCACGTGCACGTCCTGCATGA
>Ga0209902_101439_pt1 | contig 11535 bp, 9 predicted proteins | sample FECB27metaG_FD_188304 | JGI IMG/M metagenome (GOLD analysis project Ga0209902, IMG submission 188304) | Cyanobacterial communities from the Joint Genome Institute, California, USA - FECB-27 (SPAdes) (version 2) | ecosystem: Environmental > Aquatic > Thermal springs > Hot (42-90C) > Microbial mats ...
CGAATGATCCACAATGGATCGAACAATCCGCGAGCTAACGGGCGCTTAACGCATTCTCCCATATTTCCTGCAAAAGAGTGGGGAGAATAGGCATGTTCACTAAAGCCTTTAGCGTCCTCCTGCCCGTCGCCTTCGGTGGCGTCTATTTTGCGGGCGGATTCGAGTCGCCTTTCTCGCGCGACGTCGCAAGGCCGCAAGCGGAGGTGATGTCCGCTCTGGCCGATCTGGACATAAGAAAACAACCGGGTGCACCCGGCACGGATGCATCATTGTCCGGTGGTGTGCCGTCATTATTCAAGCTGGAACGCGGTTCCAATTCGATGACCTGGCTGGTGATGAGTGGCGATCAGGTGGCGATGCGCATGATCGCCAGTTTCGAACCCATCAACGATGGGAAAGGAACCCGCGTCGTAACCTCTGTCGGGCGCGGCGATGCTCCGGATGACATCGTGTCGCCGGCCTTTCGCTCTGAAGCGGTCACACTGGGCTTGTTCTCAGTCGCGGTCGACGACGAATTGACAAGGCTTACGCGCAAGCACGCGCCTTCGACTGTCGATTGCGTCAGGCTCTACAACACATTGATCAAGTCGCATGCTCCTGCCTCCGCATCAAGCCGGCCGACCGAGTTGAAGCAGGCCGTTGCCGGCGTCGCCAAAACGACGCTGATGCTGACTGCGGTCGACGGCGAACTGCGACGAAACGGATGCGACAACCATTTCAATTCCGGCCGAAGCGGTCTGGTCGAACCGGATGCCGCGACGGCTGAATATCTCGCCAATCCGGACGGATATCGGTCCTCGACCCAGCCAGAAGTTTCGTTCGAACCCGGCAAGCCGATGATCGACCTGAGCAAACACTCGCGTTAGCTGCCGGGATCGGCGAAATCGAATACGTCGCCCGGTTCGGCAGCCGGAAAACGCACCGCTTCAATATCATGCACGCATAAAGCCTGCCCCAGCAGCGCCACCGGCTCCTCGCGCGCCTCGTCAGTCAGCTGGAAACTGCCCCAGTGAATACCGATCGCCTGGCGTGCTTCCAGATCCTTCATGATCCGCACGGCTTCGTCCGGGTTGGTATGCTGCGCCGCCATGAACCATCGCGGCGCATAGGCGCCGATCGGCAGCAGGGCGATATCGGTCGGGCCGTAGCGTTCACGCATCGCGCGGAAGATCGCGCCATCGCCATAGCCGGTATCGCCCGCGAAATAGACCTGGCCCCTGCGCGTCCGCAGCATGAAACCGCACCACAGCGCTTTCCGGCGATCGCCCATGCCCCGCGCAGACCAGTGATGCGCGGGCACGATATGAACCTCTGTATCGTCCACCAAGGGGATGCGGTCTCCCCAATCGCCCGTGACGACACGCGCCTCGGGCACGGCGCGGCGGACGATGGCGCCGTTGCCGAGCGGCGTGACGATCAGCGGCCGGTGCGCCGCGTGCAGGCGCACGAGCGTGGCCATGTCGAGATGGTCGTAATGGTTGTGCGACAGCAGCACGACATCGATCGGCGGCAGATCGTCGAACGCGATACCCGGCGGCGTCACGCGTCGCGGCCCGGCGAAACCGACCGGGCTGGCGCGATCGGACCAGAGCGGATCGGTCAGCAGGTTCAGGCCGGCCGCCTGGATCAGCACGGTCGCATGGCCCACCATCGTAATCCGCAGACCGTCGACACGGGCCTCAGGAACCGTCTGTCGGCCGGGAACCGACTTCGGCCAGGCCGCGGCCTTTTCGCGCAGCTTCCAGCGCAGCATGTCGCCGAGCGACCGGTCGGTATCCGGGTGGCCGGGATTGAAGAAGCGTACGCCGTCGAAATGGTCCGACGCCGGGCCGTCATAATAGGGATTGTCGCCTGCCATATGTCGGCCGCTCCGCTGCTGGAGCAATTACATGGGTTTGGTGTCGGCGAATGCCAACACCCGGCGATCAGCGCAGCATCTCGCCGATCTTTGCGGACAGCAGGTCGATCTGGAACGGCTTGGTGATCATGTGCATGTTCGCCCCCAGGAAACCGGCCCGGCTCGCGGCATTCTCCGCATAGCCGGTCACGAACAGGATCGGCAGGTCGGGCAGATGCTGGCGCGCGATCTCGGCAAGCTGGCGGCCGTTCATCCCCGGCAGGCCGACATCGCTGATCATCAGGTCGAAGGTGCGGCCGCTTTCCAGCAATTTGATCGCGGCTTCGGGCTCGGCGACTTCCACTGCCTCGTAACCCAGTTCCTCCAGCACGTCTCGCACCAGCAGCCGGACCGACGCGTCGTCCTCGACCAGCAGAACGCTTTCTCCGTCACCGTCATGGATCGTGCCGGGGGCCGCTTCCTCCTCGACCGCGGCTTCCGCCACCGGCAGGAATATCCGGACCGACGTTCCGACGCCGGGCGACGAATGGATGCGGACCTGGCCGTTCGATTGCTTGGCGAAACCATAGACCATCGACAGGCCGAGCCCCGTACCCTGCCCGATCGGCTTGGTCGTGAAAAAGGGATCGAACACCTTCTCCATCGTCGCGTCATCCATGCCGACGCCGGTGTCGGACACCGCGACCGCCACATATTGCCCCGGCGTGGTACCCGGGCGCGTCGCACAATATGCCTGATCGAGCACTGTCAGCGCGGTCTCCACCGTCAGATGGCCACCCTCCGGCATCGCATCGCGCGCGTTGATCGCCAGGTTCAGGATCGCGCTTTCGAGCTGGTTCGCATCGACGATCGCCGGCGGCAGGTTTTTCGCCAGGTTCAGCGAGACCGCGATCCGCTCGCTCATCGTCCGCCGCAGCAGATCGTCCAGCGATCCGACCAGCACGTTGATGTCGGTCGGCCGGCTGTCCAGCGACTGGCGGCGCGAAAAGGCGAGCAGCCGCGCGGTCAGCCCGGCCGCGCGCTGCGCCGACGTGCTGGCGGCATCCATGAAACGATCGATATCGTCGAGCCGACCGGCCGCCAGCCGCCGCTTCATGATGTCGATCGCACCGATCACGCCGGTGAGCATATTGTTGAAATCATGCGCGATCCCGCCGGTGAGCTGGCCGACCGCTTCCATCTTCTGGCTCTGGCGCAGCGCCGCCTCGGCGCGTTCGCGCTCTTCCGCTTCCGCCTCCAGCCGCGCGAGCGCGTCGGTGAGCGCTTCGGTACGCTCGGCCACCTGCCGCTCCAATTGCTGCGCAGCATCGGCCAGCGCCGCCTGCCCGCGCTTCTGCTCGTCGATATCGACGATGACGGAGATCGCGCCGGTGACACGGTCTCCGTCGAGCAGCGGAATGCCGCTCACTCGCGTCCAGACCGGCGCTACGTCGCGCGGATGATGCCGGAATTCGATGCCCTGGACGCGTTCGCCGCGTAGCGCGCGCGCGGTCACGAACCGGTCACGCCCGATCCTGCTGCCGTCCGCCTCGTAGCCCTCCCAGCGCAGTTCGCCGTCAGGAAGCCGGGACGGAATTTCCCCGCTGGGCAGGAAGCGCCGATATTCGGGATTGGAAAGCAAGGTCGTGCCGTCCTCGTTCACGAAGGCGATGCCGACGGGAAGCGCATCGAGCAATGTCGTAAGCCGCGTGCGTTCCTCGACCAGCGCTGCGCGCTCGTGCACGAGTTCGGCGAGCTGGTCGCGAATCTCGAACTGTTTCTGCCGCGCGCGCATCGCCGACGCGATCGCGCTGACCAGCGACTCACTGCTGAGCGGCCGTTCGAGCAATATGACATTCGTCGCGCTGTCCGGCAGGCGCCGGCGGATCGCCTCGGTGGAAAGCGCGCGGCCCGCCTGTCGCCCGGCGAGCAGCACGAAGGGCACGTCCGACCATGCCGGCTGCGTCTCGAGCGCGCGGTGCAGCGGGCCAAGATCGGCGACCAGCGCTTCCTCCGTCACCAGCGCAACGCCGACATGCTCGTCGATCGCGTCGGCGACCTCGGTCAATGTCGGGCAGATCTCCGCATCGTAACCGTGATCGGAAAGCAGGCGCGCGACGCTCTGCGCATCGTTGCCGTACGGCGCGCTGACCAGGACCCGGCGTCCTTCCGGTGCCGTTCTGTGCACCTAGTAGCGATCTTCCATCAGCGGCGTTTTCGAACCGACATAGGCCGGCGTCCCGGTCAGCACGCCTCTGAAATCGGCGAGCGGTTCGCCGATGCGCACGCCCTGCGCGTCGATGCGCAGTTCCCGGATCGCATCCTCATGCGCGCCGCCGCGATTCTTCACGATCGAAATCGCCTTGCGGATGCGCCCCTCGCTTTCGAAGAAGCGCAGCAGGATCACGATATCCGCGATGTAGGATACGTTGAGACCGTTGGTGCTCATCGTTCCGAAAAAGCCCTGTTGCGGGTTGATCAGGAACGTCATCACGCCGGCCTGATTCAGATAGGACAGCAATTCGTGAAGCTGCAGGATCAGTTGCTGTTCCTGGGGCATGGCGGCGACATAGCCGTTCAGGCTGTCGATCAGGACCACGCGGGCATTGCGAACCTCCACCTCTTCACGCACCATCGCCGAGAATTGCCCGGGCGCGATCTCCGCAGGATCGATCTGGCGGATGATCAGGGTTCCCGCATCCAGATGCGCCTGCAGGTCGATACCGAACGCCTTTGCACGGCTGATCAGCGTGCCGATACGCTCGTCGAATTCGTAGATCACGCAATGCTCGCCCCGCTTGCAGGCGGCCGCGGCATATTGCAGCGACAATGTGGTCTTTCCCGAACCCGCCGGCCCGGTGACCAGGGTAGAGGTTCCCCGCGCCGGGCCGCCGTCCAGCAGCGCGTCGAGCGCATCGATGCCGCTCGGCATCGGATCGCCGACGAACGGGGAATGATGCTCCGCCGCGATCAGCCGCGGAAAGATGTCGATGCCGCCCTTGCGGATCAGCATGTCGTGATAACCCGCGACGAAATCGACGCCGCGCATCTTCTGCACCTGCATGCGCCGGCGCGCCGCGCCGAAATCGAGCGTCAGCCGTTCGAGCGTGATCACGCCGTGGCACAGGCTGTGGAGATGATTGTCGCGCGCGCCGTCCGATCCGGTCATGTCGTCGACCAGCAGCACCGTCGTGTCCAATCGGGAAAAATATTGCTTCAGGAACAACAACTGGCGCCGATAGCGCAACGGATCCTGTGCGAGCAGCCGCATCTCGGACAGGCTGTCGAACACGATGCGCCTGGGCTTCACCCGCGCCACTTCGTCGCGGATGAGCTGGATCGTGCTGCCCAGCTCCATCTCCCAGCTATGCAGGATCGACTGGTCGCGCCCGACGCCCAGCACATCCTCCGCCGACGCGAGCTCGAACAGGTCGATGCCCTCGAGCGACCATCCATGCGACGAGGCGACCAGTTCCAGCTCCTCGCTGGTCTCCGACAGCGTGACGTAAAGCACGCGCTCGCCGGCCGCGACGCCGTTCAGCAGGAACTGGAGCGCAAGGGTGGTCTTTCCCGATCCCGGCATGCCCTCCACCAGGAACAGCCGATGCGCCGGCAGTCCGCCGCGCAGCACCAGGTCGAGCCCGGCATTTCCAGTGGGAATGCGTCGATTGTCGTTGCTCATGCCGGGCGCCCCCTCACCTCGATCTCATATGCCCGCGCCGACGAATGGAACGGTCCATCTTCGGCGATCAGGCGTTTCGGTTCGATCCTCATGGATCAGCAAACGCAAATCGTCGACAAATGTTTCGCGCGCTCAACGGTTTAATGATGCTGCGCGCGGCATATGATCGGAATCGGGACGATGCCGGGACGGCGGGGTTTTCCCCTCCCCGTCATCGACGGGGAGGAGGTTGCGCCCCTCAGCGCGGCTTCGCGCCCGGCTCCACCTTCGTGAAATCCAGGTCGTGGAAATCGAAGCTGAAATCGGTCGCCGGCGACACCGCCTGCATCTTCATGCCCGTCACCTTGCCGTCATAGCCCTGTTCGAAACGGACATAGGCGTCCGCCTCGATACTGCGATTGTTCCAGCGGACGACGAAGATGTTCCCACTATAGGGAAGCAGCGGCCCTTCCAGATCCTTGGTCCGGCTGATCTTCAGCACCAGCCGGTCGCCCTCGCGCCGGACGGTCGCACCGCCGCGCCACGGGTCGTTATAGCTGCCGGCATAGGTGTCGAGCGGCAGCGAGGGCGGGCCGGCACTCGCCAGCACCTTGGCCGCGGCATCCTCCACCGCCTTGGCGCTGTCGTCGCGGTTCTTGCTGTTGGCCGAGGCGAGGTCCACCCAGTCGCGCGCCGGGGCGCGGAGATAAGCGTCGAGGATCTGGTTGCCGACCGAAACCATCGCCGCGCCCGATTGCTGGTTGGTGAAGACGAGCACGCCCAGCTTGAGTTCGGGGATCATCGCGACCCAGGTGACCGTGCCGATCACGCCGCCGGTATGCGCGACCTTCTTGTATCCGAACACATCCTCCAGCCCCCAGCCCAGGCCATAGCCCGCGAAATGGGTGCGCATCATCGATGCCGATGTCGGGTTGACCGGTGTCGGCGTCACCACCGACCACATCTCCGCATTGCGCGCCGCGCTGAAGATCTGCTTGCCCGATGGCGACTTGCCTGCCTCGAGCTGCGTCATCAGCCATTTGGACATGCCCTGGATGCTGCAGTTGATCGTACCCGCCGGGCCGATCGCATCGATGTTCATCACCGGCACGACGCTCAGCTTGCCTTCCACCACCACATGCGGGGAGGCGACGTTGCGGCGATCGCGGATCCGCCCATAGGTGGAGGAACAGGGCTGCATGCCGAGCGGCGTGATGATCCGCGTCTCGACGAACTCCTCCCAGCTCTTGCCGGTGACCGCCGGGATGATCTGGCCCGCGACCATGTAGAGCGTGTTGTCGTAATCATATTTCGATCGGAAGCTGGAGACGGGCTTCAGGAAGCGCAGGCCGTGGATGATCTCGTCGCGGGTGATGTCGCTTTCGGGGAAGACCATCAGGTCACCGGCGCCGAGCCCCAGGCCGCTGCGATGGGTCAGCAGGTCGCGGATCGTGAATTCGCGCGTCACATAGGGATCGTACATGCGAAATTGCGGCAGGTGATCGATCACCTTGTCGTCCCAGCCGATCTTGCCCTCGTCGACCAGGATCGCGAGCGCCGCGGTGGTGAATGCCTTGGTGTTGGATCCGATCTGGAACAGCGTATCGGCATCGACCGCGGCGGGCTTACCGAACTCGCGCACGCCATAGCCCTTGGAATAGATCAGCTTGCCGTCCTTGACGATCCCGACCGCCATGCCCGGCACCTCGAACGCCTTCATCGCGCGCGCAACGGTCTCATCGATCTTCGCGGGGGAGATCGGCATGGCCGAGGCGGCAGCGGATTTCTTCGATTGCGCGGCGGCGGGCGCGGTCGCCGTCACGGCGGTCAGCGCGAGCGCAAGGGCGATGGACGTGCGGCGAGCGAATTTGGTCATGGATGCCTCCCGATACCCGGAGTGCGGCCCCGCCCCCGGCTGCCGGCCTTTTCCATCAGAAACGCTGCGGCGACAATGGCGATGAAGCCCGTGACGAAAATTTCATCCTGATCGGATAATCTGGAGCCCCCCTCCCCGAACGTCATTGCGAGCGAAGCGGGCCGAAGGCGGCCGCAGGCCAACCAATCCAGGGATGCTTCCAACATTGGATTGCCGCGCTTCGCTCGCAATGACGTTGGCAAGGCCCCGACGACGCGAGCCAAGACATCCGCTATGGCTTGGCCATGCGAATCCCATCGATCATCCTCGCCCTTTCCGCCGCGACCGGCTCCGCCACCGCCGCGCCCGTGCAATCCTATGACGATTACAGATCCTGGCTGGTCGCATGCGACAACACGCTGAGTTGCGTCGCCAAGGGTTTCGGGGAGGGCGCGATCCGCGCCGAACTCAAGATCGAACGCGAGGGCGGCGCGAACGGTGCGCTGATCGCCACCATGGCATCCGAAGCCGCGTTCGCACCGGGCGATATCATGGTCGACGGCAAACCCCTTCGCCTCGACATGTCGGTCTGGGAACGCTCGACCGAGGATCCCGATGCGACGATCCTGACCACCGATGATCTTCCTGCAATCCAGGCGCTGGTCGCGCGGCTGCGCGCGGCGAACATGCTGAAGCTGGGCGGCGCGGAAGTACCGCTCGACGGATTCTCCGCGGCGATGTTGCGCATGGACGATCGCCAGGGCCGCGTCGACGGCACGACCGCGCTGATCCGAAGGGGTGCCAAACCCGTCGGCGCCGTCCCAGCCCCACCCACCGTTCCGACGATTGCCGCCCGCCCGGTGACAGTCATCCTGTCGGCGGGAGAGACCGACACGCTGATCGCGCGGGTTCGCACAGAACAGCGCGCCGTGTTCGAAAAGGAGGAATGCGAGGAACAGCCCGGCGCGATGGCCGCCGAGGCGTTCGCGCTCGACGCGCGCCAGGCGCTGGCCTTCATCCCCTGCATCATGGGCGCCTATCAGGGATCGTCGCTCGCCTTCATCGTGCCGCGCGACGGCAAGCCGGCACGCCAGTTGATCCTGTCTGCGCCGTATCTGGGCGCCTCCGCGGAGGACGCACGGGTCGCCTGGTTCACCGAAGCCGGTTTCGATGCGGACAGCGGCACTCTCTCGACCGCAGCCCGGGGCCGCGGCATGGCCGATTGCGGCATGTCGGCAAGCTGGAACTGGGACGGTACGGCATTCCATCTGTCGTCGATGTCGCTGCAGCAGAATTGCGGCGGCCTCTATCCCGGCGACTGGCCGACGCTGTTCCGATCGGTGCAATAGATATCCGGAGCCGAAGCCATGCCGACCATCGCCGCGCCGATGACGGGCGCTGTCCGCCCGCTCGGGCCGAAGGGGATCGCTAGCGGCATCGACAAGCGGCCGCACGATCGGCCGGTGCGGCTGACCCGCACCGGTTTCGAACGGGACGCACAGGGCGATATGCGCCATCATGGCGGGCCCGAAAAGGCCGTCCATCATTATGCGCGCGATCATTATCCCGACTGGCAGGACGAGTTGGGCCCGTTGCCATTGCTCGATCATGCCGGCGCATTCGGCGAGAATCTGTCGACCGCGGGGCTGGTGGAGGCCGATGTCGCGGTGGGCGATCGGTTCCGTATCGGCAGCGCGCTGGTCGAAGTGTCGCAGGAGCGCCAGCCCTGTTTCCGGCTCAACCTGCGCTTCGGCGTGGCGGACATGGCGCGCCGCGTGCAGCATAGCGGGCGGACGGGCTGGTATTATCGCGTGCTGGAGGAAGGGATTGTCGCCGCCGGCGACCGGCTGAACCTGGTCGACCGGCGTGCGCCCGACTGGACGGTCGAACGGCTGTGGCGCGTGCTCTATGTCGACACGCTCGATCGCGACAGCCTGTCGGCCATGGCCGAGCTGGAGCCACTGGCCGAAGGGTGGCGGAACACCGCGCGCGAGCGGCTGCGCAGGCGCGAGGTCGAAGACTGGAAACGCCGGCTGGAGGGAGACTGAACGCCGGGCCGGTCAGGCAAGCGTGAGATAGATCTCCGCCTCGATCACCCAGTCGCCGCCAACCTCTCGCCATTTCGCGGAATAGCTGCCCGATGCGAGCGGCTGCCCGGTCGGCGAGACCACGCCCTGCCACTGGCCATGCTCCAGCGCGATCGGCTCTACCGACGAGATCTGGATGGTGTCGGGCGTGCGGGTGTAGATCGTCCGCGCCGGCGCGGCAAATTCGCGCTTCCATGCGAGAAGCTGCGCCTTGCGCCCCGAAAGCACCGCACTGTCCGTGCCCGTCACCAGCACCGCATCGCGCGCGAGCAGCGGGCCGATCGCATCGAGATCAGCGTCCGCCAGCGCACGATTGAACGCGGCGCGGCGCAGGCGGATGGCAAGATCGGCGGAAGAGGTCATGGGCACGCTTTCGTCAAGGAAGTGCAGTGCACGATATTGTCGCACGCGGACGCGCGCCATCGAATCTATCGCGCGGCGTAGCAAAGCTTGATTGACCCTATAATTCTCTACATATTAAGTAGAGAAACTGGTTCACACCCATACCGGGAGTTTCCCCCTCTCCCTCTCCCGGTCGCAACTGGGCTGCGTCCGCCTTCTGACGGACGCAGCCCTCTTTTGCTGAGGATGGGCTGGCGCGCACTTGAGTGACGCGCCACAGTAGGCCATGCGGTGCTATTACGTCATGGTTCATGGCAGCCTAAACTGGGTTGGCGCCGCTCCGGCCGAAGGCGGATCGCAGCCGCGCGGATTCTACTGTCACCGCTACGTGCTCGCTTCCGACGAGCAGAGCGCGACGGATATCGCCTTCGAACGTGTACGCCTGAACCTCGATCGCAGCTTCGGCTGGCTAAGCGACGACAGTGTCGTTTTGACGATGGAGGTCGAGGAAATTCGCACTGCCCCATTCCGCAAACTGCTCAAGCCGGACAATCGCGGTCATACATTCTACGAACAGCTCTGACCGGCCATCGGTGATCTCAATAGCACATCGGTACTAAGACCCTAATGAACCGGCAGCACCGCCCGCATGGCGGTGTCGCGGACATCCTCGCGCCAGCGGACCGATCCGAACGGACGTTCCAGCATGCGGCGGATACGGAGCGGTTCGCTGCCCTCGTGGAATTCGAAAGCGCGGTTGTGGATCTCGCGTTCGGACTGGGTAGGCCGGTTGCGCTGGCGCAGATAGTCCAGCCAGGTCGGGCAATGATAGCGTTCGGTCCAGAGTTCCGGATCGGAGACGTCGCGCGCGATCGACCAGCCATAGGCGCCGTTGCGCTGGCGACTGAGCTGCACTTCCTGCATCACGCCGTAAAATGCGCGCGCGCGGTGGCGCGGCACGCGATATTCGATCTCGATCACGATCGGCCCGCTGCGCGCGCTCAGCGACATCTCGACATCGGGATCGTCCATCATGTCGTCGCTTTCCTCGACCATGTCGCGCGCCTGCGGCAGGCGCAGCCACAGCGCCGCGGCGAGAGATGCGACCGTCGCGGCCGCTGCGACGAGCAGCGCCGTATCGCCGCCGAAGGATTGCGCGAACACGCCCCAGGCCCAGCTGCCGAAGGCGACCCCGGCCGCAAGCGAGGTCTGGAACGCGGCCAGCGCCCTGCCCGCTACCCAGCGCGGCGTCATCGTCTGGATGCCGATATTGTAGATGGTGACCGCGATCATCCAGCAGGCGCCGGATACGATGAGCGCCGCCCCCGTCAGCCAGGCGATATGGCTGAGCGCCATGACAAGCATCGCGATCGCGGAGGCCAGCGTGCACAGCCGCACCGTATTCTCCGGCCCCAGCCGCTTGCGCAACCGGGCGACGCCGAACGCGCCGAACACCGCGCCCACGCCGAACGCGCCGAGCATCAGGCCATAGGTTTCGGCGGTGCCGAGCAACTGATCGCGGACGATCAGCGGCATCAGCGCCAGCACGATCGCGCCCAGCGTGGCGGTCAGGATCGTGCGGACGATGATCACGCGCATCGCCGGCGAATGGACGACATATCGCACGCCGGAGACGACCGCGCGATTGAGCCGTTCGGGCGGCAGGCGTGGCGGCTCCTGCACGCGGCGCCAGAGGGCCAGCACCGCGATCATCGGCAGGAAGAACAGCGCGTTGACCAGGAAGGCGGCGGTG
>Ga0209902_101440_pt1 | contig 11530 bp, 13 predicted proteins | sample FECB27metaG_FD_188304 | JGI IMG/M metagenome (GOLD analysis project Ga0209902, IMG submission 188304) | Cyanobacterial communities from the Joint Genome Institute, California, USA - FECB-27 (SPAdes) (version 2) | ecosystem: Environmental > Aquatic > Thermal springs > Hot (42-90C) > Microbial mats...
ATTCCGCTCGACAAGCTCGATCCGCGCCAGAAGGTCGAGTTGTTCAAGATCGTCACCGCCGGCGACTACGAAGACATGAAGCAGTACGGCGCCTACGTCTTCTACCGCCTGGGCATCACCCCCGAGGGTCGCTGGGCGTTCTTTGTCGCGGGGGATTGAGGGTTTTTACCCTCCCCTTTGTGGGGAGGGTCGACGCGACGCCATACCCCCCCACCCGGACCTTCGGTCCGACCTCCCCACATGGGGGAGTTAGAAGAAACTCTTCACCACTGCTTCCGAAAACTCCACCGCCCTGCCCTGCGACGGCGTGGTGATCTCGGCTTCCCACATGACGCGGATGCCGCGGACGATGGTGCCGACCGGCCAGCCGGTGACCTGCTTGCCGTCATAGGGCGTCCAGCCGGCCTTGGAGCCGGCCTGGGCGTTGGTGATGGTTTCCTTGCGCTTCATGTCGACGACGGTGAAGTCGGCGTCATAACCAGCGGCGATGCGGCCCTTGCGCGCCATGCCGAAGATGCGGTTGGGGCCGTGGCTCGACAGATCGACGAAGCGCTCGAGCGAAAGCCGGCCTGAATTGACGTGGTCGAGCATGATCGGCACCAGCGTCTGCACGCCGGTCATGCCGGAGGGCGACGACGGATACGGTTTTGCCTTCTCGGCCAGCGTGTGCGGCGCATGGTCGGAGCCGAGCACGTCGACGACGCCCTGGCTGATGCCGTGCCAGATGCCGTCGCGGTGGCGCGCTGCGCGCACCGGTGGGTTCATCTGCAACAGCGTGCCGAGACGGGCGTAATCGTCCGAGCTCATGGTCAAATGATGCGGCGTTGCCTCGCAGGTGGCGACATCCTTGTGCTGTTCGAGGAAGGTGATTTCCTCCGCCGTCGAGATGTGCAGCACGTGAATGCGGGCGCGCTCCTGACGCGCGATGCGCACCAGCCGCTCGGTGCACTGAAGGGCGGCAATCTCGTCGCGCCAGATCGGGTGCGAGGACGGGTCGTTGTCGACGCGCAAGTTCTGGCGCTCGCGCAGGCGGAACTCGTCCTCCGAGTGGAAGGCGGCGCGACGGCGGGTGTTGCGCAGGATCGAAGCGACACCCTCGTCGTCCTCGACCAGAAGGTCGCCGGTCGAAGAGCCCATGAAGACCTTGATGCCGGCGGCACCGGGCAGGCGCTCCAGTTCGGCGACGTCCCTGGCGTTCTCGCGTGTGCCGCCGACCCAGAAGGCGAAGTCGCAATGCATGCGCGCGGTGGCCCGGCTGACCTTGTCGGCCAGCGTCGCCTCGCTCGTCGTCAGCGGGTTGGTGTTGGGCATCTCGAAGACAGCAGTAACGCCGCCGAGAACGGCCGCCCGGGAACCGCTCTCCAGGTCTTCCTTGTGCTCCAGCCCCGGCTCGCGGAAATGCACCTGGCTGTCGACGACACCGGGCAGGACGTGCAGGCGAGTGCAGTCGATGGTCTCGCCGGCCGAGGCGCTGCCGAGATCGCCGATGGCGGCGATCCTTCCATTGGTGACACCGACGTCGCGGACGCCGCTGCCGTCATGATTGACGACCGTGCCGCCCTTGAGGATGAGATCGAAGGTGGTAGCCATGTCGCGCGTGCCCTTGTCTGGGAATTGCCTGCGGCTTACGTAATGGCTCTCCGAAATGCAAGATCAGGTCCATGCCGACAGCCATCCTCGCAGACCGCGCCATCATCGATGTTTCCGGCCCAGATGCCGAGCATTTTCTGCAGAACATCCTGACGCTTGATCTGGATGCACTCGGCAAGGATGAGGCCAAACCCGGCGCGCTGCTCGCCCCGCAAGGCAAGATCATGTTCGATTTCCTGGTCTCGCGCAGCGGGGACAATGCGCTCAGGCTGGAATGCCGGGCCGACATAGCGGACGATTTCGTCCGCCGCCTGATGCTCTACCGGCTACGTGCCAAGGCAGAGATTTCCAAGCAGGATCAGTCTGTTGTTGCCGTTACGTGGCAAGCTGATTCAGCTGCTTCGCACTCTGATTCAACTGTCCGCGACAGCCGCTTTCAACAGCCTGTGTTCCGCCACTACGGCCCGCACCCCGAAGCCAGCGCCTCCGAAGCCGACTGGCACAGCTTCCGCATCGACAATGGCGTCGCCGAAAGCGGCGCCGACTACGCGCTCTCCGATGCCTTCCCGCACGACGTGCTGCTCGATCAGATGGGCGGCGTCGGCTTCAAGAAAGGCTGCTTCATCGGCCAGGAAGTCGTGTCGCGCATGCAACATCGCGGCACCGCCCGCCGCCGCGTGCTACTCGTCTCCGCCGCAACAGGCCTGCCGGCGCCGGGCACCGAACTCAGGGCCGACGGCAAGGTATTGGGCACGCTCAGCTCCGTCGACGGCTCGAACGGTCTCGCCATCGCCCGTATCGACAGGGTCAAGGCAGCACTCGATGCCGGCAGCGCCATCACCGCCGATGACGTCACCGTGGCGCTCGCCATTCCTGCCTGGGCCAGCTTCACCTATCCCGAAGCCGCCAGTGCGGAAGACGCCTGATGGCTGACCGTCCCGGCGCCCCGCCCCGCGCCTGGCAGCGCATGCTGTCGGGCCGCCGCCTCGACCTGCTCGACCCCTCGCCGCTCGACGTCGAGATCTCCGACATCGCCCACGGCCTTGCCCGCGTCGCGCGCTGGAACGGCCAGACGTCGGGCGACCACGCATTCTCGGTGGCACAGCACTCGCTTCTGGTCGAGCAGATCTTCCGCAGGATCGTGCCTGATGCCGCACCGGAGGCGCTGCTCGCCGCCCTGCTGCATGACGCGCCGGAATATGTCATCGGCGACATGATCTCTCCGTTCAAGTCGGTCGTCGGCGGCGGCTACAAATCCTGCGAGGAGCGGCTGCAGCACGCCATCCACCTGCGCGTCGGCCTGCCGGCCGAGATCGGCCAGGGCCTGAAAAAGGACATCAAGCGCGCCGACCAGATATCGGCCTATTTCGAGGCGACATTGCTCGCCGGCTTTTCAATTGCCGAGGCGACCGAGTTCTTCGGCCGTCCGCGCGGTATCACCGCCGACGGGCTAGACCTTGCACCGCAGCCGGCAAAGCGCGTCCAGGATGCCTTCCTCAAGCGCTTTGCGGCGATCGAGAAACTGCGCGCCGGCCGGGCGTAATCCCGAAGAGGGGATGCCGGCTTTCGGGCCAGGTCATCCACCGGAAACCCTCACGCCGGCGGGATGAACTCCTGGCTGATCTCCTTGAACACCGCCATCGCCTCCAGCCGTGCCGCGTCGGCGGCAAGCGCGGGGAATTCGGCCATGTCGAGCAGGCCCTGATGCGCGTCATTGATGAAGCGCAGCACGGCAACCACGGCAATGTCGGCATGGCCGATGCGATCGCCGAACCAGTAGGTTCCGCCGCGCTGGGCCCGGTCGGCCTCGAGCACCGCAAGCACTGAAGCGATCTGCGTCCGGCAGCGTTCGACCCAAACCTCAGAGACATGCGTATGCAGCCGCTTCTCGTAGAACAGGCTGACCGCCTTTTCGCCAACGCCGGTGGCCAGCGTCGCGATCTTCAGCGCCTGGTGCCGAGCCGGCTCGGACTTCGGGAACATCGCCTCGCCTGAAGGCGCCAGGCTGTCGAGATAGTCGAGCATCATGTGGCTGTCGATCAGCACCTCGCCATTGTCGAGCACCAGTGTCGGCACCCGGGTCAGCGGGTTGTAGGCGCGGATCTTGTCGGCGTCGCCGAAGGCCGACCACGTCTCATGCGTGAACGGGATGCCGTAGAGCCTCAGCGCAATGCCGACGCGGCGGACGAAGGGGCTGTCATACTGGCCGATGAGGATCATGTCGTAACGTCCCGGAGCGAAACCTCGGGGGATAGTACACGAGGCATCGTTCCGATCCAGAAGCCAGGGATCGGGTTCCGACGGCACCAGTTCGTCAAGCGCGGCCTTGCCGGCAGGCCGCAACTGTTTGAGAACGGCTGGGCAATTCATACCGGGCGGGGCTGAGTCGTGACCTTTGGTGACGTAGCGCTGTGGCAATATCTGCTGGTCGCGGCGGTGTCGTTCTGCGCTGCCATTCTTGGCGGCGTCACCGGCTACGGAACGGGCCTTCTGCTGCCGCCGGTCCTGCTGCCGATTGTCGGGCCCGAGGCGGTGGTGCCGATCATCAGCGTCTCGGCGCTGATGACAAACGGCAGCCGACTGGCCGCCTTCCACACGGAGTTTGATCGCCGCACTGCCGTCATCGTCGGCGCTTTGGCCTTGCCTGCCTGTCTTGCCGGCGCCTACGGCTATACGCTGCTTTCAGGTCCAGGCATCACCCTGCTCATCGGGTCGATGCTGATCATACTGGTGCCGGTCAGGCATTTGTTGTTGCGCGCCCGCGGTCATCTCCGGGGTACGGGTCTCCGTGCCGCCGGGCTGGGCTACGGCCTGCTTGCCGGCGGCACATCCGGGGCCGGTGTCGTTCTGATTACCATTCTGTTAGCCGCGGGCCTTGGCGGCAGGGCCGTGATTGCCACCGACGCCGGTATTTCGATGACACTGGGCCTCGCCAAGGCCTTGGTCTTCCAGACGACCGGCTTCCTGCCGCTGTCGTCGGTGGTGATGGCCCTGGTCATCGGCCTGTGCGCCACACCCGGCGCCTTCGTTGCCAAGCGGCTCGCATCCGGCCTCTCCAACCGGGCTCATATCGCAATCCTCGACGCGGTGGTGGTCGCCGGCGGCGTGCTACTCATCGCCCAGGGTTTGCGCGGCTAGCCTCGATCCATGCTTCTAGTCCGCGTGATTGTCGACGTGATGCCTGGCCGGCTGCCCCCTGAGTTCGAGCACTGCCACCAGCACCATCACGGTGGTGGTCGCCGCCCCGATCGCCAGCGGCGACATGTGGCTGGCGAAGGGCACCATGGCTCCAAGCACGGCGATGCCGATGACGTGCGACAGCGGCGCGCGGCCGACGACGTAGAATTTGAACAGCAAATTGCCGGCGAGATAGAGCGCCGAGCCACCGATTGCCGTCCAGATCAGCGCTGGTTCGGCATGGCCGAGCGGATGGGCAAGCACCAGTTCGTCCGAGACCGCCACGACGATGATGCCGGCCACCAGCACCACCGGGATGTAGGTGTAGGCGACACGGGCGATCTGCCCGGTGTCGGCGGCCGACGCGATCTTGTGGTGGGCGAGCTCCTGCCCGACGTTGAAATAGACCAGCCACATCGCCACCGAGGCGAAGAAGGTGGTCAGGAATGCCGCCAGATTGACCCAGTTCAGTTCGAGCTCGGCAAAGGTCACACCCGAGACAAGGATCGATTCGCCGAGCGCGATGATGATGAACAACGCCGAGCGCTCGGCCATGTGGCCGCCCTCGACGTCCCAGCCCGTCGTCGACGAGGCGCCATGCCAAGGCGTCCAGAAGCCGAGCGCTGGCGACACCAGTTCGATCAGCAGTGCCACCGCCCACAGGGCGAAACGGTTCTCGGGCTCTGCCAGTCCGCCCGCGATCCAGAACACGCCTGACAATGCAAGCCACAATCCGATGCGGACGAAATTGAGATAGTTGTCGCGGTTATGGTTCTTGAGCGCCCAGATCACAAACAAGGTGCGCCCAACCTGCATGACGACATAAGCGAGCGCGAATTGCAGGCCGCGGCCCTCGAACGCCTCGGGGATCGAGGTCGACAGCATCAGGCCGGCCAGCATCAGGGCAAACAGCATGCCCCGCACCGGCGCCTTGCGCGGGTCGAGCCAGTTGGTCACCCAGGCGGTGTAGTTCCACACCCACCAGACGGCGACCAGCATTAGCAGTCCCTCAAGCGCGCCCGCCATCGACAGGTGCTTGAGCAGGAAATGCGACAGCTGCGTCACCGCAAAGACGAAAACGAGGTCGAAGAACAGCTCGACGAACTCGACCCTGGCGCTCTCGCCCGGCCGCCGTTCGCGCTGGTAGTTGTTGCTTGCCCCGCTCAATGCCATGCGCTTTCCTTCCCAAGATCTCGAAGATTTCAGAGCGTGATTGCCCGCACCCATACCGGCCTTCGCCAGGCCAATTCACCGACACTCAATCCGGCGGCGGCGGCAAGGACGGGTCGGCCCGGCACTTGCTGAGCGGCAGGATGTCACCGGCAAAGACCCTCTTGATGCGGTGGTTGCCGGCATCGGTCTCGACGGTCATGCAGGCGCAGCCATAACCGTAGCCGGCCCCCGGCACATTGGTCTCGACGAACTGCCTGGGATTGAAGTCAGGCGCCTTGTCGGCACCAGCCGCGTCGGGCCCGTCAGCCTCGCCCTGCGAGGTGATCGTCCAAGTCGCATCCTTGTCGATGAGCCAGAGATTACCCGGCGTCGGATTGGCGTACCAGCCGCAGCGGCGCTCGGCCGCCGAGGCAGCACCCAGCGACGCAACGACGAGTGCTCCAACTGCCGACAAGAGAATCCGCCGCATGCATGCCTCCAATGCATCGGCAGGAAAACAAGCCGCCCAGTCATTTGCAAGCGGCATTTGCAAGTCTCGATTGATACGGCGCGCGAGCACACGCGGCTCAGAGATGAGGCGCGAGCCCCGCGGCGGTGTCCTTGCTCGATGCCACCGGCACGATCTCGAAGCCGACGAGGTCGGCCCATTCGACGACCCAGCGCTGCAGCAGCGTCACGTTTTCGGCCTCCACCAGCATGAAGCAGCGGCTCATGTCGGCGGCGATCCAGCTGTGGTGAACGATGAAACCCTCGGGTGCCAGCCGCCCCTTGTCGCGGAAGCGGCGGTAGATCGCCTTCGGGTCGCGCCCGCGAAAATCCTCGATGACAAAGAAAAGCATTTTTTTGTCCGTGCCCCCGCTCTCCTCGGAGAAGATCAGGGGACACGGGAATTGGCAAGGCAGCGCTCAGTCGACCAGCGTGCCGCAGCTCAGATTGGCAATCGCCCCGGTCATCGCGCCGGCACGGTCGGACGCGGCGAAGGCGGCGAAATCGCCGATCTCGGCCAGCGTCGGAAAGCGCCGGAGCGATGGCCCGCTGGCGGCACGGGCGGCCAGCATGTCGTCGACCGACATGCCGGCGCGGTGAGCAAAACCTTCGAAGGCCGAGCGCACATGCGAAACCGGCATCGATTCCGGAATGGCATCGGGCCGGAGGCAGATCACCCTGATGCCCTGCACCCCGAGCTCGCCGGCAAGGATGCGCGAAAACGCCTCCACTGCGGCACTTGCCACGCCGTTGCCCAAAAAGCCTGTGCCCGACAGCCGCGCCCCCGGCGTCGACAAGGTCAGGATCACGCCCCTGCCCTTCATGTGCCGCGCCACCGTCTTGGCGGTCAGGAAGTTGGTTCTGGTGTAGGCTGCGACCGGCAGCTCGAAATCGGCAAGCGAAAGTTCCGCCAGCGGCGTGCCCTGCACATGGGCGATACCAATCGCGTTCAGCGCGATGTCGATGCCGCCGGCCTTTTCCGCCACCATGTCGGCGTGGCGTTCGACCGCGTCCTCGTCAAGCGCATCGACCACGGCGATGTCGGCGTCACCGCCCAGCGCACGGATGTCGCGGGCCACAGCCTCCATCTTCGCCCGCGTGCGCCCGGCCAGGAAAACACGCGCCCCGTCGCGGGCGAAGGCCCGGGCCGCGGCGCCGCCAATCGCGCCGCCGCCGCCATAAACAACCGCAATGCGGTCTACGAGCGACATGTCACGCTCCACCCGCACTGCCGATACGCTCGGCATATTCGCCGACGAGCCTTGTGTGAGTCCGCCAGAAGCCGTCGGGTTCGCGGCCCTCGAGCCTGGCGGCCAGAATGCCGAGATGCGTATGCCAGCCGGCGGCGACATTGAGCATCGCGCCATGGTCTGTGAGCCGGCGATGGGTGACCGTCAGCAACACCTTGTCGTTGCGCGGCTCGAGCTCGAAGCGCACCTCGGAGCTTTCGCCCGCCTCCGCCGCGCCACCCCAGCTATAGGCCAGCAGATGCGGCGGCTCGCAGGCGATGATCTCGCCTGGCACGCGATGCTCGGCAAAGGCGGCGAGATGGGCGGGCGGCGGATCGTCGTTGCGGGTCAGTTCGGAGTTGCGGAAACGGTTCTCGAGCTTACCGCCTGCCCTCAGCTCCATCGGGCCGCCGGCAAGCCAGGTGCTGCGCTTTTCGGAGTCGGTGAGATAGCTCCAGATGCGTTCGATCGGGCCCGGTAGCAGGCGCTCAATGCGCACCGTTCCGGGCTCGGTGACGACGCCGTAAGAAGTATGGATATTCATGACTTTTTCCCTTTCTTCTTCGTTTCAGTGGTTTCGGATGGTTTGGTCGCCGCGACCTGGTCCTCGGCCACGAGCAAGGCTTCGAGGACGTCGAGCTGCTGGTTCCAGAATTTTTCGTAGTGCCGCATCCACTCGACGCCGGCATGCATCGGCAGCGCATCCAGGCTGCAGACATGGGTGCGCCCCTGCACGCTGCGGCGCACCAACCCTGCCTTCTCCAGCACCTTGATGTGCTTGGAGGCGGCGGCCAGCGTCATGTCGAAGGGTGCCGCGAGGTCGCCGACCTTGCGCGGTCCCTTGGCCAGCCCTTGGAGCATCGCCCTGCGGGTCGGATCGGAAAGCGCGTGGAAGATCGCGTCAAGATGTTCGGAATGCTCAACCATAAGGTATAATTTATGGCCGCAAACCCGAACAGTCAACCGTTCGGTAAAATGTTTTTCCGAGGCTACTTTCCGTTGCGCTCCAGCCGGTCCAGGAACCATTGGGTCAGGCGCACCCAGACCTCGTCCTTCTCGCCGGAATCCTCGACGCCATGGTCGAGGTTGGGATTGTCGTTGACCTCGATGACGAAGACGCCTTCCCTGGTCTCCTTGAGGTCAACGCCGTAGAGCCCGTCGCCGATGCAGCGCGCGGCGCGCACGGCGGTGTCGATGACATGCGCCGGGGCATGCTTGAGCGTGAACGTCTTGATGCCGCCCTCGTCGGGTTTGCCGGCGCGGTCGTGATTGACGATCTGCCAGTGCTTCTTGGCCATCAAATAGTGGATGGCAAACAACGGCTGGCCGCCGAGCACGCCGACACGCCAGTCATACTGCGTCGGCATGAATTTCTGCGCGATCAGCAGGTCCGAATCCTCGAGCCAGGCGGTCGCCAGCGCCTTCAGCTCGTCGAAATTCGACGCCTTCTTGACGCCGCGCGAGAACGAGCTGTCGGGGATCTTCAGCACCAGCGGAAAGCCGAGCGTGTCGGCAGCGACCTGCAGATCCGATGGCCCGGCGATCATCACCGTCGGTGGCACCGGCACGTTGTTGTAGGCCATCAGCTCGTTGAGATAGACCTTGTTGGTGCAGCGGATCATCGACAGCGGGTCGTCGATGACAGGCATGCCTTCCTGCTGCGCGCGGCGAGCGAAGCGGTAGGTGTGGTTGGAGATCGACGTCGTCTCGCGGATCAACAACGCGTCGTAGTTGGCGAGCTTGGCCAGGTCCTTTTTGGTGATCGGCTCGACCTCGACGCCCATCTTCTCGGCGATACGGGCCCAGTAGCGCAGCGACGAAATCTCCGACGGCGGCAGCTGCTCGTTGGGGTCGATCAGCGTGGCGAAGGTGAAACGCGAGGGCGTGCGCGCCTTGGTGTCGCGCCATTCGCGGCTGGTATAGGCCTCGAGTGCCGCAACGAAGCGCTTCTTGTCGGCATCGTCGAGCCTTCCAAGCGCCGCAAAGCCGATCTTGTGGATCGAGGCCCATTCGCCGTCCTTGATCGCCACCTCCAGCGCCGGCGCGCGGAACCAGTCGAACAACAGCCGGGTAAAGCGGTCCCAGGCCTTGGACGGGCCGACGCCGAAAAAGATCGTCACCTTGGCTGGAAACGACCCACCGAGGTCCTTGCGGCACTTGTTCAGCGCCAGCTCCAGCTCCGGCAGCGCGTTTTCGTAAAGCTTGCGTTCCGACAGATCGATCATCGTCTCGACCGTCGGGATCACCTTGTGGCCGCGCGAGCCGGCCAGCAGCGAGGCGTAATAGCCCCGGCTCTGATAGGCATAGCGGTTCGACAGGTTGATGATCTTCGGCCGCTGGCCGCGAAACAGCGCGGGGTGGGCGAGATAGTCGCGGTTGGTGATGATCTTGTGCGGCGTCGCCGTCTGGTCGAGATCGCTTTGCCGGCCGGTAAGAATGACCCAGGTCATCGTTTCGAAGGCTTTCCGAGAGTGATTGCGGCGCGCAGGCCGTCGCGGCCGAACTGCGCCATGCGCATGAAGATGTCGTAGGGGACGGGTATGTTGGCAGCGTCCGATGCCGTCTCGCGCTGCTCGTCCTCGATCCACGGATCGTGGATCAGGATGTGGCCGCCATCGTCGCCGATGGCCAGCACCCAGTGCGGCACCTTCTTGCCGAACATCAGGAAGCCCGAGATCAGCACCAGCACAAGCTTGCCTTCGGCGAGCTTGGCCCTGATGTCGTCGAGAGCGAAGGGGCGGTAGGTCACCGGGATCGCGTATTTCTCGGCGCGGGCGCGAAAATCGGCCTGGGCCAGCTCCATCACCCGGCGCTTTTCGGCGGTGCGGACGGACTGCAGGAACAAGGCGCCCTCGGCCGAGACGAAAATCTCCGCTCCAAGCCCGGCCTCATGCCCTGCCACCGCCAGCCCGAACGGCTCGCAGCCGCCCGGCCCCGACATCATGAAGATCGTCGTTGCCTCGCGCCACAGCCGGACCTCCATCACCGGGTCCGGTACGAACTTGCGGTCAAAATTCGCCATCGCCATCATCAGACAGCACGGCCCGCAAGTGAAATCGCAGGTCTGGGCGTAGAACGGCACCTTGGTTGCCACCGGCACGTCACCGCGCAGCGTCTTTTCGTAACGAAGGGCTGCCATACCGTCTTCGTAATAATCGGGCTCGTGGCCGATCCTGCGATAGCCGTTCTTTTCGTAGAGGCTGATGGCACGGGCATTGTCCGCGCGCACCTCGAGCCTCAAAAGCATGCGGCCATGCTCGTAGGCGACGCCCTCGGCGGCATCGAGCAGCAGGCGGCCGATGCCCTTGCCGCCGAAGTCGGGCGCAACGGCAAAGGAATAGAGCCGGGCGACGCCGCTGCCTTTGCGAAACAGCACCATGGCGTAGCCGGCAAGGCGGCCGCCGATCTCGGCAACCAGCGCTTCGGCGGTTTCATGGTCGATCAGCTGGCGGAAGGAGCGGCGCGAAATCCTGTCGCCCGGAAAGACGGCATTCTCGATGGCGACAAGCGCATCGACATCTTCAGCGCGGGCCGTACGAATGTCGGCAGCCATCTGGTCCTGAGAACCTCGTCTGGGCGGGAGGAGCCCTGAAGGAATGTCCTGCGAAGCGCTGGCGCGCCCTGCGTTTGCCCTGCGCAGTCACGCCTCGATTCGGGCCTTATTGTGACATGGGAGGCGGCCGGTCGGGCATATGAATCTCATGGGTGAGATGGTGAAAACCGTGGTGCCAGCACGCCCATGTTTCTCGACCTCAGCAGTTGGTGATCACCGTCATGCGCATATGGTGAACTGCGAAGGCGTTGCCATCTCTCCCGGCTTCTCCTGATGGCCTGTGGCCACTCGACTGTCACGGCATTGATCCCCGGGTCTGCGC
>Ga0209902_101442_pt1 | contig 11480 bp, 9 predicted proteins | sample FECB27metaG_FD_188304 | JGI IMG/M metagenome (GOLD analysis project Ga0209902, IMG submission 188304) | Cyanobacterial communities from the Joint Genome Institute, California, USA - FECB-27 (SPAdes) (version 2) | ecosystem: Environmental > Aquatic > Thermal springs > Hot (42-90C) > Microbial mats ...
AGGCCGGCCAGGCCTACAAGCCGCTTTTCGTGCTCAATGCCGGCACGCTCGTCGTCCGTCCGCGCCCCAGCGAAGGCGCCGACATCGTCGATGGTGCCGCCGTCGTTCTCGACTTTCCCGGTAGCGACCACCCGGCGACCTATTATGGCCAGACCAAGGTTGTGCTGCCCGCCGGTGAAACCAAGCTGAAGGTCACCATCGGCCAAGGCGAGGCCAACGAGACGATCCAGCTCGCCGCCGGCCAGACCGTCGAAAAGGACGTCATCGTCGGCGTCGGTCATGTCGTGGCCAATGCGATCTATGCCGAGGGTGGCGACAAGGTCGACGCCGGCGGTCTCGACGTCCGAGTCTACAAGGCCAAGAAGAAGATCGACGGCACGCGCGATCAGGTCACCTATGGCTACGGACCGGGCAACAAGTTCGACCTTCCTGCCGGCGACTATGTCCTGGTGGCACGCATGGACCAGGCCGAGGCCGAACAGCCCTTCAACGTACGCGTCGGCGAGAGCGGTGAAGTGACCGCCGTGCTCGGCGCCGGCGTGCTGGCGATTGATGCTCCGGGCGCCAAGGAAATCCGCGTCTTCGCGGCCAAGAAGGACATCCAGGGTAATCGCCAGGACTTTGGCTACGCCTACGACCAGAAACACCAGACGACCTTGCCGGCAGGCGACTATGTCGTCGAGGTCGATCGCGGCGATGCCGGCAAGAAGGAAGGTTCGGCAACGGTCAAGGCCGGCGAGCGTAGTGAACTGACGATCCAGTAGGCTTGCAACGGAACGAGGTCGCGGCTATCTAGAGCGCGCTACTCGAACAACAAAGGAGGGCTGCGTGTACACGTTTTTTCGTCACCACCGTCAGCGCGGCCCTGTCCACGCCCTGCAAATGCGTTTGCAGGGCTGACCTCGGACGACGCGCCAACAGCATCGACCCAACAATCCATTTCGATTTTTGGACATGATGCGGCATTCAATGTTGCGTATCTCTCTCCCGGTCTGCCCTTCGTGGTGATGCGGTGTCGAGCCTAGGGCTCTCCCGCATCTGGATAAACACCGGACCTGGTTCCCCAAATGCATCCCGCAAGATCGGATGCGGGCGAAGGTCCGGCCAGACCAGAGAACTGACATGGCTTTGATCAATCTGAGGTCGCTCGGCGTAACGCTCGGTGCTCCGCTCTTCTCCAATCTCAACCTTTCCATCGAGCCGGGCGACCGCCTCGGCATCGTCGCTGCCAATGGCCGTGGCAAGTCCACGTTGCTGCGCTCGATCACAGGCGCGTTCGAACCGACATCGGGCGACATCACCCGGGCACGCGGCCTGCGGGTCGGCCATGTCGAACAGGACGTGCCGGCAAGCCTGATCGACATGGCATTCCATGACGCCGTTCTCGCGGCACTTCCGGCTGACCAGGCCGAGAGCGAGAGCTGGCGCGTCGACATGGTGCTCGACGATCTCGACGTGCCCGAGGAGATGCGGCAGCGGCCCTTGTCGAAGCTGAGCGGCGGCTGGCAGCGGCTGGCCCTGCTTGCCCGCGTCTGGGTGACCGAGCCCGACATGCTGCTGCTCGACGAGCCGACCAACCACCTTGACCTGGCACGCATCGCCCAGCTCGAAAACTGGCTGAACGCGCTGCCCCGCGACGTGCCGGTGGTGATCTGTAGCCACGACCGCGCCTTCCTCGATGCGGTCACCAACCGTACGCTTTTCCTCAGGCCGGAGAACTCGCAGGTCTTCTCGCTGCCCTATTCCAGGGCGCGCGAAGCACTCGACGAGATCGATGCGTCGGAAGCGCGCCGCTTCGAAAAGGACATGAAGACGGCGCAGCAATTGCGCCGGCAGGCGGCCAAGCTCAACAATATCGGCATCAACTCGGGCAGCGACCTTTTGGTGGTGAAGACCAAGCAACTGAAGGAGCGGGCCGAGCGGCTGGAGGATGCAGCGAAGCCGGCCCATCTGGAGCGCTCCGCCGGGGCGATCAGGCTCGCCAATCGTGGCACGCACGCCAAGGTGCTGGTCACCTTCGACGATGCCCCGGTTACCACGCCTGACGGAACCCTGCTGTTCCGTACCGGCAAGCTGTGGCTTCGCCAGGGTGACCGCGTCGTGCTCTTGGGCCGCAACGGCACCGGCAAGACACGGCTGGTCAACATGGTCAGGCAAGCCATCGGTGCGCCGGAGAATGCCAAGGACGTGGTCAAGGCCACGCCCTCGCTGGTGCTGGGCTATGGCGACCAGGGCCTGTCCGATCTCAGGGACAGCGATGCGCCGCTGTCGATGCTGACGCGCCGCTTCGAGCTTGGCGAGCAACGCGCCCGCACCTTGCTTGCCGGCGCCGGCCTGTCTGTCGAGATGCAGGCCAACCCGATCGGCCGCTTGTCCGGCGGCCAGAAGGCGCGGCTCGGCATGCTGGTTCTGCGGCTGACCAACCCGAACTTCTACCTGCTCGACGAGCCGACCAACCACCTCGACATCGACGGGCAGGAGGCGCTGGAGGATGAATTGCTGAAGCACGAGGCGAGCTGCCTGCTCGTCTCGCACGACCGCAGCTTCGTCCGCGCCGTTGGCAATCGCTTCTGGCTGATCGAGAAAAAGCGGTTGGTCGAAGTGGAGAGCCCGGAAGGCTTCTTCGCCGACGTGGCAAAGAACGGAGCTTAGCCTCTGATGCGCGAAAAGATCTGCCGGGGCCTCGGCTTCGGCAGGCCTTTTCGTCGTGCTATCGTTCGCACGACGAACAATTCAGGAGACCGTCATGCGCGTGAGCTTCACCGCGATCATCCTTGCTGCCGCGACCAGTGCGGCGATGGCTTCGACTGTGACTCTGGAGCTGCCGGGCGATGCGCAGGTCGAGCGCAATGCGGTGGACTACAAGTGTGGCGACCAGGCCGTGAAGGCCGAATACGTCAACGCCGGCGACAATTCGCTCGTTGTGCTCAAGCTCGCCGACCAGACGGTCGTGGCCGTCACCGTCCTGAGCGCCAGCGGCGCCAGATATGCCGGCCAGCACTATGTCTGGTGGACCAAGGGCGACAACGCCGACCTCTACGACCTGACCAAGGGCGAGGATGCACCGGCAGTGTTGTCGTGTGAGGCGGCGAAGTAGCGAGAGGCTCGACTTCGGGGTAGAGCCTCCGCTTTTGGCGGATTACGCCGTGCCGAATGCGCTCGCGCCGTGGTCGGCGCGGCCGGCCATCTGGCGGAAACCGGCGAACAGTTCGCGGCCCATGCCGTACTCGTTGCCGGAGAGGTCGCAAACCGGTTCCGGGCGCAGCGCCAGGTCGCCAGCCGGAACCAGAACCTCGAGCGTGCCGGCCTCGGCGTCGAGCCTAACGATGTCGCCGTCATGGACGCGGCCGATCGGCCCGCCTTCGAGCGCTTCCGGGGTCACGTGGATCGCGGCAGGCACCTTGCCCGAGGCGCCCGACATGCGGCCGTCGGTGACCAGCGCCACCTTGTGGCCGCGATCCTGCAGGATGCCGAGCACGGTGGTCAGCTTGTGCAGCTCCGGCATGCCGTTGGCCTTGGGGCCCTGGAAGCGGATGACGGCAATGAAATCGCGGTCGAGCAGGCCGGCCTTGAAGGCGTCGTTCAGGCCCTGCTGGCTGTCGAACACAAGCGCCGGCGCCTCGATGATGCGGCGCTCGGGCTTCACGGCCGAGGTCTTGATGATGGCATGGCCAAGATTGCCGCCCAGCACCTTGAGGCCGCCGCTCGGCTGGAACGCCTTGCTGGCGGGGGCCAGCACTTTCTCGTCGCCGCTGACCTTAGGCGCTGCCTCGCGCACCACCGAGCCGTCGGCGCCAAGCTTGGCTTCCACGGCATAGGGGCGCAGGCCTTCGCCCCACACAGTCTGCACGTCTTCGTGCAGCAGGCCGGCGTCGAGCAGTTCGCGGATCAGGAAGCCCATGCCGCCGGCGGCCTGGAAGTGGTTCACGTCTGAGAGCCCGTTCGGGTAAACACGCGCCAGAAGCGGCACAGCATCTGACAGGTCCGAAATGTCCTGCCAGGTCAGGCGGATGCCGGCGGCAGCCGCCATGGCGATCAGGTGGATGGTGTGGTTGGTCGAACCTCCCGTGGCGTGCAGGCCGACGACGCCGTTGACCACTGAGCGTTCGTCGATCATGCGCCCGACGGGCGTGTAGGCGTTGCCGAGATGTGTGATGGCGAGCGCCCGCTTTGTCGCTTCGCGGGTCAACGCGTCGCGCAGCGGTGTGCCCGGATTGACGAAGGAGGCGCCCGGCGTGTGCAGCCCCATGATTTCCATCAGCATCTGGTTGGAGTTGGCGGTGCCGTAGAAGGTGCAGGTGCCCGGGCCGTGATAGGACTTGGACTCGGCTTCCAGCAGCTCGGCGCGGCCGACCTTGCCCTCCGCATAAAGCTGGCGAACCTTGGCCTTCTCGTCATTGGGTAGGCCCGAGGTCATCGGCCCGGCCGGAACGAAGACGGCGGGCAGATGGCCGAAGGTCAGGGCCGCGATCACCAGGCCCGGCACGATCTTGTCGCAGACGCCGAGATAGACGGCGGCGTCGAACATGTTGTGGCTGAGGCCTATGGCGGCCGACATGGCGATCACATCGCGCGAAAACAGCGACAGCTCCATGCCCGGCTGCCCTTGCGTGACGCCGTCGCACATTGCTGGCACGCCACCTGCCACCTGGGCGATGCCGCCGGCTTCGCGCGCCGCGTCCTTGATAAGCTGCGGATAGGTCTCGAACGGCTGATGCGCCGACAGCATGTCGTTGTAGGAGGTGATGATGCCGAGATTGGCGACCTTGTCGCCGCCCAGTGCGACCTTCTCCGAAGGGCTACAGACGGCAAAGCCATGGGCGAGGTTGCCGCAGGACAGCACGCCCCGGTTCGCGGTCTTGCCGGCGGCAGCATTGACGCGATCGAGATAGATTTCGCGGCTGACCTTCGAGCGTTCGCGGATGCGCTCGGTGATGGCTTGGATGTCGTTCCTGGCTGTCATGGCCTCAGTCCTTTCAACGCGGTGCCCGAACCGGGAGGAACTTCGGGCTGGCATGGACCGGCAGACGGCGCAGCCGATTGCGCCGGACCATGCTCGATTTCGGCATTCGCGGCGTCGCGGCCTCTCGGGGAGGCGCGGCGCGGCCGGGCCCGATCAGGGTGCCCAGTAAATCTCGGCGGCGCGCGGCGCCCGGTCGATCACGGTGCGGATCGGCAAAGCCTTGTCGGCTGCCAGTGCCGCCTCGATTACGTTGCGCTTCTCAGCGCCTTCGATATGGACAACGACCAGACCCGCGCCCACCAATGCAGGCAGCGTCAAAGTTAGCCTTGGCTCGCCGGCGCTGTTGGCGTGAACCGGCATCACCAGCCGGGACGAATCCGGGTCGAGCAGCGCGTCCAGTCCAGCCGCGTCCGGAAAGAACGAGGCCGTGTGGCCGTCGCCGCCCATGCCGAGAATGGACACGTCAAGCGGCCAGGGAAGGGCGCGCAGCTCGGAGTCGGCAAGATCAGCGCCATTCTCGACCGTCGCTGCCTCATGGAACAGCGGTGCGAAGCTGGCGGCCGACGCTTCGTTCTGCAGCAGGTTGGCCTTGGCGAGTGCCGCGTTGGAGCGCGGCGAGCTTTCCGGCACGAAACGCTCGTCGACAAGCGTCACCGTGACCTTGCTCCAGTCGAGCTCTTGCTTAGACAACGCAGCGAAAAAGCGGCCGGGCGTGGTGCCGCCCGAGACGGCGAGGAAAGCCACGCCACGGCGGGCGATGGCCGCCTTCAGCGTGTCCGCCACCCTGGCGGCAAGGGCTGCCGCCAGTTCGTCCCGTGTCTCGAATGCGTTCCAGCGAGGTGCTGCCATGGCGCTCAATTGCTCTCGTGCCAGGTGCGGCCGTCGCGCTCGATCAGCGCGATCGAGGCCGACGGACCCCAGGTGCCGGCGGTGTAGCCTTGGGCTTCCTGGCGGCTGCCTTCCCAGGCGTGCTGGATCGGGTCGATCCACTTCCATGCCGCCTCGACCTCGTCGCGGCGCATGAACAGCGTCTGGTTGCCGCGCACCACGTCCATGATCAGTCGTTCATAGGCATCCGGCGCACGTCCGTCGAAGGACTGGGCGAAGCTCATGTCGAGCGGGATCTGGCGCAGGCGCATGCCGCCCGGGCCCGGGTCCTTGATCATGATGAACTGCTTGACGCCCTCATCAGGCTGCAGGCGGATGACCAGCTGGTTGTTGAAGATCGGCCCGGCGCTCTCGCCGAAGATCGAGTGCGGGATCGGCTTGAACTCGATGACGATCTCGGAAACGCGCGAGGCCAGCCGCTTGCCGGTGCGCAGGTAGAACGGCACGCCGGCCCAGCGCCAGTTGGCGATTTCGGCCTTGATGGCGACGAAGGTCTCGGTGTTGCTCTCAGCACCCAGCTCCTCGATGTAGCCCTTGACCGGGCCACCGGCGGAAGCACCGGCGCGATACTGGCCGCGCACAGTCTGCTTCGGCGCCTCGTTGCCGTTGACGCGCTTCAGCGCGTTGAGGACCTTGAGCTTTTCGTCACGCACCGCATTCGCCTCCATCGAGGCCGGTGCCTCCATGGCAACGAGGCAGAGCAGCTGCAGCATGTGGTTCTGCACCATGTCGCGCAGCGCGCCCGCCTTGTCGTAATAGGTGACGCGGTCTTCCAGGCCGACTGTCTCGGCCACCGTGATCTGCACGTGGTCGATATGGGCCGAGTTCCACAGCGGCTCGTAGAGCGCGTTGGCGAAGCGCAGCGCCATCAGGTTCTGCACCGTCTCCTTGCCGAGATAGTGGTCGATGCGGAAAATCTGGTGCTCGCCGAAGTCGTCGCCGATGATGTCGTTCAGCGCCTTGGCCGACTCGAGGTCGCGGCCGATCGGCTTTTCCACGACAATGCGAGAATCCGGGGTGACCAGCTTGTTTGCCTTGAGGTGGTCGGAGATGTCGCCGAACAGGCTGGGGGCCACCGCGAGATAGAAGACGCGGATGCGCTTGCTGTCGGCAAGCGACTTCTTGAGTTCGGCAAAACCGTCGCCCGACTTGGCGTCGATGGTGACGTAGCTCAGCCTGTCGAGGAAGGTCGCGAGTTCCTTCTCCTCGATATATTCGGGCTTCACATGATCCGAGATCGCCTTTTTGGCAAAGGCCCGGAATTCCTTGTCGTCCATCTTGGTGCGGGATGCGCCGATGATGCGGGTCGGCTCGGAAAACTGGTGGTCGCGCTGGCGGTGATAGAGCGCCGGCAGCAGCTTGCGTTCCGACAGATCGCCGGTGCCCCCGAAAATGATGAAGTCGAAGGGATCGACGGGGATGATCTGGCTGGTCATGTTCTATCCGTATTCATGACGGTCGTCGCGTTGCCGCCTGATATAATCTAATCGATTTAAAAGTTCTAGCCCAAAAGCCAGTGCCACGGTGTCACAGCAGCCATTTGACAGTGAGCCAGCAGAGAGGGCTTGTCGATAGTGCCAGACGCGGTGTCAGGAGGGTCGCAGTGCAAGATTCAAGGCTCCTGGAAGTATCCTACAGCCAGATCGCCGTATTCGATGCGGCGACGCCAGCGCCCTTCAGCTTGTGGGAAGATCGACATGTGCATCAGGGGTTCACTTGGCGCGATGACGCTGTGGGTTTCAGAACCATAGGTGAGAATGGTCCCTTTCATGTAACCGTGACGGAGAGACCAACTGGCTCGCCTGAGAACAGCGTGTTGCTTGTCGATGTTCCGTTTCGAAGCCGTAGCGGCAAGGTTGTGGTCGCAAGCGTTGCCGATGAGTTCGAAATACACATTGCCGCTGGTTCCTATCAGCTCCGATACTCCTGCGGGCCCGACCATAGGATCGTTCTCGACTGGACGCGGTGTATCGAGCCGGGGTTTAGGGTGACCAGATTGGATCGGCCGATCCCGGAAGCCGGCGACTTGTTGCTCGTGGCGCATCCGGCCCTGTAGTGCGAGCGATCGCCCAATGGCCGCAAGCCCGGTCGGTGCCGCCAAAGCTTGGTTCTCGCTCTACCTGATCGGCTCCAGCAGTGCGTCGATCGTGTCCTCGCGGTCAGCAAGTGCCGGCCCGGCCGAGAGGCTTTCCGGTCCGCCAGCCACGACAGCAGGAGGTGCGGGACAAACCGGCGGGACGGGGACGGTGCCGTCGTTGAATGGCGCTTCGCGGGCAGTGACTGTCGCGCACATGCGCTCGATGCCGGCCTGAAGTTGCAGCGAATAATCGAGCGGCCGTGCCAGCACCGCCGTCTGCGTGCCGAAGTAACGCGACTCGCCGTCGAACACACCGCCGGCGAAGATGTCGCGGAAATACTCCAGAAGCCGACGCTGGTAATCGACCGGGGTCGCCGGCTGCCGCGGCAGATTGCCGAAATCGTCGCTGCGCGGATATTGCGCCGAACCGTGGCAAGACACGCACGAGCTGATCTGGTTGTCGGCCGGGCCGTTGACGCGCCCGCCCCAGCCGAGCTCCTTGCGCGCCGGCCAGCCGTAGATCTTGCCCTCGAGCGTGTCGTTGAGCACGTTCTGGCGCAACTGTCCCGGCGGCGGCACGAAGCGGTCGTTGCCCCAACTCAGCCCGACCGGCACCAGCTTTTTCCATGGATCGGTGCCCGGTTCGTCGCCCTGGTAGACGAAGGTGCCGAACACCCATCCGGTTTGCAGCGAGCGCGGATCGCGCACGGCGATGTCGATCTGGTAGAGACGCAGCTTGCCGATGCGGTTGGGCGCGCGGCCGATGTCGCCGTCCCATTCCGGCGCGCCGGCGAGATAAGGGATGTCGGTTGCGGTGGCGGTGGTGAACAGCAGCTTGAACGACGTGGTGCCGACAGGAAAATAGATGTCGTCGATCCTGGGGCTGCACGGATCGCTCCACACCTTGGCGAAGGTAGTGGCACCGAGTGCGTTGTAGAAGCCGACCGCCCAGGTGTCGAAGGACTTGGTCACGCCTTCGGCAAGCTGTTCCGGATCAGTGGCGCGTTCCTTGGTCAGGCCGTGCAGGAACTCACGCCCCGAATTGCCCGGATGCATCCACAGCGCATGATACCAGTTGCGGGTGTTGTTGTTTGCGACCTTGAAGTCGACGGCGATGTTGCCCTCGAAAGAATAGTCGAGCACCGCCTGGATGTAGGCGCGCCAATCCTGGGTGAAGTCGATCGACAGGAACGCCGGCACCGGCTCGCTGGTGCTTGCGGGGAAGTCGAAGCGGCCCTTGAAGCCTTGCGCCTCGGTGAAACCAGGCGGTATCCCACGCTTCTGGTTGTAGCTCGGCACGACGCATGCGGCATTTGCGGCTTGCTGGAAGCCGATGAACAGACCTGCGCTTATTGAAAACAATGCAAATAAGAAACGAAGTTTCATGTTTGCGTCCCCCACCCAGAGGCAGGCATTTACTTTAGAATTATTTGAACAGTGCCGCAAGCCGAGCGTCGGCCGGCAGTCGCTTGTCTGTTGCTGACTGATGCGTTTTCCGTTTCGATAAGGGGCTGGTGACAAGGTTCGATTCGAAGGGACGTAACGTGGCGGACAGGCTGAAGGACAAGGTCGCGATCATCACGGGCGGTGCCGCCGGTTTTGGCGAGGGCATGGCCAGGCGTTTTGCCGAGGAGGGCGCCAAGGTCGTCGTCGCCGATCTGAACTCCAGGGAGGCCGAGCGGGTCGCGGCCGAGATCGGCAACGGCGCGATCGCGGTTACCACCGACGTGTCGCAACGCTCCGAATTCGATGAACTGGTCTACGCCACCAAGAGCGCCTTCGGCCGCATCGACATCATGGTCAACAACGCCGGCTACACCCACCGCAACGGCGACCTCGTGGATGTCGAGGAAGACGTCTTCGACCTGATCACCGCCGTCAACATGAAAGCGATCTACCATGCAGCGCGCGCGGTGGTGCCGATAATGGAGCGCCAGGGGGGCGGTTCGATCCTGACTACAGCCTCGACTGCCGGCCTCAGGCCGCGTCCGGGGCTGACCTGGTACAACGCCTCCAAGGGCTGGGCGATCACCGCCACCAAGTCGATGGCCGTCGAGCTGGCGCCCAAGAACATCCGCGTCAATTGCCTCTGCCCGGTCGCCGGCGAGACCGGCATGCTGGAGAAATTCATGGGCAAGGACACGCCCGAGATCCGCGAGAAGTTCAAAGCCTCGATCCCGCTCGGCCGCTTCTCGACGCCGCTCGACATCGCCAATGCGGCGCTGTTCCTCGTCTCGGACGAGGCGTCGCTGATCACCGGCGTGGCCATGGAAGTGGATGGCGGGCGCTGCATTTGAGCGTTTCTGCCGCGAGGTAACCGCGCTTTCGATCTGAAATTGTGGTCGCAAAGCTTGACCGCTGCTGCCTGAACCCTATTCCAATGGCTCAAAACCAATGGGAAACGCCATGCACAGGGTTGCGATCAGCGGTACCGGCATCTTCACGCCGGAGGAAGTCATCACCAACGCCGAGTTGGTGGCCTCCTACAACGAATATGCCCACCGCCAGAACAAGCTGCATGCTGACGCCATCGAGGCAGGTGAGCGCGAGCCGATGGCGATGTCGTCGGAAGAGTTCATCGTCAAGGCGTCGGGCATCGAGCGCCGTCATGTCATCTCCAAGTTCGGTATCCTCGATCCCGGCATCATGCATCCCGTGCTGCCCGAGCGCGCCGAGGACGAGCTGTCGCTGATGGCCGAGATTTCGGTCAAGGCGGCCGACAAGGCGATGAAGAAGGCAGGCCTTACCGCGGCCGACATCGACGCCGTCATCTGCGCTGCCTCCAACCACGAGCGTGCCTATCCGGCCGTTGCCATCGAGGTGCAGCAGGCGCTCGGCATCAAGGGCTTCGCCTTCGACATGAACGTCGCCTGCTCGTCGGCGACCTTCGGCATCCAGCTTGCAGCCGACATGATCCGCACCGGCTCGGCCCGGGCGATCCTGATGGTCAATCCCGAGATCACCTCCGGCCACCAGGAATGGCGCGACCGCGACTGCCACTTCATCTTCGGCGATGTCTGCACGGCCGTCGTGCTGCAGCGCGCCGACGAGGTGAAGGCCGACAACGCCTACGAGGTGCTGGCGACGCGGTGCCTGACCGAGTTCTCCAACAACATCCGCAACAACAACGGCTTCCTGCGCCGCACCCGCGAAGGCCATATGGCCGACCGCCGCGACATGCAGTTCCACCAGGAAGGCCGCAAGGTCTTCAAGCAGGTGGTGCCGATGGTGGCCGAGCTGATGCTTTCCCATCTCGCTGAGCAGGGCATCAAGCCGCAAAGCCTGTCGCGGCTGTGGCTGCACCAGGCCAACAAGGGCATGAACGACCTGATCGGCTCGAAGGTGCTGGGCCGCGAACCAAGCCGCGAAGAGCAGCCCAACGTGCTGCAGGACTACGCCAACACCTCGTCGGCCGGCTCGATCATCGCGTTCTCGAAATTCTCCGATGACCTGCCTGCGGGCAGCCTCGGCGTGATCTGCTCCTTCGGCGCCGGATACTCCGCCGGCTCGGTGATTGTCAGGAAGCTTTAGGCCTCGCTGCGAAGCCGCTCG
>Ga0209902_101443_pt1 | contig 11479 bp, 13 predicted proteins | sample FECB27metaG_FD_188304 | JGI IMG/M metagenome (GOLD analysis project Ga0209902, IMG submission 188304) | Cyanobacterial communities from the Joint Genome Institute, California, USA - FECB-27 (SPAdes) (version 2) | ecosystem: Environmental > Aquatic > Thermal springs > Hot (42-90C) > Microbial mats...
GGCTCGACCGTCCGGGTCGAAACGGCTTAGGGTTCGAGCGATGCACAACCACTATTCCACCGATGTCGAAGGCGGCGCGCCGGTACGGCGGCGCTATGCGATCAGCGGCCGGCTGGAGGTGGCGAGCTATCTGGAATTCGTCGCCGAGCGCGCCCGCTGGCTCGATATCCGCGGCTGGGTGAGCGGTGACGGATCGGCGGTGACGCTGGTCGCGGCCGGGCCGGAGGCGCTGGTCGGGGCGCTGGAAATGGCGTGCACGCTCGGACCGCTCGAAGCGCTGGTCGAAACGATCGAGGCTGTGGACGAGGCGGGGCCGGTGGGGAATGGGTTTGAGGTGCGGGGCTGAGGACTAGCAGTCGGGATTCCCTCTCCCGCTTGCGGGGGAGGGACGCCGACTGCGGGCTTCAATGATCGCTAAAAGTAATCCGGTACCCCCGGCATGCCGACAAACCCCGGGAGCTTCCGCACCTGGCGTTGCCAGAGGTTGATTGCCGGATAATCCTCGTGGCCGATGCCGGCGTCGTGGCTCAGCGCGACGTAGGGGAAGGTGGCGATGTCGGCGATGGTGGGGGTAGCGCCGACGATCCATAGCTCGCCGGCGTGGGCGCGGTCGGCGAGGTGGTCGTCGAGGAGGCGGAGGGCGGCGCGGGCCTTGGCCTGCAGCGCGGCGAGATCGCCGGGGTAGCTGAGCATGGCGATCATCCGGGCGCCGGAGATGGCCATCAGCTCGCCGCCGGCAAAGCTCAGCCACATCATCACGGAACCGAAGCGCACGTCGCGCGGCAGCCACTGGCCTGACGCGTCGTAGGTGTTGGCGAGGTGGCAGAGGATGGCCTGGGCGTCGCGGAGGACGAGGCCAGCGTCCTCGAACACCGGCAACTGGCCGAGCGGGTTGAGCGCGAGGAATTCCGGACGCTTGTGCTCGCGGCCGGGGAAGAAGTCGACGGCCTGGGTTTCATAGGCGATGCCGAGCATGCTGAGCAGCAGGCGCACCTTGTAGCAGCTGCCCGAGAGCACATAGTCGTAGAGCTTAGGCATTGGCCAAATCCGTGCGCGGTTCCGTGCCGAAGCGCAGCTGCTTTTCCTTGAGCCAGCGGCGGTAGAGCACCGAGCTCAGGTCGGCGCGGGTCGGGGTTTCGCGGCCCGGCTGCAGCGGCAGCAGCGAGGGGCGCTGGTTCTCGAGCACGATCTTGTCCTGGACGAAGATCATCTGCTGGAAGGCGCTGAGTTCGGCATCGGTACTGGTCAAGTCGATCACCAGCATGAAGGCATGCGCCACTGACACCGCCTCATCGGCGGGCTGCACGAACAGCGCGATGACGTCCCAGCGGTCGGGCGCGGTGGGCGGGGTCTTGTAGAGCATGACGTTGAAGGGGCTCACCACCCGATACATGTACTTGCTGATCTGGCCTTCGTCGGAGGCGGCGGCGGCCTTGGGCTGGTAGAACTCGCATTTGGTGGCCCAGAGCTCGTCGATATCGCGGCGCTGCTCGACCTCGTATTTGGCCACTTCCGGGTGCGCCTCGGAGCCGAGGATATCGGTGTGGACATAGGGGAAGTGGGCGAGATCGAGGAAATTCTCGACCAGCCGCAGGCCGGAGGCGCGGACGCGGACCGGGCCGCAATGGATCCAGCGCCGATCCGGTTCGCGGCTTTCGGGCAGCTCGAACAAGTCGCGCTCCGGCGTACCGAAACTGGTCCACAGGTGCCCGTAATCGGTGCGGACGGGGAGGGCGCGGCCGGCGGCACGGACCTCGACGCCATCTGTAAGCCGGCGGACGGTGAGATCTTCACCGAGGAGGCGGGAGGGGACCTCGGCACCAGCGGGGAAATCCTGGAGCGCGCCGAGCGTGTACCACTGGTCGAGCGCGGCCTGGTCGTCGGTGAGGCTCATGCGGCGGCTTCCTGTTCGAGGTTTTGGCGCAGGGTCCGCAGGTGCGCCGTGGCGGCGGCGATATCGGCGCCGGCGCCAGTCGCGTGCAGCATGGTTTTTGCGGCATGGGCGCGGTGCCAGCCGACCTGCAGGCTGCCGCCGGCGAAGGGCAGGGCAACGAGCGGCTCGGCGGTCGAGCCGCCCAGCACGGCAAGCACACGCTCCGGCGCCGCTTCGATGGCGAGGCTGATCACCGGTGTCAGCGCGGGCAGCAGCGGCGGTGGGTCTGCGATGTCGCTGCTCATCCAGACCATGCCGCCGGTCTCGGTCGCCGCATAGGCGTTGGCGCGGATGGTGGGCGGTACGGTCAGATCCGGGTGGGCCGGGATGCGCAGGCAGTTGGCGCCGGCGCCATATTGCCAGCCGTGATAGAGGCAGTTCAGCGCGTTGCCGCGCACGAAGCCGAGGCTCAGCCGCATGCCGCGATGCGGGCAGCGATCCTCCCAGACCTGCGCCACGCCATCCTCGCCACGCCAGATCATCACCTCGCGGGTGTCGACGATCACCGCCCGGGTAATGCCGACGGGCACATCGCGGCTCAGGGCAATCGGTATCCAGTCAGCCATGGGCGAGACGTCCTTGGTTAGCGATGGTCAACGCATTGTATGCAATGCACGTGCATGTGATCAAATAATTGGCAACTCGATCGGTCGTGCGGATGCATTAAGCATTCATTGCTCGGGCCGGGCAAGCGGCATTCTCCGGCCATTCCACTCAATGCGCTGGAATCGTTGATGGAATGGCGCTGATCGGGCGCCGCTCCGGCTTGGCACATGGATTGCATTGAACTCGGTGGATACCGGCGCCGGGCTCAGAACGCGGCGCCCAAAGGTGCAATCCAGGGGAAGACGTCATGACACTAGCCGCTATCTCACGCCGCAGGTTGCTCAAGGTCGGTGCAGCCGGGCTTGCCGCATCGGCGCTGCCGTTCGGGATCGCCCGGGCGCAGACCAATGTCGTGCTGGGCATTGTCTATGTCGGGCCGAAGGACGATTTCGGCTGGAACCAGGCGCATGCCGTATCGGTGGAATCGCTGAAGGCACTGCCCGGCATCACCGTGGTGGAAGAAGAGAATGTGCCCGAGACCGACGCCGTGGCCAAGTCCATGGAGTCGATGATCAACCTCGATGGCGCCAACCTGATCCTCGCCACCTCGTTCGGCTATTACAACCCGTTCGTGGTCGAGCTGGCCAAGAAGTATCCTGACGTCACCTTCCGGCACGCGGCGCCGTTGTGGAACAAGGACAAGGACCCGGCCAATGCCGGCTCGTATTTCCCGTACCTGAACCAGGCGCATTACGTGAACGGCGTGGCCGCCGGGCTCTCGTCGGGCGGCAAGATCGGGTTCGTCGCGGCCAAGCCCATTCCGTCGGTGCTTTCCAACATCAACTCGGCGCTGCTCGGGGCGCGTTCGGTTAACCCCAATGCCACGGTGCAGGTGATCTTCACCGGCGAGTGGAGCCTGCCGGTGCGCGAGGCCGAGGCCACCAACGCGCTGGTCGATGCCGGCTGCGAAGTCATCACCTGCCATGTGGACAGCCCGAAGGTGGTGATCGAGACCGCCGAGGGGCGCGGGGTGAAGACCGCCGGCCACAATGCCAGCCAGGCGCCGCTGGCGCCCAAGGGCTTCATCACCGGCGCCGAATACAAGTGGGAGACGATCTACAAATCCTACGCCGACGACATCGCCGCCGGCAAAACCCCGCCCAATTTCCTGGTCGGCGGCTACAATAACGACATGCTGCGCAACACGCCCTATGGCGCAGGCGCGACGCCCGAAGCGATCGCCGCAGCCGACGCCGCCATCGCCGCGCTGGTCGCCGGCGCCCCGATCTACAAGGGCACGCTCAAGGACAATGCCGGCAACGTCGTCGTCGACAAGGACTACGACAATTACGACCCGTATCTCGACGGCATGAACTGGCTGCTCGAGGGCGTGCAGGGGTCGATTACGTGATCTGACGGTTGGTTGGCGAATGCGGGGGCCGGCGCGTGCCGCCCCCACCCCTGCCCCCTCCCCGCGAGGGGGAGGGGGACGCCCACACCGAGGCTGGTGTTTTGGTCTCCCTCCCCCTTGCGGGGAGGGGACAGGGGTGGGGGTCCACGACCACCGGATGCGAGGTAGACCATGACCGCTGAAACCGCCGACACCGCCGCGATCCCGGCCAAGGCCGGGCCAAGTCTCGGCCTGCTCCGCCTCGCCGAGGCAGTGAGCATTCCGGTGGGGGCGCTCGTCGTTTCGGCGGTGCTGTTCGCGCTGTTCCTCCTCGCCATCGGTAAGGACCCACTGCAATTCTACCAGTTGATCTGGACCGGCGGCTTCGGCTCGTCGTTCTCGATCCAGAATTCGCTGCAGCGCGCCGCGCCGCTGATCCTCACGGGCCTGGCCTTTGCCATTCCGGCGCGCATCGGGCTCACCATGATCGGCGGGGAAGGGGCGCTGGTGCTGGGCGGCTTCAGCGCTGCCGCCATCGCCATCCCGCTGGTCTCGAGCGCCGTGCCGCCGCCGCTGACGCTGCTCATCATGGCGCTCACCGCGGTGGTGACCGGCGGGCTGTGGGTGGGGTTCACTGGCTGGCTCAAATATGCGCGCGGTGTCAACGAGACCATCGCCTCGCTGCTGATGAGCTACATCGCCATCGCCATCATGAACTTCTTCGTCGAGGGGGCGCTGCGCGACCCGGCGTCGGCCAACAAGCCCTCGACCATGCCGATCGGCGATGCCTACCGGATCGGGGCGATCCCCGGCACCGACGTGCACTGGGGCTTTGCGGCGGGCGTGGTGCTGGCGCTGCTGCTCTGGGTGCTGATGAGCCGCACCACGTTTGGCTTTGCGGCGCGGATGACCGGCGGCAACCTCCGAGCCGCCCGGGCGCAGGGTCTGCCGGTGGGCTGGCTGATGGTGGTCTGCTGCGCCATTGCCGGCGCCGCCGCCGGGCTCGCCGGCTTCTTCGAAGTCGCGGCGATCCACGGCCAGGCCAATGCCTCGCTGGTCGCCGGCTATGGCTTTACCGGCATTCTCGTTGCCTTCCTCGCGCGGCAGAACCCACTGGCGGTGATCCCGGTGGCGATCCTCTTCGGGGCGCTGGCGGCGGCCGGTGGGGTGATCCAGCGGCGGATGGGGATGCCCGATGCGACGATCCTGGTGCTGCAGGGGATGATGTTCGTGGTGCTCCTGGTGTCGGAGACGTTCTACGGGCGGCTGAAGATCTTCCAGCCCAAGGCAACGGGGGAGCGGACTTGATGGACAACGCGCTGGTCACCGTGCTCATCGCCATGCTCGGCGGCGCCATCCGGGTGTCGACGCCCTTCATGTTCGTGGCGCTGGGCGAAACGCTCACCGAGAAATCGGGGCGCATCAATCTGGGGCTCGAGGGCAACCTGGTGCTCGGCGCCATGGTCGCCTACGCGGTGAGTTACCTGAGCGGCAATGCCTGGCTGGGGGTGCTCGCCGCCGGCGGTTCGGGGCTCTTCCTGGGGGCGCTGCACGGCTATATCTGCAAGCTGCCGCGGGTCAACGACATCGCCGTCGGCATCGCCATGATGAGTTTCGGCACCGGCCTCGCCTTCTTTTTCGGCAAGCCGTTCATCCAGCCGACCGCGCCGCGGCTCGACGCCATTCCGCTGGGCGATTGGACCGGCAACCCGGCTCTGGCCCAGGCGCTGCAGGTCAACCCGCTGTTCTTTGTCGGCATCGCGCTTGCCGTCTTCATGTTCTGGGCCTTCAGGAATACCCGCTGGGGCCTGATCGTGAGGATGACCGGCGACAGCGCCGCCTCGGCCAAGGCGATGGGCGTATCGGTCGACCTGGTGCGCTTCCTCGCCACCGCGGCAGGCGGCTTTCTCGCCGGGATCGGCGGGGCGTTCCTGTCGCTCTACTATCCGGGCAGCTGGAACCAGGGGCTCAGCTCCGGCCAGGGGCTGATGGCGGTGGCGCTGGTGATCTTTGCGCGCTGGGACCCGATCAAGTGCATCTTCGCGGCGCTGCTGTTCGGGGCCGCCGGAGCCCTCGGGCCCTCGCTGCAATCGATCGGCATTTCCCAGGGCTACTACTTCTTCAACGCCGCCCCCTACATCCTGACGCTGATCATCATGATCATTTCCGCCGGCTCGAAAGCCGCGGCGCGGGATGTGCCGGGCGAACTGTCGATCACCAAGTAGGAGCGTTCCGATGAGTGGAGCTTTGTCATGAGCGGACTTGGCGGTCTCAACAAATCCGACAATGGCGTGGTGATCGGGCTGGTGCAGCTGCAACTGCCGGTGGTGGCAACGCCCGCCGACCTCAAGCGGCAGACGGCGCGGATCGTCGAGATGGTCGGCAAGGCGCGACGGAACCTCGGGACCATGGATCTCGTGGTGTTCCCCGAATACGCGCTGCACGGGCTGTCGATGGATACCAACCCGGCGATCATGTGTTCGCTGGATGGGCCGGAGGTCGCGGCGTTCAAGGCGGCCTGCAAGGAGCACCGGATCTGGGGGTGCTTCTCGATCATGGAGCTCAACCCCGGCGGCAACCCGTACAATTCCGGCATCGTCATCGATGATAAGGGCGAGCTGAAGCTCTACTATCGCAAGCTCCACCCGTGGGTGCCGGTGGAACCATGGGAGCCGGGTAATCTCGGCATTCCCGTCATCGAGGGTCCGAAGGGCGCCAAGCTCAGCCTGATCATCTGCCACGACGGCATGTTCCCCGAGATGGCCCGCGAGGCGGCCTACAAGGGGGCCGAGATCATGCTGCGCACTGCCGGCTACACCGCGCCGATCCGGCAGGCCTGGCGCTTCACCAACCAGGCCAACAGTTTTCACAACCTGATGGTGACGGCCAATGTCTGCATGTGCGGCTCGGACGGCACCTTCGACTCGATGGGCGAGGCGATGATCGTCGATTTCGACGGCTCCATTATCGCCCAAGGCACGACCGGGCGGGCCGACGAGATCATCACCGCCGAGGTGCGCCCCGACCTGGTGCGCGAGGCGCGGGCCAACTGGGGCGTCGAGAACAACATCTACCAGCTCGGTCACCGCGGCTTCACCGCCGTCGACGGTGGCGCGCAGGATTGCCCGTACAGCTTCATGCACGATCTCGTCGCCGGACAGTACCGGTTGCCCTGGGAGGCGAGCGTGAAAGTCACCGACGGCACGCCCTCGGGCTTTGCCAAGCCGACCCGCCGCTATGGCGAGACATTGCAGGAGGCCGCCGAATGAGCCTTGCCGACGAACGGATCGATGCTGCTGCCGTGCCCGGCGGCAAGACCATCGCCTCGACGCCCTATGCCTGGCCCTATGACGGCGACCTCAGGCCCGACAATACCGTGCTGGTGGTCATCGACATGCAGACCGATTTCTGCGGGCCGGGCGGCTATGTCGACTCGATGGGCTATGACATCTCGCTGACCCGGGCTCCCATTGAACCGCTGAAGCGGCTGATGGCTGCGTTCCGGGCCAAGGGCTATCCGATCATCCACACCCGCGAGGGCCACAAGCCGGACCTCAGCGACCTGCCGGCCAACAAGCGCTGGCGCTCGCAGCGGATCGGCGCCGGCATCGGCGACCAAGGGCCGCAGGGACGCATCCTGGTGCGCGGCGAGCCGGGCTGGGAGATCATCCCGGAACTGGCGCCGGCACCGGGCGAGGCGATCATCGACAAGCCGGGGAAGGGCTCGTTCGCCTCCACCGACCTCGAGCTGATCCTCAGGCTCAAGGGCATCCGTAACATCGTGCTCACCGGCATCACCACCGATGTCTGCGTCCACACCACGATGCGCGAGGCCAATGATCGCGGCTTCGAATGCGTGCTGCTCGAGGATTGCTGCGCCGCCACCAAATACGACAACCACCTCGCCGCCATCGACATGATCAAGATGCAGGGCGGGGTGTTCGGCGCGGTCGCGACGTCCGCCGCATTGATCGAGGTGCTGTGATGGCCGGTCGCGCGCCTTCGCTCGAAGCCATCGGCATGACCAAGGTGTTCGGGCCGCTGGTGGCGCTCGACGATGTGTCGATCAAGGTCGAAGCCGGCTCGTTCCATGCACTGCTCGGCGAGAACGGCGCCGGCAAGTCGACGCTGGTCAAATGCATCATGGGCTTTTACAGCGCCGACAAGGGGCAGGTCCGGCTCGACGGCCAGGAAATCTCGATCCGCTCGCCGCGCGACGCGCGGGCCAATGGCATCGGCATGGTCTACCAGCAGTTCACCCTGGTGCCGTGCCTCACCGGGGCGGAGAACCTGGTGATCTCGCGCGCCGATGCGCCGGCGATTATCGACTGGGCCAAAGAGAAAAAGCACCTCGACGCCTTCATGGCCGAGATGCCGTTCCGGGTGCCGATGAATACGCCGGTCTCGTCGCTGTCGGCGGGCGAAAAGCAGAAGCTCGAAATCCTGAAGCTGCTCTATCTCGACCAGCGCTTCATGATCCTCGACGAGCCGACCTCGGTGCTGACACCGGGCGAGGCCGACGAAATGCTGGGGCTCTTGGGCGGCATGGCCGACCGCAAGGAGATCACCGTGCTGATGATCTCGCACAAGTTCCGCGAGGTGAAGGCGTTCTGCGACCACTTCACCGTGCTGCGGCGCGGCCGCTTCACCGGGGCGGGCGATGCCAAGACGGTGAGCGTGCCGGACATGAGCGCCATGATGATCGGCGATACGGCGATCCGCGAACGCGCGGCACGCAAGAAGCACAATGAAGGGGCCGACCGGCTGGAGCTCGCGGGGCTGTTCGCCGAGGACAATGACGGGCTGCCGGCGATCAAATCGGTAAATCTCAAGGTGAAAGCCGGCGAGATCGTCGGCATTGCCGGGGTGTCGGGCAACGGGCAATCGGCGCTGGTCGAGGCGCTCTCCGGGCAGCGGCCGCTGTCGGATGGCGGCATCTACATCAATGGCGAATTCTTCCGGCCCAAGCGCGGATCGTTCGATCGCTACAAGGTGTTCGGGCTGCCCGAGGAGCCGCTGAAGAACGCCACCGTGCCGCGGATGAGCGTCGCCGAGAACCTGGCGTTCCGCTCGTTCGACAAGCCGCCGGTGGCCAAGCTCGGCTGGTGGATGTCGCCCGGGCCGATGCGCGAGAAGGCCAAGGAATTGATCGCCAAATACCGGGTGAAAACCCAGGGGCCGGATGCGCCGATCGAGACGCTGTCGGGCGGCAATGTGCAGCGGGCAGTGCTGGCACGCGAGCTCAGTGGCGACGTCGACGTGCTGATCGTCGCCAACCCCTGCTTCGGGCTGGATTTCGCCTCGGTGGCCGATATCCGCAGCCAGATCATGGAGCAGCGCAACCGCGGGGCGGCGGTGCTGCTGGTGAGCGAGGACCTCGACGAGATCCTCGAACTCGCCGACCGGGTGGCGGTGATGAGTGGGGGGACGATCAACTACGTGTCCCGCATCGAGGACACCGACCGGAACACCATCGGACAACACATGGCGGGACATTGAGATGGACGCTGCGACCGCGACAGGGCAGACGAAACCCCAGAGCTGGGGCAGAGGCTGGCGGTGGGCAGCGCCGGGTGAGGGGGCCCTCGATTGGGTCCGTGGCAGGGGCCCCCTCACCAGACTGCTTGGCGAGATCGGGTTTGGGGCCACCCCCCTCCCAACCTCCCCCACAAGGGGGGAGGTGCCCGCTGGTGCCTGGGGTAGGACGGTGCCACCAACTCGATGCGACACCTCCCCCCTTGTGGGGGAGGCCGGGAGGGGGGTGGCCGCAGGCGCCGGCCCCGCCGACTACCTCGTCCTCCACATCCCCTGCCGCGGCTCCTTCGTCATGGATGTCCGCCGATGATCTCCGTTCCCGCGCGGCCCTATCCCTATGCGCTCGACCCCGCGCATACGGCGCTGGTCGTCATCGACATGCAGCGCGATTTCATCGAGCGCGGCGGCTTTGGGGATTCGCTCGGCAATGACGTCAAGCGGCTCGAGGCGATCATCCCGACGACGGCGGCGCTGCTCGGGCTGTTCCGGGCTCAGGGCTGGCCGGTGATCCATACGCGCGAGGCGCATAAGCCCGATCTCAGCGATTGCCCGCCCGCAAAAATCCGGCGCGGCAACCCGAGCCTTCATATCGGCGAGGTCGGCGCCATGGGGCGGCTGCTGGTGCGGGGCGAGCCGGGCAACCAGATCGTCGATGCGCTGGCGCCGCTCGAAGGCGAGCTGGTCATCGACAAGCCGGGCAAGGGGATGTTCTGGGCCACGGGCCTGCACGAGCAGCTGCTGGAGCTCGGCATCACGCATCTGGTGTTTGCGGGCGTCACCACGGAAGTCTGCGTCCAGACTTCGATGCGCGAGGCCAATGATCGTGGCTATGAGTGCCTGCTGATCGAGGATGCGACCGAGAGCTATTTCGCTGAGTTCAAGGCAGCCACCCTCAAGATGATCGCGGCGCAGGGCGGCATTGTCGGCTGGGTGACGCCGCTCGCGGCGTTGCAAGGGGCGGTCAAGGCATGATGATCAATGATCCCGCGGTGCTGGCCGAGGTCACGGCGGTGTTCGAGCGCTATGAGGCGGCGCTGGTCGACAACGACGTCGCGGTGCTCGACGAGCTGTTCCTTGATAGCCCGCTGACCGTCCGTTACGGCATCGCCGAGAACCTCTATGGCAGCGAGGCGATCCGGGCCTTCCGGCTGCTCCGCCGTTCCACCGGGGCCGACCGGCGGCTCGCCGAGACGGTCATCACCACCTATGGGTTGGACACCGCCATCGCCGCGACGCTGTTCTCGCACGACAGCGTCCCCGGCAGGGTTGGACGGCAGATGCAGACGTGGATACGGATGCCGGATGGCTGGCGCGTCGCGGCGGCGCATGTCAGCGTCATCGACGCGTAGATCACAACTACGCAGGGACTAGAGGGGACTATGCTGAAACGCACCTCCGGCGAGGAGATCCGCCGCGTGCTGGCCAGCCGCATCATTGCCGGCGAGCTGGAACCCGGCACGCCGCTTGATGAGACACTGCTGGCCAGCGAGTTCGCCGTATCGCGCACCCCAGTGCGCGATGCCCTGCGGTTGTTGGCGGCGAGCGGTCTGGTGGACCAGAAACCGCATGCCCGCGCGCTGGTGGCAAAGCCCGCGCCAGACGAGCTGGCCGGTATGTTCGAGGTGATGGGCTATCTCGAGGCGCTCTGCGCCGGGCTCTGCGCCCAGATGATGACGGCGGCCGAGCGCGAGGCGCTCGATGCGCAGCACATTGCTATGGCCGGGATCGTCAGGGCCGGCGACAATACCGGCTATGCCGAGGCGAATGACGCGTTCCACACCGCGATCTACGAGGGGGCGCACAACGCCTATCTCAGTGAGATCACCATCTCGACCCGACAACGGCTGCAGCCGTTCCGCCGGGCGCAGTTCGGGGCGCGCGGGCGGCTGCAACAATCGCATGCCGAACACGGGCTGATCGTCGAAGCGATCCTGCGCGGGGATCGCGGTGAGGCGGAGGCCGCGATGCGGAAGCACATCGCGATTGTCGGCGATGCGTATGAGCGGTTGAGTCGGGTTTAGGGGAGCGCGGGCGGTGCCGTAATCCTCCCCCGCGTGGCGGGGGAGGGGGACCGC
>Ga0209902_101444_pt1 | contig 11474 bp, 8 predicted proteins | sample FECB27metaG_FD_188304 | JGI IMG/M metagenome (GOLD analysis project Ga0209902, IMG submission 188304) | Cyanobacterial communities from the Joint Genome Institute, California, USA - FECB-27 (SPAdes) (version 2) | ecosystem: Environmental > Aquatic > Thermal springs > Hot (42-90C) > Microbial mats ...
GGCTGATGGCGACCGGATTGTCGAAGTCGAGCCGGTGGCTGAGCGAGCCGCCGAAGGCTGTCTCGCCCTTGAAATGGCCGACATTCGCCGCCCAACTGGTGCGTCCCGCCGCCGACGGCATCGCCGCACTCGACATCGCAATCGCCGCCGCGATGCCTTGGCGTGCCTCGGTGCGCGTTTCGCCGACCTCACTGCGCAGGCCCTCGACGCTGGCCGTCGTTGCCAATGTGGACACGTCGAAGGCTGAGACAGCGAGGTTGCCGCTGGTGTCGGAGGTGACGAAATGGACAGGCCCGGTCTGGGCGGCGAGGCTGGCCGACGAGGCGAGGCCGGATAGGGTGTAAGTGCTCTGGCTTGTCCCGAGCGCCATCTGATAGGAGCGCGATGTCGATGCGCCAACACCAATGGCGACGGAAGCTTCATGGTTAGCGGTGGAAAGATGACCGATAGCAAGCGCGTCATTGGCGTTGGCGGTTGAGCTGTCTCCAATAGCAATTGCTGAGTGCACCGGGTCATCGCCGTCGCCAGCCACCGCACTTATGCCCATGGCGATATTTCTGGACCCGCCCGATTGTCCGGATCGTGACGCCAATCCGATGGCGATCGAAGCAATACTACTTGATTTCGCCGAAGCTCCGATTGCCAGCGAGTATTCGCCATTCGCTTTACTGAAATTACCTATGGCGGTGGCAAATGCAATTGCATGAGACTCCGGCCCTACGGCGACGCCTCCGATCCCTAGACTGGAGCTTGCGACTCCAATTGCCGTTCCCTGTTCTCCTGCTTGGGCGCTCGCGCCGACTGCTGTTCCGTTGCCGCTGGCGGAGGCGGAGGCTCCTAAGGCAGTTGCAGCGTCCCCATTCGCGTTGGCATCAGGACCACATCCAAAGCTGCTCGTACCCACCGCTGTCGCCGTCCCACTGCTCATCGTGCACGTTGCCTGCGCGGCGGCTTGTCCCGCCAGCGCAAGCAACGTGGCAACGATGGCTCCCCCCGCCAATCTCTTGTCGGTCCGCATGCCGCATCCTCTCCCAAGGACGCCGGTTTCCTCGTGCGGGCGTCCGTCATGCCCAGAGGATTCCGGTCGTGGCGATGCAAAGTCCATCCGGCAGATGCCGGATGCCGGCGCATTTTTTCTGGGTGGATCGGCGGGGTTAGTGGTCGCGCTTCAGCGAGGCCGCGCTCTGCAGCAGGGCGATGAGCTGGCTCTGCTTGTGCGTGCCGGTCTTGCGGAAGATCGCTTCGAGCTGCGAGCGCGCCGTGCTGAACTGGTTGCCGTGGCTGCTGGCTGCTTCGCGCAGCGAATGTCCGGCGGCAAGTGCTGCCGCAAGCCGCGACTCGGCCGGTGTCAGGTCGAACAGGCCGTGCAGGATCTGCGGCGCCGGCACCATCGTGCTTGCGCTTGGCATCGTCGCGGTAACCAGCACCTCGGCCTGGGAAAAGATGTCCAGCGCTGCCCGGCGCAGCGGCAGCACGTGCACGATGCAGGCCGGGTGCCGTTCGCTGGCTGCGACAGGCAGCGACATCACGGCCGGCGCGTCTGTCATGGACAGTTTGAGCGCGTCCGCGAAAAGCGGCTGAGCGGCGGCATCCGCCAGCGCCAGCCCGCCATGCGCGAGTGGCACGAAGAGATCCGGCATGGCTTCAAGCAGGGTGTTCACGGCCAATGCCCGGCCGCCATGGCTCAACACCGCCGCCGGCAGACCCATCGCCTGGAGTGTCGCCGCCGTACCGTGAGCGCGCTCCAACCGTAGCCTGGCTGCGATCAATCCGGATCGCGCGAGATGTGGGCGCAGGGCCTGCCACCGCGACATCGTCTCCTTGCTGTGGCGCCCGTCCTCGATGTGCCGTTCGAAGGTGAAGACAACGAGTTCGCCGGTCGGTAGCGGAATAATCGTGCCGGCCTGCCAGCCCACTCCTCGCGCCCGCATGAGCTGTGTCGGTTCGTCGGTCAACTGCATCCACTGCGGAAAATAGTCGTCGGCATGGACGAAGCCGGAGATCGGATTGGCGTGGAAATGGCGCAGGCGTTCGCTTTGCCGCCACATGTCGGTGGTGGCAAACTCCTCGAACACCTCGCGGGTCAGGTCGGTTGCAAGCACGCCGACCGGCCGCTCGCCGTCGAACACCAGCATTCCACTGGACGCCGATCCGGAGCCTGCGGCCATGCCTTGCAGGGTCGCGATCCATTGTTCGGGGACGAAGGCCGCTTCGTAGATGCGATCGACCAGTTCGTCCGCCATGGCGCTATATCCTGTCCCTCAGCGCAAACCAGTTGAGGGCGAGGAACAGAAGCGGCGTACGGAAACGCCGGCCGCCGGGGAAGGGCGGTATCTTCAGCTCCTCGATCAGCTTGAGGCGGTCGCGGTTGCCGGCCACCGTCTCGGCATAAAGCTTGCCGAAGAAGTTCGACAGCATGACGCCGTGGCCGGAATAGCCGCCCATCGAGATGACATTCGGCATCACCTCGCGCACGAACGGCTTGCGCGGCACGGTGATGCCGACATAGCCGCCCCAGCCATGGGTGATCTCGACATCCTTCAGCGCGGGGTAGATCTCGGTGATCTGCTTGCGAATGTGGATGTGGATGTCCTTGGGGTCGTTGACGCCGTAGATCTCGCGCCCGCCGAACAAAAGCCGCCCGTCTCGCGACTTGCGGAAGTAGCGCACGACGAAGCGGGAATCGTCGACCGACTCGCCGCCGGGGATGACCTTTGAATCCGCGCCCAGCGGCACCGTGGCGCCGATGAACGAACCGATCGGCATGATATGCGAGGCACTCACCGGCTCCAGCTTGCCGCCATAGGCATTGACGGCGATCAGGCATTTCTGGGCGGTGATGGTGCCACGCGGCGTCGTCACCCGCACCTTGCCGCCCTGGGACGTGATGCCGGTCGATTGCGTGTTCTCGAAGATATGGGCGCTGGCAGCAGCCGCCACGCGCGCGGTGCCGATCACCAGCTTGAGCGGATGGATATGGCCGGTGCCGGTGTCGCGCGTGCCGCCATAGTAGTGCGTCGAGCCGAGTCGCTCGGCAGTCTCTTGCGCGTCCATGAAGCTGACGTGCGGATAGTTGAAGCGGCTGGCCATGATCTCGGCATGGGCCTTGTAGTCGTCGACGTAGCGCGGCTTGTGCGCAACCGACATCTGGCCGGGCATGTAATCGATATCGATGCCGTTGGCGGCGGAGAATTCGAGCAGATGTGCCTTGGCTTCCTCGGCCAGGTCGAACAACGCCTTGGCGCGGGTGAAGCCAAGCTCGCCTTCGAGCTCTTCGGCCCAGGCACGCTGGCCGGTGCCAAGCTGGCCGCCATTGCGCCCCGAAGCGCCGTCGCCGAAGCGATGCGCCTCGATCAAAACGACATTGGTGCCGGCCTTGGCCAGATGCGTCGCCGCCGAAAGCCCGGTGAAGCCGCCGCCGATGATGACGACGTCGGTCTGACGATCGCCGTCAAGGGTTGGGTACTCAGGTCGCGGTCCGGCGGTGTCCTCATACCAGGACAGACCGGGGGAGATAGGGGAATGATAGGTCATGATGCGGAGAGGGCTCCGGATTTCAGGCGATTGGGAGCGAACTAAGAGTAGCGAGAAGTGAGTAGAGAGCAATGAGTAGTGGAAGGGGCGAAGCCCCTCCCTATCTGCTACTCACTATTCCCTATTTTGCTTCACACATTCAGCAACAAATACTCCCGCTCCCACGGGCTGATCACTTCCATGAAGGTCTCGAACTCGGCGCGCTTGATCGCCGCATAGGTGGTCGCAAACGACTGCCCCAGCAGCGACGTCAGCTCTTCGTCGCCCTCAAACAGGTCGACCGCTTCGAGCAGGCCGCGCGGCAGATCGATCTCGTCCTCGTTGGCAGTGGTCAGAACAGGCGCTTCCGCCGGCAGCTTGTTCTTGAGGCCGATCAGGCCGCAGGCAAGCGATGCCGCCAGCGCCAGATAGGGGTTGGCATCCGACGAGGGGATGCGGTTTTCGACGCGGCGGCCGCCCGGATCGGAACGCGGTACGCGGAAGGCGGTGGTGCGGTTGTCGTAGCCCCACTTGTTGTTGACGGGCGCCGAGGCCGCCTGCGTCAGCCGGCGATACGAGTTCACATAAGGCGCAAACATCACCAGCGCGTTCGGCACATGCTTTTGCATGCCGCCAATGAAGTGGAAGAAGGCGTCGGTCTCCGAGCCGTTTTCGGCCGCAAAAATGTTGCTGCCGGTCTTCTTGTCGACGATCGACTGGTGGATGTGCATCGCCGAGCCCGGCTGGCCCTGGATCGGTTTGGCCATGAAGGTGGCATAGATGTCGTGCTTAAGCGCTGCCTCGCGGATGGTGCGCTTGAACAGGAACACCTGGTCAGCGAGCTCGATCGGGTCGCCGTGGCGCAGGTTGATCTCGAGCTGGCCGGCACCCTCTTCGTGGATCAGCGTATCGATCTCCAGGCCTTGCGCCTCGGAGAAATGGTAGATGTCGTCGATGAGTTCGTCGAACTCGTTGACGCCGGCGATCGAATAGCCAGCACCACCGCCGATGGGGCGGCCCGAACGTCCGACGGGCGGGGTCAGTGGATAATCCGGATCGGGGTTCTTGCGGACGAGGTAGAATTCGATCTCCGGCGCGACAACGGGCCTGAGGCCGAGCTTGTCATAGGCCGCCACCACGCGCTTCAGCACGTTGCGCGGCGTGAACTCGACGTTGCGCCCGTCCTGGTGGACGAGGTCGCAGATCACCTGAGCGGTCGGATCGTCCTCCCAGGGCACCACCGACAGCGTCGACAGATCAGGCACCAGCTTCAGGTCGCCGTCGTCCTCGGGATATTCGAAGCCATTGCCGTCTTCGGGGTAGCCGCCGGAGATCGTCATCATGAATGGTGCGGACGGCAGTGCCAGCGCGGTGTTGGAGGTGAACTTGCTCGACGGCATCATCTTGCCGCGGGCAACGCCGGCCTGGTCAGGCGTGATGCACTCTATGTCCTCGATACCGCGCCATTCGAGCCATTCGGAGGCTTCCTTCCAGTTCTTCACACCACGCTTGTTTTTCACAAATGCGGGCGTGCGGGCGCGAGCCCCCCGAGTGGTCGGACGGACTTCCTTCTTTGCAGGCGGCATCATTCACCAGGTTGTCGTTGCAGATTGCCGAGTATAGCCGGGCGCCATGAAATAAGAAAAGGGGGGCAAACAGGCGATTCTGCTTGGGTTCGAGCGCAAATCAGCTGGTTTCAGTCCGGTTTTCGGCCTAGAGACCCGCCATGACATCTGCTTTGCCCTCCCTCACCGCCATCGGATTCGATGCCGACGACACGCTTTGGCAGAACGAACAGTTCTTCCGCCTGACCGAAAAGCATTTCGCCGAATTGCTTGCCGATCATGGCGAGGAACAGCAACTGATGTCGCGCCTGCTGGAGGCCGAAAAGCGCAACCTCGGCACCTATGGCTTCGGCATCAAGGGTTTTACCCTTTCAATGATCGAGACCGCGATCGAGGTGACGGAGGGCCGGGTGCCGGCGTCGGTGATCGAGAAGATCTTGGCTGCCGGCCGCGAGATGCTGAGCCATCCGATCGAGACGCTGCCGCATGTCCACGACACGCTCGAGGCGTTGGCCGGCCGCTATCGCCTGGTGCTGATCACCAAGGGCGACCTGTTCGACCAGGAGCGCAAGCTGGCGCAATCGGGCCTCGGCGACTTCTTCAATGCCGTCGAGATCGTCAGCGACAAGTCGCGCCCGACCTATGAGCGCATCTTCGCCCGCCATGGCGATGGGCCGGCGCGCAGCATGATGATCGGCAACTCGCTCAAGTCAGACGTGGTGCCGGCGATCGAAGCCGGAAGCTGGGGCGTCTACATTCCCCACGATCTGACCTGGGCCTACGAGCATGTCGACGAGCCGACTGCGGCCGAGCGTTTCCGCAAGCTCCAGCATCTCGGCGAGCTGTCGGAGTTGCTGAAGAGTCTCGGCTGACGCTCAGCAGCGCCCCAGCAGCTTCTCGACGACCGGTTGCAGCCGCTCCGGCGTGATCGGCTTGGCGACAACGATGTCGACGGCGCTCGACAGTGACAGGCTTTCGGGCGTGCCGGCGCGATTGGACAAAAGGATCACCGACGGCAGGTTGCTGCCTGACGCAAGCCTCAGCGACAGGATCGACTGCATCAGCCCGTCGCAATCCTTGTTGTCACTGCCGCCGTCGAGGATGATCGTGCCTGGCGCCATGGTGCGCAGCATCGCCGCAGCCGTATCAGGCGCTTCCGAGATCGTTTTCAGCCCGGAGCGTTCGACGATCTTGGCAACGACGACGCGGTTGATCGGAGAACGGCCAACGACAAGCACTTTGGTAAGGTCTGCTGCGCCGCCATCAAGGGTGCGCGCACTCTCATCCGGGCTGCCGCCCGAATCTGGGTCATTCCATTTCATTGGCTTAGCCGACAGCTGAGGGCGTCTGTTCACTACGGGTTGCGTTCGGTGCCTTACGTTCGCGTCAACTGCGGGAAGTGTCAAGTAATACGCTGGAAACGGCATTCGACTTTAGTCGTAGGCAATAGAAATTCGACAGATGGGCCGTAGTCCATCGAGCAATAGCTCAAAAGACAAATCCCGCCCGCAGCAGGGGCTGCGGACGGGATCCGTGGGGGCAGAGGGAATGCTTGTCAGCCGTGCGGCTGCTGGGTGACGATGACGGGTATCAGCAGGTCACCCCAGTTTCCGTCGCCGCCATGGTGACGGGCCGAGCGGACCAGTTCCACCGACACGCCGGCCTCGACTGCCTTCATGACCGACTGGTTCAGGCGGTGCAGGTCGTTGGCGACGATGCGGATCACGGCCTGCTGGTCGGCGCTCATGGTGGTCGCCTGTTCTTCGGCACGTTCCTTGACACGGGTACGCGGTGCCATTGTGGTTCTCCTCGGTGGTTGCCTTGCCCTTTCGGGCGTTGCCTCGGGCGGTGCCTGGAGGCCTTGTGCCTCCGGGGTAGCTGGAGCCAGGCCTATTCGGCGGCCGGGCGGAACTGTTCGTGTTCGGTCGATTCGTGCATCGCGGTCGTCGACGACTTGCCGCCGGTGATCGCCATCGACACGGCGTCGAAGTAGCCGGTGCCGACTTCGCGCTGGTGCTTGGTCGCGGTGTAGCCGTTCACTTCGGCTGCGAATTCCGCTTCCTGTAGCTCCGAGTAGGCCGCCATCTGGCGATCCTTGTAGCCGCGGGCCAGTTCGAACATGCCGAAGTTGAGCTGGTGGAAGCCAGCCAGCGTGATGAACTGGAACTTGTAGCCCATCGCGCCCAGCTCGCGCTGGAACTTGGCGATCGTCGCGTCGTCGAGGTTCTTCTTCCAGTTGAACGACGGAGAGCAGTTGTAGGCCAGCTTCTTGCCCGGATGTGCCTTGTGCACGGCTTCCGCGAACTTCCTTGCCTGCTCGAGGTCCGGCTTGCCGGTTTCCATCCAGATCAGGTCGCAGAACGGAGCGTAGGCGATGGCGCGGGCAATGCAGGGCTCGATGCCGTTGCGCACCTGGTAGAAGCCTTCCACGGTCCGGCCGGCGTCATAGTCGACGAAGGGCTGGTCGCGCTCGTCGATGTCGGACGTCAGCAGTTTGGCGGCCTCAGCGTCGGTGCGGGCGACGATCAGCGTCGAGGTGCCCATCACGTCGGCGGCGAGGCGCGCGGCGTTGAGGTTGCGGATGTGCGCCGCGGTCGGGATCAGAACCTTGCCGCCGAGATGGCCACACTTCTTTTCCGAAGCCAGCTGGTCTTCGAAGTGGACGCCGGCAGCACCTGCCTCGATGAAGGCCTTCATGATCTCGAAGGCGTTGAGCGGGCCGCCGAAGCCGGCTTCCGCGTCAGCCACGATCGGGGCGAACCAGGTGTCGACGGACAGGCCCTTGCCTTCCGAGGTCTCGATCTGGTCGGCGCGCTGCAGCGTGCGGTTAATGCGCTTGACCAGCTCAGGCGCAGCGTTGGCTGGGTAGAGCGACTGGTCGGGATACATCGCCGAAGCGGTGTTGGCGTCGGCGGCAACTTGCCAGCCCGAGAGGTAGATTGCCTTGAGGCCGGCGCGGACCTGCTGCATCGCCTGGTTGCCGGACATGGCGCCGAGCGCGTTGACGAAGTTCTCCTCGTGGATGAGCTTCCACAGGCGGTTGGCGCCCATCTCGGCCAGGGTCTGCTTGATCTGGACGGAGCCGCGCAGCCGCTTCACGTCCTCCGGCGAGTAGGGGCGCTCGATGCCGTCGAAACGGCCTTCCGGGGCTGAAGGGACGAGGTTGTAAAAATCAGTCATTGTCGACTCCGTCTGGTCACTTTGGTCTTGGGGGCGGCCACCGCGTCTTGGGTTTGTTGCGGCGATTTCTATGTGACTTGTTTGACATTGCAGCGCCGAAGCAGCCAGAAAATTCAACGAAATGTGGCGGATAATAGGGAAAACCTGTGTTGCGTTTGACAGGATGGCGCTGTAAATTTGTAAAGAATGTAAAAGAGTGGGTAGGGTAATTCCCCTCCTTTCGTTGTAAATTCGGTGTAAAAGCCATGGCTGAGCAGAAAATCTTCGCCGGACCGCGCATCCGGCGCATCCGCAACCAGAAGGGCCTTACCCAGACGGCGATGGCCGAGGGGTTGGGCATCTCGCCGTCCTATCTCAACCTCATCGAGCGCAACCAGCGGCCGCTGACGGTGCAGCTCATCCTCAAGCTGGCCTCGGTCTACAAGGTCGATCCCGACGAGTTGCAGGGCGAGGCGAGGGGCTCGATCGCGGCCCTGCGCGAGGTCTTTGCCGACCCGCTTCTGTCGGGCGAGTTGCCCGGCGATCAGGAGCTGGTCGAGATCGCCGAGGCCGCGCCCAATGCTGCGGCGGCGGTGATCAAATTGTTCCGTGCCTATCGCGAGCAAGCCGAACGTCTGTCCGATCTGACCGAGCTTTTGGCGCGTGAGGGTCACACCACGGCGCTGTCGGGCGCACGCCTGCCGATCGACGAAGTCCACGAGGTCTTCGAGCGCCGCCCCAACCATTTCACTTCGCTGGAGGAGGAGGCCGAGGCCTTCACCTCGCTGCTCGATCCGGGCGACGACCTGTTCGGCGCGCTGAAGGGCTGGCTCAGGCGCGAGCATGGCATCGTCGTCAAGGTTCTGCCGGTCGCCACCATGCCCAACTGGCGCCGCCGTTATGACCGCCATTCGCAGCGGCTGTTCCTGTCCGAACGCCTGTCGCCCTTCGACCAGCTGCGCGAGGTGGCGATGGAGGCGAGCCTGATCCGCATGCAGGTGGCAGTCGCCGCCGAAATCCAGGCGCTGAAACTCTCCTCCGACGAGGCCAAGCGTCTTGCCCGCTTCGAGCTCGGCCGCTACGCCGCGCATGCGCTGATGATGCCTTACCAGGCGTTCCACTCGGCCGCCCAGCGCGCCCGCTACGATGTCGACGTGCTGCGCTCGCGCTTCGGTGTGTCGTTCGAGCAGGCGGCCAACCGGTTGACCATGTTGCAGCGGTCAGGCAGTGCCGCGGTGCCGTTCTTCATGCTTGAGGTCGACAACGCCGGCAACCGCTTCCGCAAGGCCGGCGCGCAAGGTTTTCCGCAGAGCCGTTTCGGTGGCGGCTGTCCGAAGCTTCCGGTGCATGCCGCCTTCACCCAACCGGGCCAGATCTTCGTCGAGGCGGTGGAAATGCCCGATGGCGCCGAGTTTCTCTGCGTCGCGCGCACGCTCGAAGGGCCGCAGGGCGCCTTCAGCGAACGGCCGCGCCGCACCGCGATCCTGCTCGGCTGCGACATCGCCTTCCGTGACGAGATCGTCTATGGCGCCGCCCTTCCGGCACTTGCCATCGGCGCCAAGCCAGGCACCGTGACGGCGACGCCGGTTGGCCCCGCCTGCCGCTTGTGCGAGCGCTCCGGCTGCCTGTCGCGCGCCGAACCGCCGATCACCCGGCCGCTCGGCCTCGACGAGATGGTGACCGGCCTGTCAGCCTTCGATTTCCAGTAAGCGCCTGATCAGGCGCTTAGCTTGCCGAGCGCCGCGCTGTCATCCTGCCACGTGCCCGACTGTGCCAGCGCATGCGCCGTGGTGGAATCCACCGGCCGGCCGTAGAGAAAACCTTGCGCCTCGTCGCAGCGCCGGTCCTTCAGGAACGCGGCCTGGAAATCCGTCTCGACGCCCTCGGCCAGGACCGGGATCGACAGCTTGTGGCCGAGTTCGATGACGGTTTCGATGACGCTGGTTGCCTGCGCCTGGCGGCCAAGCGCGTTGAGGAAGCTGCGATCGACCTTGATCTTGTCGAAGGGGAAGGAAAACAGCGTCGACAGCGACGAGTAGCCGGTGCCGAAATCGTCCATGGCAACGCGCACGCCCAGCGCCTTGATCTTACGCAGCACGAGCAACGCCTGGCCCGGATTGTCGATCAGCATGGTCTCGGTGATCTCGATCTCGAGCCGCGTCGGCTCCAGGCCCGTCTCGGTAAGGATTTCGGTCAGCCGCTCGGCGAAGTTGGGGCGCATCAGCTGCACCGGCGAAACGTTGACCGCAACGCCTGTGGGCGCCGGCCACTGCGTCGCTTCGTGGCACGCCTGCATCAACACCCAATCACCGATCTCGACGATGATGCCGGTCTGCTCGGCAACCGGAATGAAGTCGGCCGGCGAGACCTCGCCGAGCTGCGGGCTGGTCCACCGCAGCAGCGCCTCGAAGCCGAGCAGCTGGCGCTTCTTCATCGAAATCTGCGGCTGGTAGACAAGGCGTAGTGCGCCGTCGGCGATGGCGCTGCGCAGGCCGATGGCGATCTGGCCGCGGCGGCGGCCGTCCTCGTCGGCATCGGCGTCGTACCAGCACCATGTGCCGTCCTGCAGCTTCTTGGACCGGTACATTGCGAGGTCGGCGCGCGTCGTCAGCTCGTCGACGCTGTCGCCGTCCTTGGGATAGACCGAAATGCCGATGCTGGCGCTGGTCGAGAAGCGGCCCTTGCCCAGTTCGTTGGGACGCGAGAAGGCGTCGCTTATGCGGGCCGCGAACTCCTCGACCTCGTTTTCGCGGGTGAACGGCTTCACGGCAATGAACTCGTCGCCGCCGATGCGGGCAAAGAACTCGCCGTCGATCAGTGATGCGCGCATGCGTGCGGTGGTCTGGATCAGCACCGCGTCGCCGGCGGCATGGCCGTAGACGTCGTTGATTTCCTTGAAGCGGTTGAGGTCGACGGCAATGAGCGCCAGCGACGTCCCGCCTGCCTGCTTCAGCCGCATCGGCAGTTCGTCGCGAACGGCGGCGCGGTTGGGCAGGCCGGTCAGCGGATCGTGCATCGCAAGGTGCCTGAAATGCGCGACAGCGTCCTGCTGGCCCTGCTCTTCGGCAAGGTGAGTAACCGCGCCGAGCATCACCACGAGCACGGTCACCAAGACAACCAGGATCGCCAGCACGCTGTCGGACATCAGCTGGCTGGGAACCACCACGCGCGGGTCGGGCGTGATCTGCACCGCGCCCATGGCGGTGAAGTGCATGATGCCGATACCCAGGATCAGCG
>Ga0209902_101445_pt1 | contig 11472 bp, 10 predicted proteins | sample FECB27metaG_FD_188304 | JGI IMG/M metagenome (GOLD analysis project Ga0209902, IMG submission 188304) | Cyanobacterial communities from the Joint Genome Institute, California, USA - FECB-27 (SPAdes) (version 2) | ecosystem: Environmental > Aquatic > Thermal springs > Hot (42-90C) > Microbial mats...
CCGCCGGCCAGCCGATCGACGTCACCCTCAAATGAACGCGCCCCCGGATCTCGCGATCGACGTTGCGCATCTGACCAAATCCTTCGGCGGCCGCACGGTGGTGAAGGATCTGTCGATGCAGGTGCCAACCGGCGCCATTTACGGCTTTCTGGGGCCAAACGGCTCGGGCAAGACCACGACGATCCGGATGATCTGCGGCCTGCTGACCCCCGATAGCGGCCGCGGTACGTGCCTGGGCTACGACATCTTCACCGATCGGGAAGCGATCAAGCGCTCGATCGGATACATGACCCAGCGCTTCAGCCTTTATACCGACCTGTCGATCCGCGAGAATCTGGAATTCGTCGCGCGCGTCCATGGCGTGCCCGATCCGCGCGGCGCGGCGCGGAAATCGATCGAGCGGCTTGGGCTGGAGGGGCGAGCGAACCAGCTTGCCGGAGAATTGTCGGGCGGCTGGAAGCAGCGGCTTGCGCTGGGCGCGTGTATCCTGCCCGACCCCCGCCTGCTGCTGCTCGACGAACCGACTGCCGGCGTCGACCCGCGCGCGCGCCGCGAATTCTGGGACGAGATCTACGCGTTGTCGGCGGAAGGGATCACCGTCCTGGTCTCCACCCATTATATGGACGAGGCCGAGCGCTGCCATCGCATCGCCTATCTCGCCTATGGCGACCTGCTCGCAACCGGCACCACAGACGAGGTGATCGCGAAGGTCGGGCTTTCGACCTGGACGGTCAGCGGCAAGGATCTCGACGCCGTCGCGAAGCGGCTCAGGGCCATGGACGGAGTCGAGATGGTGGCGCCGTTCGGTACCTCGCTCCACGTCTCGGGCAGCGACAGGGCAAAACTCGACGCCGCGGTTCAGTCGATCGCGAAGGAACCGGGCATCGCCGTGCGCCGCGGCGAGCCGACGCTGGAGGACGTCTTCATCCATCTGATGGGTAAGGCCACGGACAATTTCCAATGACCGCGCCGATCGCAGCCATCGCCCGCATCCTCTCGTCGCACGGCTTCTGGCGGCGCGTCTGGGCGATGACCGTCAAGGAAGTGTCGCAGATGCGGCGCGACCGGCTGACCTTCGGCATGATGATCGCGGTGCCGATCATGCAGCTGCTGCTGTTCGGCTATGCGATCAACACCGATCCCAAGCACCTGCCGACTGCGGTCTATGCGCGCGACAATGGTCCGCTCAGCCGAGCCGTGGTCGCAAGCCTGACGAACAGCGGCTATTTCGACATATCGCGCGTGGCGAGAACCCAGCGGGAACTGGACGCGCTGCTCGCTTCAGGCACGATCCAGTTCGGCGTCGAGATACCCGCGAATTTCGAGCGCGACCTGCGGCGCGGTGAGAGGCCGCAACTGCTGATCACAGCGGATGCGACCGACCCCTCCGCGTCGGGCAATGCGGTCGCGGCGCTTCAGGGCATCGCGAACACCGCGCTGCGCCGCGAACTGCGTGGCCCCGACACCGCGATCCGCGCCGGCCAGGATCCGTTCGAACTGATCGTCCATCGCCGCTACAATCCGACGGGCCGCACCCAGTTGAACATCGTCCCCGGCCTGCTCGGCATCGTGCTGACCATGACGATGATGATGTTCACCGCGCTCGCGGTCACGCGCGAGATCGAGCGCGGCACGATGGAAAGCCTGTTGTCGATGCCGATCCGGCCGGCCGAGATCATGCTGGGCAAGATCCTGCCCTTCGTCGCGGTCGGCTTCTTCCAGGCGGTTCTGATCATCGTCGCCGCGCGCTTCCTGTTCGGCGTGCCGATCGAAGGCAGCATGATACTGCTTGCCGCGCTGACCACGCTGTTCGTCCTCGCGAATCTGGCGGTCGGCTACACCTTCTCGACGGTCGCTCAGAACCAGCTGCAGGCGGTCCAGATGACCTTCCTGTTCTTCCTGCCCAACATCCTGTTGTCCGGCTTCATGTTTCCTTTCCGCGGCATGCCCGACTGGGCACAGTGGATCGGAGAAGTGCTGCCGCTCACCCATTTCCTGCGGATCGTGCGGGGGATCATGCTGAAGGGCAACGGCATGGGCGACATGTGGATCGATATCGCCGGGATCGTCGCCTTCGTCGCGGTGGCCGCAGCGATCGCGCTGGCGCGCTTCAGGCAGACGCTGGACTAGGTGCTGATGCCGGTTCCGCAGCCGCCAGCCCGGCCGCGAAGAGGAACGCAAGGATCATCATCGGGTAGACAAAAAACATCACGCCATCGAACATCGCATAGATCACGAAAACGTTGATCGCGACGAATGCAGGGGCTGCACGGGCACCCGCCCGGCGCGTGCCCAGCATCATGCGCCACCACAATATCGCGGCGAGCGCGACGAAGGACACCGTTCCCACTCCGCCCCACTGGACCAGTGACTGAAGCAGCGCGTTGTGCGGATGATAATAGATGCCCTGAGATTCGCGCACGACGGTGATGAATTGTGCCTCGCCATGGCCAAACAACGGCCGCTCCAGCAATGCGCGGAAGCTGCCGCCCCACAGATCGACACGTCCGCTACTGACGGCGTTGGCGCTCGATTCCCCGCCCGATCGCAACATGCGCATCAGGCCGTAGATTCCCAGGGGCGGAGTATGGATCAGCGACAGCGCCGCACCGCCGACATAGGCCACCGCCAGCGCCAGAGGCAGCCGCAGCGTGCGCAGCGCCGGAACCAGCAGCGCGCCCGCCAGAGATGATGCCAGAAGCGCCAGCAGGGGCGCACGCGATCCGGACCAGAAGAGTTCGGCACAGCACAAGGTCGCGCCGGCAACGGCGATCCAGAAGCGGCTAGGGCGGGTTTCGGTCGCTGCGATGCCAAAGGCCATTGCAGCACCGACCACTACGTAGAAGCCCGCGTGGCGAATGTTCACCACTCCCAAGCCGAAATGCATCCAGTCGAACCGCAATGGTTGGGCGATCGCCATCACGAACGCGATCATGATCACGACATAAAGTGTCGCACCGCCAAGCAGTGCCCACCACAATCCGCGATATGCATCGAAGCCCCGTTCGCGAAGCAGGTGCACGACCGCGAAGCCGAACATCATATGGACCAGCGTCATCGAACTGCGCATCATCGCGACCGCCCGATCGGGCGATACGAACAACGCATCTCCTACGTCGATTGCAATGAGCAGACCAAGCGCCACGGCGATCCAGCCGGGCAGCGCCACTATGGCCGCCAGAGGCCGATAACCGAAGCGCCAGGCGATTCCGATCACCACCAACTCGATGGCGATCACCGGGGGAGCCAGGAAACGCCAGAAATAGAGCGGAATGGAGAAATAACCGCCCGGTGTCCATGTCGTCACCGCCATGATCGCCGGGGCCAGCGCGACGAGCAGGCAGGCAACCCAGGCTGGCCGAAGTCCCGCCTTGCCAGCCGCCTGCTCCATATACGCTACCCCCAGCTTCGCCCGGCGCCAGCGTTTAGCGGGTCAGCTTCTTGTACGCCAGCGCGGTCGGACGATCGGCAGCATCGCCGAGGCGGCGTCGCTTGTCCTCCTCATAGGCTCCGAAATTGCCCTCGAACCATTCGACATGGCTGTTGCCTTCGAACGCCAGGATGTGCGTGGCAAGGCGATCGAGGAAGAAGCGATCGTGGCTGATCACCACCGCGCAGCCTGCAAAATTCTCGATCGCATCTTCCAGCGCACGCAGCGTCTCGACATCGAGGTCGTTGGTCGGCTCGTCGAGCAGCAGCACGTTGCCGCCGCGCTTGAGCATCTTGGCCATGTGGACGCGATTGCGTTCACCGCCCGAGAGCTTGCCGACATTCTTCTGCTGGTCCTGGCCCTTGAAGTTGAACGCGCCGACATAGGCACGGGTCGACTGGTCGTGGCCGTTGACCTTCATGTAATCCAAACCGTCCGAAATCTCTTCCCAGACGTTCTTCGAACCTTCGAGATGATCGCGGCTCTGGTCGACATAGCCCAGACGCACCGTGTCGCCGATCGCGATCGTGCCGGTGTCCGGCGTCTCCTGCCCGGTGATCAGCTTGAACAGGGTCGACTTGCCGGCGCCGTTCGGGCCGATCACGCCGACGATACCGCCCGCGGGCAGCGTGAAGGACAGATCCTCGAACAGCAGCTTGTCGCCGAACGCCTTGGAGATGCCGTTGACCTCGATCACCTTGCCGCCCAGTCGCTCGGGCACCTGGATGACGATCTGCGCCTTGCCGGGGGTACGGTTCTCCTGCGCGGCGACGAGCTGGTCGAACTTGGCGATACGCGCCTTGGACTTGGTCTGGCGGCCCTTCGGCCCCTGCCTGATCCATTCCAGCTCTTCCTTGATCGCCTTCTGGCGGCCGGCGTCCTCGCGATCCTCCTGATCGAGGCGCTTCGCCTTCTTGTCGAGATAGGTCGAGTAATTGCCTTCGTAGGGAAAATATTTCCCGCGATCGAGCTCGAGGATCCAGCCGACGACATTGTCGAGGAAATAGCGATCGTGGGTGATCATCAGCACCGCGCCCGCATATTCCTTGAGATGGTTTTCCAGCCAGTCGACGCTCTCCGCATCGAGATGGTTGGTCGGTTCGTCGAGCAGCAGGATGTCCGGCTTTTGGATCAGCAGGCGGGTCAGCGCGATGCGGCGCTTTTCACCGCCCGAGAGATTTTCGACCGACCAGTCGCCCGGCGGACAACGCAATGCCTCCATCGCGATCTCGAGCTGGTTGTCGAGCGTCCAGCCGTCGACCACATCGATCTTTTCCTGCAGCTCGCCCATCTCGGTCATCAGGGCGTCGAAGTCCGCATCCTCCGGCGGATCCGCCATCAGGTTGGATATCTCGTTGAAGCGATCGACCAGGTCGGCGGTCTCGCGCGCGCCGTCCTTGACGTTCTCGAGCACGGTCTTGTTGGGATCGAGCTGCGGCTCCTGAGCCAGATAGCCGACGGTGATGTTCTCGCCCGCCCAGGCCTCGCCCGTGAAATCGGTGTCGATCCCCGCCATGATCTTGATCAGCGTCGACTTGCCCGCGCCGTTGGGGCCGACGATGCCGATCTTGGCCCCCTGGTAGAATTGCAGGTTGATGTTGCTGAGGACGGGCTTCTGCGCCCCGGGGAAGCTCTTGGTCATCCCCTTCATGACATAAGCATATTGAGCGGCCATCGGCGCGGAACTCCGTCGGATAGATGTGGCTGATTTTCGCGGGCAGCCCTAGCGGAGGCAAAAACGCTTGGCAAACGCCGCTTGTCCGCTTGCATATCGGAAGCGCCGGCTTACCAAACAAGCCCATGAAAAAGCTGATCCTGCTGACGCTCGCCGCCCCCTCGCTCGCAACCGCCGCCTCCAGCGACACCGCCGCGCTACGCGACGCCGCACTGACGGACACGCTCGCCTGGGATATCACCGAAGGCCTGACCACCGAGATCGGCCCACGCCAGGCGGGAACCGAGGCGGAGGCGCGCGCGCGCGACTGGGGCAAGGCGAAGCTCGAAGCGCTCGGATTCAAGAATGTTCGAATCGAAACCTGCGAAATGCCGGTCTGGACGCGCGGAGAGGAAAGCGGGTCGATCGTCGCCCCCTTCCCCGCAAAGCTTTCGATCACCGCACTCGGCAATAGCGGCGCGACGCCGGCCAAAGGAATCGAAGCGGAAGTGGTTTATTTTCCAACGCTTGCCGACCTCGAAGCCGCGCCCGCCGGCAGCCTGACCGGCAAGATCGCCTTTGTCAGCCATGCGATGAAGCGGACACAGGACGGATCGAGCTACGGCTATTTCGGCCGGCTTCGGCGTGCCGGTCCCGCGACCGCCGCGGCCAAAGGCGCGATCGGCATCGTCATTCGCTCGATCGGCACCGACTATCACCGCAACCCGCATACCGGTGGCACGGCATTTCCGGCCGGAACGAAGCCGATCCCGGCGGCCGCCATCTCGTTGCCCGACGCAGAGAATCTCGAACGAATCTTCGCGCGCGGAAAGCCGGTGCGGATGAAGCTGCTCCTGACTCCCTCGCGCTCCGAAAAGGGGCAGTCGGGCAATGTCGTCGCCGAGGTGCCGGGCAGCGATCCGGCCGCAGGCATCGTCACCGTCGGCGGCCACCTCGACAGCTGGGACCTCGGCACCGGCGCGATCGACGACGCTTCGGGCCTGGCGATCACGACGGCCGCTGCGAAGCGGATCATGGATGCGGGCCGGCCGCGGCGCACAATCCGCGTCGTCTGGTTCGGCGCAGAGGAAGTGAGCGGCTGTGGCGGGCCGGATTATTACGCGCGTCGCACGAACGAGCGCCATGCGCTGACCGCCGAATCCGATTTCGGCGCCGATCGCGTCTGGCGGTTTTCGGTGAAGCTGCCCGAGACCGCCAAAGCGATCGAAGACCGGCTCGCCCTGGCTCTCGCGCCCCTCGGCATCGCCCGTAACGCCGAAGCCGCGAGCGGCGGTGCCGACATCGCGCCTCTGGTCCGCGCCGGCGTTCCCGTGATCGATCTCGAGCAGGACGGAACGCGCTATTTCGACGTACATCACACGCCCGACGACACGCTCGACAAGATTGATCCGGAACAGCTGAGGCAGAATGTCGCAGCGTGGACGGCAATGCTCTCGATCGTCGCGAATGCGCCCGAAGAACTCGGCCCCGTTAACCGTTAATCCTCAATTTGTCGTTGACCGTGCAGGATTCATCGTTATTTGGATCGGTTCGCGACGGCGTTCGGGCCGGCCGCGACAAATGCTATGGGAGCAAACCGAATGAAGAAAATGTCTTTCGTTCTCGCTGCCGCCGGCCTGATGACCCTGGCCGCCTGCGACAAGCCTGCTGAGAACGCCGTCGAGAACGCTGTCGAGAACGTCGAAGCAGCCACCGACAACCTCGAAGACGCTGCTGGCAACCTGTCGCTCGACGCCGCCAACGGCGCTGCGAACGTTGCGGAAGACGCCGCGAATGCGGTCGACAACGCCGCTGCCAACGCAGCGAGCGCTTCCTAATTCAGTGTCTGCCCGCTTCGGCGGGTGGATGCGAAAAGAAACGGGCGGTCCCGAGCGGGCCGCCCGTTTTTTATTGTCTACCAATTGATCAGAGAAACATCCGATCGTCCGCTCTTGCCAGCGCGCGCGATGCTCCGCTATCGCAAACGCCGCATACAGGGGGGCCTGTAGCTCAATGGTAGAGCTGGCCGCTCATAACGGCTAGGTTGGGGGTTCGAATCCCTCCGGGCCCACCAGCCTGCGGTGATCGATGCGCTATGATTCGGCCCGCTACGCGCGTCCACCAAAGACGTGATTCAGACACTTCGCAGAACCGATTGAGGTTGCTAAGGGCTACCGCGTCGGGGAGTGGCGCAGGCTGGTAGCGCACCTGGTTTGGGACCAGGGGGTCGCAGGTTCGAATCCTGTCTCCCCGACCATCGTCGGATACGACGATAGGCTTGCAGGCAAGCTCCTCGCATGCCCACATCCTGTCCTTGATGACGGATCTCCGCACGATCCTGGCAATGAGGAGTTCGATCCGTGGACGCTGCCGAATCCCTTCGACTGCTCAATCTGGATCCGTCGATCACATCGGCATGGCCGATACAGCTTGCCGAGCCACATCGCCATTATCACACCGGCGAGCATGTCGGGCAGATGCTGCTCCACCTGCCGTCGGAGGCGGCGAGCCGGGAGATGATCGCGGCCATATGGCTGCATGACATCGTGTATGACCCACGCGCCGGAGACAATGAGGCGCGATCCGCGGCTCAGGCGATTCGGGACCTGGGCGGTACCGGTATCGACGCGCCGCTCGTCGCCGAACTGATCCTGGGGACCAAGCATCATCGCGACGGGACCGACATGCAGAATCTGCTCAACGATCTCGATCTGGGAATCTTCGGCGCGTCGCTCGACGCCTATCGGCGGTATTCGAAGCAGATCAGGGCCGAATATGTCTTTGTGCCGCCGGATGCCTATGCCGCGGGCCGGATCGGCATCCTGGAGCGCTACGACGCGATGCGGATATTCAGGACGGAGCCCTTCGCCGATCGCGAGGGTCAGGCACATGCCAATCTGCGCTGGGAAATCGACAGGCTGCGCGCTTCCGCCGGCCCGCCGACCGACGGCTGAGACCGTTCGCTTACGCTTTCCGCGCCCGCCAGGCGGCGTCGACCACCTCGTTCAGCCCCGTCGGCCGGATGCCGAGCTTCGCGAATTCGGCGAACACCGCTTCCCACCAGGCATAGAAGATCTTCAGATCGGCGGCGTCACGCACATAGGGCGTGTGCCCCGCCTCGAGCGACGGCGAGTGGAATGACAGGCTGAAGATGTCGACACCCTCTCCGTCCATCACCCGGATCGCCTCGCATGCCTCCGCGGCGCCATAGCCCTCGGGTGTCAGTGGAACGCGCGTGAACATGCCGGTGCGCGACAATATGCCTTCTCCGCGCGGTATACGCTGGCTCAGCCGGTGCATCGAGCGTCCGAACGCCCTGAGGCGACCGATAAAGGCGGCGCTCAGCGGCACTTCCAGCAAAGTGCCGTTCGGCCCCGCCCAGAAAGGATCGAGCCCGAAATCGATGAAATCCGGCCCTCCTTCCTTGTGGTAGCGGAACAGGCTGCGGACCGAGACGTCCAGGCGATAGTCGAGCGATTCCAGGATGGCCGCGCTATTGGGACCGATCCCGTATCGCCCCGCGCGATAGATGTCGGGCCGCCTGCCGAAGCGTTCCGCGATCCGCTCGGTCAGTGCGACGATCTTCGCGCGCTCGAGCGCCGGCGGCAGATTGCCGCAGAAGCTGTTGCGCGGGATCACTTCTTCCTCGAACGGCGGATTGACCCAGGTGTGGAGCTGCGTGCCGATGGTGCAGCGCCCCTGTTCCAGCCAGGGGCCCATGATATCGACAGCCTGGTCGCTGTCGGTGATCGGAATATCCACGACATAACAGGGTTCGACGCCATGCGCCTCGAACATCGCCTGTCCTTCGGGCAACGCCCTGACGGAGGCCGTCGCCACATTCTCGCGCGCGAGCGGCCTGGACCAGTCGAATTCCTCCTCGGTGTCGCACACGACGAAGAATCGCCGGCCGAAATCGGGGGCAAGCGGCGCATATGCCGAAACGGGCGGCGGAACATCGATCCGCACGCCGCCATCCATCGAATTATCCATCAGATCCCGGCCTCAGCCACTATTCTCTCCCGCGGCGGGAGCGCCGATCGCGCCGGGCAGAATCAGCGCGAAACTGTCGTCCGCGATCACGAACTGACCACCCGCCGCCAGCGCCAGATTACGCACCAGGCGAAGCGCGAATCCGAGCCCGAGCAACGGTGCTTCCGGCCAGTCGCCATCGGGGCTGTAGCCGGGATCGAGCAAGGCGCGTTCGTCCTGCTCGCCGAGCGCGCGCGGGCGCCCGACCCTGAGCGCGACCTGCGGCGCTTCTGCTTCCAGCTTGACACTGAGCGCTTCGCCACGCGCGGAGACAGCGATGACCGCGGCAAGCAGGCGCGAGAACATCCGCTCGAGCGCCGCCGGGTCGACCGACAAGGCGGGCAGTCCGCGTGCGACCGCAACCCGGAGATGGACCCCGCGATCGTCGGTCAGCGGCGCCAGTTCCTCGCAGATCCGTCCGAGCAGCGCCGCACCGTCGACGCGTGCGCGCTCCAGCCGCAACGCATTGCTGTCCACGCGCGCCGCCGTGTCGAGATCGTCGACCGCGCCGAGCAGGCGACGCGCCTCCCCCAATATCTCGATCGCCTTCGAACGATAGTCCTGCGCCGCAGGACCGAGCATCTGTCGATCGATCATCTCGGCGAAGCCGAGAATGGCATTGAGCGGAGTCCTGAGTTCATGGACGAGCTGCCGCAGCGATTCCGGCGGCAACGCCGATCCGTAAAGCCCGGTGCCGGCCGGCACGCGCGCCACCTCGTCGATCCGGGGCCGCCGTGCCGTCCCGCGATAGCCGGTGAAACGACCATCCTTGGAATTGAAGAAGGGAACCGCCGAAATCCGCCATTCGCCCGATGATGCTCCGCCGCCGGCGACCGAAAGCCGCGCGTCGCGAAAAGGCGCGCGACGGCGATAGGCGCCGGCGACATGGCCGTCGACGCCATGATCGTGAGCATCGGCCACCGCCGCCATCGAAATGCCGATCAACGGCTCGCGCGGCGCGCCTTCAACCCAGGTCACGATCCCGTCGGAGCCGGTCTCGAACCGGAAATTGTCGGCGTGCGACGTCTCGTCGCTCGGCCCGGCTTCGGCGACGGGCAAGGGCCGGTCGCGACGATAGGCGGCGATCCGGTCGACCAGTTCGCGTATCTGCACGCCGCCCGTCAGCGGATCGGGCTCAGGAGGACGATCGACGACCTCCGCCTCCGCTTCCGCCTCGATCTCGACAGGTGTCGGCACCGGATCGATCACATCCAATGCGGCTTCGGCCGCCGGACCTGAGATGATCATGTCGACGGCGCCGAAGCTCGCCAGCGCATGGCCGACCGAAAGGTCGAGGTCCGTGCGATGGCGAAGCAATGCCCGCACCGGCGGGGACAGATGCGGCAACAGCGATTTCCATTGATCCGCATCGAAACAGACGGTGCGGACCAGCGGCGCGACGATGCCGGCGCCATCTTCCGCGAAAAAGACGAACAGCGCCGGCGGGATCCGCCGCCCCGCCAGAGAGCGAGCAGCCTGAGATCGGTCGGAAGCGGGAACCGCGCCGCGCCATGCGCGCAACGTTCCGTAGATCGTATCCGCCTGGTCGGAATCGGTGCGGCACTGCGCGACCAGGTCGACAAGCTGGCGCCAGGCGACCCGGCGTGCCTCCGGCGTCGCGCCCGATCGCGCAATCACCGTCGCCGCCATGTCGTCGAACCGCAAGCCGTGGTTCCCCTTGAATGACCGGCCATGCCGGCGTTTCGAACCCGGTGGATAGCCAAGCGTGCCGCCGAGGGGAAGGCACGAAAAATCGGCCGTTGCAATGTGGGACAATTGCAATGGCCGGTAATTAAATTATACGCTGGCCGGTGTAAGGTAAGCGGAAGTTCTCCAATGGCGCAATTGTCCATCGACGATATCGATCGTCAGATCCTCGCCCTTTTGCAGGGCGACGGGCGCATGACCAACGTCGAACTCGCCTCGCGCGTGGGGCTGACCGCCCCGCCCTGCCTGAGACGCGTCCGCAGCCTCGAGGATGCCGGCGTGATCCAGGGCTATAATGCCCGGCTGGATCAGGGCTCCCTGGGCTACGGCATCACCATCTTCGCGATGGTCAGCCTGAAAAGCCAGGCCGAAGCCGATCTGCAGGCGTTCGAGCATCACGTCGCCGAGCTTCCCGAAGTCCGCGAATGCTACATGCTCAACGGAGAAATCGATTTCCTGCTGAAGATCGTCGCGCGAGACCTGCAGAGTTTCCAGAATTTCCTGACCTCGAAACTCACGCCCGCGCCGAACGTCGTCAGCGTGAAGACCTCGCTGACGATCCGGCGCTCGAAATACGAGCCGGGCGTGCCGTTCGAGGATGTCGACATCCCGCATCGCCAGGGCTGATCGCGCCCACGAAAAAGGGCGG
>Ga0209902_101446_pt1 | contig 11437 bp, 7 predicted proteins | sample FECB27metaG_FD_188304 | JGI IMG/M metagenome (GOLD analysis project Ga0209902, IMG submission 188304) | Cyanobacterial communities from the Joint Genome Institute, California, USA - FECB-27 (SPAdes) (version 2) | ecosystem: Environmental > Aquatic > Thermal springs > Hot (42-90C) > Microbial mats ...
TAGCGCTGCTGAAGTCTTGCAACCTCCTCCGGAGTGCCCGACGAATACGCGAGTGGGCTTTTGCCCTGGTTGGCGACGATGAATTCGACGACGTCGCGCGAAGTAGTTTCACCCGTCATGACCCGGTCCACGTCTATCGCGAGAGTCGGATGTTTTGCCTTGTGCAGGTCCACCTGTCCACGCGTCGCACCAGAGCAGGACCCCGCGAGGATCGCTTCAGGGCCGTAGATCTCGGACGTCGCGGCGCTGCTGCCTTTGGCGAGACCCAGACGAATGAAGTTGCGAGGTAGTCCGATCGCGATACCCGAGCCGCCTGTGACCAGGGGGGCATCGGATAGAGCCTCGCCAATGGTGATGAGGTCATCATCGGACACGGCATCCACGATGACCAGCGTCTCGCCGGCATCGGAAGCCCGCTTGAGGTTCGCTCCAATCGCGGCGGCCCCCTTTGAAACTTTGGCCCACTCGACATGGCCGACAGCGGACGTCGTCTGCAGCCGGAGCCAACGCCTGAGGTCGGCATCGCTCATGGGGTTGAGAGGATGGTGCTCGAGACCCGACTCGTTGAGCAGACGGTCCTTCACGAAAAGGTGGCCCTGGTAAATTGTACGACCCGCACCTGGAAACGCGGAGCATGCCACCACGCCCTTCACGCCGAGCGCGTCCGCGAGTGCCTCGCCGACCGGTCCGATGTTGCCTTCCGGCGTGGAGTCGAAGGTCGAGCAATACTTGAAGATTATCTGGGTGCAGCCTTGGGCGCGCAGCCATTCGAGCGCGGCAATCGACTGTGCGACGGCTTCCATCGCAGGGATTGACCGCGACTTGAGGGCGATGACCCCAGCCTCGATGTCAGCCGGCGCTGGCTGTTTGGGGACGCCGAGGAACTGCGCCGTCCGAAGCCCGCCTTCGCCCGTTATGCCTTTGGCGATGGTGTTGGCGATGTCGCTCGCCCCGGTGAAGTCGTCGGCTATGACACCTAAAAGCATTGTCGCATTCCTTACGCTACGAGCCGGCGTAGCTTCTGCACGGCCGCCTTGGGACTTGAGAAAACTGGGACGAGCGTTGCCGCCCGGACATCGTCGAGGGCCCGCGCAGTCGAGAAGTGAGCGAGTACGATCGCATCGTAACCGTCGAGTTTGGCTGCAGCCTCCGACACAAGGCGATTATGTGTCGCGGCATCACCAGCCCGAACCGCTTCTATGGCGTGCTGGACAAGGAAACTGTCCATCACGGCCGGTGATTTCATGTTTGCGGCCTGTTCCCTGAACTCCTCCTCCATGCCGATGCGCGCGGGAGGAAAGGTGTAAAGCATCGCAACTCGTCCGCCCGCCGCTATGGCGGCTTCGAACATCGCCTCGTTCGGTTTGAGTACTGGAATGTCCACAGTGCGGGCCGCTTGTGCGATTGCAGCCCCAAATGCGGAGCATGTGAACAGCACAGCGTCGCTGCCGATCGACCTAGCGTATTGGGCGAGCGCGATGATGCGGGACGTAAGCTCCGGCGTCAAATCGGCGACCTTCGCCCGATCCGGAGCAAGGCTGTCTTCAAGGATATTGACCGCATCTACGTCCGGCCAGGACGATGACAGCTCCTGGCGGATGGGATCGACCGCGATCGCGGTCGCGTGGATGAGCGCAATTCTGGGCATTTCGAACTCAAAGAAGGGAGAGAAAAAATGGTGGCCGCCCGGGAGGAGGAGATGACGACCACCAGAGCGGCGGACGGTATTATTTGCCCGCGAATACCCAGACGCTTTCCTTGGGAATCTTGGCCCAGACCTTGCCAGAAGGCATCTGTCGGGACCCATGCGCCTTGGCGACGAAGTCACCACGGCTCAGGTGGTACTCCCACTTGTCGCCGAGGTAGACGCTGTCGTCCAATTGCATCTCGACTGCGTCGCCGACAGGTGCGTCGATCACATCGATCTGCTCGACGCGGATTACGGCCCGCGCGTCCTGTGCGTTGCCGACGCCGCCTTGCTCACGAACGAGCCCATCGAGGCTCCAGCCTTCGCCACCGATCGTCGCGTAACCGCCGTTCACCGACTGCACCTTTGCGCTGACGATGTTGTTCGCGCCCAGGAAGTCCGCCGAATAGAAGCTGTTCGGATTGGAGTAGATGTCCTGCGGCGCGCCCTGTTGCACGATCCGTCCATCCTGCAGCAGCAGGATGTTGTCCGCTGCCGCAAGCGCTTCGCCTTGATCGTGCGTGACGAGGATCGCGCAGATTCCCAATTCGAGGATGAGCTTTCGAATCCAGTAGCGGGCTTCCTCGCGAAGTTTCGCATCGAGGTTGGAAAGAGGCTCATCGAGAAGCAGGACGCGAGGTTCGTAGACCAGGGCCCGGCAGATGGCGACACGCTGTTGCTGCCCACCGCTGAGCTGTGAAGGGAACCGGTCGCCAAGGTGGCCGAGGCCCATCTTTTCCATGATCGCCTTCACTCGGCTTTGGATGTCAGCCTGCGCGACGTTCCGCAGTTTGAGGCCGTACCCAACGTTCTCGGCGACGGTCCGATGAGGCCATAGTGCATAGGATTGAAATACCAGGCCGATGTTGCGTTGCTCGGGCGGCAGAGCGAGCTTCTTCTCACTGTCGAGGACGGTCTTGCCACCAATGATGATCTGGCCAACCTCGGGCTGCTCCAGCCCGGCGATGCAGCGCAGGAGCGTCGTTTTGCCGCTCCCCGACGCGCCAAGCAGTGCGACGATGGAGCCGCGCTTGGCCTCGAAGGAGGCGCCCTTGAGGATTTGAAGTCCGCCCAGCCACTTCTGGACATCTTTGACAACGAGTTCAGTCATGGATTTTTGCTCCCAGACGAAGGGCGAGGGCGAGGCCTGCACCTGTCATGACGATACTGATGAGAGAGAGTGCCGCGATCGTGTTCAAGGCACCTGTTTGGAGAAGGGAGACCATCAGCGAACCGATGACTTCGGTTCCAGCTCCCATTAGGTAGACGCCCGTCGCGTATTCGCGAAGGAAGATGATCATGATTAGCGCCCAAGCTCCGGCCAGACCGGGTCGAACGATCGGAATGACGACGTCCTTCCAAGTGCGGCCGATGGTTGCTCCCGTCGTGCGGGCGGACTCCTCCAGTTCCGGCGCGACCTGGATTAAAGTTCCCTGGATTAATCGAAGGCCGTAGGACAGTCCGACGACGACATAGGCTATGAACAGCGAGAACAGTGTCGGGCGGAGGAAAGTCAAGAACGGGACGAACAGAAACACCCAGAAGAATGCCAGACCGATGACCAGACCAGGCAAGGCGCGCGGCAGCAGCACTATGTAGTCGAGCAGCGTATTGGAGGCACCCCAATTGCGGTGGCCGGCTAGGCCGACGATCAGGTAGATGAAGACCGCAATGGCTCCGCCGACGACGGCCAGGATCACGGTGTTGAGAATGCCGCGCAGGAGGCTCGGGACTTCGGTCAAGTGGTCGAAGTTCGACAGCGTAAGATGGTCGAACAGGTTCACGCCTTCACCCCAAGCGTCGACAAAGGCTCGCATGGTGATGCCACCGACAGGCAGTACAACTGAGATGAACAGCCACAGGCCGATTGCCGACAGCGCGATTATCTGACCGCTCCGACCGAGTTTGAGGCTAGAGACTCGTGCACCCTTGCCACCCATCGCGGCGTAGCGCCGGGAATTGCGCAGGAGGCGGCGCTGGAACCATACCAGCGGCAGGGTAATCAGGATGAGAACCACGGCGACGACGGCCATGAGCTGATACGTCGGGGTGCCAAAGAGGGTTGTCAGTTTGTAGATGTAGGTCGTGAGCACCATCGTTCCGCTGGGATCGCCGAGCACCAGCGGAATGCCGAAGGTCTCGAAACCGAGCAGCACATTCAGGGCGGCAGCGAAAATCAAAGCGGGCAGGACCATGGGCAATGTTACGTCTCGCGATACCCGCCAGACGGATGCGCCGGAAGTACGCGCTGCTTCCTCGAGGTCAGACGGTAGGTTCTTCATTGCCGCCGAGACGTAGAGATAGACGTGCGGCACATGGCTGAGCGCCGCGATTACGATCATGCCCGGCAGGCTGTAGAGATTCCATGGGACGAAGCCGATGATGTCGCGGACCAACAGCGACATGAAGCCTACAGGGCCGACCGAAACGGTGTATCCGAAGGCGAGCACGATCGAAGAAATGAACATTGGCACCAAGACAAGGACTTCCAGGGCGCGTTTGAACCGTATGTCAGTACGGGTCAGAAGGAACGCGAGGATGCCACCCAATGGCACCGCGATCGCAACCATTCCGAACGAGAAGATCGCTGTCGTTCCCAATGCACGATAGAAGGTCTTGTCCGTGAACACGTACCGAAACGCATCGAAACCGAAACGGGCGCGAGGGCTGAAGAAGGCCGCTGTCAGAAAGCTCTGGTAGATAATGAGCCCAACCGGTGCCAAAACGGCGACAGCGAGCAGTCCGATGACGATGATCCGAAAAAGGCTCGCATTGCCGACACGGGGCATTTTCGCAGGATATTTCTTGGCTGCCTGTGCCGTGCTGAGGGGCAGCGCGGCCGGAGCTTGAGCGTTAGTAGACATCATTGCCTCTCGCGAATGACCGGGAAGTACCCCGCAGCGCAGCGACCCTGCGCCGCGGGGAAGTCGAGATCAACGGCCGATCGCGGCCTTCCAATCATTGAGGAACTGGACACGCTTCATCTGGTCCATGTATTCTACAACACCCTCGTCGACGGTGATCGGCTTGAGGCCGCCTCCGACCAAGGTGTTGAGGGTTTCGATGTTCAGGCCGGCGTTGACGTCCTTGCGGATGGACGGCAGTCCACCCTCGGCGAGCAGGGACTGACCTTCCTTGGACATCATGAAATCGACGAAAAGTCGGGCAGCGTTGGGGTGCGGCGCGTTTTTTGAGACCAGAGCGAGACGCGAGAACGCGGGCGTGTAGTCGGTGGCGAAATGAACGCCGAGGTTCGGGCTTTCCTTGACCCACTGCAGGGCATAGGAGCCAATCACGTTAACCGCCAGCACATTTTCGCCCGAGACGACGGTTTCCTTCATCGAACCCGAGCTCGAGTAAATTTTCGCGCCATCGCTGCCGAGGGCCTTGGCCAAGTCCCAGAAGTCCTTGCGTTCGCGAGCGTCGTTCGAATGGTGCAGGAAGCCAGAGCCCGACTTTTCAGGATCGAACGTAGCAACTTTGCCCTGGAGCTCAGCCTTGTTCTCGCCTAGGAACTTGATCAGGTCGGAATAGGTCGCGGGAACGCGGTCCTTGGCCAAGAGCTTGGTGTTGTAGATCATCCCGATCGGCTCGACGGTCGTGCCGTAGAGCATGTTCTTGTAATTCGCCCACGCCGGGATGTTTGCGGTTTCGGGGGAAGCATATTCTTCCGCATAGCCCTCGAGGACCAAAGTCATCTGCAGGTCCATAGCGGAGCTCCAGACCACGTCGGCGGTGACCTGGCTAGCCGCGGCCTCCGAGATGACCTGGTTGTAGGCCCCGTTGGTGCCGAGATCGTTGTACGCGATCTTGATGCCATACTTTTTCGTGAAAGCATCCTGCAGCTTCTGCGACTGCTCAGCGTCAGTTGAGGTGTAGACTGATACGGTGCCCTCGGCCTTGGCAGCTTCAATCAGCTTGGCATAGTCAGCGGGATAGCCGGCAGGCACCTCTTGTGCCCATCCTGCCGTCGCGATCGTCGCCGCGGCGACGATCGCAGTTGCTCCGGAAAGGAACGTCCGGCGCGTAGTCTCGATATGTTTCATTTCACTTCTCCCATGGTTCGCCCGCAAAGCTCCTCCGGGCGGATTTCCCCGAGACCAACCATTGGTCCCGAACTAGCTGAAATGGTGTCAAGGACGATCCGTCAATTGCTTTTTCAATTATCTAAAAGCAATCGGTGCATCGGTCTGTTCAGGCGACGGCGGATTTCTTTGACGAGCCGTCGTTACGGACCGCTTTCGCTACCAGCGCGCCGAACGCGTCGGTGTTCATCGAGCCGCCCAAGTCTCGTGTGCGCGAGGCAGAATTGGATAGAACCTCGTCGACGGCACGCTCAATTTCTGTACCTGCTGCTTCGAAGTTGGCCAGTTTCCGCTTCTCGCCTAGCCAGGTCAGCATCATTGCGACGGAGAGGATCAGAGATGTCGGATTTGCGACATTCTGGTTTTGGATGTCCGGAGCCGAGCCATGTTGCGCCTGGGCGCAGACCAAGCCCGTCTCCGAGTTGGCGTTGATCGATCCGGCGAGGCCGAGGCTACCCGAAAGTTCGCTTGCGAGGTCCGAGATGATGTCGGCGTAGAAGTTGGTGGTAACGATTACGTCGAAGCGAGCGGGGTTGCGCACGAGGTGCGCCGCCATGGCGTCGATGATGAAATCGTTAACCTTCACTTCAGGGAATTCAGCGGCGACCTTGCGGAATTGTTGAAGGAACAACCCGTCCGTGAGGATGAAGTTGTTGGCCTTGTGGACCGCCGTGACCTGCTTGTCGCGCTTCATCGCAAGGATAAAGGCTTCGCGGCAAATGCGTTCGCAGGCATGCGCAGTGATCTTGCGCATGGAAATGGCGATGTCAGGGGTGGGCATAAACTCACCGCTGCCAGCGAACATGTTGCGGTCGGGATAGAAACCCTCAGTGGCCTCGCGCATGATGACGAGGTCCATCTTCTTGCCGCCTTGGTCCAGGAAGTCGCGCGAGCGGGCAGGGCGGACGTTGGCGTAGAGGTCGAGTTTGACGCGGAAGCCAGCGGAGACGTTCACACCGCCCTTGTCGCGGGCAGGATAGTCCATGTGCGACTGCGGTCCGAGGATAATGCCGTCATAGGTCTTCGCACGCTCAATCGTGTCGTCGCGAAGCGTCGTGCCGTACTTCTCGAGACTCGTGAAGCCGGTGTCTTCGAAATCGTAGGTGATCCCCAGACCGAACGCACTGTCGGCGGCCTTCAAAACCTCCATGGTCGCGGCTGTTATTTCCGGACCGATGCCGTCGCACGGCGTTACCATAAACTTCATTGAATGATCTCCCGAAACGGAGCGAGTCTGCCTCGCCCTTTAATGTCGCGGAAGAACTATTGGCTTTTAAAACATCAAAATGCAATCCTAAAAATTAGGGTTCATGCATTTTCCTGATTTTGGTTGGACCACGACCAGGCTACCGGGGATTTCTTGCTGAGCGCGCCGCCGAGATGTCTGCGCATTTCATAGGACGCCTCGACTATCTCTCCTCGTTCAAGGAGATCGAGGATTACAAGGTGTTCTTGGCACTGAACGACAGTCCTGGAGCGGTCAATCCGGGAGCGATACTCGAGAAGACGGCGCATCCGGTTCACGCGGACGAGGGAGAGATGAAAGAATGGATTGTTCGCCATCTTGATCAGTTCCTCGTGGAAGAGAGCCCCGTTGTGAAGGAGCCGTTCGGCAGGCAACTTCTCTATGTCGGTGTCGAGCATCCTCTGCTGGATGCGCCGCTGCTCTTCGATGATCTTTCGGTCGAGCCTGAACTCGGGTTCCAACATCGCTGCCGGCTCGATCAACATGCGGAAACGGTAAATCTGTTCGAAGGCCTGCGGTGTCTTCGCCACGGGAAGGAAGCGCCAACCGTAACCCTGCTTTCGTTCCGCCCATCCTTCACGTGCCGCGCGCATCAGGATGTCGCCGAGCTGTGCTTTTGTAAGACTGTATCGGTCACGCAGCATCATCTCGGTAACCTCGCCGGGAATCTGGTCCTTCAACCAATCCTCGGCGAGTTGCTGATATTCGTTGGCGACCTCAAATGGCTTCGCTTCGTCACTGATCGGTTCGACAACGAGTGCCGAGGCCCCGTCCTTCACGAAAAACCCCCGATTCTCGATCTGCTCTAGCACACCCTGTTCGGCGAGGGTGACCAGCGCCTCGCGCACTGGCGAACGCGACACGCCAAAGCGATCGGCGAGCATCTGTGTCCGCACCGGGTGTCCTGGTTCGAGTTCGCCTGCCGTAATCAAAAGGGTGATTTCGTTCGCGATATTCTGAGCAAGCGCCCTGACTGCCATGATGTTCCCGTTCCGACCTTCAAGCGTGACAATTCACTTCTGGAATGCCCTATAGTCCAATTTTGCCGGATTGCGAGCAAAATTGCACTGAAAGGCAATCAAAAGCCAATTCATGTTTTGGTGGCGACGATGAAAACACGTGGAAACGGCCGCAACACCTTGCCAACCCGCTGGACCGGATAATGCTCCGAGATGATCGATCTGTAGACGTCGAGGTAGGCCGTTTGTTCCTCCGCGTTCAATCTATACAGATAGGGTTTGAGCCCGGTGCTCTTGAACCATTCGACTATGCCGTCGATGCCGTCCAGCGGATGATTGTAGACGGTCTTGGCGAAGAACGCTGTAATATTCGGCCGGGGTCATAATATCCGTCCTCTCTCCCGATGCGGCACCTAGCTTCGCCTTCCAGCGGCCGTAGTCGGCGGCAGCTCTCATGGCTGCATGAGACGGTTCATCAAGGTTGTCAGGTACTTGGACCGCAAGCGTTCCATTGCTTCCAATGGTTGACGCAAGGCGGGGAAACAGACCACGGTGGTCGGGCAGCCACTGCAAAACGGCGTTCGCAAATACAACGTCGAACTGGTTCGGCGAACGCCAATCTGCGATGTCCGCCACTTCAAACCGAATGTCGGGAAGCCGCTTCCGCGCGGCCTCAATCATCTCGGGCGAAGAGTCCACCCCGCATATCTCCGCGTCGGGAAAACGGTCTTTCAGAAGCTCGGTCGAATTGCCTGGACCGCATCCCAGATCGACGGCTCGGGACGCCAGCGCGTTCGGCACCGCCACCAAGAGATCTCGAGCCGGCCGCGTCCGATGGTCTTCGCATTTCAGGTATTGATTAGGGGACCATTTCCCAGTCACGGACTCATCCTTGTTGACAAGCTGGCAATTTTGCTTTTTTTGCATTAAAAATGCAAAATTGAAGGGTACATCGTGTCTCTAGTTGATGTCATCATCTCGGATCGATCCTACCGTGTCACCGACCTCCATAAGGAATTTGGTCCGGCGCTCCACACGTTGCCATGGCTCATGCGCATCTTGCTCGAAAACTGCGTCCGCAACAGTTCAGGTGACGAACGGCATGAGTTGATCGGCCGCTTCAGGGATTGGCTTGAAGCGAGGACAAGCGAACACGAGATTCCGTTCTATCCCGGCAGAGTTCTGATGCACGACACGACATGCGTGCCAGCCTTGGTCGACATCGCAGCCATGCGGGATGTCGTCGCTGAACATGGTGGTGACCCCGCTATCCTCGTCCCGTCTCTGCGCGTGGACGTTTCGGTGGACCATAGTGTTGGTGTCGACCGTTACGCCACCAATGATGCCATGGCTTTCAACATGCGCCGTGAGATGGAGCGCAACGCAGAACGCTACCGCCTCATGAAATGGGCTATGACAGCGTTGCCCGGCATTCACGTCCATCCGCCAGGAACAGGTATCATGCACACCATGAACCTTGAGCAACTGGCAACAGTGATTGCCGTGGAGGAAAGGGATGGCGTTCTTCTGGCTAGACCGGACACATTGATCGGTACAGACAGCCACACACCAATGATCAACGGAATCGGCGTTCTCGCTTGGGGCGTCGGCGGCCTAGAAGCCGAGAGCGTGATATTCGGGATGCCGGTCACGCTGCGGCTCCCCAACGTCTTAGGCGTCCGCATGACGGGGGCTCTAAGGCCGGGCGTGATGTCCACCGATCTCGCGCTCGCGGTCACGCACATGCTTCGCACCCACGGTGTTTCCGGGGAGTTCGTCGAATTCTTTGGTCCAGGAGTTTCCACACTCACCGCAGGTGACCGCTCGGTGGTCGCAAACATGGCGCCCGAATACGGGGCATCTAGCGGCTATTTCCCCATCGACAGAAACACTGTGCGTTATCTCAGGGATACGGGTCGTTCCGCCGAGCATGGCGAGATGGTGGAAGCCGTCGCGAAACGGCAGGGGCTTTGGTTCGATCCGGAGTGCCGACCCCGTTACACCACCGTGCTCGAGATCGACCTGTCCGAGCTGTCTTCGGTTGCCGCTGGCCCGCAGCGACCGCAGGACATGATTGATATCGGGACTGCGGCTGCGGTGTTGCGGGCGAATGCCGTGGAGCCGGCGAACGCTTCGTCTGAGACCGTGCCGCCCTATCCGATTGCCATCGCGGCGATCACGAGCTGCACGAACACGTCCGACCCCAAGCTTCTGGTCGCGGCCGGCCTTCTGGCAAGGCGCGCGCGGGATCTGGGATTGAAACCTCCGCCATGGGTCAAGACCTCCCTCGCGCCCGGCTCCCCCGCGGCGGAGCGGTTCCTCATGCGGGCAGGTCTGCTCGACGACCTTGAGGCCGTTGGATTCGGGATCGTCGGGTACGGCTGCACCACATGCATCGGCAATAGCGGCCCGCTGCATCCCGAGGTGCAAGCAGCAATCGACCGCGGAAGTGTCGCGAGCGCCGTACTTTCGGGAAATCGAAATTTTCCCGGCCGGGTGCACCCGTCGTTGAAACACAGTTTTCTTATGTCGCCGCCGATGGTCATCGCTCACGCCCTAGTTGGGATGATGGATCGCGACGTGCAGATTGCGCCGCTGTCCTCAGACGCGTCGGGAAGGGAAATCCGACTTTCCGACCTCTGGCCAACCATAGAGGAGATCGAGTCGCTGACGGCGTCGAGCCTCGACCCGAACGATTTCGGCTCGGCCTTTTCCATGGCCGAACGGAACGCAGCTTGGAAGGAACTCTCGGCTCCGACCGCGGATCGATTTCCGTGGGAGACCACTTCGACTTACGTCGCCCGCCCGCCGTTCGTGGCGATGGACCAAGGCAGTCGCCTGGGTGATTTCATCGCTCACCCACTGCTCGTTCTCGGCGACGACATGACAACCGACCATATCTCTCCCGCGGGCCAGATATCCGCCCGCAGTTACGCGGGCGAATATTTGATCGCGGAGGGCGATCCGGCGGATGATCTGAACGTTTACGCGGCTCGACGCGGAAATTGGAAGACAATGGTTCGTGGTCTTTTTGATAATGGAGCTGCCGCCAATCGCATTGTCGAAAGTGCCTCCGCAAGACATACTCTCCACGGTCCTTCGGGGCATCGAGGGACTCTATGGGAAGTAGCCCAACGGTATCAAAACGAAGCACTCAATACCGTCATCGTAGCAGGGGAACGCTACGGTGCCGGCTCCTCACGCGACTGGGCCGCGAAAGGCGTTGGTCTTCTTGGCGTTCGAGCGATCCTCGCGCAGAGCTTCGAGCGCATCCACCGCTCGAACCTAGTCGGCATGGGCGTTTTGCCTATTATGATGCCGCGCGACTTTCCCGTCGCTGCATCCAGACTTCGCGCCGACGATCGAATAGCGATCAAAGCCGCCAGCATTTCGCCAAGGTGCTCAATCTCCGTTGAGGTTTGGAAGACTGACGGTACCCATGAGAGATACATCGGACATG
>Ga0209902_101448_pt1 | contig 11407 bp, 7 predicted proteins | sample FECB27metaG_FD_188304 | JGI IMG/M metagenome (GOLD analysis project Ga0209902, IMG submission 188304) | Cyanobacterial communities from the Joint Genome Institute, California, USA - FECB-27 (SPAdes) (version 2) | ecosystem: Environmental > Aquatic > Thermal springs > Hot (42-90C) > Microbial mats ...
CCGGCCACCTCCCCCGCGAGGGGGGAGGGTTCGCGTTGTGCCATCGTTGCTCCCCTTGCACCGATCTCGGCGAAAACCCTCCCCCCTGGCGGGGGAGGGCAGGGAGGGGGGGCCGCCGCGACTTCGACGCTCGCCATCGCGCTCACCGGCCGTAGCGGGCGAGCAGGTCGCGGACCTCGGCGACGAGGTCGGCGCGCTGAACCGTCTTTTGCGCCGGGCGCTCCTCGCGCCAGGCTTTGTTGTCCTTGATCGCCGCGGCGCGCTTCGCCCCTTCGACGAGGTCCTTGATCTCGAGCGTGCCGGCTTCGCGCTCGTTCGAACCCTGGATGACGACGCACGGCGCCGCGCGGCGGTCGGCGTACTTCATCTGCGGCTTCATGCCGGAGGAGCCGAGATAGATCTCGGCCGCGATGCCGGCGCCGCGCAGTTCCGCGGCGATCGTCTGGTAGCTCGCCATCGCCGCCGGATCGCGGTCGAGCACGAGGATCACCACCGGGCCGGTGCCCTCGGTCGCGGCATCGCCACGACGCGCGGCCAGCGCGGCGGCGAGCCGCGAGACGCCGACCGAGAAGCCGGTCGCCGGCACGTCCTCGCCGCGGAAGCGGCCGACCAGCCCGTCATAGCGCCCGCCGCCACCGACCGAGCCGAAGCGCACCGGCTTGCCGTCCTCGCCGGTCACCTCGAACGTCAGCTCCGCCTCGAAGACCGGGCCGGTGTAGTACTCGAGGCCGCGGACGACGGAGGGGTCGAAGCGGATGCGGTCCTTCTTGTAGCCAGTGACTTCGCAGGCGTTGATGATCTCGACGATCTCGCTGAAGCCGCCAAATCCGGAGGGCGTTTTCTCGACGAGGGCGAGCGCCGCGCCCCATCGCTCGGCATCGGACGGGTCGAGAGTGAGGTAGGAGACGATAGTCTCGGCTTGTTCGCCGGTCAGCTCGGCACCCTTGGTGAAGTCGCCACTCTCGTCTTTCCTGCCCGCGCCGAGCAGAAGGCGCACGCCGTCGATGCCCAGCCGATCGAGCTTGTCGATCGCCCGCAGCACCGTCAGCCGCCGCCCTGCGTTCTCCTCGCCGCCGAGGCCGATGGCCTCCATCACACCGTCGAGGATCTTGCGGTTATTGACCTTGATCACGTAATCGCCGCGCGGGATGCCGAGGCGCTCCAGCGTGTCGGCCGCCATCATGCAGATCTCGGCGTCCGCCGCGACGCTCGCGGTGCCGACCGTGTCGGCGTCGAACTGCATGAACTGGCGGAACCGCCCCGGCCCCGGCTTCTCGTTGCGGAACACCCAGCCGACCCTATAGCTGCGGTAGGGCTTCGGCAGCCTCTCCCAGTTCTCCGCCACGTAGCGGGCGAGTGGAGCGGTGAGGTCGTAGCGCAGGCTCAGCCACTGCTCGTCGTCGTCCTGGAAGGCGAAGACGCCCTCGTTCGGCCGGTCCTGGTCCGGCAGGAATTTTCCGAGCGCGTCGGCGTACTCGACGAGCGGCGTCTCCACCGGCTCGAAGCCGTAGAGGGCGTAAGACTCCTTGATCGCCGCGAGCAGGCGGTCGGTGGCGGCGATCTCCGCCGGGCCGCGATCGACGAAGCCGCGCGGCGCGCGCGGCACCGGGCGGGCGTGCACGGCGGCGCCCGCGCGCTCGTCCGTGTCCACCGCCGCCGCGTCCTTGCCAGCCTTCGCCATCGCTCAAATCCCGCATGTGATGCGGCCGGCGCCGCAGGGCGCGGGCCGGCCGGAAAAGCGAGGCTGTCCTAGACGAAAGGGCGCAAAGCGGCAAGGCGAGGCCGGCCGGCGGCGCGACCTGCGGCGCGGCGCACGCCCCGTCGGCCGTGACGGCGCAGAGGCCGTCCGGCATCACCCCTTCGGGCAGATCGTCAGCACGATGGTGACGTCGCCGGTGCAGGTGTGGGTGCCGTTGGCGTCGTCATAGGCCCAGCCATAGACCTGCCGGTTGCACGCCTCGTCGATGAGCTTGGCGTAAGACGTGTCGGGCGCCGGACCGGCGGAGCAGACGCCGGGGGTGTCGGCGACGCCCTTGCAGCAATAATAGGCCGCCTCAGGGTCCTGGGGCTTGTAGTCGTGGCCGCCGAAGGCCGCCGCGTAGGTGAGCTTGCCGCACGGCGAGAAGCAGCCCGTCACCTTGCCGCTCACCGGGTCGCGCATCCTGAGGTCCTGGTGCGCGAGGGCCGGGAAGGCGCCGTCGGTGCTGAGGTCCTCGTCCGTCGGGCAGACGCCCTTGCGCGTCGACAAGGACGGGCAGGCGGCGGGCTTGCAGGCGGCGCTGATGTTGTCGGGCGCCTTCGGCCGCATCGACACCGGCAGCGTGTAGCCGTCGACCGCCGAGAGGTTGAAGAAGGTCTCGCAGCTGTCGCCGACGCACCACGTCGCCTCGAACTTGGAATCGATCGGCGGCGCGCAGCCGCCTTCGGGGCAGGGGCCGACCGACTGGCCGACCTTGCAGTTCTCGCCGTTCTTGTCGCAGCCGGTCTTCGGCCACCACCGCGTCGCCTCGACGGTCCGGCCGGCGGGGATCTTGTAGGTGCGCTGCCGGCCGGCGGCGATCTTCGCCACCTTCGGCGCGTCCGGGACGTTGAGCTGCTCCATCCAGACCGTGGCGGTGCACAGATTGCGAACGACCAGCTTGCTCGCGTCCGCCGCCGTCGCCGTGATCGCCGCCGCGAGCGCGACCGCCATCATCAACCCGAACCGCTTCCCCACGCCGACCTCCCCGCCTCGTCGTCCGCTGCCACCCTATCGCGGCGCGGCGGGGGCGGCGAGCGGGAACGACCCGGCCGCCCCCGCGCTTCACACCCGGGGCGATCCGTGGGAAAGGACTGCCGACGTGGGGCGGCGGCGACGAGCGACGAGGCGACAGACGGCATGGCGCACGGTGTGACCGAATCCATCCGGCGGGCGATGGTGCCCATCCACCCGGCCGGGCGGCCGTTCATCGCGCTGTTCGCGGTGGCCGCTGTGGTGCTGTTCTTCCTCTGGCAGCCGCTCGGGTGGATCGCCCTCATCCTGACGCTGTGGTGCACCGCCTTCTTCCGCAACCCCAATCGCGTCACGCCGCTGTCCGACGGCCTCGCGGTGGCGCCGGCCGACGGCCGCGTCTCGCTGGTCGACTTTGCCGCGCCGCCGGCCGAGCTCGGCCTCGGCACCGAGCCGCGCCTGCGCATCTCCACCTTCATGAGCGTCTTCGACGTGCACGTGAACCGCACGCCGGTCGGCGGCCGGGTGGTGCAGTCGCAGCATCGGCCGGGCCGCTTCCTCAACGCCGAGGACCCGGCCTCGAGCGCCGAGAACGAGCGCCAGAGCATCCTGCTCGACACGGCGGCCGGCGACATCGCGGTGGTGATGATCGCCGGCCTGGTGGCGCGCCGCATCGTGCCGCTGCACGCCATCGGCGATCACCTGGTGGTCGGCGAGCGCATCGGCCTCATCCGCTTCGGCTCGCGCGTCGACGTCTACCTGCCGGCTGGGGCGCGGCCGCTCGTCGCCGTCGGCCAGCGGGCGGTGGCCGGCGAGACGCCGATCGCCGATCTCGCCGGCATCCGGCCGGCGCTCGACGCTACCCGCATCGGCTGACACGGACGAGGAGAGCCCGGCGATGGCGACGCTGTTCCCGCCCTTCGACCCGCAGCGCCCGCGCACCAAGCGGCGCCTGCGTTTCCGCCACCTGCCGATCCGCACGGTGCTGCCGAACGTCGTGACGCTGCTGGCGCTGTGCTCGGGCCTCACCGCCATCCGCATGGCGATCGAGGGACGCTATGAGCTGGCGATCGGCGCGATCGTGCTCGCCGCCGTGCTCGACGGCATCGACGGCCGCGTCGCCCGGCTGCTGAAATCGACGTCGAAGTTCGGCGCCGAACTCGACAGCCTCACCGACTTCGTCAACTTCGGCGTGGCGCCGGCGGTGATCCTCTACACCTGGACCCTCGACGAGCTGCGCTCGGCCGGGTGGATCGTCGTGCTCGTCTTCGCCATCGCGGCGGCGCTCCGGCTGGCGCGCTTCAACGTCATGCTGGAGGACCCGTCGCGGCCGGCGTGGCAGAGCAACTTCTTCATCGGCGTGCCGAGCCCGGCGGGGGCGATCGTCGTGCTGTTGCCGATCTATCTCGGCCTCGTCGGCATCGGTCTCGACGGCACGGGCCTCGGCGAGCGGGCGGGCGCCGTCGTCGTCGCGCTCTACACGCTTTTGATCGGCTTCCTGATGGTCAGCCGCCTGCCGACCTTCTCCGGCAAGCGCTTCGGCATGCGCATCCGCCGCGACCTGATCCTGCCGCTGTTCGTGCTCGTGGTGCTGGTGGTGGCGCTGCTCGTCAGCTTCCCCTTCGAGATGCTGGCCGTCGGCTCGGTGATCTACCTCGCCTGCCTGCCGCTCGGCTGGCGGACCTGGGAGAAGCACGTCGCCGCCGATCGCGCGGCCAAGAGCGCGGCGGCGGTCGACGAGGCGGAAGCGAGCGCGCCGGGGCCGTAGCGAGACACGGACCGGACCGAGACACCGACCGGCGCGAGACACGGACCGGAAACGGCGTCGCCGTCGCCCGCGGGGGCGACGGCCGGTCTTGCCCCGTCAGTCCTGCAAGTCGCTACCCGGCCAAGGCTGGCCACCCGGCCGAGTCGGGCTACTCCGCCGCCTCGCGCAGGGGCAGCGGCAGCTGGCCGTCCGCCTTGGCGCCGTCGCCGTGGCCCTTCGCCGGCTCGTCTTCCTCCGTCGGCCCGATGAAGCGGCCGAACACCCAGCCGAAGAAGCGGCTGACGTCGTCCATCACGGTGAAGAACGACGGCACGAAGACCAGCGACAGCACCGTCGACACGGCGAGGCCGCCGATCACCGCGATCGCCATCGGCGCGCGGAACTCGCCGCCCTCGCCGGTGCCGAGTGCGCTCGGCACCATGCCGGCGATCATCGCGATCGTCGTCATGATGATCGGGCGGGCGCGCTTGCGGCCGGCGTCGATGATGGCGTCGACGCGGTTCTCGCCGCGGTGCACCGCCTCGATGGCGAAGTCGACCAGCATGATGGCGTTCTTGGTGACGATGCCCATCAGCATCAGGATGCCGATGACCACCGGCATCGACACGGCGTTCTGGGTGAGCAGCAGGCTGAGGACGACGCCGCCGATCGACAGCGGCAGCGACAACAGGATGGTGATCGGCTGGAAGACGTTGCCGAACAGGAGCACCAGCACGCCGAGCACCATCATCAGGCCGGCGCCCATCGCGATCGCGAAACCGGAAAACACCTCGCCCATGATCTCGGCGTCGCCGCTCGTCAGGATGCGGGCGCCCGCCGGCAGGTTCTGCGCCTCGGGCATCGCATACAGGCGCTCCAGGCCCTGGCCGAGCTCGAGGCCGCCGACGAGGTCGGCACCGATGACGACGCGGCGCTCGCGGTCGTAGCGGGTGATCGAGGAGGGGCCGAGGCCGAAGCTGACGTCGGCCACCGCCTCCAGCGGCGCGACGATGCCGCTTGCGCCGGTGATCGGGATCGCGCGCACCAGCGCGAGGTCGGAGCGCGCCTGGAGATCGAGGCGGGCGCGGATCGGGATCTGCCGGTCGCCGGCATTGAACTTCGGCAGGTTGGCATCGACGTCGCCGATGGTGGCGACCCGCACCGCCTGGGAGATCTGCTGCGTCGAGATGCCGAAGCGCGCGGCTTCGTCGAGGCGCGGCTTGATGAAGATCTCCGGCCGCTGGATGCCGGCGTTCGCCGCGACGTTGGAGAAGCCGTCGAGCTTGCGCGCCGCCGCCTCGACCTGGGCCACCGCCTGGTCGAGGGCGGCGGGGTCGTTGGAGAGCAGCGACACCGACAGCTCGCGCTCGCCGCGGTCGTTGACGTACCAGCCGCGCATGTCGGGGATGGCGGCGAGGCGTTGCGTCACCTCCGCCTCGACCTGCTTCTGCGTGCGCTCGCGTTCCCCCTTCAGGGTCAGCTGGATGTAGATCGAGGCGCGGCGCAGGTCGATCTCGCCGGTGGGCGACGAGCCGCCGAGCACGAAGACGCTCCGGACCTCGGGCATCTCCCTCAGCGACTTGACCACCTCGTCGGTCTTCGCCTGGGTGTCGTCGAGCCGGGCGCCGGGCGGCAACTCCATGGAAACGACGATGCGGCTGACGTCCTCCGGCGGGATGAAGCCGGTCGGCAGCAGCCCCATCGCCGGGATGCTGGCGGCGAACACGCCGACGCCGACGAGCAGCGTGAGGAAGCGGAAGCGGATCGTGCCGGCGAGGAAGCGCGTGTAGGCGCGCATCAGCCAGCCGTCCTTCGGCTCGACGTGCTTGTGCGGCCGCATCAGATAGGCCGCCATCATCGGTGTGATCAGCCGCGCGACGAGCAGCGAGAACAGCACGGCGACCGCCACCGTCAGGCCGAACTGCTTGAAATACTGGCCGGCGACGCCGCCCATGAACGAGACGGGCGCGAACACCGCGACGATGGTGAGCGAGATCGCGATCACGGCGAGGCCGATCTCGTCGGCCGCCTCCATCGCCGCCTTGTAGGGGGATTTCCCCATCTTCATGTGGCGGACGATGTTCTCGATCTCGACGATCGCATCGTCGACGAGGATGCCGGTGACGAGGGTGATGGCGAGCAGGCTGACGAGGTTCAGCGAGAAGCCCATCAGGTCCATCACCCAGAAGGCCGGGATGATCGACAGCGGCAGCGCGGTGGCGGCGACCAGCGTCGCCCGCCAGTCGCGCAGGAACACGAAGACGACGATGATCGCCAGGATGGCGCCCTCGATCAGCGTCATCATCGCGGATTCGTAGTTGCCGTAGGTGCTGCGGACGGAGTTGTCCGTCATCTCGTAGGAAACGTCCGGGTAGGACGCCTCGAGCTCGGCGATCGCCGTCTGGACGACGTTGCCGACGTCGTAGTCGCTGGCGCCCTTGGAGCGAAACACCGCGAAGGAGACCACGGGGGTGTCGCCGTTGAGGCGGGCGAAGGTCTTCTGTTCCTCGTAGGCATCGATGACGGTGCCGAGCTCGGACAGCCGCACCGAGCGGCCGCCGCTCAGCACGATCTTCGTCTCCGCCAGTTCCGCCACGGTGTGCGCGCCGGCGAGCGTGCGGATGGACTGCTGCTTGCCGCCGACCTCGCCGCGGCCGCCGGCGAGGTCGACATTGGTGGCGCGCAGCTGGTTGCTGACGTCGGCGGCGGTGATGCCGAGCGCCATCAGGCGGGCCGGATTGAGATCGATGATGATCTCTCGGTCGACGCCGCCGTAGCGGTCGACCTGGCCGACGCCGGGCATGCCCTGCAGCTTGCGGATGACGACGTCGTCGACGAACCACGACAGCTGCTCGAGCGTCATCCCCGGCGCCGAGGCGGCGAAGGTCTGGATCGCCTGGCCCTCGATGTCGATCTTCTCGACGATTGGCTCGTCGATGTCGCCCGGCAGATCGGCGCGGATCTTGTCGACGGCGTCCTTGACGTCCGAGAGCGCCTCGTCGGACGGCACTTCCAGGCGAAACTCGATCGCCGTCACCGACTGGCCGTCGGTGATCGTCGACTGCACGTGCTTGACGCCGGCGAGGTTCGCCACCGCGTCCTCGACCTCGCGCGTCACCTGCGTCTCGAGTTCGGACGGCGCGGCGCCGGCCTGCGTCACCGTCACCGAGATGACCGGCACGTCGATGTTGGGGAAGCGGGTGATCGGCAGGGTCTGGAAGGTGAAGATGCCGAGCAGCATCAGCACCACGAACAGCACCAGCGACGGCACCGGCTTGCGGATCGACCAGGCGGAGATGTTCATCGCTCGGGTTCCGGTTGGTTGCGCTGCGGCAGGTTCAGTTCTTCGCCACGACGGGCGTGATCCGGTCGCCCGGGCGCAGGAAGGTGCCGGAGATCGAGACCACCTGATCGCCGGCCTTCAGGCCGTCGGTGACCAGCGCGGAGCCGTCGGCGAGGAGGCCGATCGTGATCGGGCGCGTCACCACGACGGCGTTCTCGACCAGCTGCACCTGCGCGCGCCCTCCCGGGCCGTAGAGAACGGCAGAGAGCGGAATGACCACGCCTTCAAGGGTCGCCGTCTCGATCGAGGCATAGGCGAAGGCGCCGATGGCCAGGCCCTCGGCTTCCTGAAGGGACACCCGGATCTCGCCGAGGCGCGTGGCGTTGTCGACTTCCGGCGAGATCAGGCGGACCTCGCCGGGCAGGCCCTCACGGTAGCCGGCCGGGAAGACCGTGGCCTTCTGCCCGACGCGCAGCTTGGCGAGCGTCATCTCCGCGACGTCGGCCTCGAGCTCGACCTCGCCGTCCTCGATGATGCGGAACATCGGCGTGCCGGCCATGCTGACGACGGCGCCGAGGCGGGCCTCGCGGCGGCTGACGATGCCGGCCGTGGGCGCCTTGATCTCGGTGCGGCCGAGGCCGACCATCTGCTCGCGCTTCTGCGCCTCGGCGAGCGCCAGATCGGCTTCCGCCAGCGCCAGCTGCTCCTCGGCGGTGGAGACCTGCGCCTGCGCCACCAGCGCCTCGGCCTCTCGGGTCTCGTAGGTCTCGATCGACGCGGTGCCGGTCTTGCGCAGCCGCTCGGCGCGCTCGAACGAGTTCTGCGCCTGCTTCAGCGTCGCGTTCGCCTGCACGATCTGCGTGCGCGCCTGGGCGATCGAGGCGCGGGCCCGGGCGATCTGCGCGTCGGCCTGGGCGATCGCCACGTCGACGGTGTCGCGCGACAGCCGGGCGAGCACCTGGTCCTTCGCGACCCGGTCGCCCTCCTCGGCGAGGATCGCGATCGTCGCCAGCCCGTCGACCTCGGGCGTGACGAGGATCTCCTCCTTCGGCACCAGGTCGCCGGTGACGATGACGCGCTCGGTGAGCGAGCCCGCCACGACGTCGGCCACCGTGACGGTGGGCGGCCGCGGGCCGGTCTCGGTGTTCAGCGCCGCCTCGGCGGCGTGCGCCTCGCCGGCGCCGCAGAGCAGAGCCGCGGCGAGCAGGGCGGCGCCGAGCCCGGCGGCGATGGAGCGGCGGCGCTGGCGCAGGACGGCGGGCACCGGGGCGGCAGGGAACACGCGGGCGGTCATTCTACTCATCCGTCGAGAGGCGGTGGGGCCGGATCGGCGCACGGGGCGCCGGGCGATCGGCGGCGTGGGGGATGGCGGGGATGCGGCGCGGGTCATTGCGGGTCACGAGGCCGCCGGCATGCGGCTGGTCGCCGTCGGCGCGCTCCGCTTCGGCGCACCGTCGTCGCGGGCCAGCGCCTCGATCTCGTGGCGGTGATCGGCGAGGTACTCGCGCGACTTCGACATGCAGGCGACGCCGTAGGAGGCGGCCCACTGGGTCGCCGGGTCGTTGGTGGAGCGGAGCAGTTCCTCGAGGTGGCCGATCTCGTCGCGCAGGTGGGTGATGCGGCCCTCGACAGCCGCTGCGATGGTGGAGCGGTCGAGCAGATCGGCGCACAGCGCCACCAGCAGGAATCCCGACCGGAACACGTCCGGCGACGGCGGCTCGCTCAGGGCCTCGACGAGGGCGCGCCGGCCCGTCTCGGTGATCGAGTAGATCTTGCGCGCCGGCTTGCCGGGCTGCGTCTCCTCGCGCAGCGTCACCAGGCCCTCCTGCTCGAGGCGGGCCAGCGTCGGGTAGATCGACCCGAAGCTCGCCTCGGCGAAGTAGCGGTACTTCCCCTCGACGGAGAGCTTCTTGATCTCGTAGCCGGTGGCGTCGCTCTCGTGGAGGATCGCCAGGCAGAGGGTGCGGATGTTCATGTCGCTCGAAGGGTCCGTTCGACGGGGCTGACCCGCGCGCTGCCGCCGGGGCATATTCCAGCCCGGCATATTCACGACTGATATATATCGAGCGGAGCAATCGGCAAGTGAATTCCGTTCACGGCCGACGGGGCCGGGTGTGCCGCTGCCGCTTTCGCACGCCGGCCGCCCGCCCTATACGCATGGATCGATGCACCGGACCCCTCTGCCCGATCCCGCCGCTCCCGCCTCCCGCCCCGGCACGCCGCTCGGGGCGGCGGCCGGCGTTTTCTCGCGCAATTCGCTCGCCTTTCCCCATCTCGACGTGCTCCTCGGCGTCGGCGCGGTCGTCGGTTTTCCACGCGGCGCCGACGCCGCCGGCCTCGATTTCGTCGTCGGCTGGGGTGACAAGCCGAGTGCGGCGCGGCCGCGGGCGTTCGCCCAACGCCACGGCGTCGCCTTCCTCGCCGCCGAGGACGGTTTCCTGCGATCGGTCGGCTCGCACAACGTCAAGCCGCCGCCGCTGTCGCTGGTGCTGGACGACGAGGGCATCTACTACCGCGCCGCCACGCCCTCCCGGCTGGAGCGGCTGATCGCCGCCGCGCCGGCCTTCGATGCCGCCCGCCGGGCCTCGGCGGAGCGGGCGCTGGCGCGTGTCCGCAGCGAGAAGCTGACCAAGTACAACGTGCTCGGCGCCGCCCCGGCGGGCGAGGGCCGGCCCATCTCCGTCCTCCTCGTCGACCAGGTCTACGGCGACCAGTCGATCGCCGGCGGCCTGGCAACGGCGGCGAGCTTCGCGGCGATGGTGACGGCGGCGCTCGCCGAGACGTCCGCCGCCGACATCGCCGTCAAGGTGCATCCCGACGTGCTCGCCGGCCGGGCGAGCGGCTATCTGCTCGACCACGCCCGGCGGCACGGACTGGCGCTCCTGGCCGACGCCGGCAACCCGTTCGACCTGCTCGCCCGCGTCGGCCGGGTCTTCACGGTCTCGAGCCAGCTCGGCTTCGAGGCGCTCGTCGCCGGCGTGCCGGTGCGCACCTTCGGCGTCCCGTTCTATGCCGGCTGGGGCCTCACCCAGGACACCCCGACGGAGGCCGCCGCCGCCGCCGCGCTCGCCCGCCGCGGCCAGCCGCGCAACCTGCAGGAGGTGTTCGCCGCCGCCTACGTCGCCTACCCGCGCTATGCCGACCCGGTGCGGCGCGAGGCGATCGACGTCGAGCAGGCGATCGACCGGCTGCTCGAATGGCGGGCGGCGCTGGCGCCGCGGCGGTCGCCGGTGACGCTCGTGGGCGCGCCGCTCGACCAGCGACTGGCCGAGGCGGTGGCGGGCGGCGGCGGCGCGGCGGTGTCGCGCTCACCGACCCTGCCGCCGGGCGTGATCGAGGGCGAGGCCGTCGTCTGGGCGGGATCACGCCCGCCGGCGGCCGGCGTCGGCACCGCGCGTCCCGGGCTCGTGCGTGACGACCGGCTCACCGCCGCCTACGGCTTCGACGGCGGCCTGCACCTCGACCCGGCCGGTGATCCGCTGGCCGAGGGCGGCGCGCTGCCGGTGCTGCTGGCGTCCGGCGAGGTCGGGCCGGTGGAGCGCGCCCGCGCCGGCGCGGTGCTGTCCCTGTTGGCGCGCACCGCCTTCGCCCGCATCGGCTTCGTCGCCGAGCGTCGCCTGGCCGCGGCGTCCGGCGATGCCGCCGCGCCGACGGTGGCCGTGCTCCT